>Ga0210391_10000033_pt1 | contig 178673 bp, 158 predicted proteins | sample IncBWC12OmetaG_FD_160573 | JGI IMG/M metagenome (GOLD analysis project Ga0210391, IMG submission 160573) | Forest soil microbial communities from Barre Woods Harvard Forest LTER site, Petersham, Massachusetts, United States - Inc-BW-C-12-O ...
CCGCCGCCGACGACCCCGCCGCCCACGACGCCACCGCCAACAACGCCGCCGCCAACGACGCCGCCGCCAACGACGCCGCCGCCAACAACGCCGCCGCCAACGACGCCACCGCCAACAACGCCGCCGCCAACGACGCCGCCGCCAACGACGGCTGGCACCGACGTGGTCACATACAAGTATGACGCGCAGCGTACGGGCCAAAACGCAACGGAGTCCGTGCTCACGGCCGCAAACGTCAATTCATCGACTTTCGGCCTGCTGCGTAATCTGTCTGTGGACGGCAAAGTCGATGCGCAGCCTCTGTACTTGTCACAGTTGAGCGTTGCGGGTTCCAACCACAACGTTGTGTTCGTCGCGACGGAAAATGACTCGGTATATGCCTTTGACTCAGACACGGGCTCAGTACTCTGGACCGTCACCGTGATCGGGGCCGGCGAAACAACGAGCGATACACACGGCTGCGGTCAGGTGACACCGCAGATCGGCATCACCTCGACACCGGTCATTGACCGGGGCGCCGGTGTGCATGGGACAATATTCGTCGTTGGCATGACGAAGGACGCCTCCGGGAACTATCACCAGCGACTGCACGCACTGGACGTGACGACCGGGGCTGAAGCGACAGGCAGCCCCGAAGAAATCACGGCCACGAATTTCGCGCCGGGACAGTACGAAGAGCGCGCGGCACTGCTACTGCAGAATGGCACGGTCTACACCAGCTGGACATCGCATTGCGACACCGTGCTTTACGGCGGTTGGCTGATGGCTTATAGCGAGACTACGTTGGCGCAAACCGGTGTCGCTAACATCAACCACAGCAGTGGCGCGATTTGGATGAGCGGCGGCGGTCCGGCCGCAGACGCTGCGGGTAATGTGTATGTGCTGACGGGCAATGGCGCCTTCGAGACCACTCTCGACGCCAACGGCTTTCCGAGCGGCGGCGATTACGGAAACTCTTTCGTGAAGCTATCCCTGAGCGGGAGTGGCTTGGCTGTGGCGGACTACTTTGCTCTGACGAATGGCGTAGCGGAATCCGCGGCTGATCAGGACCTTGGTTCCGGTGGAATCATGCTGCTTCCTGACCTGACTGATTCCACGGGCACGGTGCAGCATCTGGCGGTCGGCGCAGGCAAGGACGGCAACCTATATGTCGTCAGCCGCGATTCATTAGGGAAGTTCAGCGCCAGCGCCAATAACATCTGGCAGGAACTCGACGGGGTCATGTCAGGAGGCATCTTTTCGACGCCCGCCTACTTCAACGGCGTGATCTACTACGGCACGAGATATGGCGCGCTCAACGCTTTTTCCGTCACCAACGCCGTGGTGTCCGGCTCGGCCAGTTCACAGGCGTCGATTCAGTTCGCCTACCCGGGGCCGTCGCCCGTAGTTTCCGCGAATGGCACGACCAACGCCATTGTGTGGGCATATGAAAATGTGACGCCCGCAGTGCTCCACGCCTATGACGCCACTAACCTGGCGCATGAGTTATACAACAGCAATCAGGCGGCCAATGGCCGGGACCAGTTCGGAGCGGGGAACAAGTTCATCGCGCCGACTATCGCAGACGGAAAGGTCTTCGTTGCAACTACAGGCAGTGTTGCGGTGTTCGGATTACTTCAGTAGGTTCTGATTGCCCTAAGTAACTTCCATACTGGAAGAGGTGGGGGGCGTCTTTTGTACCACGGCGAAAAGTCCTCGTAGCTGGCGGGCACTCGCTTTTACGTCATGTCGCTCTTCGACCCGCCGCCGCCCCTCTAATCCCAATTCCCGCAGCCTTCCGGGGTCTGCCATTAAGACGCCTCGTATTGCGCCGGCCAGTTCGGTCGGTGAGCCGGACGCTACAATCCATCCGCAGCTCGAATCTACCAGCTCCGGAATTCCGGCAATGTATGTGGAGATGACGGGACGGGCCAGAGCGAGGGCCTCCATGATGACGATCGGCAAACCCTCGGCAAAACTTGGCAGCAGCAATGCGCGCGAATTCTGGATATCCCGCCGCACATCGGCGTTGGTCCGCCATCCCTTCAATTCGATGACGTCGCCGACGTTGTAGCGCTTGATCAAGTCCTCGAGCGGCGTGCGAACTGGGCCATCGCCGATCAGCACTATCCGCAGATCCGGAAACTCGTTGCGCAGTCCGGCGGCGGCTTCGGGAATCAGCAGTTGACCCTTTTGGACGCACAATCGCCCGACACAGATCAGTATTCGATTTCCACCGGTATGGTTGGTGACAGGGACGAAATCTTCCAGCCGTATACCACATCGAACAATGTGTATCTTGTTCCAGAATGCGATGTCACTGAAGTATACGAGCTGAACCCTGCAGAAGTTCGATATCGCGACCACGAACTCCGCGTACTTAATTTTCAAATAGAGGGTGCCGCTAGTCCGATCCGTAAACTCATCCGGCCCATGAGCCGTAAAGCTGTAAGTTGGGCCGCCTAGGAGCTTGGCCAGCATCGCCACGGCGGTGGAATTAGTGGAAAAATGGACATGCAGATGCGCCACACCATCGCGTTTCGTGAGCCTGCGTAGCAAAATCGCCTCGAGCAAATAGGCGATGTGCTTGACGAGATTACCTTCGCTGCGACGAACCTGGCTCCCCCAGGGGCCGAGGGCCCGGGCGAGGCCGGCGAAATTAGTGAATATTTCTACAATCAGGTAATAGAACAGTTTCCCGGGATTTTCCGACAGCAGGTACTCAGTACGGGTGGTCTCGGTGATATCAAGCGGATCAACGAGCGTCTGATCCCAGCGCCGGACCGCATACCGTTTTACCTCTACATCCAGCGACTCCAGCGCTTCAATTTCGGATCTGATGAAGGTCGTGCTCGTCATCGGATAGGAATTCATCAAATAACCTATCTTCATGAACGTCTAATCTCCACGTTGCCGCCCGTTTGATCCGGCGTTCCTTGCCGCATCCATTATTCTAAGAATGGCAAACGAATGGTCCAGGGTATTCACGCCGCTCTCCACGCTACCTGCGCGCATCAATTCAGTGAAATGCCGCACCTGGGCAACGTACGGATTGGTGCCGTATGGGTGCCGCTCTGTTTTGGGTCGGGAGCGGACCGCCTTTATGCGTCGAATCAAAGAGTGGCGCTTGAGATTCTCTGTAAGGCTAGGGGTTGACCGCAGACTGTTGCCCGCAGTATTGGGTGATCCGGCGCGCTGCCAGAATACCCCCTCAGCACCAATCGTCGGAGCGCTCAGACCGATCATTCCCGCTGTGCATCCCACCGTCGCCGAATTTGCCAAAAGAGACCTCAAGGACACCCCGATTTGCGACTGTCCACCGTCGCGGTGGGTCAATTGCAGAGATGCGCCTATGTCGACTCCATCCTCATTGAGGCTTAGCGCTGTCTCCACCCACTTCACAGGGCCGAGAGTGTTCAACGCGAACGAAATTCCATATCCGGCACGATCCAGCAATACACCGCCGCCTGACGGCGCGAACAGGGAAGGATTTTGTGCCGGGGAGGCGGGATATCCAAAGTCAAAACGCAAGTGCGTGGCACGTCCGAATGATCCTGATCGGACAAGCTCAGACAGTCGTCGGTAGGCCGGCAAGAAAGGGGTCCATATCGCCTCCATGAAAAGGACTTTGTTGGCTCGAGCGGCCTCAAGCACAGCGGCGCCTTGCTCGCCATTGACGGCAAAGGGCTTCTCGCAAAGGACGGCCTTACCTGCGTTCAAGGCCGCGATGGCAGTAAGGGGGTGGTCGACGTTGTGATTGGCGACATATACAGCGTCAATCGCATCATGGTGAAGAAACTGCGTCAAATCACCGTAGAATGATTCGATGCCAAAGCGTTGCGCGAATGCGGCCGCGCGCTCAGGCGACGCCGAACACACGGCGGTCACGTCAATATTCGGAAGCTCTCTGAACGCGCGCAGCATGGTCGACGCCATGCGCCCAGTGCCCACGACGCCAAATCTGACCCTATTGTCCATTTTTGGAATTCGACCACGTCATTGGCTCGATGGGGGAACATCGCGTTTGCATCACTGTTACACCGCCGCTGTCGCGGGCGTTTTGAATGGCTAAGGTCACCTCGTTCAGGTGCAAAGCGAAGTCGGCGGACATACGGCACGGGCGGCCTTCCTGCAGTGCCGACAGCATCTCCGCGGGCCCCAATGCGAAATTCATCGAGGCGGCGCCGCGGCGTCCTACTTTGGGGTGCGTCGGCGCATTCAAGCGTATACGCCTCGCCAGAGGACTGTTAACGAGTCTTCGTCTCACCGTGAATCGGCGACGGAACCGTACCTTTGCATCGTTGTTCCAGGATTCGTTCATTTCCAGCACGCCCTTGCTGCCAATGACGCGAAGCGCATGATTATGCGGGGCCACGATAGAACAGGTTAATCGCGCGACCATTCCGTTTTCAAAGAACAGAATCGCCACCGAGAAGTCGGGTGCGGACGGGCCCGATCCGTCCTTGTTTTCAATGAGTTCCGCGGAGGCTGCGACCACGCGCTTGACCGGCCCAAAGATCGCAATCAGCCACGTCAGGTAATAGCCCGCGTGCTCCAGCGTGCATCCAACACGGAATTCGTCGGCGTAGGGCCACGGCGCCCCAGACTCGCTCTTCCACATCCTGTAGGGAGCCTGAGAGACAAAATCGTCATCGAGCTCTGCGTAAACGAGCAAGGCCTTTCCGGCAATGCCATCACGCACTGCGCGCCAAAGCGTCTGCGCCGCCTCACTGAGCACGCTGCAGGGAGCCGATGCCAGCAGAACTTTCTTTTGAGCGGCGCATTCATGGAGCGCGACAGCGTCCGTCATCTGCGTTGCAAGGGGCTTTTCCGAATAGACATTTCGACCGGCCTGAAGGCATGCGAGACTCACCTTGAAATGCTCGGCGGGATTCGTGAGGTTCAAGACCACATCACGTTCGTCCGCCGACTCGATGAGGGTATCCAGGGAGTTGGCTTTCGTTATTCCCCAGTAGGCACAAAATTGGGCCAGTCGATTCGCGTTCCGATCGAAGGCTGCCTTCACGGCTATTTGGGGGAAGGTCTTCAAAGACCTCATGTAGAGATCCGCGACATACCCAGTCCCGACCAGCACCACTGCGCTCATAACAAGGCCTCAATTAATCGCTCGCTCGTCATTTTAGGACCGCCGAAGACGAGCGCGCTTTAATTATTGTGCCAGTTGGCATTGCCGGACGGCTCTTGATCTGCCGTACTCGATGCGCAGCGGTCGCCCGATGGGGTTAGCCGATGATGGTGCGGCGCTTACGCGGCGTCGAACATCTTCGTGCGCTCATCCGCAGACGATCCGGGACGACCGAGCCGCTTCAGGGCGCAAAATAGTCGCTTGGCCAATCGCAGCTTCGCCGACATGGGGGAGTGGCAGAATGCTACCTTTCGAATGTACTGATCGACGTGCCACTCCGCCCGAGTGCCGTGGGCAAAAAAGTAGGTGCTGCCGGCGGTCAGCCGACGGGTTGTCCCCGAGGGCAGGGTAAGGGTGACCGCGCCTTCCAGGATGAATACGGTCTCGTCGACATCGTAGAACCAGTTGAATCGACCTGCCGTGCAATCCCACATCACGGTGAATGCTGAGCCATCGGTGCTGCCGTCCGAGAGTACTTTGACGCGAGTCTTCGGACTGCCCTCAAGAATCCAAGCCGGCTGGATGGGGGCGTCCTTCAACTGGGCCTTATCGATAGCCCCAATGACCTCATTTCGGAGAGCCAGTCTGTCGGCCCCCGAATTCAGCAGTAGGTCAGTGGCCGTGGTGTCAAGGCGCACAGCTCGCTGAGGGTCTACGGTCACAGTCCTTCCTTTGGAGCGGCTTGTCTGCACAAGAGCGTAAATAGCACCATAGCGACTGGGGTCGATGTCAGCATGTGACGCAAGTCACGGTGTCACAAAGTCGCAATTGCCGCACCGGTGCAGGGCAAGCACTTGCAAAAGGACGGCGTATGGGCGGCGCACAGCATGCGCGGGCAGGGCGAAAATCCGCCTTGATGGAGTGGCGTCCCCAACGAGATTCGAACTCGTGTTACCGCCGTGAAAGGGCGATGTCCTGGGCCTCTAGACGATGGGGACGCGGACGACAGGGCCGTGAGCGGCCGCAAGGGTACACGTCCGGTAGGCTGCATACAATGACCATCATTCCTGGCCTTGGGTGCGCCGGCGCTGTACGAATTCCGACCGGAAAAGGTGCGCGAAGAACCGCGGACCCCGAATGAGGTAGCGACGCCCCAAACGGCGCGGATCCTGAAGCAGGCGATATAGCCATTCGATGCCGGACCGTTGCATCCATAGGGGGGCGCGATGCTCGGTGCCGGTAATGAAATTCAGGGAGGCGCCAACGCACAGTGCCAGTCCGCACGAGCGGCCACGCTGCTGCAGGGCGTAGGCGATGGCCTCCTGCTGCGGGGAGCCGATGGCCAGAAAACAGAACCGGAACGGACTGCGATCCTCGATGAACTTGAGGCACGCCGCCACGGCTGCAGGATCGCGGATGAATCCCATTGGCGGGTTGTAATGCTGCAGATTGCGGAGGCCATATTCCTTGACGAGGGTCTGCGCCTGTTCGGGTGTTCCCCCGACCACGAGTATGCGGTCAGCGGGTGTAATCACTTTCTTGAACAGAATGGCCGTCAGATCCGAGCCGGTGCAGACGCGCAATGCAGGTCCCTTGAACAGGCGCACCAGCCGACTGGCAAACCGGCTATCCATGAGAATGTAGCGGGCAGCGCGGTAGTAATCGCGAAACACGGGATCATCGTGATAGCGGATCAGATGGTCGACATTGGGGGTAACCGCAAAGCCGTACCGCTGCTGACCGAAGGTACCTGCCTCCGCCGCAAAGTCGGGCACGTCAAAATCGTCGATTTCGTGGACCATGAGGCCGAAAAGCATCCGGCACCAAACCGGCGCTTGCCTAATACGCGCTCTTGCTGCCGCGAATCATCAGTCCCACCGTACCGACGAGGATCTTCACGTCGAGCCAGGGAGACCAATGGCGCAGATATTCGAGGTCATAGCGAACTCGCTCACGCATTTTTTCGATGGTGTCCGTCTCGCCTCGTAACCCATTGACCTGCGCCAGACCGGTAATGCCTGGCCGCACTTTGTGCCGAATCATGTAACCGCTGATGAGTTTGCGGTACATCTCGTTGTGAGCGACGGCATGGGGCCGCGGACCGACCAAGCTCATTTTGCCCTGTATGACGTTGAACAACTGTGGCAACTCATCCAGCGACGTTCTGCGAATGAAGCGACCCACCTTCGTGACGCGAGGGTCCTCCTTCGTCGCCTGCTTGACGATCGGGCCGTCCTCGATCGTCTTCATGGAGCGGAATTTGTACACCAGTATTTCTTCACCATTCAGACCGTAGCGGCGCTGGCGGAAGACGATGGGGCCTCTGGACGTAAGCTTGACAGCAGCCGCGATGGCCAGCATGAGCGGACTGATCAAAAGCAGGCCGACACTCGCGAATGCCAGGTCCGTTGCGCGCTTCAGCACCGCGTCCAGGCCATGAAACGGCGTATCGCATACGGAGAGCGCGGGCATACCGTTGATCTCGACCAGGCGCCCCTGGATCAAGTCGAACGCAAACGCGTCCGGCACGAAGTAGACGGAGGCGGTGGTATCCCGCAACGCATTCACCAGTTCGCTCATGCGCGGCACATTGCATAGCGGCAGCGCGATGTACACCAGGTTGACGCCATGACGGCGCACATAATCCGCCACGTCCTTGCAATGGCCTGTGAGCTTGTCCGGCTCCAGGGTCTGGGCGAGCCGATCCATGCTGCGGAAATCGAAATAGCCGAGAAAGCCCTTCGTCGAGAGCCGACGGGCCAGTTCGAACCCCACCGAATTAGCGCCGATAATGATATGACGGGGCGCTGAGGCGCCATTGGCCGCGAACCAATGCGCATGTCGACGCAGGGCATGGGCCGCCGACAGGGCGATAGGCGTCGCGGCAAACCACGTCAGCACCACCCTGCGGGACATGTCCGAGCTCATCTTGAAGGCGAAAGCCCCGAACAATAGGATCGCAATGACCGCCGACCACTGCAGCAGAATCGGCCCGTAAGTTCGGGAAAAGTCCGAAAAAGCGTGGCCGGACTCGCGAATATTGATTTGACTGAACAGCTGGCCGGTGAGAATGAAGGCCAGCGCCGAGTAGGCAGCCAGCGCCGGCGTGAACCGATCGCGGTAGGCGGCTTCGCAGACAAACAGGGTCAGAACAACGATCAGCGGGTCCAGCTGTTTCAGCAAGGCTACAGCCGCGGGTTCGACATTGCCGAGCCGCACACGCCGATGGGCAAAAGACTCCACTACCGAAGACATTGGACCCCTTTACTCAATCACGATTGCGAGAACCAAGCCGCCGTTCGCTGCGCACGAGTCCGGCCCTGCATATGGCATGCAATTCTCGTGCCCGATGGCCGCGCGTGGCAGCTGCTCGTTCTTCGACCCCGGCGGGGCTATGCAACTGCTGCGTTCGACGCCGATCAGTGTCGCCGACTGCTGTGCCACCGTACAAGGGCGCGGCGCCTACGCTGCCTGAAAATGAGACAGGGCACACGCTATTGGTGCTATCGGCAGTGCGATGGACCCGTATCAGCGACAATACTCGATGCGATCATCAGTGCCTCATCATAAACAAATCAGGGTGGCGCATCGAGGACTGCTGTGTGCTTCCGTTACCATGACTTAATTCAGATTTCGCGGCGAAATATGGTTCATGTCAGCACATGCGATGGGCCTTCAGGGAGTGGGAAACGAATGATATGTAAAGCGGGTTTGATGACCGGTATGCTGCTGCTGCTGGCAAACTGGAGCGTGGCAGCCCCGGAAGCTACGGCAGTCCCCGCACCGGCCGCGGTTGTTTCGCCGGACTACGTGATCGGTCCTGGGGATGAACTGCAGGTATTCGTGTGGCGCAATCCAGAACTCACAATAACCGTGCCCGTCCGTCCTGACGGCAAGATTTCAACTCCGCTAGTTGAGGACATGCCGGCGGTCGGCAAGACTCCAGTGGTTCTTGCGCGAGATATCGAAAAGGTCCTTTCCGTCTATGTGAAGTCGCCCGAGGTGAACATCATCATCACCAAACCGGCCAGCGCCTACAGTCAGGTGAAGGTCATCGGGCAGGTGGCGCATCCGGGCGCGGTCGCATATCGCGAGGGCATGACCGTGTTGGATGCAGTGCTTGGTGTCGGAGGTCTTGCAAATTTCGCCGCGGGAAACCGGGCGCACATCGTGCGCATGGAGAACGGCAAGGAGATTCAGCTCGCCGTGAAGCTCGATGCGCTCGAGAATAAAGGCGATATGAGCCAGAATCTGCCATTAAAACCCGGCGATGTGATCGTGGTGCCCGAGAGCCGGTTCTGATTGATCTTTAGGAGTCCCCTTGAATCCGACCTTGCAGCATATTTTCGATCAGATCATCAGCGCCTGGCGTTTCCGCTGGCCAGCGCTCGCCGCCGCGGTGGTAGCGGCGCTGGTGGGATGGGGCTTTGTGTTCGCGATGCCGGACCGGTACGAAGCCGAGACGCAGGTGCTGGTGGATACCCGTACGGCGTTGAAGCCGGCACTGCAAGGCCTGACGAATGATCAGGATGTCGGCGTACAGCTATCGTTCGTGCAGCAATCTCTGTTGGTGGACACGCAACTGTGCAGGATCGTCAACGCGGCGGGCATGCTGCCAGGCTGCTCGACCGATCCGGGGGCAGCTCAGGCCCCTTTGGCAGCGATACGCAAACGAATTCAGATGTCGGTCCAGAGCGTCGGTGACCGTTCGGACGCCGGGGCGGGGACTACTTTCGATATTACTTATCAGGATGAGGACCGGGAGCATGCCTTCAAGGTGATCAGCGTTCTGCTGGATACCCTGGAAACGGAGACGCTGGGAGGAAAAAGAGAAGGCGCTGAAAGCGCGCAGGCGTTCCTCGCTTCACAGCTCAAGGACTATGAACAGCGCCTGAAGACCTCGGAGGACAAGCTGGCGGCGTTCAAGTCGCAGCACCTGGGTGTGCTGCCGAGCGATGACGGCGGCTACTTCGCCCAAATGCAGAAAGAGAATCAGGCCGTCTCGGACACGAAAACCAGTTTGCTCATGGCCCAGAACCGTCGCGCCACCCTTGAAGGGCAGCTTCATGGCAATGCCGCCGTGCTGGCCTCATCTTCCGGGCAAGCCTCCAATGGCAATGGGCCCACAGACACGGCGTCCGAGCTGCAGGCGGAGCAGGAGCATTTGGACGAACTGCTGCTTAAGTTTACCGAGAAGCATCCGGATGTCATCGCCGCCCGTGCGTCGCTGGCTGCGCTCAAGGCGCGACGGGCTACGGAGATTGAAAGTTTGCGAAGCGGGGATGCGGCCGCGGCAGCGGCCACTGGCGCCGCCAGCAATCCGGTGTTTCAGAGCATCCAGCTGGCGCTGAACAAGACGGACGTGGAAATAGCAGATTTGCGCACCCAGCTTGAACAGCATGAGAACAAGGTACGCGATCTTCATCTGCTGGTAGACACGGCGCCGCAAGTCGAGGCCAACTACGCGCAGCTCACCCGCGACTACGACGTCAACAAGGCACAGTACGCCGCTCTCCTATCAAGCTACGAGAAGTCGAAACTCGGGCAGCGTGCAGACGATGCCGGTTCTGTGCGGTTCCAGGTGGTGGAAGCGCCGACCGTCAGCTTCAAACCCGTAGCGCCGAAGCGCTCGCTGCTGCTCGCTGAGGTGCTGATAGCGGCCCTGGCCGTGGCGGCCTGTCTCGCCTACGCGTTGGATCAGCTGAATCCCGTCGTCGGCTCCGCCTCGTCGGTCGCGCAACTCACAGGATTGACTGTGCTGGCCGAAGTAGGCGCTGCGTTTCCGACCCAAGCGAATGCCATCCGCAGGCGGGAGCTACGCCACGTAACGATTGCCATTGCCTGCCTCGTGGCAGTGTTTCTCATCGAGGTGTCTCTTAGCCGTGCCGGACTCAGACTGAATATTCCTGCGTTGCAGCAAATGGTGCGCTCATGGGTGTAATAGAGGCCGCCATCGACAAGCTACGGCGCAGTGGCGCAAGTCCTGAACCTGCTGGTGCCCGGCAACCCGCCAGCGCCCTGGAATCCTGGTCTGCGGCCCCGTCAACGGAGACGGTCTCGAATCGGCAAATTACTCTGGATCGCGCCCAGCTGCGTGCCGCAGGCTATCTGCCGGAGGTGGGGCAGGAGCCCCGGTTTGCCGACTACTACCGCGAAATCAAGCGGCCGATCATCCGTCGCGCACTGGCGGCGAACGCTTCGCCCAACGAACGATTGATACTGATAACGAGTTCGCTACCCGCGGAAGGAAAGACCTTCACAGCTTTGAATCTCGCGCTGAGTATCGCGCGGGAACGTGACACTTCCGTGCTTCTAGTGGATGCCGATTTCCCGAAGGCGCACATCGGCCGCGCGCTGGGCGTCTACGAGGAGTCCGGATTGCTCGACGTCGTGGCCGGCAGCGTCCAGGACATCGAGTCACTCGTGTTGCGCACCGATGTCAAAGGGCTGGACATCCTCCCGGGCGGACGAGCCTCAGGTGGTGCGGCGGAACTCGTGGCGAGCGCACGCATGGGGGAGATTGTGGCGAAGCTGCTGGCGCGAAATCCGCGCAGGCTGGTTTTGCTCGACTCCTCGCCTCTGCTGTTATCCACTGAGGCCCGTGCATTGATCCAACTTCCCGCTCAGATCATACTTGTTGCTCGATCTGGGCTGACGCCGCGCCGCGCGTTGCAGGACGCGATTGCTCAAATTGATAACAAGAAGCTTCAGGGCCTGGTGTTGAATAATGCAAATGCAAAGTCGCAGAACCAGTACTACGGATTTTCGGAATATGGCAATTCTAAAGCCGGTGACGACATCGGCTAGATACCTGGCCGTGGCTCTTGGGCTGTGCAGCGGCGTCACGACGCTCGGGCACGCCCAAACGGTGGCCGATGTTTTGACGACCGGTGCGACGATTCCGGAAAGCCAACCGTTATCAAGCGCGTTGCCGACTGAACGCAGTCAAACGATAGATTTTGGTGCTTCCCTGGGCATCGGCGAGACGGACAACGTGTTTGACACGCCATCCGATCATCGTGCTCAGACCATGGCGATTGCTGGCATAGATTTTGGTTGGATCCGTACCGGGTCGGCCCTCGACGCCAATGTCGTCGGTAATTTCAACTACCTCGACTATTTGCAGCATGCCTACAGTTCACAGCTTCTGGGCCGGTTTGATGGGCTGACCAGTCTGTCACTATTTTCGGACCATCTGAAGTGGTTGTTGCAGGACGATTTCGGCGAGGGACAGCTGGATCCTTACGCGCCCGCGACACCGACAAATCTTGAACATATCAATTCCCTGACGACCGGTCCGGAACTCACGCTGCGTCCGCTCTCCGACACGGTGGTGCAACTCGGCGCGCGATATTCGCTCAGCACCTATGAGACAAGTCCCTTGGACGGCTACCGCCTGACCGAGAACGTACTGCTGGAGCGACTCCTATCGAGCAACTCAAATATTGCGCTGGGCGCTGACTTAGAGCAGTTGCGCTTTGACAACACGATTGTAAATACAGACTACGACGTCAGCAGATTCTACTTTCGTTACGACATAACGGGGGCCCGTACTCACATCACGGCAACCGTCGGAGAAACTCAGGCGAACGATGGGGGCGAGTGGATAGCCACGCCGTTGGTACTATTTTCTCTGTCGCACGAGTTGTCGGCGCAAACTTCTTTGAACCTGTCGGGTGGCCGAGAACTCACCGATGCCGGTGATACGTTCAGTGGCTTGCGCAGCGGCGCCGCGGGCGGCATCCCGGTTGCGGCGGCGGCCCAGACTTCAGGTGATTTCCTGCGCAACTTTGTCACCGCTGGGCTGCAGCTCAAAGGAGATCGGACCACGATCGGTATGACGGCAAATTGGGAACGCGATACTTATACGGTGGACAACACCTTTGACGTCACCAATGGAAGCGTCGAATTGCGACTTAACCGGCAGCTCAGCAATTTCTTGAGCGCCGGGGTATTCGGAGCATTGCAGCAATCTCGGTATTTCAATCAGGATGGTGAGATTAATAGCCGCATTATCGGTGCCAATGTCACCTGGCGGGCGAGCCGCACGCTTTCTGTCGACGGTCGCTACATGCACAACTTCCAGGGCACATCCGGTGGGGGCTTTGGGTACTCCGCGAACAGTTTCTTTGTGACCGTCTCGTACCGTCCATTGCAGTCGGGTGAGCAGCCGGACCGACAGCCGTAGCATTGTTACCCCAGCGTCCATGAACGGCTCAGAGAAATGGGGATTGCGCAAGCTGCTGGTGACCGGTGGAGCGGGATTCATTGGTTCGAATTTCGTCTCTTATTGGATTGGCCGCCATCCGGATGATTCGCTGGTGGTTCTGGATGCGTTGACCTACGCTGGGAATCTCGCCAATCTTGCTGGAGTCAGGTCGCATCCGACATTCCGGTTTGTCCATGGGGATATCTGTGACAGCAACCGGGTCGAGGAGCTGTTACGCGAAGCCAACATCGATACGATCGTTCACTTTGCAGCCGAGTCGCACGTGGATCGGTCCATTCATGGGCCGGATGCTTTCATCGAGACCAATATCGTCGGCACCCACAGCTTGCTCAAGGCTGCGCGACAAGTATGGCTAAAAGGTGACTCCGCAAAGCGGCATCGGTTCCACCATGTTTCGACGGACGAGGTCTACGGCTCGCTGGGTCCGACTGATCCGGCGTTCAGCGAAACTACAGCCTATGCGCCGAACTCGCCATATTCGGCAAGCAAGGCAGCCTCGGACCATTTGGTTCGTGCTTACCACCACACTTACGGGCTGCAAGTAACGACCAGCAATTGTTCAAATAACTACGGTCCGTACCACTTTCCCGAGAAACTTATTCCGTTGATGATCGTGAACATCCTGCACGGGCGTCCGCTACCGGTATATGGCGATGGACGCAATGTCCGGGACTGGTTGCACGTCGGTGATCACTGTCACGGCATTGATCTGATTCTCGCCAATGGAAAATCAGGCGAGGTCTACAATATCGGCGGTCGGTCCGAATGTGAAAACATCGAACTTGTCAGGATGTTGTGCGGCATCGCGGATCAGGCCTTCAGCAATGATGCCGACCTGCGCGCCAGCTATCCTCACTGCCCCGCGGCGCAGGGAGTGAGCGCAACGACGTTGATCAAATATGTGACTGACCGCGCAGGTCACGATCGGAGGTACGCCATAGATTCCACTAAGATCGAGCAGGAACTGGGCTATCGCGCGGCCGTATCCCTGGAAGCCGGTATTCGGGACACCTTCAACTGGTACCTGCAAAACCCAACGTGGTGGGCCGGTGTCATTGACGGCAGTTACCGGAACTGGCTAGAGAGAAACTATGGCGTGCAGGTTCCGTAGGGCATCCGCTCCCATTCCCCTGTGACTCGCGACCAATCGAATTTGAATTCAGCAACGCAAATTTCAGTGCTGTTGGCGTCCGCTTCATCGGGAGGCACGCTCGCGGCCGTACGGAATCTTGGTAATAACAGAATCAACGTAAGCGTGCTTTCGAGTTCGAATGTACGCCTTTCATCCGCTTCCTGGTCTCGTTACACAACCCGATGCTACGCCGGCCCTCGCGAAAAAGACGCCAGGTTTCTTCCCCGATTACTCGAGATCGGTGCGGCAAGCCCCGGCCAGCTGCTGATGGCCACATCGGATGAGACGGCATGGCTATATACGGAAAACGCCGACCAACTCAACCGCAACTTTCGTGTCTATCAGCCATCCATCAATTGCATGCGGCGTATCCTCGACAAGAAGCTTCTCGCCGAGGCGGCAGCATCCGCTGGCTTGACCGCGCTACCAAGCTGGGAGGCCCGAAGCCTGGATGAATTAGTGGCTTTGGCACCATCGTTGCCCTATCCAATTCTCATAAAGCCACGCACGCACGTGCACCGTATTAGAAATAACAAAGGGGTCGTGGTGTGTTCGCCGACAGAGATGCTCCGCGAATATCGGCGGTTTTTGAGTCGCGAAACGACAGGAGTCGCCCGTAATGTACTGTTGCCAGACGCCGAGCTACCTCTTCTGCAGCAATTTGTCCGCGTTACGAACGAAGGAGTCTGCTCTGTTTCGGGCTTTATAGATCGCACCGGCGAGCTGTTTGTAACCCGGCGCGCCACCAAGATACTGCAACGATCTCAGCCCGTGGGGGTTGGCGTGTGTTTCGAGTCGCTGCCACCGGACGTATCGCTTTCCAATGCCGTGCGCCGACTATGCGCAGAACTTGGCTACTTCGGCATGTTCGAAGTGGAGTTTCTTCGATTCAATGGCGATTGGGCGGTGATTGACTTCAATCCGCGCCTTTTCAATCAAGTCGCAATGGACATCAGTCGTGGAATGCCGCTGCCATTTCTCGCATACCTAGATGCTGCCGGAGATTCCGGCAGGCTTCGTATCGAGGTGACAAAGGCCCAGACGGAAGGAGCAGATACCCGGGCCGTGTTCTGCGACCAGTTCACCTTGAGCGCGATAGTGGCTGCCCGGACTGTCATGGGAAGAATGTCCCGCGGGGAGCGCGCTCACTGGCATGGATGGCTCAAACGAAATGAAGATTGTCTGGTCGATGCCGCGCGGAGCGACAGTGATCCGGTTCCGGCACGTATTCATGCGCTATCGGAGCTTTACCTGGGTCTTAGGGCGATCCCGAAATTCCTGCGTGCATCGCCGCGCGCGCTCTCAGGTTCAGCCTACGACTCAATCAGAGCCCAGTTGTGAAGGAAACGGCGGTTGCGATCATTGGTGCCGGGCCATATGGTCTCTCGCTGGCATCACACCTTGCTGCGAGAAACGTAGAACATAGAATTTTCGGGCGCGCGATGCAGTTCTGGTCGCGGGTGGCCGCGGCCGGAAGTCGCCGCTATCTAAAGTCCTATTGTTTTGGAACCAATATTTCTACGCCTGCCGCCGGCTTTAACTTTGCTGATTACAATGGCCCGCGCGGCCTGGAAACATTTGAGCCTTGCTCGATAGGTAATTTTGCTCAATATGGACAATGGTTTCAGGAACAAAAAGTACCGTGGCTGGAGCCTGTTGATGTAGTGCATGTTGACTCTAACGCACGCGGGTTTGTTCTTGCACTTGAGGACGGAGAGAAGCTTGTTGCATCCCAGGTGGTTATCGCGACAGGACTTTCGCGATTCGCTCACATTCCCAAGGGTCTGAAATCCTTATCGTCGGAATGGCTAACTCACACCGCGAACATAGATACCTTCTCTGCGTGGAAGGGACGCCGTGTCGCGGTCATCGGAGCCGGCCAGTCGGCGCTCGAGGCGGCCGCGTTGCTTCATGAGGCAGGTGCACTGCCACAACTTATTGTGCGCGATGGCGCGATTTCCTGGCAGCATCGCGTTTCGCGAGATCGTAATTTATGGCGTCGACTGCGGTCACCGATTTCTGGTCTGGGCACTGGACCGAAAGCCTGGGGGTTGGCACATTTCCCTGGCGTAATGCATCGACTGCCCGGGACTATGCGAATGCCATTTATCGCCAGGTATCTTCCCCCGGAAGGTGCATGGTGGCTGCGGGATCGAGTAGAAGGACTGGTCTCAGTGCAGGTGAATACAACCATCGCCTCCGCTGCTGAGAAGGGCGGACAAGTTCTTCTGAAGCTACATCATTCGGATGGAGGCGAGTCCGACCTCGTGGTCGACCACGTCGTCGCAGGTAGCGGCTACGTTATCGATGTAGATCGCCTCGATTTTCTGGATCAGAAGCTGCGCCTTGCAATACGTCGGCTTGGGTCTGCGCCGAGACTGAGTTCCAGTTTCGAAACGTCGATACCGGGACTTCGTTTTATTGGCCCCGCGTCGGTGACGAGTTTTGGCCCGCTATTTCGCTTTGTCGCCGGTACCGAATATAGCGCCCGTACTGTCTCAGACCAGCTCGTTTCCAGCAGCGCCATGCGCCTAAGGGATGGGGCAATTTCGGTCGCTTAGAATGGGTTTTTCTAGGGATCGCGCTTGGACCGCACCCAATTGAGCTGTCGAGCTAACAAGAATCGCAGATAAATCGGGAACTTCCGCACCATATATGCGGGTGCCGACGCCAGCATACGGGGAGTTAGAATCTGACGGCCGTAGCGGATCCACGACACGAATACGGCAATCGCAGTGAGCGTTCCATCGATCACCGCGACTTGCAGCGGCGTCTGATTACCGGTCGCCAGGTCGAATGCGATATCGATGGCGGCGTTGACCATCAGCAAGAGTACAAAAAGGGTTAGCGGGGGCACCAGCAGGTCGATTGCCAGTACGACTCCGGGAACGTTGAGCCTGCGCAGGCTGGAGACCAACAGCCGGGGCGCTTCCGCAATGATCATTCCAAGATGGCCGTGTTCCCAGCGAGTGCGCTGCGTTCGAATTCCTTCTTCCGTCCTCGGAAAGTAACTTGTAACCTTTGCTTCGGGGCAAAAGCATGCCGGCATGCCTTGGCGCGTGAGTTCTAAACCCAACTGCATATCCTCAACGATGTGTCCCGTGGCAAGGGGTGCGGAGCAAATGCAGGTCCACGTAAAGGCCATACCGGTGCCCATCAGCTGACACGGCAGCGCTAACGCCAGCAGGCCGGTGGGACGAACCTGATTTTTCATTATCCAGGCAAACTGTGCGACGCGAGTTTTCGCTCCTGCGCCCTCTGGCGCCAGCATCAGATACAGCGCCTGTATGGGCCGACCCAGTCGTTGGCAATCTCGTGCCAGAAGGTCTATCGAGCCCGGAGAGAATTCGCAATCGGCGTCAGCAATGACGACGACTTCCGGTGGGTTGTCTCGCAGATGTCGGACACCGAAGTCCAGCGCAAACCCCTTGCCCCTTTGATCTGGATTTCGTCTTTCGATCACCTCTGCTCCCGCCGATGCAGCGACAGTGGCGGTGTCGTCGGAGCAGTTGTCAGCGACCACCAGAAGTCGATCTGTTGGAAGCAGTTGGGGCAATAGGCTCTCGACAGAATGACGAATGCCGGTAGCTTCATCGTGCGCAGGCATCAGCACAGTAATGTTCGGGCGTCGACCCTCCGGCCGCGAAAGTTTTGGCTGATAAGCGAGAGCCAGGATAGTCTCGGCAAACAGTATCATCGCCGGTACGACGAGGACCAGCGAGACGAGCGTCAAGACGATATCAAGGAGCGCGATCAAGGAGCTTGGATCCTCTTAGACTTGATCACGACAGTGACTCCATCATCATTACCAGAAATGCAAGATTCAAGCTCAACCACCCGACGCGTTACTTGTACTCAATCAACCGCGACCGTACACGCAGAATGCGATCGCGAAGGAATTGGAGCTGTCCCAGCATTTCCGGAAAATTGCCGAGAACGAGCGCCCCAGCTCGCAGCCAGTTTTCTCGGCCCGAGTGCTTGCCACGGAGGGCCAATCGAACCGTCTGGAGAGGGTACACCGCCAGCAGCGCCAGCATTTTCCAACTGACTGCAACGCTCAAGAGTAAGATTATGCCCGGTATTAGGGCGCCCCATTTCCAAGCACGGCGGGACTCTGCCACCCAGTGCCGCTCCGGCGATGTCCCGTGCAGGTGGGCGCCTTGGGCGAAGCCAAATCCGCCGCGCACTGATCGACGCCACCATTGGCCGAACCGGTCCATTGCGGCGTCGTGCAAAGTCATGTTTGCGTCGATCCTCCATACTCGCCATCCACGCTGCCTCAGGCGCACGCACATCTCGGGTTCCTCGCCGCAGATCATATCCGCGCGATAACCCTCGACCTGCTTAATGGCAGATACCCGGGCGACTATGTCGCCGCCGCATACCTTGGATTCCCCGACTGGAATGTCCTGCCATTCCAGATCGCAAATCCGGTTATACGCCGAAGCGTCGGGATACCGTTCCCGACGGTATCCAAAAACTACGGCAACTTCTGGATTCTGTTCCAGAAATGCCGCCGCCGAGCCAATCCACCCAGATACGACTTCACAATCACCGTCGACAAAGAACACGTAGTCAAGCGATGGATGTATCTGCAAGAGTTTCCAAAAACCGGCATTGCGCGCCCGTGCTGCGGTAAATGGCACCGACATGTCCAAATTCAGAACGATCACGCCGAGCTTCTGTCCAAGCGCTACTGAGCCATCGGTTGAGCCCGAGTCCACATAGACCGTTTGCGAATGAAGGGTAGTGAGCGACTCGAGACATCTCCGCAATCTCTCGCCTTCGTTTCGTCCGATGACGACGACGCCGGTTTTACCCGCTTCAGCCCCGCGCACAGTAGTCGGGTTCTGAGGAAACGGCGAGGGCGTGTCGCTATTCACACAGGGAGCGGGATTCAAGAAAAGGAGCGTGCGGCCACACGGGTATGCCGTAGCTCACTGTTCCAAACCGCCAGGTACCGCCAGCGGTGAAGGCCAACAGTGTCCAGGACGACGGACCGCATTTGCGAGCTTTTGGATCATCTGCGCCAATTCTCGAGCATCACTGAAATTGTCAACCGCGTTACGTGAACTCATGATTCTCAACGCCATTAGGCTAAACCAAGGATACCATTTGGTCCACGCTAGGCGACTGACATTGAACTTGAAGGGCGCCTTGGTCAGTCCGCCCATTTGCGTTAAATACCAGCCTCCCGAGAGTCTGGTATCTCCAATATCAGATCATCAGGCAGAGTCCGATATTTTCAATTGTTTCACAACTCATTGCAGCATGCCGCCCTCTGGGACTTATCGGATAGTTATTTGTGAAGCACCTACGCGCGACGCTGAGCGCCTGTATTGAGGGCAGCGATGCGGCGGTTTCGCGGCCATATAATACTGTGCCGGAAGAGATCCCGAATGAAGTGTGGCACACCTACCCGACGCTTTCCTTGAGCGACGCGTTTGATGAGCCCAATGGAATGAGCGGACATAGCAACAAAATCTATGAGGACAGCACGCGGGACGCCAAATGCCACAACGTAATAGCGTCGTCGCGACTCAAACCAATAGGATGGCAGGCGTCGAACGTCTAAGCGGGGATCTGTCAGACTGGTACTCTGCCCCATAATATGCATTACGCGGCTTTCCGGAACATACCAAGTTGCGAAGCCTGCGCGTTTGGCGCGTAAGCAAAAGTCGGTCTCCTCGAAATAAAGAAAGTAGTTCTCGTCCAATCCACCGATGGACGCAAACACTGCGGCGCGAATCATCATTGACGCACCACAGATCCAATCGACAGGTTGGGGTGTTTTGCTCATGACGCGTGCGACTACCCAGTCTTTCAGCAATCGGCTAGCAATGCCCCATTGCAGGCCTGCGTCCAGCTCCCCAAACATGGTCGGGAAGCGGAATGCCATCGGCCAGTCGCTCCCGTCCAAATTCTCAAAACTACTGCCGGCAATCCCGACGTCCGGATGATCGACAAGAAAACGGATTAGGGCGGCGATGCCGCCAGGTCGCACTTGTGCATCGGGATTCAAGAGGTAAATGTAATCTGGCGTCCCGTTCGCATATGCACACGCAATTCCTAGGTTATTGCCGTACGCAAAGCCGCCATTTTTGGGCGCATGTATGAGGGTTAGCCAGGAGGCCCAGCCGTTTCGCTCCATTGCCTTGACTATCACGGGCAGATCGCCCGAGTCATTGTCGACAACAATTGTGCGCAGGCTCAGTCCCGCCTCGCCCCTCTCAGCTTCGACAGACCGAAGCGCGTCGATGGTCAGCAGCGCAGATTTATACGTGACGATGACGACAGCGACGTCAATGACTGCCATGTTCGTTGAATTCCGTGATGCCGGTCACGCTTTTCGCAGGAAAGCAAGGAATGTTCTTGGAAGCAAGACTTACCGTAAAATGCTCTGGGAAGGCAGTAAAGAGCTGCTGGTGCTCAGTTCAGTAGACGCCAAGCAGCTACAGTCTCATGATCGATATAACCCTGTAAACGGGCACGTAATGGAGCGGAAGATGTCGGCACGGACAACCATAGAAGCGGTCTTTGCGCAGGTAGCGCACGAGCAGCGGCGCCAATTATGTCCGCTTACAGACGATCTCGAGCTTCTCCAAACTGGCTTGGACTCACTAAGTTTCGCCTTGATCGTCGCCCGACTGGAGGATTCGCTGGGTACCGACCCGTTTGAGGCTGTCGAACGCTTTCCGGTGACATTCGGCGACTTCGTAAGGCTCTACGAGTCTCATCCGGGTTGAATGCATGTGGCTTTGGGAGGCGATGGCGGATTCTGGCGCTCTGACTGAGCGAAATCTGATCGGCACTGGCGCTAGCCTTGCATTTTCAAAACTGGGAACGGCCTCAAGGTTCGGCCAGCAGTTGGAGCAATTGCGCGGTCGCAGCGTTGCAATCTGTACTTCCGACCAATATGCGGTCGCCACGGTGCTCATTGAACTTGACGGAGTTGCGCGTCGCATCGTGCTGTGTCCTTCGAATGTAGCTGTCGACCACTTGCCCTCGATAATGCGAGAAGCCGAGTGTGAGGATTTGATAGCCGACGACAACTTCTGCGGGCCAGCGTTGGCCATCCGAGCGATCGCCGTACCAGGAGCGCTGGTGCATGGAACGATTAAGCGGCGAAGGAGCGAGGAGACTGAGTGGGTGCTGCTAACTTCTGGTAGCACCGGTGCACAAAAACTCGTCCTGCATTCGCTCGCGAGCCTTACGAGTGCGTTCCTTGGAAAGGAGCCTCCGGCACCGGGAACGGTTTGGAGTACTTTTTACGATGTCTGCCGTTACGGTGGTCTACAGGTGCTTCTGCGAGGACTGATAGGAGGTTCGCTGGTCCTTCCTAGCCCGAATGAATCCATTGTCGATTTTCTGATCCGCGCTTCGGCGTGTGGTGTGACCCATATCTCCGGAACCCCGTCACATTGGCGCAAGGCGATGATAAGCGGCGCGATAACAAAGCTTAACCCAAGGTATATTCGTCTCTCCGGTGAGATCGTTGATCAAGGCGTGCTCGACGCGCTGCGGCGCATTTTCCCCAAAGCGATGATCGCTCACGCGTTCGCATCCACAGAGGCCGGTGTGGGTTTTGAAGTCAAGGATGGTCGCGCAGGGTTTCCCGCAAGCATCGTCGCTGCAGCGAATTCTGCTGTCGAGATCGACGTGACAGGTGGTCGCCTGCGATTGCGCTCTGGCGGCAATGCCCGGTGCTATCTCGGCGCACACGCTCCTTTGCTGAAGTCCGCCGACGGCTTTGTCGATACCGGTGATCGACTCGAACGGCGTGTAGATCGGTATCACTTTATCGGACGCAGTGGCGGCGTCATCAATGTCGGCGGGCAAAAAGTTCATCCGGAAGAGGTGGAGTCCGTGATCAATTCGCAGGCTGGCGTCTACGTCTCCCGGGTGGCGGCACGGAAGAACCCGATTACCGGAGCCGTCGTCGTGGCAGAGGTGGTACGCAGCCCTGTCGCTCAGTTCTCGGGGCAACCGCTCAGCGACGATGCACTGAAGTTGGAAATAATCGAGGCCTGCCGCAAAGTGCTTGCCGCCCATAAAGTACCCGCGTCCATTCGGTTCGTATCCGCAATTGAAGTAGGGCCGTCCGGAAAGTTGGTTCGATCCGATGCGTAATGTCATCGTTACAGGCGGCAGCCGTGGCCTCGGACTTGCCATTTCTCGGGCTCTTGTCGCCGACGGCTATAGCGTCGTTGCCGTAGCCAGAACGGAAACGATTGAACTGCAGCGTGCGATTTACTCTGCTCGAGAATCTGGAGCAGGTGCCTTGTGCTTCCGGAGTTGTGACCTCTCCCACACGTCCGGCCTGGCAAGATTTGTGAGCGCATTACGCAAGGAGTTCGGCCCACTGTACGGCCTGGTAAATAATGCAGCTATCGGTTCGTCAGGGATCTTAACCATGATGCGTGACGAACAGTTAGAGGCTCTGGTGCGATTGAATACCATTTCGCCGCTGCTGATGACGAAGTATGTACTTCGCTCAATGATGGTGGAACGCGCTGGCCGAATTATAAACATGGCCTCGATCGTCGCAACCACGGGTTATAGCGGACTCGCCGCATATTCAGCGACAAAGGCGGCATTATTGGGTTTAACGCGCTCGCTTGCACGGGAAGTCGGACCGCTAAACATTACGGTGAACGCCATTGCGCCCGGATTTATTGATACGGAAATGACTCGAGACCTGGGCGAGGAGCAGCGCGAGCAAATTGCGCGCCGCAGCGCCCTGAGACGCCTGGCTACCGCGGACGACGTGGCGGGTGCGGTGACTTACCTTATGGGCGACAGCGCGTGCAACATAACAGGTGTGACCCTGACGGTCGATGCCGGGAATATTGCGTAAACGCGTCGACGCGTCAGTGCGGGATTCCGCGAGAACATATAGAACGAAAGTATGGAACTGGTGAACGAACCCTTGTACTTCACTTCTGGCGATCAGCAGCTTTTTGGTTGGCTGCATCGCTCCGCAACGGCGAGCGCGGCGACCGTGGGCCTGGTGATATGCAAACCGTTCGGATACGAGGCTCTGTGCGCCCATCGCAGCATTAGGGCGTTCGCGGAAGCCGCGGCTGAGCAGGGCATTCCAACGCTGCGATTCGATTATCTTGGGAGCGGTGACTCCGCAGACATAGATTCCGATGCCGATCAAATCACCGCCTGGACTGATGATGTCGTTTCCGCAGTAACGGAGTTGCGGCGGCGAACGGGTGTTGAACGTGTTTGTCTGCTGGGCATCAGACTGGGAGCTTTGCTCGCAGTACTTGCGGCGGCCCGATGCACTTCTGTGCAAGGGCTGATAATGATAGCGCCGGTGATTAGCGGCAAACGCTATCTGCGGGAACTTCGTACCGCGCGACTCGCGGCACTTCTCGGGGCGGTCTCGGCCGACTCACCTCAAGATCAGTCCGAAATCGAGACCGCATCACCTGGTGCGAAGGAAATGAGCGGGTATGCCATGTCGGCGGCGACATTGGATTCGCTGTCGAGCGTCGAGCTTGACGCTCTAACGCTAGCCGCACATGTGCAGGTGCTAGTAATTGATCGTGACGATCTTCCCACTGCGTACACTTGGAGCCAATCTCTACTGGACGCCGGCGTCGCCACACAGTATGCATCACGACCGGGTTTTGTTGAGATGGCTTTGTCGGCACCACAATTCTCGGTCATCCCGCAAGCGATGCTTGATCTAACCCTGAATTGGCTGCGCCAATCCCAAGGCGCCGTCGCATCGCACGACATCCGTAGTCGTGTCGCGGTGACTAGTGTTGCGACATCAACGGTAATAGTTTTACCAGGTAACGAACCCGCGGCAGATGCCCGGCTAACAGAACGGCCCGTGGTATTCGGCAAAGATCGTGCGTTATTTGGCATTGTTACCGAGCCGCGATCGGAAGAATTGCGTCGCCGCGCTGTGATACTGCTCAACACCGGTGCCGACAGTCATATCGGCGCCAGTCGAATGAACGTTTCTCTTGCCCGGAACTGGGCCAGGCGTGGTTATTCAGTGCTGCGCATGGATCTCGCCGGCCTCGGCGATGCCCATACGCGACCCGGACGCCCGAGCAATGAGGTGTTTCCGCCGGCTGCGATCGACGACGTCAACGCGGCGATCGAGCTGATGCAGAGCCAATACGGCGTTGGCGACGTCACCCTGCTTGGTCTTTGCTCAGGAGCCTACCACGCGCTGCGTTCGGCCGCCGCCGGGGCACCAGTGGCGCGCATTCTTCTCGTTAACCCACAGACGTATTTTTGGGAGGAAGGGCAGTCCATCGAAGATATTCAGCTGATGGAAATCGTAAACAACCCGAGCGTTCACCGTCGCCGCGCACGCTCTGTGCAGCACTGGAAGCGACTATTAACTGGTCAGGTCGACATATTGCGCATCGTTAGGGTCAATCTTCATCGCATCGCACTTGCCTTGGAATCGGGTTGCCGAGACTTGGCAAGGCAGATGCGCATTCGACTTCCACACGACTTGGGTTGGGAACTTGAGGACATCGCCTCCCGAGGAGTACAGGTCGTCTTTGTGTTCGCGCATGGTGAGGTGGGCATCGAACTGCTCCGACTACAGGCGGGATCTGCCGTCGCGCGCCTTGGGGAGCGGTGCCGGGTGCATACAATCGCCAGTGCTGATCATACGTTTAGCCAGAGTGGTCCGCGACGAGCCATGGAAATGGTTCTCAGCGAAGAGCTTTTCACGTACGTTCCGAGCAGACGTGCATCGCGTGACCGACGCGCTTCTTTGCGCGCGAGCCGCGGCAACCAGGCATCGTAGTGGCAAGAAAGAGGGTCATCGACAATACGATGATATCGAGAACAACGTCTCTGAAGTTAAGGTAAGGTTCCCGGATGAGCGAAATAGATTCACCATTCCCTGTCATTTTCTTACCAGCGGCAGGCGGAGAAATACACGACCTCGAGGCATTTACGCTGCCCCAAGCGAGCGCGCCGCGCGTCGAGGCAATTCGGTATCCCGGTTGGCAACGCTACGCGGAGCCAGGATTTTCGGCGGAATCTCTCATCCAGGAGTTGGCGGCTCAAATTGCGACAAAAGTCCCGAATGGTCCCATTCATATGGTCGGAGTGTCGCTAGGCGGCCATTTGGGTTATGCAATAGCACTTCGGCTTCAGAAGATGGGCCGAGACGTAGCCGGTTTGTGCGCGGTTGATTCATTTATGGTTGTATCTTCGGAGCCTTCTGCCGGATGGCAACGCCGCGCGCTCGCGGAAGGTTTGGGGCTTCTGCGCAAAAGGCGATTTCGTGATTTCATTCGCTTCGGACGGGCGAGATTCTGGCGATTGGTGATCAGAGCTTCGGGCGGCCGCGCGGCGAAGCTACTCGGTAGGATGGTTCCTCGTCGTAGTTCGCTCCCCGGTTCGGATCCCAATCCGGTATTCGAGTCTGAACTCAGCATGCGCATGCTAATACGCGAGACGGCTCCATGGCTTGCGTCACTTGACCGAGAGCCGGTTGCACTGCATGTTCCAGTCGCTCTGCTCCGGACGCACGCGACTTCGGGTGATGACGCAGCGTGGCGACGTCGATGTCCCAATATTCAGATTTACGAAGTTATTGGCGCACACCACACGCTTTTTTATCCGGAAAACATGGGCTCGTTTCGCGAGGCCTTTACAACTGCAACACGTGAATGGTACCGGCCCTAGTTACCGTTTCAGAGTTCCTCTATAGGTTTGTCTTTATCAATTCGCTGCGATGCTTGAAAACCTCAACGTCGGAATAACCTTGCCCGGCTGAATACGCCGCAAGGGACATTTCGCGCATCTTTGCCGTTCGCAAGCACCGCAGCAGCAGGTTTGCAAGTCCGGTGGAATCGCCAATTGGGACGAAGGCGCCACCGCTAGGATCACTGAGTAAGTCAGATGCGTAGGCACTTGCAAACCCTACGATGGGGAGACCGGACATTAGGGCCTCGATTAGACATCTTGGTGACTCCGGGGTGACGTGACAAAACACAAATACATCAGCATCTCGAAACATTTCCAGGAGACTAGCCCGATTCATTTCTGAACCGGAGAAAGTAACATGGGCATCCAAGTTTCTCGCTTTGACCGCTTGGCGTAATTCCCCGAGAAGAGGGCCGTCCCCGATCCACCTTGCGCAGACCTCTCTGGGCTCGCGCCAATTGGCGAGCAGCTTCTCAATCGCATCAAGCCAATGCCATGGCCCCTTCATTTCATGAACTCGACCGACGTAGAGGATCTTAATTGGCCCGCTATTGCGCTCTAACCGTTTGTCCAACTGGGCGCGTGAAATAATGTCCGTATCCTTCAGGTGAATGTCGTGTACGACCTCGGATACCTTGGCAAGCCCCGAATAGCCTTCAAAAACGGTCCTTCCATGGAAAAGACCGAGCGAGGCGCGCCGGATGTCCCTCAGGCTGGTGCGTTTTAGCATTGCGTGCTGTAACAATCGCCAGCCTCGCCTAAGAATGTTTGAGTCCTGCCTGATAGGCATCTCGTGCAACACCCAATCAAGCCACACTGCGTAGGGACGGTTGAGTTGGTAAGCCGTTTCTGATCCGATGCGGCCCCATGCGCCGAGCCAGCCAAGATTGGAAAAACACAAATATCGATGTTGTGGAATCAGTTGGCGAAACCGCATACGCACCGAACGCACGTGCGTGATGTGGGAGCGAAGATCGTATCCCCAAGGAAACGCGACGATTGCGAGCCCACCGGATTCAATCAGGTTGGTTGCCGGAATCCAATTCGCCGAAACATCAGCCACGTCCTCGGGCTGAACGGGCGCGCACACAGTTACAGAGCTAAAATTATCCAGCCATCGGGTCAGTCCATTGTGCGCCTGAGACTCAATGCACACTTCTTGTCCGATAATCCGGAAGGGCACACCGAGGTCAAGCAGAAGACTTTCCGGCTTCATAGAAGGCGGGTCGCTATCACGAGGATTATCATTAGCATGGCGCATTTTAATTTACCTGAAGACGATCGGATATGCCTTAGATATCGAACTAAGCGAAGGAATGATCAAACTTACCAATGACCAAGTACAATTGAACGATCTTGCGTTATCGAGAGGATAACCGTGTATCGGCGCTGCAGTATTGAGGTGGTTATCGTCTCCATCGCATCAGTTATTGGCGCCAAATGTCGGCGGGGTGTTTTCGAGCACATCGTGCCGTAGGAGGGGTTCGGTACGGTATCCAGAACTAAGACGATTCGGATCGGTAGATTGCCCCTTCGGAATCGCAAAAGACGAAGACACGCAGTGATGGGCGCAGCAAATAGTAGGTCTAGTGAGCGACGAGAAGGAAGGAATGGCGGTGGCTCCCATTGGGCGCAAAACATCGAGAATGTTCCATGGCTTCATACCGCAGAGCAGTTGCAGAGTGACGCCTGCAGCCGCCCGTGTACATACGCGCTCGAAGTTGAGGGAGGTTGCAGACTCAAGGACGCCGGAACGTGTAAAATTGTCGCCGATTCGATTTTGGCTTATTGAGGCGTAGAGATGTCAGAAAAGTCCGTCGTACAAGCATCTCCTGCGCCATGCCTATTCCGTCTTCCGCGCGCGAGGCGCAGCAGAACTATCGCTGTGATCACGCCTTCTTACGCGTTGGAACGTGTGTCGTACATGATTCCACAGGAGAACTATAGTTATATTAAGTTATACCGAGTCCCGCTCTATAGGTTGGAGAAGTGGGAGCGCTATGGAAATTTTTTTCAGCAGACGCCAGTTCTGATCGGTCCAAAGACCGATTTGGTTCATACGCTTAATCACGTTCCGGCTAATCGGAGATTCGTTGTCTCGGCCGAAATGGAACTTCCGCGATATATGGGACCGGTTAAAGATTGGCAATGGCGCACTGGGTTTAAGGTTCTAGCGTCTGAACGTTGTCGCGGCATTTGGCCATTGAGTCACGCGGCACGTTCCTTCATCGTCAGGAGGTTCGAGGAGGCTGGACATGCAGGCCTGGCCGGGAAAGTAACCGTGTTCCGAGGTGCAGTTTCGGACGCCGTCAATCCTGTACGGCTACGCGACTCGACGGCCCAAGGACCCTTACGTCTTCTATTTGTGGGTGGGGACGGCCTACGAAAGGGATTGCGACCGACGCTGGAGGCCGCACAGATACTGCGTCGTGGTGGGGTGGACTTGGAAGTGACGGTAGTTGGTCAGCTAGAGGCCGATACCTACGTGGTACCAGGAGTCCGATTTCCGACTTCCGATATTCATTCGATGTTGGGCACTGAAAAATGGATTCATCATCACTTGGCACTTCCCAATCTAGAAATTAGGAAACTTATGGAGGAGCACGACTTATTCGTGTTACCTACCATGGATGAATCGCTGGGATGGGTATTGGCGGAGGCGGCGATGAGCGGCTTGCCTTCTATAAGCACAAATATATTTGCCATCCCAGAACTCATCCTTGACGGAATCAATGGATGGGTAATTCAATTACCACTCAACAAAGACCTACGCTGGTTGCACATAGGCCAACCGGATGCCCGCGAGGCATGGGAAGCGGCCCAGGCGCAGATTGTCTCAAGGCTTACTGATACTATTGCTGCCATATCGGCAAAGCGATCGATAATCGCGCAGTTTGGTGAGCGTGCCAGACACCACGTCGCGCAGGACTATGGTATGGATGTCGCTGCACGTCGCTTGAATGAACTTTACAGTGCCGCTATCGGGTACAACTAGCAAACACTGACTAGAGGGCATCAATCGTAACTTACCGTGCTTCGCGGGTGGTGAGCTTCTTTTCATGTCAGGAATCCGTCTCGGTAATTGACACTTTGAAATTGCACTAAGTGCCGAGAATGCATATTTCTGATGCTTTGAGGATAACGTCAAAAAGTGCCTTGATTTTCGGTGCGTTGTTGTCGTTCGGCGCCAGCGGAGCACCGGCTCCATCCGTCTTCACTAGCCCATCGGTGGGGAAAGTTGACAGCAGTCCACTTCTCACTGGTTCAGGTGGAGGCGGCGGTGCGCTGCAAATCACGACGGACAGCCTGCCAAACGTTGCAATCGGCACCGCCTATTCGCAAGCACTCTCATGCCGTGGAGGCGTGTTGCCTTGCACGTATAGCTTGGTCAACTCCCGACCGAATACAGGATTCTGGCATTACATTTCACCAAGTGGCGCTGTCACCGGGACGCCGACAGACCTTGATGAAACTGAGACAGACACCTTTCAAGTGACGGATGCTACGGGAGCAACCGCCATAAAGCAGATCACGATCGGCGTTACGGCTTCTGGCACGCTAGCGATTGCCAGCCCACCTACGCTGCCAACTGTGGCATCGGGCGGCATCAGTGCATGGAAGCTCATCGCGACCGGCGGTGACCCGTATTACATGTGGTCGAGCGGAGACTGCATTCAGTCCAACAACAATTGCAGCCTGTCTTGGGACGGCTGGTTGCGTTTCGCGCCGACCTCCAGAGGTACGGTCACGTTTCACGTTCAGGTCATGGATCAGCAGGGGACTACGCAAATCCAGACTCTGACGGGCACGGTCAATGACGCCCTGCAACTTGCGCAGATTGACCCTATCGACAAGTTGATTCACCTGCCGCCCGCCACCGTCGGTAGTCTCTATCGTGCATATCTCAATGCCTGGGGCGGGACGCGCGCGGGTCTGACCTTCTCGTGCACGTCGTCCTGCCCCAGTTGGGTGAGGATCAGAGGAAATGTCTTGAGTGGCACCCCGGTCTTCAGTGGCAATGTCGAGCCCGTTTTGAAAGTCGTTGACTCCGGCGCTCACAGTGCTAGTGCGACAGCACTTATCAATATCTCAAGTTCCGCCATGGTTACACGACCCAGTGGTACGCCTTCCGGTGTTTTCTTCGTAAAGAACGGCCTAATCTACGACCGCAACGGCAACCCGTTCCTTCCAGTCGGACTTGATCAAACACACTGGGACGACGTCACATACAACAGAATAGGCACAAACGCCGCGCTCTCCGAGACCAATATCGATCGGATTGCCACAGATTTTGCGAATCTACCAAGTATCACCAGAATTATCAGTAACTACATCCTGCCGAATGATGTAGTTCCGCTGATTTCAATGTTCTATTTCCCTGCGAATTCCAAGTACGGCTGTCTTAGCACTGAGGCGGCGACTGGAAGTTCAGATACAGCCTGCTTTGCTGCAGGAATGCAGGACTGGGTGTCTGCGGAATCCACGCTCGCATCTTTTAACAGCGCAGGCATGTTCAACATTGCGAATGAGTGGGGAAACGCTGGAAGCGCATGGGCAAATGCCTACGCATACGTCGCAGCACCGATTGCGGGCGTTTCGGGATCGACAGTTACGATCACTTCTCCGGCGAGCACCAATCCGTTCGCGAAAACGCCGGTGGCTTACCCTTCCGGATCATGCGGCATCAGAAATCAAGTTGTCATCGTCACGGCGACAGGTGGCAGCTCCGGCCTCTGGACGGTAACCACTAGACCAGCACTCAGTGGCTGGACCAGCGGTTGTACGCTGTATGGTGGTGCGGTCGGAATCATGCGTGGATCAGGCTATACGGCACCGTTGGTTATTGATGCTCCAGGCTCGGGCCAGGATTACAGTACCTTCCTTAAATACGCGACCGGAGTGCAGGCAAGCGACCCCGAGCAAAATTTGATTTTCAGCATCCACTTATATGGAAATGTCGATAACACCAGGGAGCGGATCTCGAATATCACATCAGAGAAATTCCCTAAGGTGAGTCTCAACAGCGCTCTACCGTATCACCCATTCGAGCCTGCCTATCCAATGGTCACTTCCAATACCTATTCGGGAATTTACGGATACACGATATCCGAAGTGTCCGGGACCATGAGCTCAATCAATGGCACGGATCCTGCGCTAGCGAATATCTGTCAGGCACCTTGTTCAAAAAGCTGGAACGTCACCGTGCTCCATGACACTACCGGCCTGACTTATGGAGGCGGCGGCGTCATCACCGGGTCCAATTACTACGCTACGGTCATTAGCGCGCTCGCGGCTCTACGCTCCACAAATGTTGCCACGATGATTGGGGAATTCGGTGTGTCAGGTAACGACGCGGGTGGCCCACTTGTTGCGTTCAACGGATCCATTAACAGTGGGGCCACGCAAATGACCGTTACCAGCATGCTGGCTGGATCAGCGCCGATTTTGCCGAACGGCATGTATCTGTATCATGATGGAAAAGTGTGCGCCGTCACGAACTCCCAAATTGCGGGTACTAGAGGAGGCATCGGAAGTTATTCGCTGTGGACTGGTGCTAGCTGTGCAGGCGTTTCGGGAATCTTCAACTATGCGGGCTGGGGAGATGGGTCGCCGAGCAACGCGCTAGCATCGGAGATCATTTCAGCGGCTTATTCGAACAGTATTGGAGTAATTCCGTGGAGCTGGGACGATCATCGCAACCGGGATGGCTCTGCAAATTTCGCTTTTCAATTCGATATGACGCCATTGGACACTACGACTTGCCCGAATTCCGGTTGTTATTCGAAACCATCTGATCTTGCCATGGCAGGGCAGGATTACATGTTCAATCCTCGATATGGTTCCTTGGCATTGTCACAAAAAGCACCGGCATTGCACTAGGACATCGGTGGTGTTGTGGGCCACGGCGCAAGCAGTCTAAAACCCGCGTAATACACAGACTATCAACCGCAGATTGTCGGTGGCGAACGGCGAAAGCCTGATTGAACTGAAGGCGTGTCTTCGAGCGGTGGCAATGTTGCCACCTGACAGCGCCCACCATGCCCATTGTCGGTGGACCTCGGCCGTTTTCGCTGGACCAACGAAGGACCCGGCAGTCGATATGGCATCCTTCTTCGCAAGCCCGCGCCGGGATCGTGCTTCTATTAACGCAAGCTCTTTCGCGTTCCGCTGAGCCGCGGCTTTGCTATAGCCGATGCTTTGCATATGTTGCCGGTACTCGACCAGAACATCGGGCAGGTTGGCCAAGCCTCCAATCTCGGCTAACCGAAGGAATAGGTCGAAATCCTCGGCGTGACGGCACAAATCTCTGTAACACCCGATCGAAAGCACGGCGGACTTTCGTAAGGCGACAGTCGGATGCAGAATCATCCCGCCGGCGCCTATCATATGTTTGGCATCGATATCCATGTGATCAGAAGGAACGCCATACCTGCACAGGTGATGCCCATCCGGATCAATCATCATTGCCTCAGTTCCAACGGCTACGCAGTTCGGGTGCTGTTCAAGATAGGCCACCTGCAGCTCGATGCGTCGCGGATAGCTCAGGTCATCGGCATCCATGCGCACGAGAATCTCAGCGCGCGATCGCGCTATCCCTTCATTCAGCGTCTGAACCAAGCCACGATTTTCGCGTGTGTGCACGATGCAGCGGGCGTCAGCTTTGGCAAGCTTCCGTAAAATGGCGAGTGAATCGTCGGTGCTCCCGTCGTCCATTAGCAGTAATTCAAAATCCGTAAACGTTTGAGTCAACATGGAAACTACGGCGCGCTCGAGGTAGCGAGACGCGTTATAAACCGGAAGAATTATGCTGACTGCCGGAGTGGCTACAGTGTTCGCCATAAATAGCAGGATCCGCCCCTACAGTTACCTTTACGGAGTGATTTTAGCGCGGAGAGTATAGAGCCGGCGGTATACCCCCGAGAAAGCGTTTATGAAACCGAATTTAGCCTTACGCGCTCGCCCTGGGACCACGCTTATAGCTGTGATTTCGATTATGTCGCCCAGCTGAGGGAGCCACCCGTGCGGATGATCAGGTATCGACGGGTCGGTATTGCCGAATCAAACAGCGACAGGAGTTTCTCCGGCGGTCATCACGATTTCGTGCGATCCGGCTTGGAAAGTGGAAGAGCATTTCTGGTAAGCGACCGCCATACCAGCCAGCACATAGAACAGGATTACATAAGAAAAGATGAAGCTTGAGGTATAAATCATCACAAGCGTACCGAGAATGCACGCGCTTATGCTGAGTCCCATGGACGCGAAACCATAATCGACGGAGGCCATGCGTCGTGAACTCAAATACACCTTGAGTAAAGCCACGAGGATGAAACCGACGAACAACGTCAAACCTACGATCCCGTAAAAAATGCCGACCTCCGCGTACGTATTTACTAAATCGATGACGCCGACGCCTTGGCGCAAATCCTCCATCTTCAAGTAGGCGTTCGGGTCGCCAAAGAGCGGGCCATGTAAGATCATGTCTCGGGTGCGCTCGGCTAGCCGCTCCCTGTAGGTCACGTTGTACTGATCTACCGTTCCGCCGAGAAACGGGATGACCGCTATGATTCGGTTGCCCAGTGGCGACAAGAGCAACACACCGCAGCTGCCGATGCCTATCAGTACTGCCTTTACTAGACGTTTTTTGCCGCCCAAAGAAAGTCCGGTAAACGCAAAATAGATAACTGCCGCACCTAACCAAGGGCCCCGGGAATACGCGGCGACCAACCCCAGGATCAGCAGCACGGGAACTCCGATGCGCACAAATACGGACTTAACCTGCGCTTGCAGGTAGAGCCACAATCCAAGCCCAATCGCGAATAGATACCCGAGAGCTAGCGGGTGTCCGGCGGCAAGCGACGCACGAAGTAGTCCTGCCCTCATAGTATAAAAGGCATCTAGGCCGGCGCCCCACCTGTGCGCGATGTCGCCGTATAGAAGCCAGTGTCGTACGTGTTCAAAAATTGCCGCGGGAGCCATCACGATAATGGCGATGCAGGCAGAAGCCATGACTTCAGCCAGGATGCGTCGTGTAGAACAGAAGCGGCTGACAGCGTAATAGGGCAGGTAGGTATCGATTAGAAAAAGCAGTCCACGACGGATCACATTTGTCGCCGAATCATGCAGCGATGCTGCGTCGGGAGTATCTGGCCTATTGAAAATCAGGATTTGCATAACACCGTAAGCCAGTAGCAAGCCATCAGTCCAAGCGAAATAGGATCGATTGTTCTGCGTTGCCTTTTGCTGCTTCCGAAGACGCAACGCGATCGGGAGCAGGACGCAAAAGGCCAACAAACGGTACATGTTCAGCGCGAAGAGGGTGTTGATGCCGATGACCGGAATTTCGACTTCGAGCGGTGGCACGGCATGAAGAAGCAGCACATACAAGGCGATGGGGTTGGAGTCCTTCCGCCCTGCCCAAATCAGCAGCGGTGCCGCAATCAGCGTGAAGAGCCAGAAGCTTGGGCTAAGTAGGCAAATTACTGTAAAGATCAGCCACAGATTGCGCCGCCTCGAAAAATCCTGCTCGTTGCAGAATTTGCGCACGATCGGCTTGCTGAATTGGAAGGCCGCGATCGACAGTGTCAGGACGACAATTAAGGCCTTGAGATTAGTTGGCATTCGCGCTCATGGCATCAAATCACATGGGCAGCGCGGCAACCAGCTGTTTCGCCACGATTTGCGCGTTCGCAGGCGCGCATTAGGCTTGCCTCGAATAGTTTAGCACTTTGAGCCCAAGATCCGACCGAGGCAGTTGCGTAGGCATTGGCGGAAAGCTCCAGCCATTCGATGGAATTTCGCGTTGCAATCCATTCGATGCCGTTGGCGAGTGCCCCGACATCGCCTACATCAACAAGAATGCCGTTCTTGCCTGTCTCGATGGCTTCTTCCGGCCATCCCGTCCTGGTTGCCACGATCGGCGTGCGACACGCCATCGCTTCCATCGCAGGTAGATTAAAGCCTTCGGAGCGGCTGGCCGTTACCCACAAGTCGCATTGGCTATAGAGATTCCGGATGTGATCTTGCGAAGGGGACCTGGTGTATTCCACTTCCGGCGGCAGGGGCAATTTAGTGGACGGGGCATGATGCCCAAAGGAGATCAGTCTTAGCTTCGGCAGTTTAGACTTGACGATCGTGAGGGCGGCAAGAGCTACGTCGACCCCCTTGAACTCAATGTAATCGTACACAAAGCCGACCGTAGGCACAGGTTGCTTGGCTCGCGGCGGCGAAAAGAACTGAGTTCGGTCGACGCTATTGGGGACGAGGTCCACACAATCATCGCCGTAATCACTGAGCATCGTGGCTTTGAGCCATCGAGCTATCGTGATCTTGTGCAGTGGCATGCGGTACGTAGCCTTGCATCTCTCCACTGGCAAATACGGGAAGATCTCATGATGCTGAACAAAATATGCTTTGGCACCCTTCCTGGGCGAGAGGTTATTAACCCATTCGGCGGTCTCCCACCAAGTTGCAATGATTACGTCCGCGTCCGGGACGTCATTGTCTGTCACTGTTCGTCTTCGATCCAGGATATGAAGATCTATTGCTTTATCGACGAGGTGAGAAGGAGGATAGCGTGGTGGATCAGTGGGCCAGCCACTACCTTCCAGCCATGACCGTACTTTTTGCCCATAGGATGCCGCTTCGTGTGGAGGCCCAACGACCTTAACTGTATGTCCCAGCCGAGCGAGTTCTTTTGCGTAGATCGCAATGACCCTGCATCCTCCGCTCATGTCGGCTGTGCCGATGACGAATGTTATTCGCATTTCAAAACCACATCTTCGGGGCAAATTCCAGCGGTGTAAAATATACTACAGTCCCAAACGAGACGCCCAATACCGCTAAATCGCTTCCTGGAGGCTGCCCAGGCGTCAATTTGAGCCAAAGTCGAGAGCAGGCCGGGGCGTAGCGGACAACAGACGCGCCCGCGGGCCTCGGCGGCAAACGCGACGTTGTCGCCGCCGGCGCGGCAACTCTTTGTTGGCGGTCCGAACACGCTTAAGGGATGGTGCCGTTATAGATTTTCGCGGAATGCGAACTGGCAGCGCTACGCGTTTCCGGCGGTACCAAGATTGGTAACGCCAAACTACACCGGGGATCTAGCGCTCTTACGCCGGCGACCGATATCTAGAGACTTGATGCCGGTGTCGCGAGCGTCTTTAGCCCATAGGTCGGATTGAGTACGACATCTACGCCGTAATCAGTTAGGTCAGATGCTTGCGTATAAATGCCGCAGTTGTACGTCATGCTGAACGAGTTGTTATCCGCCTGACAATTGGCCAGATTGTTGCTGTCCCACGCCCAAGGAAGCCAACCAATGCCATTCGCCTCTGCGGCCGTTATGATCTCTGCAGGCGTCACCATTGTTGGGCTAGGTCCGATGTTTTTGCCTGGTCCAAACTCGCCCACGAGATAAACGGCGCCTGTGGTTTGGCTTAGCTGAGCGAGTCTGCCAATTTTCAAGGCGTAGTTACCAGTGTAATCGAGCACGGTTCCACCACCCGTATAGTCAGGCCAATTGGTGCTATCGACCGACAGCGTGATTGTCCATGCGCCGGGAGTTCCGCCTACGTTCGTCGGTGCCGGTTGTGTTCCGTTGAGCTGCGTCATGCCTAGCACGCCACTAATCTGGTATGCACTGATTCCAGACCAGCTGTTGCCCGTGCCGTTGTAGCTCGGAACGAGAGGATGCGTTGCCGAGTTGCTATTCAACGTGATGACAGTGGGATTGCCCTTAGCGACGCTTTGAATTGATGCAGAATAATCATTAGTATTGCCATAAAGGTGTTCTGAGAAGATCACATTGCGTTCCGGGTCGCTGTTGAAGACAGCTTGCGAATATTGCACCAGATCGGAATCGTCCTGCCCGCACCCGCCCGAATCGATCAGAATGGGGCCTGTGTACCCTGCTCCCCGTAAGCTCGCAATCGCGCTGATATAGGTATCGCGCCACACCGTGCTGCCTGACGGGCCCCACTCGTTGGCTACATTTACAATCAGAGCATCGTTGAGCGTAGTCCATTGCGCCGCCTGAGCTACCCAGATCGCTACGATCGCCTGAAGCGAAGGGACGTCCGAATCGCAGGTCGCAGCCCAATTGCCTGCTATTGGGACTTCGTGATCCTGAATGCTTTGGGTCAGAAGCAGATTAATGTTGTCGCTAGGAGCGCGCGTAAAATCGATACCCCACCGTACGGTATTCGCACCGCTGTTTGCTATGCCGGGAGCGGAGCCATTATCCCAATGGTTTCGGTTTACGCCGCGTATTCGAAATTCATTGCCGTTGGCGTCATACAGTTTCCCATTCAATACAAAAAAACCATTGCCGGTGTTGTAAGAAGGCCGCTGAGCAGTCGAGTTCGCACTGACGGTAGTGAAACTCCCTGAGTTCGAACTTGGGGCGGCGCTCCCCGAACTTGGGGTGGAGGACGGGGCGACGGTAGTGCTGCTGCCCACATCGACTGAGTTGGGATTCAAAACCGTGGAGGTGCTGACGCCAGACGTGCTGCCTTGGCTAGAACTTGTGGCTTGAGTGCTGGCGGGCGGGGCACTGGAGGTCACCGTCGCCGGTGGTGTCGTCTGTGATGTGCTCAGATCCGAGGCGCTGACGGACGGCGTGCTCGCATCGCGACCGTCGCCGGGAAAGTTACAACCCGCCAGAATGCAAACCAGTACTCCGGAGAAACAAAATCGTCCGATCGTCAACTTCCCATCCCACGTACGATTCATTCCTGATGTCTCCGAGGTCGCGCTGCAGATAGAGATCTGGCGGACAACGGAGGACAACGAATGAATGCTTGTAATAACGCATCACCCGCCGGCAACCCCGCTGTCTCACCGTTGTGAGACCGGTAGCTTTGCGCCCCCGCCTCGCGACGGGTTTGCCCTAAACGACGTAAGTAACTTCCTACAGGTCGAGTGGAGAAATACCGTATTGCAGGAGTGACTGCAACGCGTCGCAGGTAGGCGACGTGTCGCTAAATGCAGACCTTGAAGCGTTGGTAACGCGCGCCGACAGGCGCGGAAAGCGCGGGTTAATTACATCTGGAGTGCCACAAAAACTGCATCGCGACGGCGGGAGTCGTCGTAGAGCTCGTGGCTTTTGTGCTGGAACGTACGGTGAGATTACGAAGTCGGCGACGCAGGCTATGTAAAGTCGTCGCCACAGCGACGTATCGATTTTGTGGGTTACTTCGCACTCATAATTTCAGTGAGCCATTCTGAATCCGCTCGTACATCGGAACATCGAGGGCCACCAATGCCCCGAGGGCTCGATACTCGAAGTACACGCTATTTACGCGACTCGGATCAAATCCCTCTGCCAACAGAGCCTGCTTGCTCAACTTGAAGGTTCCGGTCAGCTGTATTGCGGGAACGACTCGCACCAATACCGGTCGGGCATAGCGGGGCAGATGCGTTATCAGGTGATTTCTGAAAGCCTGCAGATCAAACTGTGGCCCGGTGACGATGGCAGCCATGCCGGCTCGGCCTTCTGCGCCCGGCAGCTCAACGCCAAACACGACGGCGTCCGTGACGCCCGGACATGCGGCAATTACTCCCGCCACCTCTGCGGCAGAAACGTTCTCGCCTTTCCACCGAAAGGTGTCCCCAGTCCGGTCGACGAAATAGAAAAATCCCTGCTGGTCGCGGCGCATTAGGTCCCCGGTCCGGTACCAGGCATCGCCGTCTTCGAATACATTTCGGAGGATCTTGTCTTCCGAGGCGTTGCGATCGGAGTAACCCTCGTAGCGGCCCAGCTGCGTGGTGCCCGGCGACTGCAACTTGCCGATGGCTTCTCCTGTCTCACCGGGATCGCAGATCGTGCAGTGACCTGCCGCGTCCCGGGATGGGGACGCCGTTTCCGAATCAAACCTGACGATCTCCACCGGCATGCGGTGCTTGAGGAACGGCGGTATCCGGCCAATGGAGCCCGCCTTGCCCTCGCAGTTGTACAGGGAGAAATTGCCCTCTGTGGAGGCGTAGTACTCCAGGACTTGCGGTATGCGAAATCGCTTCTGGAAGGTTTCCCACACCTCGGCGCGCAGGCCGTTGCCGCAGCACAGTCGCAGGCCGTGAGCAGTTTCCTCGGGGTGCGGGACCGTATTGACCAGGTACCGGCACAATTCTCCGATGTACTGAAACAGGGTGCAGCGCTCGGCAATAACGTCTCGCCAGAAATCACGCGCCGAGAACCGCTCGCGCAACACTACCGTGCCACCGCCGACGAGCGTCGCACCCGTCGCGACCACCCCGCCCACGCTGTGGTACAGCGGCAGGCAGTCGTACATGCGATCGCCAGGGCCGACGTTCATCATGCCCGCGAACCAGTGACTCCACTGCATGACGCGAAAGTGGCTGACCTGGGCTGCCTTGGGCAGCCCGGTGGTTCCCGAGGTGTAGATAAATAGGGCGCGGTTGTTGAGCGAAGGCAGTGCGATCTCACCCGCGTCTACGGGAGAGTCGGGCAGCTTTGCCATCGCCAGGTCCAGTCGGGGCAGACCACGCGTATTCGCGCCATGGGCCCACCACCGCATCTCTGGATCAAGCCGGCTCCGTACGTCCGGAACTGCGTCACACAATTGAGATCCCACGATTGTGAGCTTGGGTGCCACGATGCGGATGCAGTGGGCCAGCCCCTCGCCACGTATCTGGGTGTTCAGGAGGGCGACGGATACGCCAGCCCGCGTGAGGCCCAGCCAGAGCGGCATGTAGTGTGCCGAGTTGAGCATCAGCAGGGCTACGGTATCTCCGCTCTGGAGGCCCTGTGCGACGGCCCAGCGGGCATAGCGGTGACAGGCCGCCGCCAGCTGGCCATAGGTGAGCGCCGCATCCGGATCGGCCAGGGCGGTCGCTGGCTCGAAGCGCTGGGCCAGCTGGTCGATCAGGACGGGTAAGGTGAGCAGAGGCTGGTGCTCGATGGGAGCGGTCATCTCCAGCGCCCGCACCCAGGACTTCAAGGCTGATTTCACGGTTCAGTTCTTTGGGTGCGGGTATCTTTGGGCAGCCGTACTAGTATGCAATCCAAGGGCAGTTCCATTGCTATTGTGTATCTGAAAATGAAACCGGAAACCATCGCCGTACACGGCGGGTACGACTGCGATCCCACCACCAAGGCAGTGGCGGTCCCCATCTATCAGACCGTCGCCTACTCGTTTGACAGTGCCGAGCATGGGGCGGCGCTGTTCAACCTGGAGACCGAAGGCTACCGCTACACCCGCATTGCCAATCCCACCACTGACGTGCTCGAGAAACGGGTCGCCATGCTGGAGGGCGGGGCCGACGCCTTGTCGGTGAGTTCCGGGCAGGCGGCGCTCTACTATGCGGTGCTGACGGTCACTGAGATGGGCCGCAACATCGTTTCGGTGCCGCAGCTTTATGGAACTACCCATACCCTGTTTCGACACGTCCTCCCGCAATTCGGTATTACGGCGCGCTTTGCCCAATCCGACCGGCCGCAGGACCTGGCTGCCCTGATCGATGAGAATACCCGCGCGGTGTTCTGCGAGTCAGTCGGCAATCCCGCTGGCAATGTCTGCGACCTCGAGGCGATCGCGGAGGTTGCCCACCGTGCGGGCGTTCCGCTGATCGTTGATAACACCGTGCCGACGCCCATATTGCTGCGGCCCATCGACTATGGCGCAGATATTGTGCTGCATTCGCTGACGAAGTTTCTCGGAGGGCACGGGACGACCCTCGGAGGGGTCCTGATCGATAGCGGCAAGTTTCCCTGGACACGGCACGCCGAGCGCTTTCCGATGCTAACGACCCCTGATCATTCCTATCATGGCTTGGTCTATACCGACCACTATGGGCCGACGGCATACCTCGGACGGGCGCGCAGCGTGTTCCAGCGCACCATGGGCGCGGTGTTATCACCGTTTAGCGCGTTTCTGCTCATGCAGGGCATCGAGACGGTAGCTCTGCGGATCGATCGGCATGTGGAGAATGCGCGTCGGGTCGCGGAGTTTCTGCGGGCTGATCGGCGCGTGGTCTCCGTCAGCTATGCCGGGTTTCCGGAAAGTCCCTACCACGGCATGGTGCAGAAGTATCTGAAGGGCCGCGCCTGCTCGCTACTGACTTTTGCGATTCGGGGCGGCTACGACGGCGGCGTTCGCTTTTACGATGCGCTGCAGCTGTTCAAGCGGCTGGTCAATCTGGGGGACGCCAAGTCCCTCGCCTGCCATCCGGCCTCCACGACGCACCGCCAGATGTCCGCCGACGAGCAGCGCGAGGCCGGTATTGGTCCGGAAACCATACGCCTGAGTGTGGGTATCGAACATATAGACGATATTCTCGCCGATCTCGATCAAGCGCTGACCGCAGCGGTCCGTGGCTGAAGGGTCGTCGTATGAACGAGCGGTCGGATCTTCCTTCTCCCGTGACGGCGCTGTTCCCCGAGCCCGCAGATCGTTCGCGCACCGATGACTGGCTCACGCAGCACATCGCCGCTGCGTTGGGCCGGGTTTCGCAGGGCTCGGTCATGCCGACGGTGGACATGCCGAGGTTCCGCCGTGAGCTTGCGGCGCTTGATTTCGACGTGCCGCGGGAGGCGAGCGAGCTGCTGTCCTGGACCATTGCGCAACTTGAGGCGGGAACGGTCCATATGACGCATCCGCGTTACTTCGGCCTGTTCAATCCGGCGCCTACAGCTCCCTCCCAGTGGGCTGACCGCATAGCCGGGGCGTTCAATCCGCAGCTGGCGAGCTCGGGTTCCTCCCCTGTGCCGGTCGAGATCGAAGCTCACGTCATCCGGGAGCTGGCCCGCCGGGCGGCAATGCCCGACGAAACGGTTGGACACTTCACCACCAGCGGGTCGGAGGCCAACTATACCGCGCTCATCTGCGCACTCACCCACGCGCATCCCCGCTTCGGAAACGATGGGGCGCGCGCCTTTAGCGGTCCGGTTGCGCTGTACGTCTCGGCGGAATCCCATCCTGCCTGGACCAAGATCGCGCACCAGGCCGGGGTTGGCCGCAACGCCCTGCGCCTCGTCGCGACGGATGGCACCGGGAAGCTGGATCCTGGGGCCCTCGAGAATGCGCTGACGGCCGATATCGCGGCCGGGATTACGCCAGTACTCATCGTCGCGACTGCGGGTACGACCGGAGCGGGGATGGTTGATCCGCTGCAGCGCTGTGCGGACATTGCCGCCGCACACGGCATCTGGTTCCACGTCGATGCGGCCTGGGGCGGGGCAGCGTTGAGCTCAAACCGCCTGCGGGGACTCCTCAGCGGCATAGAACGCGCGGATTCGATTACCATCGATGCCCATAAATGGTTCGCGACAACCATGGGCTGCGGCATGTTCCTGACACGGGATGGGACGGCTCTCAGCGAGGCTTTCCGGGTGGCCGCGGACTTCATGCCGTCGAATGCCACTGCCACAGATCCCTACCTGAACACCGTCCAATGGTCGCGACGGTTTGTCGGGCTCAGACTTTTTTTGTCCTTGGGCGTGGCTGGCTGGCAGGGCATCGCCGACCACGTGGAGCGCGCAGGAGCGGTGACCGAGCAAGTCAAAGCCCGTCTCCAGTCCAGGGGCTGGACGGTCGTCAACGATTCCGCGCTGGCCGTATTGTGCGTCGTGCCGCCCAAGGATGGGCCGAATATTCCGGATATCGTCCGCCGGACCTTGAAGTCCGGGCGTGCCTGGGTAGCGCGCTCGAGTTTCGAGGGCCGTGAAGTGATCCGGATCTGCGCGACCCACGGTCAGACCAGTCTCGCGGACGTGGACGAACTTGTGAGCGTGCTCGCAGGTGACAAGTGAACACATCCAGATTAAGAGTGCTCATTCTGCAGAACGTCTTCCGGGTGATTCGGACGCTTAGCGACTACAGCGAGCGCCAATGGATCATTCAGCCGGCCGAGACGCAGATTACTCCCCCCGCGTACTACTTCGAGGATGAACTGGCGTACATCACGGACTTTCCCAAGGCCACCTGGCGCGAAGTGGAGATGCGCAGAATCAAAGGAGGTCTGACCGAGCATGCCGCCACGATCGCCTATCAGATCAGCAATGTTGAGTTAGTGGGGGGAATGTTGTTCAAACGGGCGGCGAAGTACACCATGGTACGCCAGTCACGTGGACTCTTTGCGCCGGATCCTCCAGTGATATCAGGCACTTCGGCACTGGCCGCCACTTATTTCGGCAGCGTCTTTTTCGGCCACTGGTTATCAGACGATCTTGTGCGGCACCTGGCGGGCGAAGCATTTGCTACGCCAATCATGCCGAATCGGAAGCCGTACCGGCACGAGCCTGAGTATTGCGAGCTAATGGGAATTTCTCAGCATCGGATCAATTCAGCGCGATTTGAAAAGTTAATCATGTTGGGGGACTTCGGACAAAATTCGTTCAAGCGGCAAAGGTTTTTGGAATTGCGCTCCCGGCTCTGCGGAGCAGTCCAGACAGCCAATAACCGGTATGTCTACATCAAACGTGGATTCAAGGATGCAGGCGCTTCGCTGGTGTTGACCAACGCTGCCGAAGTCGAAAACTACCTGACAACGCAGGGGTTCCACATCGTGGACCCCGATCAGCTATCTTCGCGCGAAATAGCTGCGGCAATTTCGGGAGCGCGCGTGGTGGTCAGCATCGAAGGCAGCCACATGATGCATGCCCTGTATGCGATGGGGGATGGCGCTACCTTGTGTTTAATTCAGCCCCCGTATAGGTTCAATAATGTCATGAAGGAATATGCGGACTGTATGGGACTGCGTTATGGATTTACTGTGGCGACGGAAAATGCCGAGGGGTTTACTGCGCCGCTGGATCGCCTGAAAAGAATTCTGGACAGGTTAGATGTTATTTGAGTTCGCTTAGAGGCTGGCGCTCGTTTCCAGCATTCTCGAGATCAGTGCCTCGATCGAGGCGAGAGTAGCGAAATTGTCCGGATTGATATCGGCTGCCGGAATGGCGATGTCGAACGCTGACTCAACACTCAGCATCAGGTTCACCATCTTGATCGAGCTCATGCCCAGATCGGTGAGGCGGGCATCAATGGGCAACGGGCGGTTGGACGCTGGGGGTCCGAGAATTTGTCGCACCAAGTCGAGCAGCCGCTCGCGCGTCGAATGTGTCATGCGCCTTTCAGCAAGTTCCGGCGTGCCGCTCATCGTAACGATCCATGAAATTCGCTCGCTCTTTCGCACCCATGGACTGCAATGAATTCGGAACCGGGCATGGCACTGACGAGACCAACTGTGATGACGGTCATACGGCGGCAGAGGACACTTGTGCTGAGGAGTAGGCGCTAAGTAAGGTATCTTCTCACTTCGATGAAGACTGTGACAGGTATCACCTAATGGAGCCACCGGACCAGGCCCTCGACGAGTTGACGCGGCGCGTTCAAGCCGCCGTGATCGTGGCCGGCGCGCATGCCAAGTCCGTTGACATCGAGGCACGATTTCCGGTCGAGAGCTTCGCGGCGATTAAGTCGCAACGGCTGCTGGGCATCATGCTGCCGAGCGATCTTGGCGGCGAAGGCGCGACGATCTCCCAAGTTGGCGATATTTGTTACAAGTTGGCCCAGAGCTGCGCCTCAACGGCCATGATCTTCGCAATGCACCAGATCAAAACGGCCTGCATCCTGCGTCACAAGCGCGGCAACCTCGCGCTGACCGGTTTGCTGCGGCGGCTGAGTGCGGAGCAGTTGCTGTTGGCGTCGTCCACGACCGAAGGCCACACGGGCGGCAACGTGCGCTCGAGCGAGGCACCGGTGGAACGGCAGGGTGATCGCATCCGTCTCGAGCGGCGCGCCAGCGTCATCTCCTACGGTGCGTACGCGGATGGCATCGTGACCACTGCGCGGCGCTCGGCCGATGCGCCGGCTTCGGACCAGGTGTTGATAGCCTTTCTGAAGAGCGACTACAGCCTGACGCGCCTGAATGGCTGGGACACAATGGGAATGCGTGGTACCTGTAGCGAGGGGTACACCCTGCTGGCCTCCGGGTCGGTGGAGCAGATTGTTCCGGACGCCTACGAGGTCATCCACGCGCAGACCATGGTCCCGACGGCGCACCTTCTGTGGGGCTCGGTATGGGCCGGCATTGCGTCGGATGCCACGCTGCGAGCCCAGGCGTTCATCCGCCAGGCCGCGCGCCAGGCCAACGGCCAGCTGCCGCCGGGAGCGCCGCAGTTCACCAAGGTCATCGCTTCGCTGCGCACGCTGCGGGCCATGCTGGGTAACTCCATGCGCGTTTACGAGCGCTGCATGGATGATCCAAAGGCGCTCTCAGCCCTGGAGTTCCAGTCGATGATCACGCTGACCAAGGTTGAAGCCTCCGAGCTGGCGCTCTCCATTGTCCTGGCTGCCATGCGGGTATGCGGACTGTCTGGCTACAGACGTGACGGTGATTTCAGCATTGAAAGATGCTTGCGTGATGTGCTCTCGGCTCCGATCATGATCAACAACGAGCGCATCCTGGCGAATCTGGCCAGCACGGCCCTGGTGACACCGGTCCCCGGGTCCGTACTCGACTGATTGGGCGTCAAATCGGTCATGACTGGCAATGAATTTCCGGCTTCCCCGCCTGACCTGCTCGACCAGGTCGGCGCGGCGATCTTTCATAGTCTTGGAGTGGTTGGCGTCTACGCGCGCACGCGACTCTACGAGGAGGTGATCGACCGCCTCGAAGCGTATATCTCCGCACAGCGCGATCCAAAGGCGGAGGTTCTGCATTTCCCACCGGTCATGAGCCGCGCGCAGTTGGAGAAGTCCGGCTATCTCGCGAGCTTTCCGAATCTGCTGGGCTGTGTGTGTGCCCTCCACGGCAGCGAGACTGAAATCCGCACTGCGGCGCAGGCGCATGACACCGGTGGCGACTGGACGCAGTCGCTGTCGGCGCTGGACCTGGTGCTTTCTCCGGCCGCCTGTTACCCCGCCTATCCCTTGGCTGCGGCGCGAGGTCGACTTCCGGTTGAGGGCCTATTGTTCGATGTTGAAGCGACCTGCTTCCGTCACGAGCCGTCAAAGGCGCTGAGTCGCTTGCAATCCTTCCGCATGCGCGAGTTCGTGTGCATCGGGAAGCCCGCGCAGATTGCAGCGTTTCGGGAGGACTGGCTGTCTCGCGCCATCGACTTTGCGGCGCGACTGGGGCTCCCCGGCACATTGGACGTGGCGAACGATCCCTTCTTCGGCCGCGTCGGACAGATCTTGGCCGTAGCCCAGCGGCAAAATGCCCTCAAGTTCGAACTGCTGATTCCGTACCACCCCGGTGCAACGCCAACCGCCTGCATGAGCTTCAACTCTCATAAGGACCACTTCGGCAAGGTCTGGGACATCGCGACCGACGGCGGCGACATCGCCCATACATCGTGCGTGGCCTTCGGCATGGATCGTTTGGCCGTCGCGCTATTCTGCGTTCACGGCGTGACGGTCGCGAAGTGGCCAGCCAGCGTCCGGCGTACGTTGGCGTTGTAACCTTTCATTGGGCGGACCATTCACATGCCACTGGATCAGGGCGCCAAGCGGTTCTTGGATCGGCTCGCGGCCCTGAATCCGCCGAGCACGCTGTCGCTGTCCGTTGCCGAGCGCCGCACGGCATTGCAACATATGCTGGAGTTCGCTGGCGTTTCGCCGCCGATCGGTGCCGTCGAGGACAGGGTGTTGCCTGGCCCCGCGGGACAACTTCGGATAAGGCTGTACACGCCCGCCGATGCATCCACAGGCCTGCTGCCGGGATTGGTCTATTTTCATGGTGGCGGGCTGATCGCAGGCAACCTGGACTCGCACGACGGCATATGCCGCCTGCTATGTCAGGCGAGCGGGTGTCGCGTGTTGGCGGTGGATTATCGGCTGGCACCGGAGCATCGTTTTCCGGCTGCGGTTACTGACAGTATCGATGCGACTGTCTTTATTGCTGCGCATGCCGCCCAATTCGGAGTCGATCCGACTCGATTGGGAGTATGCGGTGATTCGGCGGGCGCCACCTTGGCCGCGGTAGTCGCTCAAGGTCTGGCGATGGCGGGGAATGTTACCCTCGCCCTGCAGGTGCTCATCTGCCCAATCCTCGATCTGTCCGCCAAAACGGCGTCCCGTCATGTTTTTTCGGCAGGCTACCTGATCGATGAATCGACCCTGGAGCATGACCTGAAGCATTATCTGGCCTCGGATACTGACGCTGCCGACCCCCGGGTTTCGCCATTGCGGGCGCTGTCCGTGGAAGGACTGCCCCCCGCTTGCATTCATACGGCGGAGTTCGATCCCGTGCGTGACGAGGGTCGACTGTATGGCGAGCGGCTGATGCGGGCAGGTGTGCAGACGCGGTACACCTGTCATCCGGGTATGATTCATCTCTACTACGGCATGGGTAAACTGATGCCGTACGCGGCAACGGCATGGACTCTGATCGGCAACGACATCCGATCCATGCTCGCCGCGCCCTCAGCGCTGCGAGGACTGCACCAATGATGGATCGCGTTAGCGTCGAGCAGCTGCTGCGCGAGCTGTATGAGGCCCGCCTGCACGGTCCGGTCGAGCGACTATGCAGTCTGTTCGCGCCCGACGTGCGCTTTCGAATTGCGGGAACCAGCGACGGAAAACCCATCTCCATCGATGCCGACGGAATCGATGCGGTACGTCCCTGGCTCGCCATGCTGGTGAAGACGTTCAGGCTCTCCGAGCAGCAGATCGAGTCGATGCTGGTGGACCAGGACCGCGCCGCAGTCCATTGGAGCGCGAGCATCCACTCGCGAATCACCGGGGGCCAGGTTAGAACTGAACTGGTAGACCTGGTGCAGTTCCGGAGCGGCCAGATCATTTCCTACGTGGAGATTTTCGTCGCGCACTGAGGCGACGGCGTGAGGAAGTCCGGCCCGCCATACGCGGACCGGACCGGGTTGCTTACTTGCTTGAGGACTTGCTGGAACGACGGCCGCGGATCATGACCAATCCGCCCGCGAGCAGCGTAAAGGCACTCATCGCGCTGGCCGGATCAATCTCCGGTGCGGCAGTCGGCACAGGACAGGGATGCCTGTTGATCGCGATGTATTCGTTCACACTCGCTTGTGCGGTAGCAGCTACCCCAAGCGCTAGAATCAACACTACTAGCTTCTTCGTCATTTTCTTTACTCCGAGCTGGTCACAATGGTTTTTGTAGCGGATGTTGACCATGGTCCGCCCCATACACCTCGATGATATCGGCCCGGCCGCCGTTGATTACGGCGTTCACACTTCATTTGAAATAGGTTAAACCGCGGGGCTCTGAATTGTGCGCTCAGTCACATTTTGGCTCTCACCACAGCTGCCACTGCTGCAGCACCAGCACCCATATCACGATGAGTCCGTTGGTCGTGGCGTGAGCTGCGATCGCCTCACCCAGTCGTCCCGTGCGCATGGTCAGAAATCCAAATAGGACTCCTGCGGCGGTGCCGGGCAGCCACCACGAGCCGTGCGCGAGGCCGAATGCGAGCGAACTCAACAGTAGCGCCCAGATACCCACTTCGCGGAACGGTAGCGAATCAAAGTTCGCACTCTTCAAGCGCCGCATCAGAAACCCGCGGTAGGCCAGCTCCTCGGCAATGGGGACCGTTATGACACCGGCACAGGCTCGCGCGGCAATCCACAGCGTGCGTCCCCAAGGTGACAGGTTCGCCAATCCGGTCGGCATGGGCTCGCTGTGCGACAGCAACTGCGCAGCGCCGAGCCATATCGCGAAAAGTCCGATGCCGGCCGCGATACCTCGCCAGGTAAAGCGTAAATCCAGGGCACGCAGTTTCGGCCAGCAGTACCAGATGGCCAGCGCACCGGCGAAGAGACGCAAGGGATACAGAATCTCGAACTTGCCCGAGCCGGCACGGCTCAACATCCCCGCCGCCAGAATCGCCAGCAGCGGCAACAGGTATGCGCTGGTAGGGTTTGTTACGGTCTGCGGGGCAGTAGGAGTCGTGGTGCGGCAAAGCCACGCACTACGACGGCTGAAATAGGCGATGCCGGCAGCCGTGCAGTTGAAGGCAATCCAGCCAGCCTGTGAATGGAAGCCATAGATCGCAATGTCCGGATAGCCTGCATCGCCGATCAGGACCAGTGCGGCAATCCGCAGGATATTCAAGACGAACAGGATCGCGAGTCCCACCGGGATGATGATGAGTGCACGGGGAAAGCGGTATTCGCGGCGAAAGAACAGCAACCATGCGCAGCAGAACGCTAACAGTAGTCCCGCGCCCTCCAGGCCGGAACACAGTTCGGAGACCTGCACGGCGAACCGCCCGGTATCAAGAACCTGCGTGACGTCGTTGCTACGCAGCGAGGGCATAAACGGTTGCAGGAGATGATCGACCAGCTCGAAGGTGATCCGCGCGGTCGGTGCCCAGAGCATCTGACTCCACTGCATGGCCGAGGCGGCCACGACCGCCGCAGCGCCGGCGTAGAACCACAGGCTCCCCAGGCTCACGGTGGCGTCCCACCAAGTCCGCAGTGGCGCCATGGCGGCGAGCAGTGCCAGAACCGCGGCGGCAGCGACCCGGAGCCACACTGCAGCGAGCACTGGCAGGGGCCAGTCATATCCATGATTGCCGTAGAAGGAGAAGGTCAGCGCGGCAAGTGGTACGAGCAGCACGGCGTGCAGCGCGAGCCACCACAGTCGCACCGGTTCGGCACGGGCGCGCGCGTTGATGGCGCGTAGGTGCGCGTTGCCCTGCACGTAGCCGAATAGCGTCATCGCTGCCGCCAAGGTGACGGCGCAGCGGAAACCCCAGTGCTGCACTTCGCGCACGAAGGCGCCGAGGCCGGTGGCGGTCTGGGCCGCATCGAAATCAACGAAGAAGTTCAGCAGGAACTTTTCACTGACCAGCAGCAACGCCACAATGCCCATTCGCCAGGCAAGATTCATCCGCCAGCGGGTGTCAGCGGCCGAGCTAAGGGTGGTGGCGGGCATCCGGGCGATTCTACCGGCAGCGGGGCGCGGAATCGGTTGCCGCGCCCGCGCTTTTGGCCCCAATAGTGTGAACTGCGACACAGTTTCCAGCATCGCTGGCGGCATCCTTTACAGGCGGGTTGTAAGGTTTCGACGCACTTCTGCCTGCCATGGGTACTGCGCATGAGCGAGCGTCGCAAGCTTCTGATCCTCGAGGACGACGCCGCCCTCGGTCGCGAGCTCGCGGCGGTCTTCTCCGACCTCGATGTCACCTGTAGCGGTATCGGCGCGCAGGCGCTGAAGCTGATCCGCCGTATCGAACCCGATGTCGTGCTCTTTAACCTTGGCGAATGCGCGGGCCGCGGTGAAACGCAGAACCTTGGGCTGCTGCGGCAGATCCTGCATCTGGCCCCGGCCACCAAGATCGTTGCCGTTACGGGCGAAAATGGCCGCGATCTGGCCGTCAAGGCCGTGGGCCTGGGCGCCAGCGATTTCTATCATCTGCCGCTGAATGCCGCCGTACTCTCAATCGTCGTGCGGCGGGCGTTTCGCATGCGCGAGCTGGAGACGGAGAATATCCATCTGCGCGAGCGAGTCGGTGCCATGGCGCTCGAAGGCATCATCGGCGTGAGCGACGCCATGCGCACCCTATGCCGCGCGGTCGAAAAGGTGGCCCCGACGGGCGCGACGGTGTTGATTCTGGGTGAGAGTGGCACTGGTAAGGAGCTGATCGCCCGCGCCCTGCACCGATTGTCAGGACGCATCCACGAACCCTTCGTCGCCATCAATTGCGCCGCCATTCCTGAAAATCTTCTCGAAAGCGAATTGTTCGGCTACGAGAAGGGCGCATTCACCGGCGCTGTGCAGCGTACGCTCGGGAAGTTGGAGCTCGCGGGCAAGGGCACCGTGTTCCTGGACGAAATGGGTGAGATGCCCGCCCCGCTGCAGGCGAAACTACTGCGCGTGCTGCAGGAGCGCAGCGTAGAGCGTATTGGCGGGCGCACTCCGGTGCCGCTGGAATCGCGCATCGTGTGCGCCACCAATCGCAATCTCGAGGAGCTGATTGCCGCGGGCAAGTTCCGCGACGACTTGTTCTATCGGATCAGCGAGATCAGTTTGCGCATCCCCGCATTGCGCGAACGGGAAGGCGACAGCGTGCTATTGGCACAGTGGCTGCTGCAAAAGATGGCCGAGCGCTTCGGCAAGCCGGCCCGGACGTTTTCGCCCGAGGCGATTCGTGCGGTACAGGCCCATCAGTGGCCGGGAAACGTTCGCGAGCTGGAGAACCGCATCAAGGGCGCGGTGATCATGGCCGAAGGCCCGGTCGTCACACCCGCGGACTTGAATCTGCAGGAAGCGGATGCCGACCCCGAGCACCTGAATTTGCGCTCCGCGCGGCAGAAGGCTGAGGTACAGGCGGCGCGCCAGGCGCTGGCCCTTGCGGGTGGCAACCTATCCCGGGCCGCCGAACTGCTGGGTGTTACGCGGCCGACACTGTACGACCTGCTGGCGAAACACGAAATCGATTCGGCGGAGTTTGCTCGGTAGGTCGCAGCTGCGGGCACTCGTTACCTTTCTAAATCACAGCGGGCACTCTCGTCCGGACAGAGAATCGTTTACCCCAACGCTTCCCCAGCGAAATCCAATAGCTCTCATAGTGAAATGTAGATAGATGGGCGACGCAAAACACCGCAAGAATTAACAGCGGCCGCTTTGCGTACTTGACGAGTTTTGCGCCACTACCAAGCCAAGTAGCCGCCAGCAACGGGTGAACTATATAAAGCGCGTACGAAATCTCTGCAATGTACCTAAGGACCCGACTTCGCAGTATGCCGCCGGCGGGGAACCCAGGTCTGATGACCGAGCCGCCCACCAATAGAGCCGCAAGGTATGGCCGGCCATAATTCAGCCAATGCGTTGCCGCATGCGTCGATGCAAGGAACAATGCACCCACGATCCAAGGATTGAATTTGGCAAGTACCCTACGTGGGAATTCCCCAAATTCACCGCCGTAAATCAAAGCGAGTGTTGCTCCGCTTAGAATCTCGTCCAATCGAAAGTACGTCTCAATCGAAGCATACTTACCGGCATATATCCGAAATGCGGTGATCGCCAGACAGGCGATAGGTAGCACTTTGAGGGCTTTGCGACCGCCCAGCATGAAGAGCACTGCAATCGCCGCGTAAAACTGGACCTCGACACATAGGCTCCAATAGTGCCCGGTGACTGTCGTCAGCGGGAATGGCGGGAAGTTTATATAAAACAGGAAGTGCGGCAAGAACAACCGGGCGTCGGCATGTGCCAGCCAAAGGGCCGGGATCAGCGCCAGCCAGGCGAGCGGCAGGATGCGGCACAGTCGACGTATCAGGAAATTTGCGACGCTGTCGTGTTGCAGCAGGAAGCGCGTAATCAAAAAGCCGCTTAGGCAGAAAAAAATCGCCATGCCGAGAATTCCGGCCGCGTCGTTCAGCTGCCACGAACTGGGACCCAGCGGGAGCAAGTGACACGCGAGCACTGCAAGAATACTTAGACCGCGCCAGCCATCCAGTATCGCAAAGTGATGATCGTGATCTTTGTTCTCGGCACTCTTCACTGTTTTCTATCGCTGCTTGAACTCTTCCGGCGTCAATTGGTGGCGGCCCAGCAGCTTGTAGAAGTCAGTGCGGTTGCGCTTGGCGAGGCGTGCTGCTTGGCTGACATTGCCGCCGGTAATCTGCAGGATCTGGGACAGGTAGCTGCGCGTGAATTCATCCCGCGCCTCGTCGAACGACGGCAGTTTACCCTGTCCGCCGCCCAGCGACTGCTGTACCAGTTCCACTGGAATAATGGGCGTTTGCGACAGCGCGACGTTCTGGCGCACGACATTCTGCAGTTGCCGGATGTTGCCGGGCCAGTCGGCGGTAGCCAGGAGCTCAACTGCCTCCGGGGCATAGATTTTGCGCGCGCCACTGTCCTTGGCCATCTTCGCCAGGAAGTGCGCGACCAGGAGCGGAATGTCCTCGCGGCGGCGGTTCAAGGCGGGCATGTCGATATGCACGACGTTCAGGCGGTAGTAGAGATCTTCGCGGAAGACACCGCCCTGCATCAGCGATTGCAGGTCACGGTGAGTCGCGGAGATGACTCGCACATTGACCGGGATCGCAGTGGTGCTGCCGACCGGGCGCACCACGTTTTCCTGCAGCACGCGCAGCAGCTTCACCTGCAGCGGCATGGGCATGTCGCCGATCTCATCGAGCATCAGGGTGCCGCCGTCGGCGGCCCGGAAGAGGCCTTGGTGGGTCTGAGTCGCGCCGGCGAAAGCGCCTTTCTCATGGCCGAACAGTTCCGACTCGAGCAGATCCGGTGCCATGGCGCTGCAGTTGACCGCGACGAATTCCTTATTGCGCCGCGGACTGGCGAGGTGGATGGCGCGGGCCAACAGTTCCTTGCCGGTGCCGCTCTCCCCGGTGATCATGACCCGGGCATCGGTGCCGGCGACCATGTGGGCCTGTGACAGCTTTTCTTCCATGACCGAACTGCGGGTGATGATCTCCGCGCGCCAGTCCTCATCGGAGGAACCGAAACCGGAAATGCGCAGCGCCTTCTGCACCTGATCGAGCAGTTCCTGTTTGTCCACCGGCTTGGTCAGGAACCCGAAGGCGCCCATCTGCGTCGCCTGCACCGCATCCGGGATGGTGCCATGCGCGGTCAACATGATGACCTTCAAGCCCGGCCAGCGGTTCTGTAGCTCCTTCAGCAGCGCGATGCCATCCATGGGCTCCATGCGCAGATCCGTAATGACCAGATCGGGCCGGAAGCGACTGGCAGCCGCGAGCGCCTGTGGGCCGCCTTCAACCGCCTCGACGTCGTAGCTCTCCGCGCGCAGGCGGATCGTGAGCAGTCGAAGCAGGCCCGGGTCATCGTCCACGACCAGGATGCGGGCTTTGCGTTTACTGGCGATGGTCACTGTGGTGTTCCCCCGGGGGCCTTGGGCTTGTTCAAAGCCCGTTCAATGTTGGCGATGGCATCCAGTTTCGCATGCGCATCATCGAGTTCCTTGTGCAGACGCGCATCTTCATCCAGCTCGGCCTGCAAGCGTCTGTTGAGCGCGGCAACCCGGTCGTGGTCAGTGTGATCGGCCGCGGCCTGCAGGCGTTGGTTTTCAGCCGTCAGTGCCAGGGTCTCGTCCACATTCTTGAGCGTGAGGAAGGCCATGGCGCGCTCTGCGGGCAGCAGCGTTTCCTGGGTGGCGATCAGTTCGCGCAGCAGTTTCTGCGCCTTGACGGTATCCGTGCCGGGATGACCCGGTGTGGCAAGGACCATCGCGTATTTCAGTTCATGACTGGGAGTCGGTGCGGTTTCGAAATCATGCCGGGCGCCGCTGAGTATTTCCGCCTGTTCGGCCGGCGCACCTTGCACCACGCGCTGCAATACCTCCAGGTAGCTCGCGAGCAGCGTAGCCTGAGTCACCGCGCGATCGATCGTCGGCGGCCGCTCCGGCGCCGGAATGTCGTGATTGGTGCTGGCGCAGCCGCCGAGGAGCACGCCAGCGAGCGCACCGAGCAGGCACGATCGATAGCCGTGACTAGGCGGCATTGGCGCGTTCCTTGGAACTACCTGGGCCGGTGCTGCTGACTTGAGCCGGGCCATCGAGGGTGCCGCCCCCGATGCTTTGCCGGCTCTGCGTGTGCAGCGGCATGGTGATACGGAAATGAGCCCCGCGAAACTGACCGTCCACGATCTGAACGGTTCCGCCATGGGCGGCGACGAATTCCAGTACCACCGAGAGTCCAATGCCCGTGCCCTTCACGCTGGTACCGCGGGCGGCCTTGCCAGTATAGAAAGCCTCGAAGATGTGGCCCCGTTCTTCATACGGAATGCCGGGGCCCGAATCGGCGACATCGAGCAGCAGCTGGTCGGCATCCGCAGTGGCGGAGAGGTAAATGGCGCCACCTTTGGGTGAATACTTGATGGCATTGGACAGCAGGTTGTCCAGGATCAGGCGCACCTTGCCGCGGTCGGCATTGAGCGTGACGTCCTCGATCTTCACCTCCAGGCGCACGCGCTGCCCTAGCAGTGTCAGTTGCTGATTCTCTAGCACCTGCTTCACCAGCGGGCGCAGGCGAAACTCGGTGGGCTCCAGTCCCACGCTGCTGGTCTGCCAGGCGCTGAATGACAACAGATTTTCAATCAATCGCTGCAATTTAAGCCCGTTCTCACGCAGTATGCCGGTGACTTCGCGCTGATTGGAGTCAAGGTCCCCGACCGCCCCGTCCATGAGCAATTCGGTGCCTTCCCGGATGTTCGCGAGTGGCGTCTTCAATTCATGTGACATGTGCCGCAGGAATCGGTTTCGCTCCGCCGCGAAGTCCAGCAGCCGACCGCGCAGCCATTCCAGCTGTCGTCCGAGCCGCTCGATATCCTTTGGCCCATTGACGCTGATCGGGTGGGAGAGGTTGCCTCGTCCCAGCTCACTGATCGCCCGGTCGATCCGACGCAGGGGTCGACCCACGCCAAAGGTGAGGACCACGATGGCGAACAGCGCCAGGGGAATCAGCAGGCCGCTCTGCCACAACAGCAGACGCTGGGAGTCGGCGGTGCGCCGCTGGATGGCGGCGATCTGCGCATCGATTTCCACTTTGCTCTGTACCGCGATGCGTTCCGCGATCGTGCTCATTTCCGCAAACTTTGGCAGTGTGGCGCCGACCACACCGCTATTTGCGGCGGGGGCCAGGACTTCGGCGGAGATCGATTTCTGCAGGGCGCCCAAGTGGGTCAGTGCGTCGCTGCTCTCGACCGAGCGCAGCTGGTGCGCGAGCTGCTCCCGCGAGGCGGTCAGCTGGACATCGTGCTCCCGGTATACGTCCAGCAATTTGGGGTCTGCCAGGACCTGGTAGAGCCGGGTGGCCCGCTCGAGCAGCAGGATTTCGGACATCAGGTCTTCGCTGGCCCGTGCCGCCCCGATGCCCTGGGTCGTGATGGTCCGGGTGGAATCGGCCAGCTGCTGGATCTGCAGCGCAGCATTGAAAATGGCCACCAGCAGCGGCACCGCGATAACCGCGACGCCTAGAAGCATCAGACCGCTCAAGGACTTAGGCCATAGAAAGCGCATGTTATGTATTCTACGCCACCGGCCATGGCGCCTGGCGTGACAGTTGTCCCGCTGCGGAGCCTTACCAGGGCTCCCGCTGCAGTTTGGCTTCCCAGTCCAGGGAACTGCGCACGATGGTGTCCAGATCGTCGAGTTTCGGGCTCCAGCCGAGCAGGGTGCGGATCCGGTCGGCCTTGGCCACCAGGACCGCGGGGTCCCCGGCACGTCGCGGTTCTTCACGGATCGTCAGCCTGCGGTCGGCCACGCGCTGCACGCTCTCGAGGACCTGGCGCACGCTGTAGCCGTGCCCGTAGCCGCAATTGAGCACGGCGCTCGCTCCCGCGCGACGCAGGTGATCGAGTGCCGCCAGGTGCGCCGCCGCCAGATCCTCGACGTGGATGTAATCGCGGATGCCGGTGCCATCAGGCGTCGGGTAATCGGTGCCGAAAATACTCACATGCGGGCGCTTGCCGACAATGGCTTCGCTCGCCACCTTGATGAGCAGGGTGGCACCGGGGGTCGCCTGGCCGATGCGGCCGCCCATGTCGGAGCCCGCGACATTGAAATAGCGCAAGGCTACGTAGCGCAGGTCAGAGGCGATGGCGAGGTCGCGCAGCATCCATTCGGAGACCAGCTTCGAGGTACCGTAGGAATTGATGGGGGCGGTCGGTGAGTCCTCCGCGGCGAGGTCCGTGGCCGGCGTCCCGTATACTGCCGCGCTCGAGGAGAATACGAAGTGTCGGACCCCGGATTCAGCACAGCATTGCAGCAGATTGCGGGTGCCGCAGACATTGTTGCCGTAGTACTTGAGCGGGTCGCGTACCGACTCGGGGACAATGGTGAACGCCGCGAAATGAATCACGGTGTCCACGCCATGCTCGCGCAGCAGGCGGCCCACCAGTTCGCGGTCACCGATGTCGCCGACCACGAGCGGCGTGTCGCCGACCGACTGCCGGAAGCCGCGCGACAGATCGTCCAGCACGATCACGGATTCGCCGCGCTCGCGCAGTTGCAGGACCACGTGGCTGCCGATATAGCCGGCGCCGCCCGTGACCAGAATGGTTCCTCGACCCATGTGCATCCTCGCCGCTGTGCTGTGATCTGCGCATGATAAACAGAAAGTCCGGCGGCGGCGCAGTCGATGCGCCCGTGCGACCTTTTGAGGCATTAAGTCCGGATGTGGTGCTGGATGCGGCCGCCTCGGTCGGCGTGGAAGGCGATGGGCGGCTGCTGGCACTGAACTCCTATGAGAACCGCGTATACCAGCTCGGAACCGATGCGGGAAACATGGTGCTGAAGTTCTATCGCGCCGGGCGCTGGAGCGATGCGCAGATCGCCGAGGAGCACGAATTCACGGCAGAAATGGCGGCCGCGGAGCTGCCGGTCGCGGCACCGATCAACATCGATGGGCGCACCCTCTTCACCTATCAGGACTACCGCTTCTGTGTGTTTCCCTGGATGCCGGGACGCACGCCGGAGCTGGATGCCGCCGAATCCCTCGCCATCCTGGGTCGTGCCATCGCCCGGGTCCATCAGATCGGCTGTGTGCGGCCCTTCGAGGCGCGGCCTTGGCTCAGCTCGCAGCGGCTGGGCTGGGATGCGCAAAAGGCGGTGCTCGCCAGCGGTCTGATCCCGGATGAGCTGCTGCGCCGCTATGAGGAAGTGTCCAGCGAGCTGCTCGACGCCGTGGAGTCGGTCTTTGAGTCGGCCGGCGAGGTGGCCGCCATCCGCATCCATGGCGACTGCCATCTGGGCAACCTTCTGTGGAACGAGCGCGGCCCGGTCTTTGTAGACCTGGACGATTGCATGATGGGCCCGCGGGTGCAGGATCTGTGGATGCTCCTGTCCGGACCGCCTCACGAGCAGCAGAAGCAGTGGGGGGAGATCCTGGAGGGCTACCAGCAGTTCGCGAACTTCGACTACCGCGAGGTGTTGCTGGTGGAGGCCCTGCGATCGCTGCGGATGCTGCACCATGCGGCCTGGGTGGCCCAGCGCTGGCAGGATCCGGCCTTCCCGCGGGCGTTTCCCTGGTTTGGTGAACGTCGCAATTGGGAGAACTACATCTTAGACCTGCTTGAGCAATCGTCTAACATGCGTGAGCAGCCGCTACTGCAATAGTGATCGGACCGACAAGGGCGCAATGATGGTACGGGTTCAAGACAACGGGTTCGTCATGCTGGTGCTAATGGCCTGCGGGCTGCTCGGCGCCTGCAGTCATTCCGGCAGCAATAGTGGAGCGCCCCTGATCAAGCGGCATGACGCCGGGACGCCCAATGCCAATTCCGCGGGCAAGGCCGCGGACGCGGGGCCGACCGATCTGGTTTCGGCCGTATCCGGTAATGGGGGGGCCGATGGCGCGGTCGGCCTGAAGTTCGAGCTGGGACAGCGGCCCGTGGCGGGGCAGCCGCTCGTCCTCACCTTGCGGCTGGTGGCCAATCAGCCGCTGGAGCACCTGGAGGCACGGTTTCATGCCGATGAAGGCCTGCAGGTGACGGAGGGCTCGGATTTTGAGTCCCCGGGCCACATGGATGCAGGCGACTCCGTGGATCATGCACTGACCGTGCTGCCGGACCGCGACGGCGTCTATAGCGTCATGGCGACCGTGACCACGGGGTCGGCGACCGAGGGAGTCAGCCGCAGCTTCGTCATTCCCATTGTCGTGGCAGCCGCGGCACCCGGCAGCGCGCCTGCAGCAAAATCCCCGACACCAAACTCCGAAATGGCCCCCAGTTCCGCAGTCTCACCAAAACCGCAGTAGCGGCGCTAACCTGCTGAAAATCGCGACCCGATCACGCGGGCTGCGTAGCGCAAATCCTATGATGGGGTTGTCCTCCTGGCACCCCTTATGACAAATCCGCTCCCTGCCACGCCCGCGCCGGCAAGCCATGCCACCACGGTCGTGCGCGTTGATCTCACAGCGACCCTCGCGGGCATCGACACGCTGCATCCCCTGTTACTGGCGCAGATACGTGAACTGAAACTGCGCAGCGGAACGGACCAGCCCGATGCCGCCGCGCTGCTGCGCCTCATCAGCAGTCACTACGGCTCGGTGGATGATGAGCGTCGTGGGGTGGTCCGCACCATGCAGCTCATGGCCGACGAGGCACGCGCCCTGGCGCTCGAGGCACAGGAGCAGAGTTCGGATCACCTGCAGATCGTGCTCGACAACATCAAGGATGTGGTGCTGACGCTGGATGAGTTCGGTGTCGTGCTGACCTTCAATCCCACCGCTGAACGGGTCTTCGGCTGTAACGAGATGGACGCCGTGGGTCGGCGCATCGAAGAGTTCTTACCGCAGCTGGCCGATCGCGGCGACGCTGCCGATGCGCTGGAGCGGCTCGCGGAAAGCACCGGCGATACGTACCTGGATCTGTCGTCACGTGAGATCCGGGGCCGGCGGCGCGAGGGCGAGGTATTCCCGGCCGAATTTGCGGTCAGCCGGGCGCGTCTGGGGCGTCAGGCCATATTCGTTTTGTGTTTGCGCGACATCACCGACAGGCGTGAGGCCGAGCGCCAGCTGCGCGAGAGTGAACTGCGGTATCGCATGCTGGTGGACCACGCGCCCGAGGCCATTCTGGTCTTTGATGCGGACGCCGGCCGTTACATCGACGCCAATGCCAATGCCGAGCGTCTGTTCGGAATGCCAAGCGAGCGACTGTTGCAGGTGAGTCCGCTGGATCTGTCGCCGCAGGTCCAACCCAGCGGCGAATCATCGGCGCAAGGCATTCAAGCGCGCACCGGTCGGGTCCTGGCGGGTGAACTGCTGGTCTTCGAGTGGGCCATCCGCACCGCTCAGGGCGCGGATCTGGACTGCGAAATGCGGTTGTCGCTGCTGCCTTCGGGCACTCAGCGGCTGATTCGGGTCAGCATGACGGATATTTCCGACCGCAAACGCAGCGAACGCCGTGCGGAGGCAGAGCGCGAGGTGCTCGATCGCCTCACCGCCGGCGCACCGGTGCCGGAGGTTTTGGAGGCGGTCACACAACTCATCGAGTCGGTGGACCCAAGATCCTTGTGTTCGGTGAGCATCCTCGATGAAAGCGGCACCCGCTTCAGTTCGGTCGTGGCGCCGTCGGTGCCGGCGCCATTCCGGGAAGTCCTGCTGGGCGCGGAGGTGGCGCTTGGGCATGGCTCCTGCGCGGCATCGGTTTATCTGTCGCGGCCGGTGTTGGTCGCAGACATGTCCAAGGATCCCTACTGGAACGAGAATCGCGCCGCTGCACTCACGGCCGGGCTGGCGGCCGCCTGGTCTACCCCCATCAAGAGCACCGACGGCAAGACGTTGGGATCGCTCGGAGTCTTCCAGCACGATATCGGCTTGCCGGATGAGCAGCAGTCCGAGTCGATCGCCCACGCCTCGAAGCTTGCGGGGATCGCCATCGAACGGCTGCTGGCCGATACCCGCCGCAAGGAGGCCGAGCAGGCAGTCATCGCCGAAAAGGAACGCGCACAGGTCACACTGCAATCGATCGGTGATGGCGTTATCAGTACCTGCGCCCGCGGACTGATCGAATATCTGAATCCGGTCGCTGAAAAGCTCACGGGCTGGTCGATCGAGCAGGCGCGCGGACGCCCGCTCGGGGAAGTCCTGAATCTCATCGACGAGATCACTCGGGAGCATGTCAGCCATTCGCTCGAGCGGATGCAGACCCACGGCGGCACCGCCATACCGGTCACGCATCCGGTGCTGCTGACCCGCGAAGGCGAGGAAGTGGCCGTACAGGAATCCTCGGCGCCGATCCGCGACCGCAACGGGGACGTCATCGGTGCGGTGATCGTGGTGCACGATGTCACGAGCGAGCGTCGCTTGAAGCGCGCGTTGTCGTATCAGGCCACACACGACGCGCTGACCGGACTCATCAACCGCCGCGAATTTGACGTACGCCTGCGTGATGCCCTGATACAGGCGCAGCGCGGCGAGCACCACTACGCGTTGCTGTATGTCGATCTGGATCAGTTCAAGGTGGTCAATGACACCTGCGGCCATCAGGCCGGCGATCGGCTGATGCGCGATGTGACCAGCCTGTTGCGGGCGCGGGTGCGTGCCCAGGACACCATTGCGCGTCTTGGCGGCGATGAATTTGGGATTCTGCTCGCGGGCGCTACCGTCGCGCAGGCCGGTCGCATCGCCGATACGATGCGCCAGGCCATCCACAATTACCGATTTGTCTGGGCGGGCAGCACCCTCACCGTCGGGGCCAGCATCGGGGTGGTGGAGATCAACCATGACACGGATAGTGTCGCCTCGGTGTTGAGCGCGGCGGATATCGCTTGCTATGCCGCGAAGGAAGGCGGGCGCAATCGGATTCAGGTCTACGACGGCGACGGTGCCGTCGGCCGGCATCGCGAATTGCATTGGGCTGCACGCCTGACGCGCGCCGTAGAGGAAAACCGGCTGGAACTGTTCTTCCAGCCCATCGTGCCCATCGCCGATGCCGGACCCACCGCCTTTTACGAACTCACGGTTCAGCTGCGCGACGATGATGGACGGCTGGTACCCGCCGGGGAATTCATTCCCGCGGCCGAGCGCTACAACGTGATGCCGGCGATCGATCGCTGGGTGATCCTGCGGACCCTCGAGCGCCTGCGCAACGCACCGGCCGGCCCCGCGGCATCCCCCGTTCTGGCGGTCAATCTGTCCGGCAATTCGCTGAGCGACCAATCCTTTCTGGAGTTTGTGGTGGAACACGCGGGCGCGCCCGATGTGGCGCGACGTCTGTGTTTTGAAATCACCGAAACGGCGGCCGTGACCAACTGGTCCAATGCGCTGTACTTCATGAAGGAGCTGCAGCAGCGTGGTTGTCGCTTCGCGCTCGATGATTTCGGTAGCGGGCTGTCCTCCTTCATGTACCTGCGTACGCTGCCCGTGGACTTCCTGAAGATTGATGGACAGTTCGTTGCCCAGGTCGCTTCAAACCCCGTCGACCGGAACATGGTCGAGGCGATCTGCAAGATCGGTCGTTCACTGGGTATTTCGACGGTTGCCGAGTGCGTCGAGTCCGAGTCGGTACTGACCGAACTTAAGCGCATCGGGGTGGACTTTGTGCAGGGCTACCACCTCGCCCGGCCACGCCCAATCATTGAATTGGTGCAGGGAGCCTGATTAGCTAACGGTTACCCGTCGCACGCAGGAACAAACGTTCCGGTGATATTTGTGCGTAGTCCTGCTTTCTCGTGACCGGCTATGCGGCGCCACCGAGAGTTCAGGTTTTATTGGCGTGCTGTGCCAGTTGAAGGTCAGGCGCTACAGTATCCTGCCGGCAGCGAGGATGCCCTGTTAAACTGCGTAGAAAGAGTGTGCCACGAAAAAGGTATACCCAAAAATCAGGGCTCCAATGCTTAACCGATGGAAATTGCGCTCGTTATGGCGAGAGAGGCTCTGGCGCAAACGCCCGCATTCGTTTCGTGACGTCTGTGCACGCGAATGGACGTTACAGAAAAGCGAAACGCAGCAATGTGCTCCTGCTATCTATTTCACGGAACAACTGGACCGCGTTACGGCCATACAGCATGAGACAACTGCTGAGAAAGAGAATTGTCGCCTGCGTGGGGGAGAAATTCAACATGCGGCGACCGTTGCCTATTTGTTGCGAGAGGTTGAATTGGTCGACGGTTGGCTCTACAGCCGTTCACTGCGTTCGCAAGCCGCCGACTGTCCGCAGCATCTTTTAGTTCCGCAGATGGAAGATTCGCAAGACCTGGCTGCAATCTCCAGCTCGCTGCCCGGCAATACCTACTTTGGACACTGGCTTTCCGATGATCTCGTTCGCCATTTGGCTGCGGAGACCCTAGCGCCACCAGTTATGGTGGACCGAGGAACCGATTACACGCATGAGTCCGGATACTGTGAGCTTCTTGGCATCAAGCAACGCAAACTTTCGCGCGCCCGCTTTCAAGAACTAATAATGTTGGATGATTTTGGACAGAATGCATTCAAGAGGCATCGATACGCGGAGTTGAAAAAGCGGCTACGGAATTCCATTCATGAGGCCGGCTCAAAATATATCTACATAAGGCGTGGGACGGGAATGGCACGCGCTACGCGGCATCTTGTCAATGCAGCAGAGGTTGAGACGTTTCTGCAGTCTCGAGGTTTTGTGATAGTCGACCCCGACAGAAAATCAGCTGCCGAAATCGCTGCGGCGACACTGGATGCCCGAATCATTGTCGGTGTTGAGGGAAGCCACCTAATTCACGCGTTGTTGCCGCTTGCTGAAGGCGGCACAATTTGGTGTCTGCAACCGCCTTATCGATTTAACAACGTTCTCAAGGATTTCGCGGATTGCATCCACGCAAACTATGCATTCGTGGTTGGAACTTCAGCAGAAGGAGGCTTCGAGGTACCAATCGAGGATATGGAGCGAATGTTCGATCGCCTTCATAAGGAGTAGACGGCGGAGGTATCTGGATATCCGTCGGACGATCCGTGAATTTGCGGCCATGAGGGTCCGGCCATCCCAGGCCGCCTGACCCAGAAGGCATCAGGTCGCTAGGCCTGTGACGATATAAGGAACTCCGCTGGCCACCACAGCGGGGTCCCATCCTTGGGAGGTAATTTTCCTAAGCCCCATAAGTCTTTTTCGACGACCATTAATCTCAATGCATCGATTTCGCTGTGGTTGTTCTCGCTCAGATCCCCAAGGAACAGAGATATGAAGTACGCACCCGCATTCAGGGGTACCTGACCTAAATCACATCTGATCGTGCCGCGGTGCGCGGAGCGATCAAGAGAAATCGAGTGTTGAAAATGATTGTTGCCGCCTAAAAGCTTTGCTCCAGAGGACGTGCTGACAACAAATCCAAAGCGCGGGCTCTTGATCGGTGGGTCGGCCTCATACTCTATTTCCAGAGATATTGATGCGCCCATCGGCACGATGGTCGTCGGCGTTCCCTCGTGAAGAATGCACGCCTTCGTCATCCAAACTGGGGCACCCCCGGGCCGTGCGAATTCCAGGTGGCTTCCTTGAGTGTTTGTCTGATCACCACCATACAGATCGATAATTTCTTGAGTGGTTCCGACGGCACGAAGCTTGCCTCGATCCAGAAGTAGGCTTCGACTGCAAAGTGAAGCAACCGCGGCCAGGTTGTGACTTACAAAAAGTACCGTGCGGCCGTTCTTCGTAACCTCGCCCATCTTGCCCAAGCACTTCTTCTGAAACTCATAATCTCCAACGGCAAGAACTTCGTCGACGATCAGAATCTCAGGCTCGAGATGCGCAGCCACCGCAAATGCGAGGCGCACGTACATTCCTGAAGAATATCGCTTGACCGGCGTGTCCAGGAATTTCTCTATCTCGGAGAAGGCGACGATTTCATCGAACTTCCGGCTAATTTCAGCCTTCGTCATGCCAAGAATTGCGCCATTGAGATACACATTTTCACGACCCGTCAGCTCGGGGTGAAAGCCGGTACCAACCTCCAACAGCGACGCAACTCTTCCGCGGAGGGTAATTTGCCCTTCGGTAGGCTCCGTGATCTTAGAAAGAATCTTAAGCAATGTGCTTTTGCCGGCGCCATTACGCCCAATGACCCCGACAATTTCGCCCTCGGCTACGTCGAACGACACGTCGCGAAGAGCCCAAAATAGCTCCTCTTCTTTGCGCGGCTTGCGCAATCCGTTCAGCCGCTTAAAAGGCGCCTTCAACATTCCTATCAATGCGTCGCGTAGCATGTCGTGCTTGATCGCGGCTTCTCCGAGCCGATATGACTTGGCAATATGCTCAACGCGAATAATTGGCTGTGACATGCAGTTGGAATCAGTTTGTCAAACGGTGAGGAAGGGGAGTTCGGTTTGCAGCGTTTTCATGCGATGTCTGCAAAATGTCGTTCGGTGTGGCGGAAGTAAACCACTCCGAGAAGCAAGAACACCACGGAGCTTGCGATCGAGGTGGCCAGCATCGGGAAGTCCCAGGCTTTACCAAGGATCGCGGATCGGAAACCGTCAATTACGCCAGCCATCGGATTGATACCCAATAGCCAGCGATACTTCGCTGGAAACAGATTCACGGGGTAGATCACAGGACTGATGTACATGAGTATCTGAATGAGTACCGGCACAAGGTAGCGAAAGTCTCGGTACATGACGGTCAACGCGGAAAAGAGGAACGACATACCTAGCGATGCAATGATGGTGAATCCTGCCAGGAAAGGAACGAAAACTATTTGCCATGTAAGCGGATATCGGTAGAAAGCGATTACGACTGCATACACCCCAAACGCAATCAAAAGATCAACCAGGCATCCGCCTACAACGCCCGTAGGCACGAACAGACGGGGGAAATAGACTTTAGTGAGCATCTGTTGCTGATTGATCAGGCTCTGGCCCCCTTGCGTCACAGCCTGGGCAAAGAACGTCCATGGCACCAGGCCCGCCAGGACGAACAATGGGTAGGGATAGTTACCGTCCGGCTTGATTCCCGCCAATTTGCCAAAGATGACGGTAAATACGACCAATTGTGTGACTGGTAGTAGTACAGCCCAGGCGATACCTAGCACGGTTTGTTTGTAGCGGATCTTGATGTCCCGCCAAACCAGGAAATATAGAAGCTCACGCCGTGAGACCGCCTCAGCAAGTGCCAATCCACGACTGCCCGGCCGTATCACAGTTTCGATCATTAGGTGAAATCCTTAATAGCTAGAGACATCCCAAGGACGTATGTGGCTCAGGATGCCGAATGCACTATACATCAGCTTACTTACTGGTAATCACGGGCGGCTCCCATTCAGGAGACCCCATGTCCATATGATGCAAACGCTATATTTGCAGCTCGCGGATTCAATGAGGCATTGCTTTGCCGCTTGAGCTGGGGAATCTGGCAGCGCCCTGAAAAATTTGACTTTGACGCACTCTGCTGCACGCAACTTTATCGTATACCTTGCCTCCGGTACTGTGAAAGGCGTCATATTCAGAGTAGAAACGCAAAACGGCTTGCGCACGAGCGCCGGGCTTATGGGCCGGTTCTGGCTAGTGTTAATTCAGCGGTAAATTTGCGCGAACGGAGTTGCTGCTCGCAAGCAGCGGCGTACCTTTTCGGACTTTCCTCAGCCAGCATCCGTTGCACACACGAACAGATGCGCCGGCGGAATGTTGCGCGTGGTCCGGCTTCGCGACACATCCCGAAACGTACGCTGCAACACCGGCAGGACGCGACTGGTGAACTGATACACCAGGAACTGTCCGCCGGGTGCCAGTGCCGTGCGGGTCTTGGCCACAATGTCTGCCCGCACGGCCTCAGGCATGCTCCCCAACGGGATGCCCGAGACGACATACTGAGCGAGTGGCAGGTTCAGCCGCTTGAGGATGCTGCCGACATCCGCTGCCGATTCATTGGCCACATGCAAGCGGGGATCGCTGAATGACGTATTAAGAAATTTGACGAAGGCCTCGTTGGTCTCGATGGCGACCAGGTGCGCGTCGGGGTGCATGCGCCGTAGGATTTCGGTTGTGATGGTGCCGACCCCCGGGCCATATTCCACAATCACCTGGGCTCGATCCCAGTCGATGGGTCGCAACACCTCATCGACGAGGTAGCGCGAGCTGGGCCAGATGGAACCCAGCATGAAGGGGTGGCGGAAGAAGTTCAGTGCGAACAGCAATCGCTGGGTGAGGGGCGATCGGGCCGAGACCGTCATGGCGCATCCTTCATCAGATCGATAACGTGTGTGATCTTACGTGATTCAATGAGCGCTATCATTCGGAGCACATGGACTACTTTGTCTGGAAACAACTCCTGAAGAACTTGGTGCTGCCGCCCACCGGGCCGCTGCTGCTGGCGACGCTTGGGCTGGTGCTGGTGGCGTTTCGCAAAGCCCGCCTGGGCGGGGCGGTGCTGTGCGCAGTGGGCTTGATCGCACTGTGGGTGCTGGCCACGCCCATTGCCGCCGACACCCTGGTGCGCTGGGCGGAGCGCTATCCGGCGCTGAATCCGGCGCAGGTGGGCGATGCACGGGCTATCGTCATTCTGGCCGGCGGTGTCCGGGTCGATGCGCCGGAATACGGCACTTCTGCCCCGGGAGCGACGAGCCTTGAGCGGCTGGTGTATGGGGCCCGGCTGGCCCGCCAGACCCATCTGCCGGTATTGATTTCCGGCAGCCGCTTCGAGGCCGCCTCGATGACGGACTTCCTGCAGCAGGACCTCGGTGTGACCGCTAAGTGGGTCGAAAACGGTTCGCGCGACACCCATCAGAATGCGCAGTTCTCCGCCGTCATTCTGGCGCGGGAGGGGGTGCACAAGGTGGTGCTGGTGACCTCGGCCGCGCATATGGCCCGTTCGGTCGTCGAGTTCAATCAGGCGGGCATCGACACCGTACCGGCGCCGGCTGCCATGTGGACCCAGCGAGACACGGGAGTGCTTGCCTATGTGCCCAACGCCGATGCCCTGGTACGGTCCCAGCGCGCCATGTATGAGGGGCTGGGGCGGCTGGTTCAGGCTGTGCAAATCCGCTTCCGCTCAGCTGCCGGCCTGATCGAGACCCGTCCAGCGGGCGCTGCGGGCCAATAGCTGCTCCTGCATGAAGCGGTCGTGCGCCGCGGCCGCGGCCGGCTGAACCTGCTGATGCTCGTCCAGGTACTCACCGTTCAGTTTCGCGGCCTCATCAGCCAGCGCGAGGTACCGGGTTGTCTGTGCGCCCTGTTCGGCGTTGAGAATATAGCGCCGGAACAGCGGCCGCAGCAGGTTCAGCCAGCCCGGCAGAAGATGGGTGGCCACAAGCCCCGGGTGCAGGCAATTGACGCTGATGCCGCGGCCGTCCAGCTGTCGAGCGAGCACGAACGTATCCATCACATTGGCGAGCTTGGAGCGCGAATACGCCGCGATGGCGCTGTAGCGCGCCTTGGGGTTATCGATGCTGTCCAGGTCCATGCGACCCTTGTAGTGCACTTTCGATGCGACATAGATGATGCGTGCCGTGGGCGCCAGGGCCGGCAGCAACAGTCGGGTCAAGAGGAACGGTCCCAGATGATTGGTGGCAAAGGTCAGTTCGTGGCCGTCCACCGAGAAGCGGCGTCGGGTGCTGACGATGCCGGCGTTGTTGATGAGACGATCGATGCGCGGGAAACGGCTCAGGATCTCGCGGGCCGCGGCGCGCACGCTGGACAGATCCGCCAGGTCGCAGTGCACGACCTCCACGTGGCTACCTGCAGTGCCTTGCATGATGCGCTGCGCCAGGGCATTTGCCGCGGCAACATTTCGACACAACATCACCACGGTATAGCCCGCCCGCGCCAGATCATGGCTGGTGACAGTTCCGATGCCGTGCGTCGTGCCCGTGATGACGGCGATGCGTGGGTCAGCCATGAGCCAGTGTAAACAGAGGCTGTCCCATGCGCACGGTCTTGCCGGCGCTGAGGCCCTGGGCGAGCTGCACGCCGGGCGGGACGAAGACGACGAGGGTGGAACCATGCTCGAACCACCCCATCTCCTCGCCGCGTTTCAACGGCGCCGAGCAGGGAATGTGGTTTGGTCCGCGGTAGCGCAGATGCAGCAGCACATTCAGGAAATTCAGGCGGATGCTCGCCACCAGAATGGCGGCGATCGGGACCACGGTGATGATGTGGCCTGAGGGCTCAAGCCTCAGCCGGATGACCGCACGCTCGTTCTTGCAGAACAGATTCTCGATGCGCGCCAGGGCAATCGGATTCACGTTCCAGGTATCCCCTGATATGTAGGACACCTGTTCAACCTGGCAGTCGGCGGGCGCGTGGAAGCGGTGATACATGCCGGCCGTCAAGCGCAGGGTCACGTAGGAACCTTGCTGGTACTGGCGCACCAGGTCCCGGTCGCCCAGCAGATCCATGAGCGTGTAGGCAAATCCCTTGGCCTGCAGGCACTCACCGGCGACGACCTTGCCTGATGCGCCGACGATGCCATCGCTGGGGCTGACCAGCGTTGCCGGATCGCGATCCACTACCCGCGCGCCTTCCTTGAGCTGGCGCGTAAAGCACTCATGGAGACTGCGAAAATGTGACTCGCGCGCATCACTCAGGTCGACATCGCAGAACAGCCGCCACAAGGTGATGGCCGGGATGCTGATGAGCGGGTTTTCGATCTTGCTCAACCGCCCCACGGCCAGGGTCAGCCAGCGACGCGGGATTCGGTTGGTCAACAGGAAATTAATGTCCTCCTGCTGCACGACACGGCTGATCGCGGCGCGGACCGTCATGGGAATGTCACCGCGATGCAATAGTTTTCAGGGCATGAATTCATATCTTTTGTTCGCGCTTCCGGCAACGCCGCTGGCTCTGTGGATCCTCTACCGGGCGCGCCTGCGCCTGGCCCTTTCTGCCGCCAAACACCGCTCGCTGGCCGGCCATGCCCGCTGGTCGCGGCGGATCGCCCGGCTGCTGCCCTTCTATGAGTACTCGGATGAGCGTTTCTTCGCCGCCGATGGAGCGCCGGAAGCCGTGGTCGCGCGGCGCCAGGTCGGCTTCAGCCAACTGGCTGAAATATTCACGACCCGCTTCGCCCGCTCTGCCGCACTGACCGGTGAGGTGGCGCAGTCGCTGTCCGACCTGCAGTTCACGGCGCGCTACCGCGTGCCCTTCCAGTTCAGCCGCAGGGTGCGTGAGCAGCTCAAAGGCGGCTCGTTCCTGCAGGCCTCCGCCGGCACCCAGCTCGTCGATCTGGATGGCAACCGCTTCTACGATCTGGCCGGATCCTACGGCGTCAATGTGTTCGGCTACGACTTCTACAAGGAGTGCATGGAGCGGGGCGCCGCGCTGGTGCGTGACTTGGGTCCGGTGCTCGGTACCTATCACCCGATCATGGCCTACAACGTGCGCCGGCTGCGCGAGATTTCCGGGATGGACGAGGTGTCCTTCCACATGTCGGGTACCGAGGCGGTCATGCAGGCGGTACGACTGGCCCGCTATCACACCGGGCGTCGGTACCTGGTGCGCTTCTGCGGTGCCTACCATGGCTGGTGGGGCGATGTGCAGCCCGGCGTCGGCAATCCGGCGACGGCGCACGATACGTACACGCTCAAGGAGATGAGCGAGCAGACGCTCAAGGTCCTGCGCATGCGGCGCGACATTGCCTGCGTACTGATCAACCCCCTCCAGGCCTTGCATCCGAACGCCAATGCGCCCAATGACGGGGCACTGGTGGACAGCAGCCGTTGCGCGGGATTTGACCGCGAGGCCTACAGCGCGTGGCTGCGGCAGCTGCGCGAGGTTTGCACAGCTCGCGGCATCGTGCTGATCTTTGATGAGGTGTTCGTCGGTTTCCGGCTGGCCCCCGGCGGCGCGCAGGAATATTTTGGCGTACGTGCGGACATGGTCACTTATGGCAAGACGCTCGGGGGTGGCCTGCCCGTGGGCGTGGTCTGCGGCCCGCGCGAACTGATGCGCCGCTATCGTGAGGATCATCCGGCGGATGTGTGTCTCGCCCGTGGCACGTTCAACGCTCATCCGTACGTGATGGGAGCCATGCATGAGTTCCTCGAGCGCCTGGCCGGTGAGCCGGTGCAACGTCTGTACCGCAATCTGGATGCGCTGTGGAGCGGTCGAGCGGCAGCGCTCAATGCGCGTTTCGAGGCCGCGGACCTGTCGGTGCGGGTGGCCAATCTGACTTCGATCTGGACGGTGGGCTACGCCCGCGCGTCGCAGTACAACTGGATGTTCCAGTATTACCTTCGGGCGCACGGGCTTGCCCTGAGCTGGGTGGGTACCGGCCGTTTTATCTTCAGCCACAATTACACCGACGCGGATTTTGCGGAAGTCGCCGACCGGATCATGGCGGCGGCCCGGGACATGGATCGCGACGGCTGGTGGTGGACGCATCCCACGCTTACCAACCGTGCGATCCGGCGCAGATTGCTACGGGAAGTGCTTCAGGCCTGGTGGAGGGGCTCTTCGCCCGCAGCAGCCAAGGTGACATCTCGCATCGGATCGATGAACTCGCCTCGCAGCAGCGCCAGTGGCGCGCGGTAGTACAGCATCACGTCGTGGAACGGGTCGGTAATGATCTTGGTGATCCACACCAATCCGGTTTGCACGTCGCGAACAAAGAACAATTGCACGGTCCTGAACAACAACCCGCCCAGGCCCACCGACAGCCAAAGGATGCCGACGTGGTTGATGAAGTCAGCGCTCGCTTTGGGAGGCTGGAAAAAGCCGAACAGGGTCGGGCTGAACCACAGCACGGCCGGGCACAGCGCCCAAATGGCCAGCAGCACTGCTTTACGCTGCAGGTTGTAGCCCACCTTGATGTCCTCTTTATGTTCGTGGCTGGCGTGATTGACCTTGTCGTAGCCCTTGGGCTCGAAGAAGAAATGACCCGATTGGCGGCTCACCATGGCGACCAGCCAGCCCAGCATGGCCGCGAGCGTCGGGCTCCTCCAGACCACGGCGTAGGACGCCAGAAAGCTCAAGGCGCTTACCAGGTGCAGCGATTGATTGATACGGCTGTGATGGTAGTAACGGTGATCGTCCCAACGTTGCGTTCGAAGTGCCTGCCAAAAACTTTGCATGCCTATTCCTCTGGTTCCGTAAACATTGCGACACCGGCATGAAGCAGATATCTCAAAATATTGACGAGAACATGACAGCGCAGCACGCAGGCTTACTTCTTTGGCGCGATATTATGTTCACCTGCAAGCGAAATTCATCTGTGGGAGAGGAATTTTGTCTTGTACCGTTAGGCTCAGTCACATATCTTTTCAGAAATCCGGACGCGGCTGTTCGGAAGCTAATAACACCAAGAACTTAGGGAGGCTTGCGCGGCGAAACCGGGCCAAAGCCTGAATGAAGCAATATTTGCGATTGGCAGTGCACAAACCGATACAGTTTGCGTACCGCATACAGCGTTTTCTGATCATCGTCTTAAGGTTGCTGTCGCTCGTGGCGATAAGCCACGTTACGTGGGCGAGTTCAGTGCCGGCCGGATTTTCCGACTCGCTCGTGGTCCGGCCCGACGGTAGGGCGTGGGAAGACGCTGTCGGCATTGCGATCGCAGATGACGGTAGAACGTTTGTATGGGAACGCGGCGGACGGGTGTGGCTCGCCACCGGCCGACCCGGTAACACCGTTCCTGTCATCGACCTCTCGGACGAAGTCAGCACCATCGGTTCGCTAGGCCTGATCGGCTTCGCGCTCGACCCGCATTTTGACTCTAACGGTTACGTCTATCTTCACTTCGCGGTCGATCCGCAACAGCTTGCCAATTGCTCGAGCCCGCCCTCGGGGCCACCCACCTGTTTGCCCAGCTTCCGCGCCGGGCAGCATGCGTCGAGCGGCGCAACCATAGGGCGCTTAGTGCGCTACCAGCTCATTCGTCCGCGGGGTGCGGCGGACTATAGCTTGGCCGCGAGCGTGAATTACGCTAGTCGCCGCGTCCTGTTGGGTGGAGCACCAGAGTTCACCGGCGCTCAGGTCGGTTGCGTCGTCACAGACACGGCACACGGTCCCGGCGGTCTCGCATTCGGCAGTGATGGGACTCTCTTCGTCGGTTGTGGTGATGGTGCGGATGCTGACGCGGAAGACTCGGGCAGCGATCCCGCCACGCAGTATCAGTCGGCGCTGACGGCGGGATTGATGACACCGGCCGAGAATGTGGGCGCGTTTCGTGCGCAACTGGTTAATTCCTTGTCGGGGAAGATCCTCCGGCTAGATCCGGCGACCGGCGACGGCGTGGCCGGGAATCCTTTCTACGATCCAACCATGCCGCGCTCCGCGCGCTCCCGGGTATGGGTGCTCGGACTGCACGATCCGCTGCATTTCAGTGTGCGGCCCGGATCGGGTAGTGCCGAGATCGAAGACGGGCGACCCGGGACGCTCTATATCGGGGACACCGGCAGCAGTGTCTGGGAATCGCTTGCAGTCGCGCGTCAAAGCCGAATGAATTTCGGTTGGCCATTATATGAAGGGGTTGGCAATGGCGGTACCGAATACGCGCAGTTGCCCGTCTTCAATCTGGATGCAGCGAACCCTCTCTTCCCGGGCGCCTGTCGGCAGCAATATTTCCGCTTTCAGGACCTGATCAGCCCCGATCTGCTGCGTGCGTCATGGCCGAACCCTTGTCAGCCATCCGAGGGTGTGCCTGCGACGGATGACGTATTTGTTCGCGACCGTCCAGCAATTGACTGGTCGCACGAGGGCGCTAACGCGCGCTGGGCCGCAGTCGATGACGGAGGTGAACCGCTAGCGCTTTCGCTCGGCACCCAAAGTCCCACCGGCGCATTAGTCGCCGGCCCATTATTTGGTGGTAAAGAATCCATTGGCGGTGTCTGGTACGAGGGCAGCACTTTCCCAGCTCCATTTCGCAATGTCTATTTCCACGCCGACGCCGGAGGTGAATGGATTAAGGCGTTCTCATTTGATGCCAATGATTTCCCAGTCATTGTGCGTGATTTTCTCTCTAGTGGAGGCGCAATCCGGGCGCTGGCCTCTGACCCGCTGAGCGGAAACCTACTCTACGTGAGCGGCGTGGCTGGATCGGAAGTTCACAAATTAAGCTATTTATTGACCGCATCAGAGGCGACCGCACTTGCGCAGAGCAGCGCGGCCCAACCTCCGTCGTCGTCGCACGTGAACACATCGTTGGTCGTCCCCGCGACGACTGTTACACGCCGAGACATGGCGGTCCCCGACACCCAAGCCCCGACGGTACCCGCGGGGCTGGCCTCAACGAGCAGCACCGCCAGCAGCATCTCCTTGAGCTGGAGTGCCTCAACCGACCTGCCCAACCCCGGTGGCAGCGGGGTGGGGGGCTACTACCTCTACCGTAACGGCAACACCACCACGCCCATTGCCACCATCACCAGCGGGACCAGCTACACCGACAGCGGGCTTGCCGCCTCGACCGCCTACACCTATCAGGTGGCTGCGTTCGATAATGCGACGCCGGCCAATGTCTCAGCGCCCAGCGCTCCGATCAGCGTCAGTACCCAAGCTGCATCCGTCCTCGGTTGGAGCAATGGTGACATTGGGACTGTCGCAGCAGCGGGCTCCTACTCAGTGGTGGGTGGGACTTATACGGTTCAAGGTTCCGGAGCGGACATCTGGAATGCGGCTGATGCGTTCCAGTTCGTCTCCCAACCCCTCAGCGGGGATGGTTCAATCACCGCGCGGGTGGTGAGCCAGACCGACACCGACCCGTGGGCCAAAGCGGGAGTGATGTTCCGGGAGAGCCTCAATCCTGGATCCACCTACGCCTTCACCCTCGTCTCCCCGGGTAACGGGGTGGACTTCCAACTGCGTGCCGTTACCGGTTCCACCGCTAGCCTTTGGAGCATCAACGGCCCTGGGGCTGTCGCTCCCTACTGGGTGCGGGTGGTGCGGGCCGGCAATGTGTTCTCCTCCTACGCCTCCCCCGATGGCAATACCTGGGGTCTGATCGGCACCACCACGATCAGCATGGCCTCGCAGGCCTATGTGGGACTGGCGGTCACCAGTCATGACGATGGGACGCTGAGCACCGCGGTGTTCGACAATGTGACCATCACCGCTGCAGCGCCTCAGGTCCCCGACACCCAAGCCCCGACGGTACCCGCGGGGCTGGCCTCAACGAGCAGCACCGCCAGCAGCATCTCCTTGAGCTGGAGTGCCTCAACCGACCTGCCCAACCCCGGTGGCAGCGGGGTGGGGGGCTACTACCTCTACCGTAACGGCAACACCACCACGCCCATTGCCACCATCACCAGCGGGACCAGCTACACCGACAGCGGGCTTGCCGCCTCGACCGCCTACACCTATCAGGTGGCTGCGTTCGATAATGCGACGCCGGCCAATGTCTCAGCGCCCAGCGCTCCGATCAGCGTCAGTACCCAGGGTCAGATCGCAGTCACGCCGCAGCTCGCCGCACTAACACCTGCGCAATCGCAGCAATTCATTGCGGCTCTGTCTCCGGGCGATTCGGCAACATGGACCGTTGATGGTGTCGCCGGCGGTAATACCACTGTTGGGATCATTACCGCATCCGGAATCTATACGGCTGGCTCTGTAGCCGGCATGCATGCCATCGTTGCCACAAGCGTTGCGAATCCCTCGCAGATCGGTGCTGCAGCAGCAGCGGTGACCAATCTGCCGGGCGTCTACACCTACCATAACGATATTTTTCGTGACGGTGTCAATACCCAGGAATATGCGCTGACCCCGGGCAATGTAAATACGAACACGTTTGGCAAATTGTTTTCGTGCGGTGTGGACGGCGCCATCTATGGACAGCCGCTTTGGGTTGGCAGCGTGCCGGTGAATGGCGCGATGCATAATGTCGTGTTTGTTGCCACGGCCCACGACAGTTTGTATGCGTTCGATGCCGACGCGAATCCGTGTGTGCCACTGTGGCAGGTAAGCCTCATTGACACCGTTCATGGTGCAACCGCCGGGGAGATTACTATTCCCGCGGGTACATCTGGATATCTTGTGGGTCTGGGCTACGGTGACATTACGCCTGAGGTAGGGGTAACCGGTACGCCTGTCATTGATCCTGGCACCGGCACCCTGTACGTGGTCTCAAAATCAATGAATAGCTCAGGGACAAATTTCTATTCCCGTCTGCATGCCATAGACGTGGCGACGGGGAATGAGAAAATGGGCGCACCGATCGCAATTGCAGGCCAATACCCCGGCACCGGCGATGGCGGCAGTGCTGACACGTTTAACGTGCGCCAGCAAGCCCAGCGTTCCGGACTCGCCTTCGTGAACGGCACCGTATATATCGCCTGGGCGTCGCACGAAGACGCCGCCCCGTACTATGGGTGGATAACGGCCTACCAATATTCCGGCTCGGCATTCACGCAGACGGCAATCCTCAACGTGTCGCCGAATCAATATGAATCCGGGATCTGGATGGGGGGCGGGGCGCCAGCCGCGGACTCCAGTAACAATTTGTATGTACTCACCGGCAATGGACTCTTCGACGCGACTAACTCAACAGCACCGAACAATGATTATGGCGACTCGCTGCTGCAATTGACCGGCGGACTGGCCATATCGCAATATTTCACGCCATCCGATCAATCTTCGGATCAAGCAGGGGACCACGATTTCGGATCCGGCGGTGCGGCCGTTCTGGCGGACCTCCCGGACAGCACGGTGCCTCACATACTGCTGGCCGGCGGTAAGGACGGCAATCTGTACGTCTTCAATCGCGATAATTTGGGTGGCCTTGGCGACGGCCACGCCGTACAGGTCATTCCGGGCCATGGAATCTTCGCCACTGGCGCATTCTGGAATGGCAATTACTATATCGCCACGGCGGGTGGCGGAATGTCCGCCTATCAAGTCGACCCATCGAGTTCGCAATTCAATCTGGCGTCGGTATCGACCGGTACCTACGGCTTTCCTGGCGCCAGCCCCGCGGTGAGCGCCAATGGAATGTCCGGCGGTATTGTCTGGGGCCTGGACAACAGCAATTACTGCACGAATCAAGCGCGAGGCTGCGGCCCAGCGCTGCTTCACGCATACGACGCACTGGATGTGACCCACGAGTTATGGAACAGCTCCATGGTTGCCAAAGACGCTGCCGGTAATGCGGTCAAGTTCGCAGTGCCCACTATCGCCAACGGTAAGGTCTATATCGGGACGCGCGGCAATAATACCGGCGGTACTCTGGGCTCCACCACGGTCGCAGGCGAGCTCGATGTCTACGGACTGATATCCAATTGAATCACGGGTAATTTCCGTACACGCGGTCACAGCATTGTCACGATTCCGGGCAATCATGCCCCGCGAATGAAGATCCTTATCGTCACTGACGCGTGGCGGCCGCAGACCAATGGTGTCGTGAGCACGCTGTCACATACGGTCGCTTGTCTGCGTCGCTTTGGCCATGATGTGCAGCTGATTACACCGGTCGGCTTTCGCACCATCCCGTGTCCCAGCTATCCGGAAATTCGCCTGGCGCTGTTCCCCGGCGCGCAGGTCGCACGATCCATCGAACGGATCGCGCCCGATGCGCTGCATATCGCCACGGAGGGTTCCTTGGGTATCGCGGCGCGTCGCTACTGCCTGCGCCACGGGATTCACTTCACGACGTCCTACCACACCCAGTTTCCGCAATACCTGCGCTCGAGACTGCCGATTCCCATCGCCGTGACCTATCGATGGTTGCGCGACTTTCACGGCGCGGGACGCGCGTGCATGGTCAGCACCCGCACCATGCAGACGGAGCTCGAGCGTTGGGGGTTTGCCAATGTCGTGCGCTGGCAGCGCGGGGTCGACACGGCGCTCTTTCGACCGCAATCCAAACAGTTCTTGGATCTGCCGCGACCCATTGCGGTGTATGTGGGCCGCCTTGCCATCGAGAAGAACATCGATGCATTCCTGAAGATGCGCTGGGGCGGTGCCAAGCTCGTCGTGGGTGACGGCCCGGAACGGGCGCGGCTGCAGGCGAGTTACCCGGACGCGGTGTTCGCCGGATATCGCTTTGGCGAGGATCTGGTGGCGCATCTGGCGGCGGCAGATGTGTTCGTGTTTCCGAGCCGCACGGACACATTTGGGCTGGTGAACCTCGAGGCCATGGCGTGTGGACTGCCGATCGCGGCTTATCCGGTCACGGGTCCCATCGATCTTGTGCAGGAAGGGGTGACGGGGGCGCTGGATGAAGACCTGGCGCGCGCTGCGCAGCGCGCGTTGCGGCTGGATCCGGCCGCCTGCCGCGAGCGCGCCCTGAAGTCCAGCTGGGAAAACTGCACGCGTGAGTTCGCGAGCCACCTCACCTCGGCAATCCAGGGCACGCCTTTGCCGGCGGAGCCTGCTTCGGGGCTAGAGTATCCCGGGCAGGCGCTCGGCCAGGAAATCGAGCGTGGCGCGCACGGCGGGCAGCAGACCGCGGCGCCCCTGGAAGACCACGTGCAGCACACCCTGCGGCATCGTCCAGCGATGTAGCACCGGCTCCAGACGGCCGGTATCCAGATCGGTGCGCACCAGGCTTTCCGGCAGCAGTGCGATGCCGGTCCCCGCCAGCGCGGCGGTGCGCATCACGACGAAGTCGTGGCACACCAGTCGCGGCGACACTTCCACCGGTACCGTCTCGCCATTGGGGCCGCTGAGTTCCCAGGTCTGCGTATCGGACTCGGGTGCAAAGCCCAAGGTGGCGTGACCGGTGAGTTCCTCGGGCCGCTGCGGGCGCCCGGCGCGATCCAGGTAGTCGCGGGAGGCCACCAGGAGCTCGCGGGCCTGGCCGAAGCTGCGCATCACCAGGCCATCCTCGCCGCTCGGGCGCGTGCGCACGCGCAGCGCCAGGTCGAAGCCCTCGTTCAGGACATCGACGCGCCGGTTGCTGGCATGGATGAGCAGCCGGATGGCGGGGTAGCGGGCGAAGAATTCCGGCAGCAAGGCCGCGAGCGGATTTTGCGCCAGGGACACCGGGCAGCTGAGCCTGACCAGGCCGCGCGGCGCCGCCTGTGCAAACTCCACCGCCGCCACGGCGGCCTCGGCTTCGCCCAGCATGGCCATGGCGTGCCGATAGACCTCACGGCCGATATCGCTCACGGCGAACCGGCGGGTCGAGCGATTGACCAGGCGCACGTTCAGCCGCGTCTCCAGTGTGCTGACGTGTCGTGAGAGGCGTGACTTCGGGATGGCGAGCGCCCGGCCGGCGGCCGCATAGCCACCGTGCTCGACCACCTTGGCAAAGTAGTAAAAGTTGTCCAGGGACTCCATTTCCCAAAGATTAGCACCAAAAATGGAACGACGTGTTCCAGTTTGACCGGATTCTCCTTGATCGTTCCATGGAGTAGGCTTTAGTCACGTCCAATCAAGTCAGGGAACCCGCTATGAAGCTGCTGCATATCGACTCGAGCATTCTCGGTGAACAATCGGCCAGCCGGACCGTCAGCCGGGAGATCGTCGCGCGCTGGAAGCAGGCAGTACCCGATATCCAGATCGAGCGGCTTGATCTGGTAGCCAACGAGCTGCCCCATCTGACGGGGCACCACTTGGCCCAGATGCAGGTCCCCGAATCCCGCGACGCGCAGATGCTCGCGGATTTCCAGGCGGCCGATGTCGTTGTCATCGGCGCGCCGATGTACAACTTCGGCATCTCATCGCAACTGAAGTCGTGGATTGATCGCATCGTCGTCGCCGGTAAGACCTTCAAGTACGGGCCGAATGGTCCGGAGGGGCTGGTGCATGGCAAGCGCGTGATCGTCGCCATTTCGCGCGGCGGGGTGTACGCGGAGAACGCGCCGTTTGAGCATGCCGAGTCCTACCTGAAGATTATTTTTGGCTTCATCGGCGTCACCGACCTCACGTTCGTGCGCGCCGAAGGGTTGATGTTGTCGCCGGAGCATCGCCAGAAGGGGCTGGATGCGGCCCTCGCCGCCATACCGGCGGCGAACGTGGTGTAGCAGGAGTACCGCAATGATAGATCGGGAAGTAGTGAAGCATGTTCGCGGCATGCCGACCTCGGATGGCGCGGGAGTCAAACTCACGCGCGTCATCGGTCAGCCGGCCCTTGGCGATCTGGATCCATTCCTCATGCTCGATGAATTCGGCACGGACAATCCGGGCGATTACATCGCGGGTTTTCCGGCGCATCCGCATCGCGGCTTTGAAACGGTCACCTATATGCTGGATGGCCGCATGCGTCACAAGGACAACCATGGCCACGAAGGGGTACTGGCGCCCGGCGCCGTGCAATGGATGACGGCTGGTCGCGGCATTGTGCACTCCGAGATGCCCGAGCAGCAGCAGGGCCGAATGCGCGGCTTCCAGCTATGGCTGAATCTGCCGGCCCGCGCCAAGATGATGGATCCGGCCTATCAGGAGTTTGGTCCGGAGCGCATTCCGATGGCGAGTCCGGCGCGCGGCGTGCATGTGAAAGTCATTGCCGGTACGGTGGGCGCGGCAACGGGTCCGGTCGTACAGCCGGCCACGGATCCGACGTACCTGGATATCGAACTGGATGCGGAGGCGAGCTTTGTGCAGGCGCTACCGCCGGAGCACTCGGCGTTCGTCTATGTATTTGAAGGCGAGCTGTCGGTGGTTTCCGGTGCCACGATGACCGCTTTGCCGCAGCACACTCTGGCGGTGCTCGGGCCGGGAGATCAGGTCCGACTACAGTCCGGAACCGTCGCTGCACGCGCGATTCTGGTTGCCGGTCGCCCCCTGCGCGAACCGGTAGCGCGCTACGGCCCCTTCGTCATGAACACGCAGGATCAGCTGCGACAGGCGTTTGAGGATTATCAGGGCGGCCGTTTCTGAAATGTTCCGGCGACTACCCGGGTCTGCTAGGCACCTGTCAGCAAAAGACCCGCGGAGTGGCCGGAATGGATTTTCTCAATCGCTGTCTGATTGACTGGCCGCGACGCGTCGCAAGCCACCTGCAATGGCTTGCGCCGCTGCTTGCCCGGATCGTCGTCGGCTGGGTATTCCTGCTCAGTGGCTGGGGCAAGCTGCACAATCTTGGGGCTGTTACCCAGAACTTCATCGGTTGGGGCATCCCGTTTCCGCATCTGCTCACGCCGTTCGTTTCCGGCGTGGAATTTTTCGGCGGCCTGTTCCTGCTGCTAGGGTTCATGACGCGGATCAGCGCCGGTGCATTGGGCGTGACCATGATCGTCGCCATTGCAGCGGCCAAGTGGGGCGATGTCGATTCACTCGAGGCACTGCTGGGATTCGATGAGACCGAGTACCTTGCCCTGTTTGTGTGGCTGGCCATTGCGGGCGCCGGCCGTCTGTCGCTCGACACCCTGCTGGAGCGACGCGCGATGCGATAATATCGTCGCATGGCGCTATCACCGTTTCATCTTGCCATTCCGGTGCACGACCTCGCTGCGGCGCGAGCGTTCTACGGCGGCCTATTTGGTTGTCCGGAAGGACGCAGCAGCAACGAGTGGGTGGATTTCGACCTGTTTGGTCATCAATTGGTCGCGCACCTGGATCGCACGCGCGGTGCCCATGTTCAGACTACCAATGCCGTGGATGGACAGGAGGTACCGGTGCCCCATTTCGGCGTCGTGCTCCCCTGGCAGGCCTGGCATGAGCTAGCCGAGCGTCTGCGCAGGGCAAGGCAGCGCTTTGTCATCGAGCCCGGAATCCGCTTTCAGGGGCAGGTGGGCGAGCAGGCCACTTTTTTCCTGTATGACCCTTTTGGAAACGCCCTTGAGTTCAAGGCGTTCCAGGATCCGAACCAACTGTTCGCACATTGAAATCGCTTATCAACACGGAGGCTGAACCCCATGGGCAGCGCAAAGAAAACTGAACTGCAGCAACGTCGCAAGGCACCGCTGATTACGCCGACCGATCTGGGCGCCGCCGCCTCAAAGAGCATCGAAGGCGGGATGAATGGCATCCTGGCCGATGTCTTCGCCTTGTACCTGAAGACGAAGAATTTTCATTGGCATATGAGTGGCCCGCACTTTCGCGACTACCACCTGCTGCTGGATGAACAGGCGGATCAGATCTATGCCATGACCGATCCGATTGCCGAGCGCATTCGCAAGGTCGGCGGTACGACGCTGCGGTCCATCGGGCACATTTCCCGCCTGCAACGTATCAAGGACAATGATGCGGACTTCGTCGATGCGCAGGACATGCTTGCCGAGTTGCGCGAGGACAATCAGAGCCTGACGGCGCGACTGCGCGAAGTACACGAAGTGGTTGATGAACTGAACGACATCGCCACGGCCAGCCTCATCGAAAACTGGATCGATGAGACCGAACGGCGTGCCTGGTTCCTGTACGAAGCGAGTCGCCGCTAGCCAGCCTCGCAAACCGGATGAGCGCGCCCAGTACGTCCTCGTCGAAAATCGCGGCGGATAAGTTTCGCCTAAAATTCAGTGTAACCGAATTCGTTAAATGGATGCTTCGTCCGCTCCTTCGGAAAGTGAGGGGATACTCCCCTCGCTTCTACCTGCGCTCTCCTGCCTATAGTCGGCGGCAGGTTGTGGTGGATCGCGAAACGTCGCAAGCAATTCCGATTCAGATTCGCGACACGGTCGACATCTCTGTAATCAAGCAAGTTTTCATATTCGAAGACTACAGATTGCAAGCACTTAAGCGTCACGACGAGATCAGAGCCTGGCCTGAAAAACTTAAACTGATCGGCAAAGAGCCATTGATCGTTGATCTTGGTGCCAACACTGGGCTCGCTTCGCTTTATTTTGCACGAGAATTTCCAACAGCGACAATCATCGCGCTTGAGCCTGATCCGGGCAATGCGGCCATGGCACGACAGAACTTGGAGAGCTATTCCAAAGTAACTGTTGTAGAAGGCGGCATTGCCTCCGCTGACGGGCGGGCCGAAATCCTTAACCCGGGAGACGGCAACTGGTCTTACCGCACAGAACTGTCGCAAACAGGCAAAGTGGTTATGTTCTCTATGCGAAGCTTGATGGCTGGGCGCAGCCTGCCAAATAGTAGTCCGTTTATCGTGAAGATAGACATTGAAGGCTTTGAATCAGATCTATTTTCGAAAAACACCGAGTGGATCGATTTGTTTCCAATTCTCATTATCGAGTTACATGATTGGATGCTTCCCCGCGCTGCCACTTCGGGGAATTTTCTGCGCGAAGTTAGCAGGAGAAAAAGAGACTTCGTCTATATCGGGGAGAACGTTTTCTCAATTTCAAACGAAGCGTGGTCGGTATAAGGCGATTGCTCAGCCCTTGGGTTTGATGAATCTCAAGGTAAAGCGATCAGACTCGCCGATGGCCGCATACTTGGCGCGGTCCTTATCGCCTTCCGCATAGCTTGGCGGCAGCGTCCACACGCCCTTGGGATAGTCCTTGGTGTCCTTCGGATTGCGATTGACGTTTGACTGACCCACCAGCCTGAAACCCGCGCCCTGGATCAGGTCGATGGCGTACTGTTCGCCGACGTAGCCCTGGCCCGGGGTTTTCGGCACGAAATTGGCGTCATTGCTGCGATGTTCCACCACACCCAGAATGCCGCCTGGCTTCAGGGCACGAAAGGCCGCGGCCATGACTTCCTTTTCCATACCGGCCCAGACCCAGTTATGGATATTGCGGAAGGTGACGATGAGATCGGCGGTGCCATCCGGAGCAATCTGCATCTTGCCCTTCGCGAGCACGGTCATCTTGACCTTGTCGTAGACCTTCGGATGGGCTGTTAGCATGGCTTCAAACTCAGCGTTGTATTGCTTGTCCTCGGGTGAGGTGGAGTCCGGATCCATCGCCGCCGCGTACAGTGTGCCGCGATCGTGCAGGTACGGGGCGAGGATCTGCGTATACCAGCCGCCAAACGGCCACAATTCCACTACCGTCATCGTGGGCTTGAGACCAAAGAAGGTCAGGGTCTGTAGCGGATGGCGGTAGGGGTCGCGCGCCTTGTCGGCAGCCGGGCGGAAATCACTGTTGACGGCGGCCTCAAGCTTGGGATCGACATGCTCTGCGGCGCTCGCCGACGCCGGCCGCAGACTCAGACCTGCCATTGTCAGGACTGCGCTGAAGAGAAGTCCTCGCGAAAGCAGACGCCTGACGTTGGCAAAGCGCATGAATCGGCTCTCCATGAGGCGGGGTTGAGGCAATGTACCGAAATTGATGCTATTACACATCGAACTGGTTTCATACGCGGACGATCCTCATGAGCGTTCCCTTCTCAGTGCTCGACCTGTCGCCCATCGTCGCCGGCGGCACGGCCGCCGATGCGTTGCGCAATACGCTCAACCTTGCCCGGCATGTCGAGGAGCTGGGGTACTTGCGCTTCTGGCTGGCCGAACATCACAACATGTCGGGGATTGCGAGCGCGGCGACGGTGGTGGTCATCGGTCACGTCGCGGCCGGCACGCAACGGATTCGCGTCGGCTCCGGCGGCATCATGCTGCCCAACCATGCGCCGCTGGTGGTCGCCGAGCAGTTCGGGACTTTGGCGACGCTGTTTCCGGATCGCATCGATCTGGGACTCGGTCGTGCACCCGGGACAGACATGCTCACCGCCCGAGCATTGCGACGCGATCTGGCGACCAGCGCAGAACAGTTTCCGCAGGATGTCATGGAGCTGCAGGCGTATTTCGAGCCGACCGTGGCCGGACAGAGCGTGCGCGCCATACCGGGGGAGGGGACGCGGGTGCCGCTGTGGATTCTGGGCTCGAGCCTGTTCGGCGCGCAGCTGGCCGCGGCGCTCGGCCTGCCGTTCGCCTTTGCATCGCACTTCGCGCCGGAGGCGCTGTTACCGGCACTGCAGATCTACCGGACCCGTTTCAAACCCTCGCGCCAGCTGCAACGACCCCATGCCATGGTGGCCGCCAACATCATCGCCGCGGAGAGCGATGCCGAGGCGCGGTTTCTCTTCACTTCATTGCAACAGGCCTTCGTGCGATTGCGACGCGGTGAGCCGGGTCCGTTGCCGGTGCCGGTCGCCTCCATCGAGGCAGTTACCACCGAGGCCGAGCGTGCCGGTCTTGCGCAGGCGCTCGAGTGTTCGTTCGTGGGCAGTGTCGCGACGGTCGCGCAAGGCGTGCGGGCGTTCCTCGCCAGGACCGGTGCCGATGAACTCATTGTCAGCGGCCACATTCACGACCACGCGGCACGATTGCGGTCGTTTGCATTGGCGGCGCAGGTACGCGACGCGCTGTAGCGCTTACCAGCCCGGGCTTTGTCGATACGGCAAGAGCGACACATACGCAAAGATCCGGAACAGCTTGCCGTGGCGGATCTTGAACGCCTCGATGATCTGGGTCGTGTTCGGATAGGCGGAGAGGCCGTTCGGATTACTGGGCAAACCGGTCTTGGCCCAATCCGCGGTCGGAACATTCCCCGGGTGCTGGAACATGACCGTCGCGAACACGATGCCATCTTCCTCATCCACCACCGAGAAGCGCCGCTGCGTGACCTGGGTGATGTAGCGGAACGCTTTGCTGTTGAACTGCTCGCGTGCCGTCAGGGGAGGATGTCCGGCGAGGGCGCCCGACGCGGCGGCCGTTGAGGGCGCGGTCTGCAAGCCGTTCTCGATGCGCACGCAATCATCATCAAAGGGAACGATGTCGCCGTTACCCTGTTCGATGCCATTGAAATACTGGTTTGCGGCATGGATCAGGGCGGGCCGTGGCAGCTTGTCGGCGGCGGCGAGCGGCTGTGCCCAGACTGGATCCGGGCTCGTCAGGTTCTCGAAACTGCCGTGGATGCCGGTCGCCTTGCGGATCACGAAGCTTTCAACCTCGGTGATGCGATGCGCCTGTTGATGCAGCCGCACCGCCAACAGCACCCGCTGGCCGTTCTCCTGCGCGGTGCCGTAGTAGACGACATTGCCGGCCTGCGGGTCGGCCGCGTACAGCGTATAGGTGCCAAGACCCGTGATCGTCTGCCACAGGCCATCCCCGGGCGCGAGGCGATTGGTGTTCTCGGTGAACTTGACCTGTGGCGCCAGCGGCGCCTGCTTCGGGTCATGCGCCACCAGCGCCCGCAGGTACGAGTCCATGAGCCCGACCAGGCAGGCGCGATCGCAGCGCGCCGGCGTCGCCTGCGCCTCGGCTGCGCTGCTTAACAGCGTGCCGCCGAGCAAGGCGGCCAGCAGCGCGAGTCTCACGCGGGTTTGGCCGGCGCCACATCGCCGGCCACCGAGTACAGGATCTGCGAATTGCGGGTCTTCTGGAAATCCTCCAGCGACTGCCCGCGCATGGCGGCGTAGATATGCAGGTTGGTAGTGCCGATGACGGCGCCGAGCTTCTCCAGCAGGAAGAAGATCACGCCATAGTGGATGAGGGCGCGCCAGTCACGCCTGCGCAGCATGTCCCGCTCCTCGGTCGTAAGATTGGCTTCTTCGAACAAGGCTTCCGGCTCCGTCAGGAAACGCTTGCGCACCTGCGGCTGGATCAGCTCGTGCAGGAAATGGTTCAGGCGATACGCCTTGACGCTGCGGTCCAGTGTGAACGGGTAGGTGCCCGGAATCTCGTCCATGCCCGCCCACTCGTGCGCAATGCGCTTGCGATAGGCCTCGACATCTTCGCCCGTGCCTTCATCGGATTCGTTCTCGAAAATCACGGTGCAGATCGGCGTCATCGAGGGCAGGTAGTAGGCCTGGTGCAGCTTCTTCACGCGCTTGTTCAGCGCGCCGCGCATCACCAGCCACATGACGACTTCCGAGCCTTCGCACCCCCCGAGTCGGGCGTAGTCGGAGATCGAGATCTCGGTCAGTTTCTCCGGATCCTTCTCGATCAGGTCCAGGAATTCCATATCCCAGGGCGTGTTGTTGAAGCCGGCGCGCTCGCCATGGATCTGATGCGACAGACCTCCGGTGCCGACAATCGCCACCTTGAGGTCGGCCGGATAACTCTCGATGGCCTTGCGCAGCGAGTGCCCGAGCTTGAAGCAGCGCTTGGCGGAAGGAATTGGAAATTGCAGCACGCCCACCTGCAACGGCACGATGGCGCCCGGCCAGCGATCCCCCTCGCGCGGCCACAGCAGCGACAGGGGCGAGAAGGCCCCATGGTCCAGGCCCTTGGCCTGGAAGTAGCCGAGGTCAAACTCATCCGCGACCAGGCCCATGGCGATATGCCGCGCCAGATCCGGATGACCATCGATGGCGGGAAGCTTGCGCGGTCCGCCGCCTTCGTCGGCCGGCCAATAGCGCTCACCCACGCCCAAGGCGAACTGCGAGTAGTGATCAAAGAAGAAAGAGGTGATGTGATCATTGTAGATCACGAACAGCACATCGGGCTTCTTCTTTGCCAGCCATTCCTGCACCGGACGGTAACCTGCAAAGATCGGCGCCCACACCGGATCGTTGTGCTTGTTGGCGTCCAAGGCGAAGCCAATGGTCGGTGTATGCGAGGTGGCAATGCCGCCCACGATCGTAGCCATTTACATGAATCCTCGTGAAATTTTGCGTGCGCGCCGCACGCCCCGGCAGTTGGTATATTGGGTCTGCGCCGGCGAATAAAGAGTTGGCCGGGCAATTTACAAATGGGATCCCATTTGGTCAAGCAAGGGGCATTTAATTGACATAATGCCACACTTGGTTGCCCTTGCGGATCCCGAGCCAAGGGAGAGACATGGTGTCCGACACACAGCTTGCCCGCGCGACTGTCAGTATCCGGGAAATGATCCTGCGCGGCCGCCTGGCGGGGGGGCAGCGCGTGGCCGAGGCCACGCTGGCCGACGCGCTCGGCATGTCGCGCACGCCCATCCGGCAGGCATTGCCGCTCCTGGCGCGCGAAGGACTGCTGGTGGAGTCCGGCACGCGCGGGTATGTGGTACGCACCTTCACCCCCTCGGACATCCTGGATGCCATTGATGTGCGCGGCATGCTCGAGGGGTTCGCGGCGCGCCGGATTGCCGAGCGCGGCGCAACGGCCGCCTGGCTTACCCAGCTGCGCGATTGCCTGCAGGAGGGCGACCGGATATTCGCCAAGGGACACCTTGTGGAATCCGATGAGGCCGCCTACGGCGCCATGAACGGGCGCTTTCATGCTCTGATCATCGAGGCGGCTGCCAGCGCCGTGACGGCGGATGCCATCGATCGCATGGCCAGCATTCCCTTTGCCGCCGCGGCCGCCATTGCCTTTGATGCCACGGACCTAAAATCGATGTTTGATGCGTTATGGATTGCGCATCAGCAGCACTACGCGATTTTCGATGCGCTGGAAGCCGGCCAGGCCACGCGGGTGGAATTTCTGCTGCGCGAGCATGTGAACACCGTGAAGAAGAGCATCAACATGCTTGAGCCCGGAACGGTGGCCGTGACGCGCGCCACGGCCATGCCGGTGCTCAAGGCAGCAAGGTAAGCGTCATGCCGACGGCGTGTGACGCACCGGGCGGCACGATGACACTGCCCGGTTTATCCGCAAGTTCGCCGCTGAATCCCTGCGGGTCCGTCACCCCTTGCCAGGGTTCGATGCAGATGAATTTCGCGCCCGGCTTACTCCACACGCCCAGGTACGGAACGCCGGGAAAACTCACCGCAATGCGCGGACCCACATCGCTCCCGTAAGTGACGCTGCGGCTGTTGAGCTGGTCGAAAATCAGCGCATCGGCGTCAAACAGCTCATCGCGCAGCGTAAGCCTGCGGTGCTCGACCGGAGTCGGGAAGCGCTGCGGCAGCAGCAGGCCATTGGCGTCCAGGCGCCGTACCGGTGCCGGCTCATCGCATTCAAACTCGATGAAATGCGCCGCGCGATTCTCGCCATACGGCAGCGGCCACGCAAAAGCCGGGTGATAGCCGAGACTTGCCGGCATCTCGATCGCACCGCGGTTGCGGATCCAGCTGGTGACGGCGAGGCTCGCCGCCTCGACGGTGAAGTTCACCTCAAGTTCGAACTGAAAGGGATAGACGCTGAGCGTCTGCGCGTCCGCGGTCAGCCGGAAGGTCACACTGGTGGGTCCCACATCGGCCAGCGTGAAGCGTCGGCCCCGTGCAAATCCGTGTCGTGACAGAGAAAAGCTTTGGCCGCCGGTGCGGTACTGCCCGCCCACGAGCATGCCGACAATGGGAAAGAGCAGCGGCGCGCGGCCCGCCCACACGGCCGGATCGCCCTGCCACTGCAGATCCCGGCCTGCGGCATCGCGCAGCTCTGACAGTTGGGCGCCCAGCGGGTCGATGGTGGCGGACAGGGCGGTCGAGCGAATCGTGATCCAGTCAGACATCCCAGAACTGTTCCATCTTGCGGCGCATCGCCTCATCCGGTAGCCGCCCGCGGGCCGCGCCCTGATTATCCTCGAGGTGCGCCACCTGGGTTGAGCCCGGAATGGCGCAGGTTACGGCCGGATGCGACACCACGTACTTCAGCAGGAACTGTCCCCAGCTCGTCACATCGATGTCCGCCGCCCACGGGGGAAGCTTGCGGCTTTGTGCCTGACGGAGGATGGCGCCGAAGCCGAAGGGAATGTTGGCGAGCACCGCGATGCGACGCTGCGCCGCGAGCGGCAGGATCTTCTCGGCCGCATCCCGGTTGTCGATGGAATAGTCGACCTGGATGAAATCGAGCGGGTAGCGCTGCATGAAGCCGAGCATCTCTTCGTGCTGCGCCACCCGCGAGGTGGTGATACCGATGTAGCGGATCTTCCCGGCCTGCTTCCACTGCTGTAATTGCGGCATCAGCGCATCGACGCCATCGAGATTGTGAACCTGGAGCAGATCCACGCGCTGCGTTTTCAGGAGCGCCAGCGACTGGTCAAGACTCGCAGCCCCCGCTGGGCTGCGGCCGAAATAGCCCCCGCCGCTGGCGGTGAGCTTGGTAGCGAGGAACATGCGATCGCGCAAGCCCGGTGAGGCCGCCAGCGCCTGGCCGATCAGCGCTTCACTGTCACCGTAGGCAGCCGCCGTGTCGATGACCGTGCCGCCCAGCTGCTGCATGCGACGGATCTCGGCCGTGATGGGTTCCTGGGCCGCCTCGCGGAACTTGTCCGTGCCCAGGCCGATGACGGGCAGCTTCTCGCCGGTGGCCGGGATGGCCTTGGTGATGAGCGCGGACGGCGCGGCCGCCGCTGCGGCGCGCTCCCCCAGCAGTACGCCTGCCCCGGCCGCAAGGCCGGTGACCAGGGCGCTGCGTCGGGTGAAGTGCCGGCTCACACCGAGCGATAGCTGCTGCGCTTGGGTGCGCGATGCGCGATCTCACGCGGGTAGATGCCACAGTGCATCACGCCCTGTTCGTACGCGATGCGGTCCGGCGGGATCGGGGTCTCGACGGGGGGAGTGGACGCCATGATGGCGTCGAACCGCTCCTTCATGCCGGGTCCGAATTCCGGATGGCTGAGAATGAACAGGTCGTTGTTGACGACCCCGTTCATGACGCGTTCGCCGGCTTCCAGCGGGCTCATGGACGCAGCGGCCATGCGCGCCAGGACCTCCGGGGTCATGCCGGGGCGTGGCTTGCGAAACGGATTCGGCTCATCCATGCCGACGTAGTTGTCGGTGTTGACGCCGCCCGGGCAGAACACCCCGGTGCCGATGTTGGTGGACTCCAGTTCCACCCGCAGCGCCTCCATCAGGCCCACCGCCGCAATCTTGGTCGAGGTGTAGACGCCCGCGTTGACCCCGGGCAGCAGGCCGCCCATGGATGCCGTGGTCACAAAATGTCCGCCCTCACCGTGCTCGAGCATATGCGGCAGGCAGGCCGCCACGCTGTTGTAGATCGCGGTGAAGTTGACGGCGACGGCATTGTCCCACTCATCGAACTTGGCCTGGCTCGCCTGACGCAGCGTCTTGATGCCGGCGTTGTTGACCACCAGGTGCAGCTTGCCGTACTTGCTCTTGACGGCCTCGACCATGGCCTTCCAGCCGTCCCGATCGGTCACGTCGTGTTTGAACGCCATCACCCCGGCATTGCCCGGTTTGAACAGCGGCAGCGCGGCCTTGAGGCGCTCGTCTTGGCGATAGCCGATGACGACCTTCATGCCGGCATTGGAGGCGGCGCGCGCGATGCCCAGCCCGATGCCATCGGAGGCAGCGGTGATGTAGGCGACCTTGCCCTTGAGGTCCTTGAGCGGCGGGGGTTGTGAGACGGTGGGCTCCGGGGGGCGCGGGGGCCGCCCGGGCGCAGCGCCCGGCGCCTGCGGGGCGGAGCTTTGGGCGGCGGCATATTGCGCGAGCCCGAGGCCAAGCAGCAGGCCGCCGGTGCCGATGCCCAGGGTGTTGCCGAGAAATTCGCGACGATTGTTCATGGGAGTACGTCCGTAAATGGTTTTCAGGTGTCGAGGGTGACGCTGCGGAACGATTTGCGCTTTTCGTTCCGGTGCGCGGTCTCGCGCCTGTAGATGCCGCAGGTGAGGACGCGGGTCTCACCGCGCACCCGATCCGGATTCGGCGGGTCTTCCTTGGGTTCCGAATCCAGCATGGCGTCGAAGCGCTGCCCGGTGCCCGGCATGTATTCGGGATGGGTGATGATGAAGAGATCATTGTGAATGACCCCGTTCAGTACCCGCTCGCCGGCTTCGATGGGGTCCATGCCCGGAGGCGGTCCGGTGCGGGCGGGGCGGGGCGGGGCATTCGGGTTGGCGGCGGCGCGGGCCGCGGCCTGCTGGGCCCGGTACGGATTGACCTCACCGGTATCCTGGTAGTTGTCCGTGTTGACGCCCCCCGGACAGAACGCCGAGGTGCCGACGGTGGTGCCTTCAAGCTCCACTCGCAGCGCTTCCATGAGGCCCACGGCCGCGATCTTGGTCGCGGTATAGACGCCCAGCGGGCCGCCGGGAAGCAGGCCGCTCATCGATGAGGTCACGACGAAATGCGAGCCCTCACCGTGCTGGAGCATATGCGGCAGACACACGGCAACACTGTCGTAGGTGGCGGTGTAGTTCACGGCCACCGCGTCATCCCAATCCTTGGCCGACACCGTGCTGGCGCGTGCGCCCGTCTTGATGCCGGCATTGTTGATCACCAGATGCAGGTTGCCGAATTGGCTGTTGATGGTCTGGAGCACCTTGGCCCAGCCATCCCGATCGGTCACATCATGCTTGATGGGCAGCACGCCCGCGTTGCCGGCCTTGAACAGGGGCAGCGCGGCCTTGAGTCGGTCCTCGTTGCGGTAGCCGATGCACACCTTCATGCCCGCCGCGGAGGCCGCGCGGGCGATGCCTAAGCCAATGCCATCGGAGGAGGCCGTGATATAGGCCACCTTGCCCTTCAGATCGTGCAGCGGCGCGCGCTGCGCAAAGGCAGGCTCCGGGGGCGGTGGCGGCCGGGCGCCCGGTCCGGGGCCAGCCGCGCCCGGTGCGGATCCGCCGGCCGGCGGTGCGCCCTGCGCGCGGGCGTACTGACTTAAGCCCAGAGCGGCCAGGATTCCGGCGCCGGCCCCGTAGAGGGTTCCCTCGGCGAGGAAGCGACGGCGCTCGGCCGCGAAGCGGTCCAGAACCTGCGGTAGACCGCCGGGAGTTAGCGGGGAATCCTTCATGATGGTGCCTGCCTTGTGTTAGATCGCGCCGGATCTGTTGGTTTTACAACCCCCGGCTTGCCGGCGGGGAGTGTGCCTGATTGACGGATTGGTCGTCACCTACAGCGGGGTCAAAGGACTGTGGCGCGCCGACATGACCTGTGGCACGGTTCGGACCGACAATCAAGGAGTCGCGCATGAGCCAGAACAGGGATAAGCCGTCAAACGGGGACGCACTGACGCCGGGCGGACAGTCCCGTCGCGGGTTTTTGGGCACCGCCGCCCTGGCCACGGCGGCATCGGCGGCGGCAGGCCTGGTGCCCGCCGGGCGCTCGGTCACGGCCGCTGCCGAGGCCCCCGGGAGCTGTCCGTCGGTCCCCACCCCGATGCGCGATGTGGAGGGCAAGGTTGCCTTCATTACCGGGGGTGACAGCGGCATCGGTTTGGGCATTGCCCGCGCCTTCACCGACGCCGGCATGAAGGTGGTCATCACCTATCGGACTCGCTCGCACCTGGACGAGGCCATGAAGCTGCTGCAGGGCGCGACGGACCGTGTCCACGCCATCAACCTGGACGTCACGGATCGGGCGGCCATGGAGAAGGCGGCCGTCGAGACGATCCAGGTATTCGGCAAAGTGCATGTGCTGGTCAACAACGCGGGGGTTGCGGTCATCGGTGGCCTGTCCCGTGCGAGCTACGAGGACTGGGATTGGGCGATGAGCGTCAATGCCGGCGGGGTATTCAACGGCGTGCGCACCTTTCTGCCGCGCATCCAGGCGCAGGGCGAGGGCGGCCAGGTCGTATCGGTGTCATCGCTCGCGGGGCTGCTCGGGCACGCCCCGGCTGGGGTGTACACGGCCTCCAAGTTTGCGGTAGTCGGGATGATGGAGGCGCTGCGGGCGGAACTCGCGGATGCCAACATCGGCGTGACGGTGTTCTGCCCCGGCATCGTCAACACCAACATCGGCAGCTCCGCCCGCAATCGCCCGGCGGGCGCGGCGGCGGCGCCCGCCCGGGTGGATCCGGGATTCAAGATGGATCCGGCGATGATGGCCGAGATGCAGAAGGCGATGAGTGAATCGCACGGTGTGCCGCCCGGCATGGATCCGCTGGATGCCGGCAAGCGGGTGCTGCGCGCGGTGCGCAACAACGATCTTTACGTGCTCACGACCCCGGAGTTTGAAGCGGAGTTCGCCGCGCGGGGCGAGGCGATCGTCGCCTCATTGCCGACCGATGTCGCGACCTCGAAAGCGCGCGAGGTCATGGGCCGCATGATTTTGGGCAAGACGCCGTATGCCGCCGAGCGTGACAGGCGTCGCTGCAATGCGCGGTCAGGTAAAGTGTGACGGTGTTTGAGAATATCCGCCAAGACTATCGAGCCCATGACCGCAACTGGGGTGCCCAGGGGTTCTGGGCTCTGGTCATCTACCGATTCGGCCGTTGGCGTTATGGCGTTCGCCCCGCGCTGGTCCGCAAGTTGTTTTCGGCGCTCTACAAAGTCCTATTCAAATTCATCCAGATCATCACCGGTATCGAGTTGCCGTGCGAGGCGCAGATCGGGCGCAATTTCGTGATCGATCACTTCGGCGGCATCATCGTGAGCGGTTATGCGAAGTTTGGCGATGACTGCCGGATTCGCAACGGCGTTACCATAGGCCTGCGACGGATTACTGATAAATGCGCGCCGGTGTTCGGCAATAACGTCGATATCGGTGCCGGTGCCAAGATCCTTGGGCGAATTTCCATCGGCAACAATGTCGTCATCGGCGCTAACGCGGTGGTGATTACGGATGTGCCTGACGACTCCATCGCAGTCGGCGTCCCGGCGGTGATCAAGGCGCGCCCGAGCGGCCAACAAACCCTGCTCTAGCATCCCGCGTGGCGGCTTCGTCGACGGTCAGCCCTTCCGGGTCGCGCTGCGGATCCCCGTGGATGATGACGCCGTAGTCACGCTTCGCGCCGGCAATCGAGATGTAGCCGTCGCGCACGTCCTCCAGAACCTTGGCGACTGGACGGGCCAGCGGTTCACCCCAACCGCCGCCGGAATTGGTCATATGGCGCAGCGTGGCGAACGGGTCGGTGTGCCAGCGCTGCCGACCGAAGTACGCCCACGGCGCATCCTGGCGTGGTGCCTGGGTGATCGGATCAAGACGACCGGCAACCCCGATCGCGTCACTGAAGTCAGATGCCGCGACGCCGCGGATCCGCGCGGGCGTCGTCTGCGCCGTGCCGCCGCTCAGATCCCAAAACCAAACGCCCCCCGTCGTGCCGTCGTGACCGCCGTTCACCCCGATACCGGTACTTTGTTTGAAGCGCAGGGTGAACAAATGATGATCGACGGCCTCCAGCCAGTAGGTGTCCTTGCACACGGCCGCACCGCCCCGATGCGTCCCGGTGCCCGCTGAGTCGGTGACGTAGTCGCGCCGCATGAAGACCACGGGAATCTCGGCCTCGTGCGCTTCGATGGGCGTATCCATGCCATTGACCTGGTAGAAACTGCAGTAGCTGTCGGCATCGCCCGCATCGGTCGCGCCCCAGGGCCCGTGCTGGCCCCCCGCCACGATCGAAACCCACGGTGAGCCGTCGGGCCGGCGGCCCACGGCGCTGTGCAGATTCGGCGCACTGATGTCGCCGCCCACGGCGCGCCGGCCCAACGGCACGGCAAGCGCTGCGAAAATGGCGATCAGCAAGGCGTTGGTGGATTCACCGTACGCAAAGACGACGCCCTCGGGCGGCAGCGCGGACAAAATCGCGCCGTCCGGGATCACGATATCGATGGGCCGGTAGCAACCGGATGTGAACGGTCCGCCCGGATCCAGCAGGTACTTGAGCGCAATACCCACGGTCGTCTTGGCATCGAGGTAGGTGCCATTGATGGCGCCGCGCGCCTGGCGCGCCGTGCCTGACAGGTCCACTTCGATCCGCGAACCGAATTTGCGGATGCTGCAGCGAATCGGAAACTCCTCGCTGTCATCCACGGCGTCGCAATCCACCAGCGCCTGCCCCTGCCAGTGACCATCGGGAAGCGTCGCGATCGCATCCGCCATGCGCTCCGCATCCGCATCGACGACGTAGCGCATGGCCCCGAGCACGGCGTCGGCGCCGTACCGCCCGATACTGTCGAGCAGCAACGACTCGCCCAGTGACAGACAGGCGATGATGGTTTGCATATCCAGGCGCAACAGCTCACCGAAACGGGCATTGTCGAAAATCAGCGTCCAGGTTTCATTGACGGGCACGCCGGCCTTCATGAGCGCCCGCGGCGAGAGCACCAGGCCATTTTCGTAGACCGTGAACTTGTGCGCGGAGAAGCCGCCGGCGACCGAGCCGCCCATGTCCAGCTGATGCGCCTTGAGATTGATGAAGCCGCAGAGCCGCTCGCCGTGGAATACCGGGCGGATGAACAGCATGTCATTCACATGCGTGCCGGTGCGATACGGATCGTTGGCGATGATGACATCGCCCGGCGCGAGGCGTGCGATGCCGTACTCCTCGATGGTGTTGCGGACCGACTCGGTCATGGTGCCGGTGAAGGCCAGCTGGGACTTGCTGACCACCGGGGTGGGATAGCCGATCTGCGGCGGCCCGGTCAGGGTCGCCGCAAAATCGTAGAAATCCTTGAGTACCGGTGAGAAGGCGCACGCGAGCAGCCGCTCGCTGACGTGATCCAGGAGGTAGCGGAAGCGGTTGCCGAGCACGGTGGCATCAAAGCGGCTGCAGCCGTAGGCCACGGCAAAGGCAGCCTCATCCAGATCGCGCAGGGCGGTGCGGGTCATCGCGCCTCCGTGATGATGATTTCACCGACCGTGCCGACGAGCGCGCGCTGGCCGGCTAACACCAGCGTGGTGGCCAGCGGTTCGACGATCAGCGCAGGTCCGGCGACGCTATCGCCGGCACCCAGCGCAACGCGTTCATACACCGGGGCTGAGATTTCCGCAGGGCCGAGAAATCGCAGCGTCCGTTCGCCGATCGGGGTCGGTGTGCCGCGTCCGGGCGGCAAGGGCCGCCACGACAGCTTCTCGGTGGGCACCATGACCTGGACGCGCCAGGTGACGGCCTGCACGGGAATCTGCGGGAAGGACACGCCGTTGCGGCGCGCGTATTCGGCATGGAATTCATCGATCAGCGCCGCGGGTCCGCGCGTCTGAAACGCCGTCCAATCCACGTTGATGAAAGGTGTTTCCCAGCTTTGGCCGGCGAGGCGGCCGTCGAAACTGCGGCGCACGAGGGCGGCTTCGCCGCCGAGCCGCTCGCGCAGCGGCGCCTCGAGAGCGGCGAACATCGCCTCGATCTGTGGCCCCGTGTCGGGCATCAGCATCTGGTAGTGACTGCGGCTGTTAGCGTAGACAAAGTCCGTGGACAGAAGCCCGATGGCCGAGAACAGTCCCGGATGCGGGGGCACGATGAGTCGCCGCGCCTTGACGAGCTCCAGGACACCCGCCAGCAGCATCGGGCCGGCGGAGCCGAATGCCATCAGGCTGAAGTCACGGCAATCCAGGCCATGACGCAAGGCGCAGCGCGATATTTCCTCGGCGATGTTGTTGAGCGCGATCTTCCAGGCAAACCGTACGCGCTCATCCTGCGACATGCGGCACGCAAGCGACGCAAAGGCGCGGCTGGCGGCGGCCGTGTCCAGCTGAATCTGTCCGCCCGCAAAGCCCTGCGGATCGAGAATGCCCATGAGCAGGCACGCATCGGTGACCGTGGGCTGCGTGCCGCCGCGTCCATAGCAGGCAGGCCCCGGCGTCGCCCCGGCACTTTGCGGACCAACGCGCAGGTCGCCGGAAGGGGACACTGACACGATGCTGCCGCCACCCGCACCGACACTTGCGACTTCCGTGGCGAGGGTATTGACCAGCAGGTCGTGCTCGATCGCAAAACTGTCGTTGATGAACGGCGCGCCCGCGACAATGACCGTCACGTCGGTGGAGGTGCCGCCGACATCGCAGCCGATGAGGTTGCCGTCACCGATGGCGGCTCCCAGGCCGCAGCATGCCGCCGCGCCGGCCGCGGGTCCGGCGAACAGAATGCGGTGCGGCGCGCTGATGGCGTCCCCCCAGGGGAGCAGGGCGGCCGTGCAATCGGCGAAATTGAGCGCGCCCGTGAAACCGCTCGCACGCAGCTGCGCGTCCAGCAGCCGCGCGTAGTCGCCGTAAATGAGCTTCATCATCACATCGATGACGGTCGTCGACGCGCGCGCATATTCCTTGGCGCGCGGACCCACCTCGAATGAGGCCGAGACTGGAAAGGTCGGACCGAAGATCTCGCGCACGAGGCTCAGCAGCCGCTGCTCGTGGGCCGGATTGACGAAACTGTTGATGAGGCAGATCGCCAGGCCCTCAATATTGCAGCGCTTGAGCACCGCCAGTTCCGCGCGCGCCTGCGACTCATCCAGCTCGATCAGCACCGCGCCGCTTGCCAGCATCCGTTCATGGATGCCTCGGCGCAGATACCGTCGCACCAGCGGCCGCGCCGCATCGCCAAAGGGCCGGTGCCAGCGCGGGTCGGTCTGGTTGTCCATGGGCCGCATGGAGCGCCCCGCATCCAGCATGTCGCGGTGTCCCTGCGTGGTGAGGAAACCGATCTTCGGCAGGCGGCGTGTCAGCACCGCGTTCAGTCCCTGGGTGCTGGCGTGGTTGAACACCGCTGCGTCCTCAATACCCAGGCGCCGGGCGCCTTCGATGACCGGCAGATGCGTGGCGGCGGCGTTGCTCGGAACCTTGGTGACGTGAATGTCGCCGTCCTGGACCATCACCACATCGGTGAAGGTGCCGCCGACATCGACGCTGAACAGCCTGCGGCCCATTTACGGTGCTCCGAGCGGCACAAACGCGCCCAGGAGCGGGCCAGGCTCGCGCGACACCGAGTGCAGGCATTGGCCGCATTTGACGACCAGCCACCAGCCCCCTTCGCTCATGACGCGGTAGCTTGCGAGCGCCTGCGCCTGGCATTCGGGGCAGGCGCCCGGTACCGGCGTACGCGCAGCGGACACCGTGGCGGTGGTCGGGCGCGGAAAGTTATGCACGGGCGCGGGCCTGGGTGGGCAGCAGCAGCGTACTCACTGCCCAGCCGATGAGAATGATCAGGAACAGGTACAGCCATTGACCGAGCGCCAGCACCGCAAGCCACAGGGGCGAGGTGATGAAGGTCGTCAGGGCGCCGGTCTGACTGAGCAGTCCCGCGGTGGAGGCACGATGTTCGGGGCCGGCTACCTTGGGTAGGAGAGACGCCAGCACCGCCATGGCGGCCCCGGTGCAGACGAGCCAGATCACGAGCGATGAGAGCGTCAGTCCCAGCTGCGTCCACGGCGCGAACACGCCGAAGCCGGCCACGGTGCCGACGGCCGCGAGGCCCATGAAGAGCGTGGCGGGCCGCACGCCGCGCGTCAGGAACACACCGCTCAGGGTGCTGCCGAGAATCATCACGACATTGGTGACCGCCATGATGCCCGAGGCTGCGCTCAGGGTGATCGCGTAATGCGCGGACAGGTACGGTGGCATCACCACACTGACCCCGAGGCCGAGCAGAATCAACAAGCCGAAGGCACTCGCGAGGCGCAGCGGCGCGAGGCCTTCCGGCGATTTCAGGAGCGCCAGAATCGAGCGGTGGGGACCCGCGGGCATGGCGCGGGCTGCCGGAGCTGGGGGCAGCGCCAGGCCGAGAATGACCAGCAGCACGAAAATTGCGCCATGCGCGAGATAGGCGAAGCGCCAGTGCTCGCCGGCGGCGAACGCGGCGGAGATCAGCAGGCCCAGTGACGTGCCCACCGGGGTGTAACTGGACCACAGCGCCATCGCGCCGCTGCGGCGGTGCGGTGCGCTGGTGGCGATCATGAGTGCGGGCGCGGCCGCGTAGACGAGCAGTGGCACGGCGCCTTCGACGACGCGAATCACCTGGAACGGCAGGAACGAGCCCGCGACCAGATACAGGCCGTTGACCAGCGCACCGATCAGCGCGGCAAGAATCAAGGCGGGGCGGGCGCCCAGACGGTCGATGACTGCACCGGACAGCGTGCCGAAGAGGGCCGGCAGAATGGCCATCAGCGAAATAAACAAGCCGAAGAGCGCCGGCGATGCACCCGGCAGGCTGGAAATATGCGCCTGCAGTGGTATGGCCTTGGTCAGCGACGCGGCGCTGACCACCCCATACAGATAAATTAGCGTCAGGCTTGGCCAGCCACCGTTCTTCATTGTCGTCCGTCTTGACCCAATGTTAAGTTAGCACAGCTTTCACGGGCCAAGGCGCAGCAGAACATGAACGAATCGATGACCCGGCGCCGGGTGTTGGCGGGCGCTGCGGCGCTGGCGGGTGTGACATCGCTGCCGATATTCGCCAGTACGTCTGCCATGGGCCATGGGGTGGTCGATGATCGCCTCGCGCATTCTGCCGCGTTCGCCCGCGCTCTAAACGTATCGCGCATCCACCGGATCAATGCCTTGGATGATCTGTGCCATCGCTGGTATACGCAGATCCGCAAAGAGGTGCTGGCCGATGGCCGACCCATTGCGGGGCTCACGACCTGGATGGATTACATCGTGATGCGCAGCTGCGCGGCCGAGATTGGTTACGTCCGCACGGCTTACACTGAAAAAACGCAAGCCGGCCATGTGCGCTGGGTCACCTGGGTATTTTCGCCGCGTTCCATCTGAGGGGGTTCCGATGATGCGATTCAAGCAAGCCGCCGCGCTGTGGCTGACTGCAGTGCTCGTGGCCCTGACCTGTTCCGCGGCCGCTGCCGCGGACTGGCAAGGCGCACGACTCGGGTTTGTCGGCCGGGTGGTAAAGAACCTGGACCGTTCCGTCGCCTTCTACAAGATGATCGGCTTCAGCCAGGATCCCCTGGCGGTGCCGGCGTGGCATAAGGATCCGGTGGTCGAAGGCCTCTATGGGGTCAAGGGCTTCACCACCCGCATGGCCAAGATGTACGTGGTGAATCCGGACTCGCATGAGCACTTCGTCGTGTATCTGCGGGAAGTGAAGGGCCTCAAGCGTACGGATCGAAGCGATCACACCCCCTGGACGCCGGGCGCGACCCACTTCGGACTGGTCGTCGCCGACGCGGATCAGGTCTGGGCGAATCTGCAGACAGCGGGACTGCTGCATGCAAGGTCATGGGGCGGCAAGCTGATTGCCCCGCCGGGCCAGACCAAGGGCATGCTCGCCTACATGACGGATCCGGACGGGCTGGACATCGAACTCATCAATCAGCGTCCGGCGATGCCCGCCCAGAACGGACGGCCCCCACAGCAGCCGTTGCTGCCCGGCGTCAACCATATGGGGCTGGTCATTCTCGATGCGGACAAGGCCAAGACTTTTTATGCGGGGACGCTCGGCGGCATCTGGCCGCAGACGCCGTCGCCGTGGCTCAAGGGTGATTTCTACGACTCGGCCGTGGGAGGTCATGGCAACGTGCTGCGCTTCTTCAATGTGTCGTTCCCGCAGGAGATCGCCCCCACGCTGCACATGAACCTGGAACTGGTCGAGTTTCAGAACCGCAAGACCCCCGTGCCCCCCTCCCGGATCACCGACAGCGGGGTCGGCTACATAGGCATGCAGGTACCGAATCTGGATACCGCGCTGCCGCAGGTACTGGCCGCCGGAGCGACGCTGGTATCCAAGCCGGGCATCGTGACCATGCGCAGTGGCACCCGCGAGGTAATGGTCCGCGATCCGGATACCGGCGTGTTCCTGGAGTTGTTCGATCAGCCGGCGGCCAAGTAGGCCAACGCTCACCAGGGAGCGGGTTTGTAATCCTTGAGGAACTGGCCCCAGACGTGGGTGCTGGTCCTGCTGCCGTCGAAAATGGGATCGACGATGCGCGCCGCGCCATCGATGATGTCCAGCGGCGGCGCGAAGCCCGCTTCCGCCTTGCGCGCCGCGTGCACCGCCGGGTCTTCATCCGTCACCCAGCCAGTGTCCACGGCGTTCATGTGGATGCCATCCCGGACATAGTCGGGCGCGCTGGTGCGGGTCATCATGTTCAGCGCGGCTTTGGCCATGTTGGTATGCGGATGCCGCTCGGTCTTGATGGTGCGATAGAACTGGCCCTCCATCGCGCTGACATTCACGATGTGCTTGTGCGCGCCGGGGGTCGCGACCATCAGGGGCTTGAGCCGTGCGTTGAGGATGTAGGGCGCGATGGCATTGATGAGGTGCACCTCGAGCAGCTCCCGAGTGTCGACCTCATGCAGCCGTAGCCGCCAGCTGTTGACCTGACGCAGATCCACCTGCTGCTGATCCTCATCATATTGATGCGCCGGGAACAGCTCATCGGCCACCATCGGCAGCCGGGTGCCTGACGTCGATTCCTTGTTCAGCAGGTGCGCGAAGAATGCCGCGGGCCGCCGCACCGTCTGGCAGGCATTGTTCAACACGTGGTCAAGGCGCGGCAGCCGCTCGAGCAAGCGATGCGTGAAGCGCTCCACACTGGGGGAGTGGCGCAGGTCCAGACCATGGATCTGCAGACGCCCTTTGAACTGCGGATAGTCGGGCTCAAGGCCATAGCGGTCCGCGGCATCCACCGGGAAACGGGTGGTGACGATGACGTGTGCACCCGCCCGCAGCAGTTTCAGCGCGGCCTGGAAGCCGATTTTCACGCGCGCGCCGGTGACCAGGGCGTACTGGCCGGACAGGTCCACGGTCTGTTCGCGCTTGGCGTAATTGAAGTCGCCGCATGGCCGGCACAGCGAGTCGTAATAGCGGTGAGTCAGGGTGAAAGGCTGCTTGCATACATAGCAGTTCAGCGCCGCGCCCAGTGATGGCTGCGCGGCAGGAGTATCGGGGTCTTGGGGTGCCGGCAGCCACAGGGGTGTGTAGCGGGCGGCACGACGCTGGAGGCGCAGACCCGTGCGTTGGATGATCTCCCGGTCGCGTTCACGGCTGGCCGCGCGCTCCGCACGGCGGAAGGCCTTGGCCATTTTCACCCGCTCGGGACGGTCGGGCTTGGCGACCCGCCCGGCCAGAGTTAACAGTTCCCGACGCTGCTCCTGGGACAGCTGAGTCAGGTGCGCGCGGTTGGCTTCGATGGCGCGCAACACCTCAATACAGGTGCGCAGCGCCGTGGGGTCGATGGTATCCATCGCCGCATTGTACGATGGGGGATGGACGAAGCTGAACCGATCCCCCCGATGCAGCAGTTCGGCGCGCAGGCGGTGCGCGACACGCTCGGCCGCAGCACGGACGTGGATGCCTGTGTCGCGCTCGTCCAGCGGCTCGATGCGCTCCTGGAGCAGGCTGCGCAACACCTGCAGCCCCTCGGCGCCGGTCTTGCCTGTCGCGCGGGCTGCAATTTCTGCTGTCATCTGCAGGTTCGGGTGCTGCCGCACGAGGCCATCGCGCTGTTTCGCTATCTGCAGTCGCGGATGCCGGCCGCCACGGCCGAGCGCGTGCGCACGCGCGTTCGCGAACATGCCGCCGGGACGGCCACCGGACGGGCATGCGCCTTCCTGGTGGACGGCGAGTGCGCAGCTTACGAGGCGCGCCCCAGCGCGTGCGCGGGCTATCACTCCCTGAGCAAGGCGCACTGTGAGCAGTCGTTCCTTGATCCGGCGCTGCCGACGGGCACCGTGGCGTTACGCGCATTGCAGGTCGTCGCGGCGGCACTGGAGGACGGTGTCGACTCAGCGCTCATCACGCAAGGTCTGAACCAGGCGCGAATGGAATTGCATACTGCCGTGGCGGTGCTGCTCGCCAATCCGGCGCGCATCGCGCGCTGGCGCGCCGGACGGCCGCTACTGAAAGAAGAGGGGTGATTATCGTGCGATTACTGGCAAAAATTCTGGTGCTGTCGAGCCTGGGTCTGGCATTGGCCGGCGCTGCGGGGCGCGCGACGGCTGAAACCGTCCTGATCACCGGAGCGAACCAGGGCATCGGCCTGGAATTTGCGAAGGAGTATGCGGCCCGCGGCTGGACGGTCATCGCCACCCACCGTCGCACCACGACCCCTGAGGAACTCGCGAAGCTTGCCGCGGCCTATCCGAAGGTCCGCATCGAGCGCATGGATGTGACGGATCCCGCGCAGATCGCGGCGCTCGGGGCAAAGCTGAAAGGGGTGCCCATCGACATTCTGCTGAGTAACGCGGGTCTGGTCAGAACCGACCCGGTGAACAAACCCGGCGGCAACAAGAACCAGATGTTCGGCACCCTGGACTACAAACTGTTGGATGACTTCATCCATACCAATGTCGCCGGTCCGTTGATGATCACCGAAACCTTCATCGATAACGTCAAGGCCAGTCATCAGAAGAAAATCGTCGCGATCAGCTCCGCGGCGGGCTCCGTCTCGGTACCGCCGTTCATGCCCAATGGCTCCCCGGTGCCCGATCACTACTGGTACCGCATCAGCAAGGCCGCACTGAACAGTGCCATGCGCCTGCTGAGCGCGCAGTTCAAGGACGAAGGCGTGACGGTCGTGATGTTCCATCCCGGCGGCGTTCAGGTGGAGAGTTTCGGCGATGACAAGCTGCCCGGGTTCGTTCCGCCGGCGGAGGCCATCGGCAAGATGATCAAGACCATCGATGGCCTGACGATCAAGGATACCGGCCGTTTCCTGGATAACGATGGCAAAGACCATCCGTGGTGAGGATGATGAGAACGACGCTCACGCTCGACGACGATATATGGGCGGCGCGTGTCATGGGCACGCTTACGACAACGTCGGTGCACTACTCGATGGCATCGAAGGCGACGACCATCAGTAATGCTGTTGGACGCCAATATCCTGCTCTACGCATACCTCGGCGGGACGGTGGACGTCTAGAGCCTGTACAGGGGACCAAACGAGGCAATACCGCGACCCCCGAGATGGCGTTGGAAGGTCACTCTGGCAGGTATCTCGATCTTATGCTGGGAGCTAAACGCTCCAGTTTGTCGACATCTGAACTTCAGTCAGCCCTAGCGCTCGGGCTATTTTGTTCAGCGTGACGCGACGAGGCATGGCACCTGAATTGAAAAACCTCGACAGCGAGGGTTGGGGGATATGGGTGAGCTCTGCGAGCCTCTTGATCCCGCCGCTCTCATCAACAATCACTCGCAGACTGTCTTTGAATGCACGTAAATCACTTGAGATGCGATCAAGATCGTCGAACCGAATAGACGCACCAGTGATCCGCCCCGGCACGCTACAGTCATCGATCAGTTCTTGAATGTCCGCAACAATAGCGTCTCGCTCTTTCTGGTCAACTTCATCTGACCACATCTTCATCAGCCTCAGAATACCGTCAAATTCAGCAGACAGATCGACCGCCTGAGCTACAAATCTGGAAGGAAGGCCGACACTGTGCATCTTCGAGCCGATCTCGAAGGCGCTCACCCTCAACTCGAACTGAGCTTCGGAAGCGTCGTCCTCGTATGTGGCAAGTGCTGCATGTGCATTCATTTCAGTCGTCCTCTCTCAATAAATCGACCTTTCCGTACCAGGTCCAACCTCGTTTTCAGTTTGACCAACTGTCGTTCTTCAAACTTTGCATCAGTCTTCACATAGGCATGCAGCAAAAACGCGCAATCATAATCTTCTAAGCCAAGGCCAATTCCCAAACGTAACTGCACATTCCGCTGACCTAAATTGTGCCACTTCATTTTGAAGCCCTGTGCGAGCACTTCATTATCCAATGTTGCCGGTGAGAAAAACTTCCCATTCGAAAACTTTGGATGATCGGGAAAATCCTTCAGCAGCATTACGTCTGGCCTAATGGTTTCCTCAAAATCCTTCTGTGAAAAGGCGCTCTCATGTTTCAAATCGAGGTAAGCGTCCAATGCCCACTGCGTGATTATTATCTCCACCGCGAAACCTTAGCCGGCCATCACCTGTATACCTGGCTGGCAATATATCGTATATACCGTATATAACACAAATAGCATTATATAGTTACCATAATTGCAATGTAATCAATAGGATATGCAGATCGCCTGGACTTACGCGGTGAGGTGAAGACCACGCCTCCGGAACGGCGTAACTCATCGAAGTCTATGACCGGTGCTAAGCCGTTTGCGTAGTAACACCCAACAGAATAAAAAAGGCCGCTGGTTCACAGCGGCCTTGTACTCAGACTTGTAGGGTCGATGGCTAACGCTATTTGAACTTCGCCGTGACCTGCAGATACCACTCGGCGGGCTCGTTGTACGTGCCGCCGACTTCGCCCGCACCGATGTTGGGTGAACCGGTGGTGATGAAGCGATCGTCAGTGATGTTCGTTCCGCCCAAGGCCACATCGTACTTCTCGTCCGGTGAGATGTAGTGGACTGAAGCATCCAGCAACCGACTCGCGGGCCGACGCAGCTCAGGGGTATTCAACGAGTCGTTGAACATCTCCGAGGTGTAGGTGAAGTCGACGATCGCGCGTAGCGATGCCTGATTCCCGAGCATGTAGGTGTATTCGGGATAGAACGTCAGCTTCAACTTCGGGGTCTTCGGCAGTTTCGCATCCAAGGCATTGCCTGCGACGATGTTGCAGACCGGACCACCGGTGGCCGGATTGATTGCGGTCGTGGGACATTCGGTGAGGCCGATGGGTCCGATGATTTCCTGCGGAATGTTGGCGTTCGGATTCACGTAGGTGTAGTAGGCATCAATGTACGCGCCGGAGAAGTTCAGCGACAGGCCGCCCCCGATGATCGACTGCAGGTCCAGTTCGGCACCCTTGATCTTGGCATTGCCGGCATTCGTGTAAACCGGTGAGATGCCCTGCTGGATGTCGAGCTGAATACCCGTGTAGTCGGTGTAGTAGACGGCGGCGTTCGCCTTCAGATGGTGATCAAACCATTCCGATTTCACGCCCAATTCCCAGGTCTTGGTGTATTCGGGAGAGAACTGCGCATCCGATGCGACCGGGATGTCTGCTGAAAGCCGTGTGGTCCAGCCGCCAGCCTTGAAGCCCTTGCCCCAGCTGAGGTACGCCATGGCATCCGGATCGAAATGATACTGCGCGGCCAGCGTTGGATCGAACACATGCCAGGACTGACTGTTGTCGCCGACCGGGAAGTAGCGATCGACAACGCCGCCGCCCAACGGAAACGCATATCCCTGAGGACCCAGTACCGCCTCGCACGCGGCACCGTAGGGGAAGCAGTTCAAATCGGCCTGGCCACCAATGAACTCTTCCTTCACATCGGTATAGCGGCCTCCGGCCGTGAAGCTCAGCTGATCAGTTAGCTTGTAATCGCCATGTACGAACACCGCGGCGTTCTTGTTGTTCGCGTCGTTCTGGATGTCATACACATACAGAAAGCTTTCAAACGGCACATAGTCGTGCACGAAGCCGGCTTCTTCGAAGTAGTACAGACCGGTCACATAGTTCAACGCATCGTTGAAGGCCTTGCCGTTCAGCTGGAACTCTTGCGAGACCTGCCACTGGTGCTGATGATCCGTGACCTCCTGCAGCGTTTCCGGAGTGCCGTCGAGGTCGGTGCCGGTACGCCAGGCAATCTGTCGATAACCGCTGATCGACTTCAACGACAGATCGTCATTGAACTCATGCTGTGCGGTGAGTGAGAAACCGAAGTAGTCGTTGTTGGCGAAGTCCGGGCCGTTGGCATAGGTGGTGTCGATGTTGCCGGTCTGGTTCGCACCCGGATAGTCATACAGGCGTGGACTGTTCGATCCCAGATACGGCAGCCCGGCTGCGACGTTGGCGGCGTTGAACGGTCCGGGAGGGCCGCCGACATAACCCGCACCGAGCAGCGCCGCACCGCCCGTGGATAGCCCCGGCACAGATGCGCGGGGGGCAGAACACGCGCCTGCAAATCCAAGATTTGCGGCGGAGCCAAGCGGGAATGCATAGACACCCGGTGCTACCGCTGATGCGGCCTGAACGTTCGCGTTAATCGTTGCTGCGTTGCTGCTGATGCAGGTGTTGTACAAGGTCGAGAAGGGCGAGGTCGTCAGGTTGCCCTGGTAGGTCGCCAGTACCGTGTAGGGCAGGGCCTCCTGGGCCTGATGGTTCCAGTCCGCCGTGAACGTGACGGTGGTTTTGTCATCCGCCAGCCATAGCAGCTTGCCGCGCATCGTCTGGACGTTGTACCCGCCGTAAGCGTCGCCTGTCTGGTAGCCCGCCTTGGGGTAGGCATCTTGCGGGTCGACGACGAACGGTGTCTCGCCTTGCGGCGAGTTCGACGGATACGGAATGACCTTCTGGTAGCCATCGCGATCCTGCGAGGAGGCGGTGATCGAGGAAAGCAACACGCCGCTGATAATGGGCAGGTCGGCGGTAAAACCGATGTCACGCCGGTCAAGGCTGCCGCCGGTCACCTGCGCGGTGAACTTCTCTTCATTGCCCGGTGTGTGGGTGATGATGCTGATGGCGCCGCCTTCGGTGTTGGCACCGAACAGCGTGCCTTGGGGACCCTTGAGGATTTCGACCCGGTCCACATCGAGTAGGCCCTGATTGGCGCCGATGGTGCGACCGAGGTAGACGCCATCGAGGTACACGCCCACGGCAGGGTTCAGATTGAATGCGAAATCGTCCTGACCGACGCCGCGGATGGAGGCGGAAAGCACCGAGCGGTCGCCGGAGAAGGGCGCACCAGAATCCAGATTCACGCTCGGCGTGAGATTGCCGAGGGCACCGACGTCGGCCAGATTGCGCTGCTGCAGCGTATCGGTGGTGAAGGCCGTGATGGCAATCGGAACGGTCTGTACGTTCTCCGAGCGGCGCTCGGCGGTGACGACGACTTCCTGCAAAGCGCCGGAGTCATCGGCCGTGGTCGCGGGCGGGGGTGGAGCAGTCTGGGCGTAGACGCCGCTGGCGCAGGTCGCCAATCCTGCGATGGTCCAGAAAGCCAGTTGACGGCTGCGCCGTGTCCCGGTGCTGGGTACTTTCGAACCCCGTGCTGCGTCTTTCATCCACGTCCCCTTAAAACAACAACTTTGTATGGGAAGGCGTGTGACGTGGCCGCGTTGCACGGCCCTTGAGCTTTGACTCCACGGTCACGCTTCTATTACCGTTTCCGCGCCTCCCAGCGAGGCCGAAGCCTATCGCGCGGCTTCGTAATGGTGCGCGGACCACAGTGCAAAGAGACGCTGACAGCGCACCATAATCTGCAATACTGTGGTGAACAACGTACAGAGTCGCAATCACCTTGCGAAAAATGGCCTAAGGTGTTGATAGCTCAATTGAGCCTTGCATCCTTTTCGGCCTCTGTGCCACATTCATGCGCTCGCCCGATTTGCGAGCTTGGGAGCCTAAGCAATGGGGGTCAGGCTGGACCAAGAGCGTCCCGGTCACTGGTCGACGGACGGCGTCGATCAACGCAGGGCGCTCGCCTACTGGGTCGATACGGTTTGCGATCGTTTCCTCGAGCTTGAGATCGATACGCCGGTGCGCAGCAACTTCCGGGCATGCCTGGATCAGTTTGATTTCGGCCCCGCGACCTTAAGTTTCGTCGGCGCGGCCAGCCAGCGGATACGGCGCACGCCGGCCAAGATTTCCCGCACGCGCTACCCCACTTTTTTCCTGGTCCAGTTTCGGGTCGGACATGGCTTGTTGCGCCAGCGCGGGCGTGAGGTGCAGGCGCACGCCGGCGATTGCGTGCTCATCAACGGCACCGAGCCTTATGAGCTGGATTGTCCGCAGTCCACCTCGGCCGCGATTCTGCGCATGCCGGAGGATTGGCTCAGGCGCTGGTTGCCCAGTCCCGAGACCTCCTCGCCGATGGTATTCGCGCAGGGCGACTGGAGTTCGGCGCTGTGTGCCGCCATGGGCAGTTTGCGGCTCGAGACCTGCGGGGACCTGGCGCTGCCGCGCAGCGCCGTCGCCGAGCAGATTGCGGCACTGCTGACGCTCGCCGTGGGCAAGGGTATCGAATCCGAGCATCCCCGCTCCCTGCTCAGCGATCTGATGATGACCTTGCGTGATCGGCTGGAAGAGACCGATCTGTCACCGCTGGTGGTCGCCGCCCAACACGATGTCTCAAAGCGGACCTTGCACTATTCCTTTGCCGCCGCGGGCACCACGTTCGTCGAACAGCTGATGAAACTGCGTCTGGAGCGCGCGCGGGAGATCTTGAGCGACCCGCGGCAGGCAGCGCCGCGCATCGAGGATGTCGCCACGCGCTGCGGTTTCACCGATCCCAGCCACTTTGCACGCCGCTTCAGGCAGAAGTACGGCCACGCTCCGTTGCAGTATCGTCGCGCGGTTCTGTAACGCGCCCGTAAGAGAATAAAAAAATGGACATGCCTACCAAGCCGAAGCAGTTCCCCTTGCCGAGCTCGCTCAAGGTCGTGCCGGGGACTGAGGCCGCCCAGGCGGCCTATCCGTACTACACCCAGTTCGAACCGGCGGACGATCAGCGCTTCTGGTTCTACAACTCCATGCACTTTCCCGAGCCCATGTCGGCATTCGACATGGTGACGGCGGAGGCGGCCTATTGCGCCTTGGGTGCCTCGAACACCCGCGTGCACTGCCTGCCGACAACGTTGGGCATCGACCACCGGATCATCAACGGACGGGTCTACATCGGCGGTAACGCGGTCACCGATCCGGCCGAAATTGCCCGCCGGCTCGAGGAATTCAAGCAGCGCGCGTTCTACTATTACGCGAACTGGGAACGGCTGTACGGCCAGTGGCGCGAGAAGATGATGGCGCTGATCACCGCGGCGCAGGAGTTGCCCACGCCGCAGCTGCCGGAATTCGAGCCGCTCGCCAACGTCCATGCCGGCATCGGCGTCGCCTCCAACCATCGGCTGCTGGACACCTACCAGAAGACCCTCGAGGGCTACTTCCGGATGTGGCACCACCACTTCGAGTTCCTGCTGCTCGGATATGGGGCGTACCTGACGTTCTTCGATTTCTGCAAGAAGGCTTTTCCGGAAATCACGGACCAGACCATTGCGCGCATGGTGGCAGGCATCGAGGCGGAGATCTTCCGGCCTGATGATGAGCTGCGGCGCCTGGCACGCTGCGCCGTGGAGCTGGGGGTGGAGAAGCATTTCGGCAAGCAGCTCTCGGCCAGTGAACTCATCGAGACTTTGCGCACCGACGGGGAGTCCGGGCGCGCCTGGCTCAAGGAGCTGGAGGTGTCACGGCATCCCTGGTTCAACATCAATGTCGGCGATGGCTTCTACCACTATCACCGCGCCTGGAACGATGACCTGTCGATGCCGTTCGCGAGCCTTCCGGACTACATCGAGCGCGTCAAGGCCGGCGAGTCGCTGCACCGTCCGGTTGAAAAACTGCTCGCGGAGCGCAAGCAGCTGATCGAGGACTACCGGGAGCTGCTCACCAGCGAGGATGAACGCGCCGCCTACGACCAGATGATCACGCTGGCGCACCGGGTGTTCCCGTATGTCGAGGGACACAAGTTCTACTGCGAGCACTGGTACACGAATCTGTTCTTCAACAAGATCCGGGAATTCGGGACGCTTCTGGCCGAACACGGTTTCTTCCCGGATGCGGAAGATGTATTCCAGCTCACTCACTATGAACTTGAGTCCGCGATCATCGATCTCATGACGGCCTGGTCGAATGGTTCACCGCCGCGCGGCCCCGGTCGCTGGCCGCCCATCGTTGCGCAGCGGCGCGCCGCCATTCGCGCCTGGGCGAGCCACGAGACGCCGCCGGCGCTGGGCGTGGTGCCCGATGTGATCGATGATCCGGCCATCGTGATGCTGTGGGGCATCACGCGCGAAAGCCTGGATGCGTGGCTGTCGGCGGGTGAGGATGCGGATTCAAACGAAATCAAGGGCTTTGCCGCCTGCCGCGGCGTGGTCGAAGGCACCGCGCGCATTGTGAAGAGCGTCGAGGAGATCTCGCGGCTGCAGAAGGGCGATATCCTCGTCTGCCAGGTCACCAATCCCACCTGGGCGCCGATCTTCAGCAAGATATCCGCGGCGGTATCGGACATTGGCGGCTCGATGAGCCATGCGGCGATCGTCGCGCGTGAATACGGACTGCCGGCGGTGGTCGGCACCGGCAACGGCACCTCGCGGATCAAGGATGGCCAGCGTATCCGCGTGGATGGCGGACGCGGTATCGTCACCATCCTAGCGTAGGTTGGGTGGCGGCGAGCGTGACGGAAAACGATGCGGAAATCGTCGGCTGGTTTGCCGACTTAAGCCTGGCGGATCGCCCCCAGGTCGGTGGCAAGGGCGGCAGCCTCGGGGAACTTGAGCGCGCCGGCATCGCGGTGCCACCGGGCTTTGTCGTCAAAACGGCGGCCTTCGAGCGATTCCTCGCTGCCGCTGAAGTCGAAGCACCGGTGCGGGCGTGGGTCGCGGCCCTGGATCCGGACAATCTCACGCAAGTCACCGCGCTCTCACGAGAACTGCGCGCGCGCGTCACGGCCGCACCCTTGCCGCAGGATATTGCTTCGGCCATTGAGCGCGCCTACCGCAAGCTCAATGCGGACCGCGACGGCGCCGTCGCGGTGCGCTCCTCCGCGACCACCGAGGATGCGGCGGACGCCAGTTTCGCGGGGCTGCAGGACACCTACCTGTGGGTGCGCAGCCTCGAACAGGTCCTGGACAAGGTGCGCAGCTGCTGGGCAAGCCTGTACTCGGTGGAATCGGTGACCTATCGGCGCCGTCACGGGTTCGCCGAAAGTGACGTGGCCATGGCGGTGGTGGTGCAGACCATGGTCGATGCCAGAACCGCCGGCGTCATGTTTACGCGCAGCCCGCTCACCGGTGATCGCTCGGTGATGGCGGTAGAGGGCTCCTGGGGCCTGGGTTCCGCGGTGGTGGGTGGAGAGGTGACGCCGGATCGCTGGGTGATCGGCAAGATCACCGGGGAGATCTCGGTGCGCGAGATCTCCGAGAAGCAGATCTGCCACGTGCCGGTGAGTGCCGGTGGCATCGAGAGTGTCGCGGTGCCCGAGGCGCAGCGCCGTGCCGCCTGCATGAGCGATGAGGAATTGCAGGCGCTGCGGACCATTGGTCGCAAAGTGGAGCGGCACTACGGCCGGCCGCAGGACATCGAGTGGGCCGTGGATCGGCACTCGGGTGCGATCATGCTGCTGCAGAGCCGGCCGGAAACCGTCTGGTCGACCCGGGAAGCCGCCCCGGTGGGCCGCGCGGCCGCCGACCCGTCCTTGCATGTATTGAAGATTTTTGGAGGCGCCCGATGACGCTGACCGCCGCGGACGTTGCCGAAATCATGCGCCTGGTGGAGCAATCCGGCTTCGATGAGCTGAATCTGGAAATCGATGGCACCAAGATCAGCCTGCGGCGGGGGACGGGAACGGCTATGGCTGTGCCGGCAAGCTCCCAGGCGCCTGCGCCCGTAGCGTCGCTGCCGAAGGCCGCCCGCGCGCAAGCCGCGCCCAGCGCCGCCGATGCCAATGTCCAGGATCTTCCCGCACCGTTGCTCGGCACTTTCTACCGGGCTCCCAAACCCGGCGCACCGCCCTTTGTGGAAGTCGGCGCCGCGGTTGAGGCGGACACCATCGTCGGTATCATCGAGGTGATGAAGCTGATGAATACCGTTCGAGCAGGGGTACGCGGCACCGTGGCCGAGGTGCTGGCGGCGGATGGCGCACTCGTCGAATTCGGCGAGATCCTGCTGCGCGTCCGCAAGAGCGGCTGACCCGCGCGCGTGCGCCGCATCCTGATCGCCAATCGTGGGGAGATTGCCGTGCGGATCATCCGCACCTGCCGCGCTTTGGGCATTGAAACGGTCCTGGCGGCATCGCAGGCGGATCTTGCGAGTGTGCCGGCGCGGCTCGCGGATCGCACCGTGTGCATCGGCGCCGCTCGATCCGCCGACAGCTATCTCAAAGTGGAAACGATCGTGCACGCCGCGCGCTCGACTCAGTCAGACGCCATTCATCCCGGTTACGGCTTTCTCTCGGAGCGCGCGACGCTCGCACGCCTGTGTGAATCGGCAGGCGTCATTTTCATTGGACCCACCGCCGCGCAGATCGAGGCGGTTGGCGACAAACTGCGCGCCCGGGCGGAGGCGCAAGCGGCCAATGTGCCGGTAGTGCCGGGTTGCGCGGTGACCTCGGTTGCGGAGGCGCTGGTGTCCGCCCGCACCATGGGCGTGCCGCTGCTGGTCAAGGCAGTGGGCGGGGGCGGCGGCCGCGGCATGAAGCGCGTCGATACCCTGGCGGACCTTCCGGCCATCCTGGAGCTCGCGGCCGCCGAAGCCGGCGCCGCATTTGGGGATGCGCGAGTATATCTGGAGCGCTATGTCGCCAGCGGCCGGCACATCGAAGTGCAAGTGCTCGGTGATGGCGAGGGCAGGGTGATTCATCTGGGCGAGCGCGATTGTTCGACACAGCGGCGCTATCAAAAGCTCATCGAGGAGACTCCGGCGCCCGGCCTTTCGGCGGCACTGCGCACGGCGCTGCACGCCGCCGCGATACGTTTCGCGCAGCGCCTCGCGTATCGCGGCGCCGGCACGGTGGAGTTCCTGGTCGACAAGGAACGGGACAGCTTCTACTTTCTGGAAATGAATGCCCGTATCCAGGTCGAACATCCCGTGACCGAGGCGGTGACGGGTGTGGACCTGATCGCCGAGCAGATCGCCATCGCCGGCGGCGCCGGACTGCGCTTGACTCAAGAAGACGTCCGCAGCAGCGGCTGCGCCATCGAATGCCGGATCAATGCCGAGGATCCCGAGCATGATTTTCGCCCCAGTCCCGGGCAGGTCATCGCGGTCAGCTGGCCCGCCCAGGAGGGGATACGGGTCGACACGCACATCGCTGCGGGCTCGCGCATCCCGCCGTACTATGATTCGCTCATGGCCAAGATCATCGCTTATGCTCCGGAGCGCGCCGGCGCCGTGCGCCGTCTGCGTGCGGCACTGGCCGCGACCCACATCGCCGGGGTGCATTCCAACCTCGCTTTCCAGCAGCGCGTGCTGGCGGATCCGGAATTTCAGGCGGGAAGTTTCGACACGGGATTTGTCCAACGCCTGCTGGAGCGCCGCACATGAGCGTCCTGCAGCTGGTCGAGACCTCGCTGCGCGACGGCAACCAGTCCTTGTGGGCGGCGCTCGGGGTGGACACCGCCAATACGTTGACGATTGCGCCGGTGATGGATCGCGTCGGCTTCAAGGCCATTGATTTCACCACCTCCACTCACATGGGGGTCGCGGTGCGCTTCAAGAAAGAAGATCCCTGGGAGCGCATCCGGCTGATGGCGGCCGCCACCCCGAACACGCCGTTGCAGTTCATGTCGACAGGGTTTCGCTTCATCTCCTGGGAAACCGCGCACCCGCAATTCATGGCGCTGGTGTTCCAGGTCCTCGCGCGCAACGGCATCCGGCGCTTCTGCCTGGCGGATCCGTCGAATGATGCGGATTCCAACGTCGCCTGCGCACGCCTGGTGAAGCAGGGCGGCGGCGAGTACGTCATCGCGGCGCTGGTCTTCACCTTGAGCCCCGTCCATGACGATGCGCATTATGCCGCGGCCGCCCGCAAGCTCAGCCAGTGCGCGGATATCGATGCGATCTATATCAAGGATCCGGGCGGCCTGCTGTCACCCAAGCGCGCGCAGACCCTGATTCCGGCCGTGAAGGCCGTGATCGGCGACAAACCGCTGGAACTGCATGCCCACTGCACCATCGGGCTGGCCGAACACACTTACCTGGATGCCCCCGACTATGGGGTGAGCGTGCTGCAGTGTGCATCCGGCGCGGCGGCCGATGGCACCTCGAACCCGCCCGCTGAGCGCATCGTCGCGAATCTGCGCGCGCTGGGGCACACGGTCAGTGTCGATGATGAGGCCTTGCAGGAAGTCGGCCGGTATTTTACGCGACTGGCCGAGGCCGAGGGTCTGCCGATCGGCCGGCCGCAGGGATTTGATGCGACGTATCTGAGCCACCAGCTGCCGGGTGGAATGGTCGGCACCATGCGGCGGCAGCTGGCGGAAAGCCGCGTTTCGCATCTTGAGGGTGCGGTCATCGAGGAGATCGGGCGGGTCCGCGAGGAGCTGGGCTGGCCCATTGTCATGACACCGTTTGCGCAGATCGTCATGACCCAGGCGGTGATGAACGTGACCACGAAGGAGCGCTACAAGGTGATCCCGGATGAGGCGATCCGCTATGCCATCGGCCGGTTCGGGCGGCCCAATGTGCCCATCGACGCCAAGGTGATGGAACGCATCGAGTCCATGCCGCGGACCCGGGAGTTGCGCAACGAACCCGGCATGCCGTCCATTGCGGAACTGCGCCGGCGCCTGGGCGCGCATCTATCGGACGAGGAATTCCTGCTGCGGGCGACGATGCCGGCGGCCCAGGTCGATGCCATGCTGGCGGCGGGCCCGGCGCCGCGCCACTACAATCCTGATCTGAAGCCTGTCATGAATCTGCTGCGCAACCTGGCACGGCATCCGGAACTGTCCGACGTGTCCGTCACCAAACCGGGATTCAAACTGGAACTGCATCGCCATGCGCGCTGAGGTGACGGCGGCCCCACGCGGCTTCATGTTCGATCTGGATGGCACGTTGCTGTTGAGCGATCGCAAACTGGGCGGTTACGAGGTGCTGCCGGGAGCGGTCGAGGTGCTGTCGGGCCTGGCCGCGAAATCCATTCCATACGTCGTGCTCACCAATGGCAGTGCCTACCCGCCGCCGGAGCAGGCCGCGCGGCTGCGGGGACTGGGGCTGCCGGTCGCCGATGACCGCATGTTCACGCCCTCGAGCGTCACTGCCGATGTGATGACACGCCGGGGCATACGCAGGGCCCTGGTGCTGGGCAATCGCGGCGTGGGCTATGCATTGAACCAGGCGGGCATCGAGACCGTATTCACCGGTGAGCCAGGCGCGAGCGAGGTTGCGGCGGTGTATGTCGGATGGCATCCGGAGTGCCACATGCGGGATATTGAAGCAGCGTGCCAGGCCATCTGGGCGGGCGCCAAGCTCTATGTCGCCTCCGATGTGCCGTTCTTCGCGACCCGTCAGGGCCGCACCATGGGCTATTCCTATGCGATCGTCGGTGCGATCCGCCGCATGACTAAGGCGCCGATGATTCTCACCGGCAAGCCCTCAGAGCATGCGATGCGCTTTGTCGCGCGCAAGCTCGGCGTTGCCGTGCGCGAGGTCGGCGTGGTGGGGGACGATCCGGCCGTGGAGATCATCATGGCGCGCCGCGGTGGCGCGACGGCCTTTGGCGTCACGACCGGCATCATGAAGCAGGAGGACTGGGCCCGGGAAACCGGCAATCGCCAGCCGCACGTCGTGCTCGAGGATCTGCGCGAGCTGCTTACCAGGCTTCCGTGACCCCGTCATAGCGCAGGAACTTTCCGGTATCGGCAATCGTCACCTTGCCGATGGTACGGATCATGTTCTCAACGGTGAACGATGTCTTGAGCATGCCCTGGTACTTGCCCTCGAGGTACGCCTGATGCTCGGTCAGCGTGGGTCCCGGATTGAACATGATCACGGTCACCCCATCCTTGCGGGTTTCCGCTGCGACAATCTGCATCTCGCGGTTCAGGGCGGCTTTGCTCATGCGGTAGAACATGGCGCCCGGACGCGGGTGCGCCTCACCGGTCAGCGTGCCGTTGCTGGAGCTCACGGCGATGATTTTCTTCTGCGTGCTGGCCAGCACATTCTTGTAGAAGGTCTCGGACACGATCAAGGGTCCCTTGATATTGACCGCCATGACGGTGTCGAGCAGCGAGTACTTCATATTGCCGAAGCTCTCGGGACCGTAGTCCCCCGGACACCCCTCATCATCCCCCGCGCACTTGGAGCGGTCGTTGTAGACGCCGGCATTGTTGATCAGCACATCGATCGGCACACCGGCCAGCTTCACCGCCAGCTGCTTGGCCTGCTCGAGGTTGGTGACATCCAGGGTCTCGATGCGCACCTTGGGGTACTTCGCTGCCAGATCCGTGAGTGTCTTGGGCGCTTCGGCCCGCCGATGGGTGGCGATGACGCTCCAGCCGGCAGCGGCGTACTCCTTGGCAAATTCCAGACCGATGCCGGAATTCGCACCGGTGATCATCACGGTGTCGGCCGCGGCCCTCATCGAGGCTGAGGTCGCCGCCACGAATGCGAGTACCGCGACCACCGGTCCGACCCTGCGCATGCCCATCACCGCAGCACCCAGAAATCCGGACCCAGGCGCGCCTCGAGCTTGCCCAGCTGCTCGCGGTGAATCTCCCGCACGCGGGCTGGCGTGAGGGCATCACGCCGATCTACTTCCTCGATTTTCAGACTGGTCTTGTCCTCATACAGGTGCTCACCGGCGAGGCGAGCTTTGGTGTCGTATGGCCAGATGAAGGCCTGCCGGCTGGAGACGTGATACAGCCGCTCGGCGTGCGCAACGGCGTAGCCCAGCTGTTTTAGGATGGCGCCTTCGGCCAGCTGGTGAAAGGTGATTTCATCGCAGACGCCCCAGTCGGCCACCGCGAGGCGATCGTCGGAGTGCCACAGCACAGCTTGCCCAACGCTATTGTAAAACCCCAGCACCCCGGCCTTGCCTTCGATGACTCCCGGATTGGCGCCCCAGGTCACGCGGTACACCGGATGATCGACGATCATGTCGGGCGCCAGGATCTTCTGGTACTCGCCGGCGCCTTCGAGGTGCACATGCCGCCAGAAATTCAGCAGAATGGCGCGATGCAGCGGGTTGGTGGTCTTGTCCAGCAGTTTTTCGGTCGGCTGCATGCATTCATAGACTTGTTTTTCAAAGCGATTCATTTCCCGCCCCCGATTGCCGTACCTTCTGCCAGCATATCAGTCCAGAATTTGTGAATCGCGCCCGATCTGTGGAGGAGCCGTGGCAACGACATTCGATCTTTCGGGAAAATCCATCCTGATCACCGGCGCGGGACGGGGTCTGGGTCGGGCATTGGCGATCGGCGCAGCGCGCGCCGGCGCCAGAGTTGCGGCCTTCGATATAGATGCGCCGGCCCTGCTGGAGCTGCACCAGGCATCCGATGCCATCACGACCTATGTGGTGGATGTGGTCGACCGCGCCTCCTTCATGGAGGCGGCCGGACGTATCGGTCGGATCGACGCCGTGGCCAACAACGCCATGTTGATCCGCTACGACGCCATCGAGCTGGTCGATGAGGCCATCCTGGACCGCATGCTGTCGATCGGCATCAAGGGCGCGGTCTGGGGGGTGCAGGCGCTGCTGCGCCACATGGATCCGGAAGTCGGCGGCGTCATCCTGAACTTCGCCTCGCCGGTGGCGGAGCGCGGCTTTCCCAAGACCGCGATCTACAGCATGGTGAAGGGAGCGATGGGCACTTTCACCCGAACGCTCGCGGCGGAGCTGGGCCCGCGCAAAGTGCGGGTCAACGCCTTGGCGCCGGGATCGATTCCCACCCCCGGTGCCGTGGCGATCACCCCGCAGGCCGAGTACGAGCGCCGTGCCATCAGTATTCCCCTGCGCCGCGTCGGGCGCGATGAGGATGCGACCAACGCTTCGCTGTTCCTGCTGAGCGATGCGGCCTCCTTCATCAGCGGCGACATCCTGCACGTCGACGGCGGCTTTCTGGCCTCAGCATGACCAGTCGTATCTACGCCATCCGCTATGGGCACCTGGATCGGCTCAGCGATCTGAACTTTCTGGGCGGCGATGACCATGCGCAGGCCATGCCGCTCGACTACTACGTCTGGGTCATCAAGTCAGCCGAGCACACCATCGTGGTGGACACGGGCTTTGCGGCACACGCGGCCGCGCAGCGCGGCCGCACGCTGTTGCGTCCGGTGGCCGAAGGACTTGCCGCCATCGGCGTGAATCCGCAGGACGTGCAGGACGTCGTGATCACTCACATGCACTACGACCACGCGGGCAACGTGCCGCTGTTTCCCAAGGCGCGCTTCCATGTGCAGGATGCCGAGATGGCCTATTGCACCGGCCGCGCCATGACTCACGGGCATCTCGCGGCGCCGTTTGACGCGGAAAACGTGGTCGACATGGTGCGTCGGACGTTCGCGGGGCGGGTGGTCTTTCATAGCGGTGATGAGGTGCTCTATCCGGGCGTGAGCCTGCATCACCTTCCCGGCCACACCTTAGGCCTACAGGCGGTGCGTGTGCAGACCGAGCGCGGCCCGGTGGTGCTCGCCTCCGATGCCATTCATTTCTGGGCGAATCTCGAGCGCGAGACACCGTTTCCGATCGTGGCGGATGTGGTCGCCTATCTTGAGGCGCTGCGCCGCTTGCGCGCCCTCGCGCCGTCGCTCGATCACATCATCCCGGGGCATGATCCCGGGGTCCTCACGCGTTTTCCAGCCGAACCCAATACCCAGGACATCGTGCGCCTGGATCTGGCGCCCAGTGCGCGGAGTGCCTCATGAGCGAATGTGGATTCATCGGATTGGGCCGGATGGGCGGTGCCATGGCGCGACGTCTCATCAATGCCGGCCACGCGGTCGTTGTTTTTGATCCGGACGCGGCCGCGGCGCAAGCGCTGGCCGCACATGGCGCAACCGTCGCGCCCAGTGCCCGGGCAGTGGCGGATGCCGCGCCGATCGTATTTCTGAGCCTGCCGAATCCGCAGATCGTCACGGAGGTGGTGCTGGGCGCTTCGGGCATCCGGGACGGCAAACGCCTCAAGGTCTGCGTTGACCTGTCGACCTCCGGGCCTGAAACCGCCGCGAAGCTCGCGGCGGGATTGGCGCAGCGCCATATCGCATCGCTTGAAGCACCGGTCTCCGGCGGCATCAAGGGGGCGCGGGATGGCACGCTGTCCTTGATGGTCGCGGGGCCCGAGGCCACCTGGGAGCAGCTGCAACCGCTGCTGAAGGTGTTCGGCAAACCCTTCTTCATGGGGGTAAATCCCGGCGCGGGTCAGACCATGAAGCTGGTCAACAATCTCTTGGGTGCCTGCGCCATCGCGATCACGGCGGAAGGCATGACACTGGGGGCGAAGGCGGGACTGGATCCGGCGCGCATGATCGAGGTGCTGAATGTGTCCAGCGGCCGCAGCAGCGCCACCCAGGACAAGTGGCCGCGCTCGGTGCTGCCGCGGACTTTCGATTTCGGATTTGCTTCGGGCCTGTGCCTGAAAGATATACGGCTGTGTCTGGCCGCGGCCGATACGCTGGGCGTGCCGCTGGGCGTGGGCTCGGCGGTCTGCGAGCTGCTATCCCGCACCGTCAGCACCTTGGGTGCCGATGCGGATTTCACGGCGATGGCCAAGATTGTCGAAGCCGACTCGGGCCTCGATCCCGATCGTTCTGCCTGAGCCAAACAGTTTTACTTTATTTTGCGAGGTCGCCATGAGCAGTGAGCTTTTTGAGAAGGGTCTGAAGATTCGCACCGAAGTGCTGGGGGAGGCCTACGTCAAGAAGGCCCTGGCGAGCATGGATGATTTCAACAAACCCCTGCAGGAGCTGGTCACAGAGTACTGCTGGGGCGCCGTGTGGGGGCGTGAGGGCCTCAAGCGCAGCGAGCGCAGCATGCTCAATCTGGCCATGATCAGCATCCTGAACCGTCCGCACGAGCTCAAGGCGCATATACGCGGGGCGCTGACCAACGGCGTGACCCGCGATCAGATCTGCGAGGTCTTCCTGCAGGTGGCGATCTATGCCGGAGTGCCCGCGGCGGTGGACAGCTTCCGCATTGCCCGGGAAACCTTCGCGGAACTCGACGGCGCCTGAGCGCGCCGCATCGGCCCGGCCGTGTTGCATTGCCGAGGGGCGGGGCATACCCTTTCTGGCCCCGCGAATTCAAGAAGTTAAGGTAGGGTTATCGTGACAGCTCATCCCGGGTTCGACGCCAAGCGGCTTGATTTTCTGACGGCCGCGGTCGAGCGCGACATCGCCGCGGGCCTGTACTTCGGCGGGGTCATCAGCGTGAAGCGCGGCGGTGAGACCGCCTATCACAAGGTCTTCGGCCACAGCAGCGAGAGCAAGGAGCGTGCGGTCGCCGACGACTCGGTGTTCAGCCTGTTCTCGGTCACCAAGGCGTTCACCAACATCCTGGTGTTCCAGGCCATCGAACGCGGTCTGATGACGCTCACCACGCCACTGTGCAAGATCATTCCGGAGTTCTCGGGTGGCCTGCGCGATCGCATCACGATTTTCCATCTGCTGACCCACAGCACCGGCCTGCCCACGATGTTTGAGGCAAGCCCCGGCATGTATATCGATGTCCTGGCGGACACCATCGCCGCGATCGTCGCCGTCGCACTGCCTGTCGAGGTCGCGGGACTGAGTGTCGCCTATGCGCCGCTGTTCAATCACGCGCTGCTGGGTGAGGCGGTACGGCGCGTGGATCCGAAGAAACGCTCGTACAAGGAGATCCTGCACCAGGATCTTTTTGATCCCATGGGCATGAAGGACACCGCCATGGGGGTGCGCCGGAATCTGAAGGCGCGCCACCTGGTTCCCGAGTTCCGCAATAACTATCCGATCAAGCATCTGGGCCACAGCAACCTGGGACCCAATGGTGCGTTCGAGGAAGAGAACGTTGAGATGCCGTGGGTCGGTGGCGTCTCCACGGCGCACGACATGATGCGCTTCGCCGAGATGCTGCGGTGTGGCGGTACGATCGATGGGCAGAGCATTGTCTCAAGTGCCATGGTCAAGGCCGCGCGCACCATCTGGACCGGTGACAAGCCGAACGAGTTCTACGCCAGTGGCATCCGCGCGGCGGGCGGTATCGCCCCTCCCGCGAACATCGGCTTGGGATTCTCCATCCGCGGACCGCAGATGGGCACCAGCATGTTCGGCACGCTGGGATCGCCCGGCACTTTCGGTGCGCATGGCGCGGGCACGACGCTTTTCTGGGTGGATCCGGACCGCGACATCAGCTTCGTCGGTCTCATGACCGGCCTGATGAAGACCATCGACAATCTCTGGCGCTGGCAGAACGTGTCGGACATCCTGCTTGCCGCTGCGCTGTAACCATGAACGAGCCGGCCGCCGCCTTTGACTACGTCATCGTTGGCGCCGGCACCGCCGGTTGCGCGCTCGCGGGGCGGCTCGCCGAGGATGCCGCCACCCGCGTGTGCCTGATCGAGGCCGGCGGCGGCGACCGGCATCCGTTCATCAGCACGCCGGCCATGGTGGCCGCGGCCATCGGCACCCGGCGCCTGAACTGGCGATTCGAGACGGTGCCGCAGGCACATCTGAACGGTCGGCGCATTCCACAGCCGCGCGGCCGGGTGGTGGGCGGCTCCGGTTCCATCAACGGCATGGTCTATTCGCGCGGCAATCCGCGCGACTATGCCGACTGGGTGGCGGCGGGTGCGACCGGGTGGAGCTATGCCGAAGTGCTGCCGTACTTCCTGCGCACGGAAAACAACCAGGATCTGCCGGCCTCGCGCTACCACGGCCATGGCGGACCCATGAACGTGATGCGACCGCGGCGTCCGAACCAGCTCAACAATGACTTCATCGAGGCGACACAGAGCCTGGGCTTCCCGCGCACCGAGGATTTCACCGGCGTCACCAACGAAGGTGTCGGTTTTCGCCAGGGCGTGATCCGGGGCGGCAGACGAGAAACCACGGCACGCGCCTTTTTGCGCCCGGCGCTGGCGCGCGGCAATGTCACGCTGCTCACCGAGGCACTGGTGATGCGGGTGCTTGTGGAGGGCGGCCGCGCGGTCGGCGTGGTGTATGAGCGCGCGGGCCAGCAGCACGAAGTGCGCGCGACGCGCGAGGTGATCCTCAGCGCCGGCGCCATCCAGACTCCGCAGATATTGCAGCTTTCGGGCATCGGCCCTGCTGCCGAGCTGCAGGGCGCCGGCATCAAGCCGGTGCACGACCTGCCGGGCGTGGGTCGCAATCTCCAGGATCATCTGGCCTGCCCGGTACTGATGAGCACCACGAATGCCACCTCCTACGGCATCTCGGCCCGTGCCTTGCCGCGCGGCATCTGCAACGTCCTCCAATACCTGTTCGGGCGCACCGGTCCCTTTGCGAGCAATGTGTTCGAGTCGGTGGGATTCCTGAAGACCGCGCCGGATCTTGATCGGCCGGATGTCCAGTTCGTGTTTCAGCCGGCCGCACGGCCGCGGCCCACCTTCCCGTTGCCCATCGGGCACGGCTTTGCGATCAGTCCCGTGTCCCTGTATCCGAAGAGCCGCGGTACCGTCACGTTGCGCAGTCCCGATCCGCATGTGGCCCCGGCGATCGATCCAGCCCTGCTGAGTGTCGAAGCCGACATCCAGCCGCTGATCCGCGCCATAAAACTCGCGCGCCGCATTCTGGGGGCACCCAACTTCGCGCGTTATCATGCGACCGAGGTGGCGCCCGGAGCGGCCGTGCAGACCGATGCGCAAATCGCGGAGTTCATCCGCGCCAGTTCCTATACCGTCCATCACCAGGTCGGCACCTGCCGCATGGGCGAACACCCCGAGGCCGTCGTCGATTCGCAGCTGCGGCTGCGCGGCATCGAGGGACTGAGGATCGTGGACGCCTCGGTCATGCCGCTCATCATTGGTGGCAACACCAATGCCGTGGTGGTGATGATCGCGGAAAAAGCCGCCGATCTGATCCGCCAGCGGCCGTTGCTGGCACCCGCACAGGAGCTTTGATGGCCATCGAACACATGAAGACCTGGAAGGTGGGTCGGGTGCAGATCACCCGCCTGGTCGAGGTCTGGAAGTGGGAAGACGACATCTGGATGGTGCTGGAGGACAGCAAGCCGCCGATCGTCCACACGCAGCCATGGCTGTTGCCCGACCATGTGACGCCGGAGGGGCGGATGTTCATTAACTTCCAGGCCTTCGTCGTGAAAGCGGGTAACCGGCGCATCATGATCGACACCTGCATCGGCGCGGACCGCGAGCGGCAGTTTCCGGTCTTTACCAAGATGCGGACCACTTTCCTTGAGGATCTGGTGTCCCTGGGTATCGTCCCGAACGATATCGATACGGTGCTGTGCACCCATCTGCATTTTGATCACGTGGGGTGGAACACGCATCTGGTCGACGGCCAGTGGGTCCCGACCTTTCCCAAGGCGCGATACCTGTTCAGCCGCACCGAGTACGATCACTGGCAGATGCTGCGCGATACCGGCGGCTATCATGGCATCAACCACATGAGCGATGCCGTGGACCCGGTGGTCAATGCGGGTCTGGTGGACTTCATTCCGCATGACTACGCGCTCAGTGAGGAGATCCGCTTGCTGCCCACGCCCGGCCACACCCCGGGGCATGTCAGCGTGCACATCAGCTCGCAAGGCGAGCAGGCGGTGATCACCGGGGACATGATGCATCACCCCATCCAGGTCGCGATGCCCGAGCATCCGGCAACCTTCGATATGGACAAGCCGGCGGGCGCGAAGACGCGTGTGGAATTCGTCAACCGCTTCAAGGATCAGCCGGTGCTCGTGATCGGCAGTCATTTTGCGGATCCGGGCGCCGGCTACATCGTGCGCCACGGCGCCAGCTGCAAACTGAAACAGGACTGAGGTCACTCATGGGTCAGGCACTTCCCAACTATCCGATCGATCTGTTCAGCCACGAGTCGGTGCGCAACGCCCGCGCCGTGGATGATGCCCTGCGTGAGTTTTCCCCGGCGGTGCGGCTCACCGATGGGACGGTGATGATCACCCGTTACGCCGATGTCGCCAACGGCTTGCAGGATTGGCAGACCTTCTCGAACAAGTCACGCCCCTGGCATGACCCCAATTCGCTGCGTCCGGAGATCCTGCTGACGGATGATCCGCCGCGCCATACGCATGTCCGCCAGGCCATTGCCCGCGCCCTGTCGACGCAGGTGCTGGGGAGTCTGCGCCCTTCGTTTGAACGCGATGCGGCGGCGCTGTTTGATGACCTCATGCCCCGGCAGGGCGACGTCATCGACGCGGTACGCGAGGTCACGCAGCGCTTCGTCTACAAGGCGCTCCCGGATGCCATCGGCCTTAAGGTCGAAGGGCGCGAACACATGTACGCCTTCAGTCACATGGTCTGGGCGACCATGGGTCCGGAAAACGAGCTGTTCAAAGAGGCGATGGTCAACATCGAGCCGGTGCTGGCATGGCTCGAGCAATGCTGTGACCGGGACAACCTCTCCCCCGGCGGCATCGGCATGGTGCTCTACGGCCTGGCCGATGACGGCGTCATCACCCAGGCAGAAGCCAAACTCCTGCTGCAGACGGTGCTGGCGGCCGGCGCCGATACCACCATTTTGACCATGGCCAATGCGATGTACGCGTTCGCGAAATTTCCGGAGCAGTATCAGAGACTGCGCGCCGACACGGGCCTGGTGCGCGCCGCTTTCGATGAGAGCCTGCGCTGGGATTCCCCCTCGCGCATGGCCGGACGCATTACCACCCGGGAGGTCGATATCGGCGGTTACACCGTGCCGGCGGGCCAGCGCGTGGGCCTGATGTTCGCCGCGGCCAATCGCGATCCGCGCGCCTGGGAAAAACCCGATGAGTACGATATGGGGCGCGACTTGAAGAAGCAGGTGGGTTGGGGCTACGGCGTCCACGCCTGCGTGGGCCGGGTGCTCGCGCAGCTGGAGGCCCATGTGCTCTTGACCGAAGTGGCGCGCCGCGTGGCGCGCTTCGAGATTGCCGCTGAGCCCACGCCGTGGATGACCACGATCGGCCACGGACCCGCGAAACTGCCGCTCAGGCTCTACGCCAGTTGAGTGCCATGCCCTTCAGGTCATCGCGAACAGGCGGACGATGTAGTAGCTGTCGAGGTACTCGCGCAACACCGCGATCTGCTCACCGCGAATCTCAAACGCCCAGGCGTAGCGATTGTCGTATGGACGGCCGTCCTGCAGATGTCCGGTGCCGTGGGTCTCAACCATGACCAGCGATCCGTTTGAGGCCATGGACAGGATGCGGTTCGACGGACTGCCGGTCTTGAACAGGCCGCGGATGGGCTTCAGGAAATCATCGACGATGACATTGCGACCGCGGTATTCGCCGGCGCCGGGCATGTCGCGCGCCTGCGGCAGCCAGGCGGCATCCTCGGTCAGGAGCGCGCGGACGCCCTCGAGATCCTCGGCGTTCAAAAGCTCAAAGAATCTTCTCACTACTGCTTCGCCCTGCGCATTGGACTCACTCATGGCACGCGTCCCCATCAATTTAATTACGTCGATCGTATGATCAAGCAAAAAGACTTCGATGTCATCGCTGTCGGCAGTGGGCACAACGGCCTGGTCGCGGCCGCGTACCTCGCCAAGGCCGGCAAACGCGTGCTGGTGCTGGAGCGCAATGCCTGGTTCGGTGGCGGCGTCGTCTCAAGAGAGCTCACGCGGCCGGGCTTCCGCCACGATCAGCATTCCATGACTCATATCTTCATCCAGGCCAATCCGCTGTTGCAGCGGGATGAGCTGGGACTGAAGAGCCGCTACGGACTGCGCTATCTGTTTCCGGAATCGCCGATGATGTCGGTGTTCGAAGATGGCTCGACCCTGGCGCTGCACCGCGATCCGGCCCGTTCCGCGGCCGAAATCGCCAAGTTCTCCAAACGCGACGCGGAGGCCTTCCTGCGGCTGTCGGCCCAGGCGGCGGCGTGGCTGCCGATGCTGGTGTCCACGCTCTACACACCCCCCATGCCCCAGGGCGCGGGTTTCGCCTTCCTGGATCAGAGTCGGGAGGGGCAGCAGTTCTGGCGCGCCATGCAGATGAGCAGCCACGATGTGCTGGCCGATTATTTCGAGCATGACCGGGTGCGCGCGCATTTCGCGCGCGTGGCGGGTGAGAACCTGGTGTCACCGGATGAGAAGGCGACCGGATTGGGTGTGTTCGTGTTCCTGGGGTTCCTCGAGGCCTATGGTTTCGGTGTGCCGGTAGGGGGCAGCGGCAGGCTGACCGAGGCGCTGATCCGCAGCATCGAGGATCGCGGCGGCGTCGTGCTCGCGAACCAGGATGTTCGCGAAGTGGTGGTCGCGAATGGTCGTGCGGCGGGCGTCATCACGGCGGATGGCACCCGCTTCAGCGCGCGCGAAGCCGTCATCGGCGCCATCCATCCGCATAAGCTGTCCTCCATGGTGCCGCAGCTGGATCCGGAAGTGCGCAAGGCCGCTGAAGCCACTCACATCACCGAAGCCGCCTGTGTCACGGTGCATGCCGCGCTCGATGGGCCGCTGCGCTTCCGCACGCCCGATCCGGTGCAATCGGTGATGATCGAGCTCATGCCGCTGACCTATCGGGAGCTGCGCGAGTGTTTTGATGACCTGCGCTACGGCGGTTTCATGCGCACCCACCTCCTGGGGCTGGGATCGCTGTCGATGTTTGATGACACGCGCACCCCGCCCGGCAAGGGCGTGGCGCATCTGTGGGACTACGCGCCCTACGTGCGTCCCGATGGGAAGACCTGGGACGAGTCCAAGGATGCCTTCGCGCGCAGCATGCTGGAGCGGTTGCGGGTCTTTGTGTCGAACCTGGATGAGGTGCTGCTGGATTTCCACTGCGACAGCCCCGTGGATATGGAGCGCACTTCACCGAGCTTCATGCGCGGTGATCTGCACGGCATTGCCACCACCAGCTATCAAAGCGGGGCGCATCGCCCGACCCCGGACCTGGGCCAGTACCGCGTGCCGGGCGTCGAGCGGTTATACCTGGTGGGCCCGTTCCAATATCCGGGCGGCGGAGTATTCGGCGCCGGACGCGCGACCGCGCAGGTCATGTGTGACGATCTGAAGATCGATTTTGAAACGCTGGAAACCCCCGGATGAAGCTGTATGGCAAAGATCGGCGCGAGCTCATGACTGTCAGCCGCATTGAGCGCGACGGCAATGACTTGCTCATCAAGGCCAAGGTTTTCGGCACCATGCCCATGACGGCGAGCCTGACGCCCGCGGATGTGCGCGAGGGCCTGAAGCTGCTCGGGTGGCGCGGCATGCTGTTTGTACTGACCATGCCTTTTCGAGGGAGTAAGTAATGGCATCCATGGAAGGCAAGGCGGTGGTGATCACCGGTGGCGCCGGTATGATCGGTCATGCCGCAGCGATGAGCCTCGCCCGGGCCGGGGCCGATGTAATGCTGGTGGATATCAATGGGGCCGCGTTGGCCGCGCGCCGCGGCGCGGTGGAGGCGCTCGGCGGGCGCGTCGAAACGCACGTCGCCGATGTCAGCAAGTCAGCCGATGTGCAGGCCTACGTGGCCGCCACGGTCACGGCATTCGGCCGCATCGACGGCTTTTTCAACAATGCCGGCATGGAAGGGAAACTTGGCCCCATCTATGAGTACGATGAGGCGGAGTTCGACCGGATCGTCGCGGTGAATCAGAAGGGCATCTTTCTCGGGCTGCGCCACGTACTCCCCGTCATGCTCAAGCAGGGACACGGTGCGGTCGTCAATACCGGCTCCATCGCCAGCGAGCGGGGCCTCGCGGGGGCCTGTGCCTATAACTCCACCAAGCATGCGGTCATCGGGCTTACCCGCACGGCGGCGAGCGAGGTGGGCGGCAGGGGCGTGCGCGTCAATGCGGTGATGCCCGGCGTCATCGACACCCCGCTGCTCGAGGCCATGCTGCGCATGATGTTCAAGGGAGATGTCGCCGCGGGCAAGAAGGTGCTGGGCAAGGTCGCGACCATGGACCGGATCGGCACCCCGGAGGAGGTCGGTGAGGTCGTGACCTTCCTGCTGTCGGAGGCGGCGAGCTTCGTCAATGGTGCGGCCTGGGCCGTCGACGGCGGCGCCCTGGCGACTATCCGGCACTGACTCCGCGCGGCCGCTTCGGCACGAACGCGAGGAACCGGCGCGGATTGTCCACCGTGATCCGGTGCAGCGTCGCCTCATCGACACCCGCGGCCTTGAGCTTCGGCACAAACACGGTGATGGCTCGCGCATAACCGCGGGACGCATCGCCGGAGATCAGGATGTGATCTGCAAATCCGGCCTCGATCAGGCCCATTGCCAGCGACACCACCGGGGTATCACGCGGACTGCCCTGGCGGTCGAAGCCGACGAAGGCGCCGCGTCGGCAGATGGCCTTGTGCACGTAGAGGGCCGGATCATTCAGATTGCCCAGGTGGCCAATGGCGACGCGGTGTGGGTCGACGCCGGCATCCTCCAGGATATCCAGCTGCTCGAGCGCGGATTTTCCCGGAATGCCGGTGTGGGTGAAGACCGAAAGATTGGTCGCCAGATGCGCCTTGCCGACGGCACGGAACACGCGCCGTTCCAGTGCCGTGATGTCGTCCCAGGAGCCGATTTCACCGAACGCGCCCGCGGGATACTCATCGGCCTGACGGATCAGCGCCTCGGTGATCTGTGATTCGCTCATGGACGCGACTTGTTTCGGATAGAAGGGCTGGGTGTAGAAGCCGGCGCCCTTGACGATGGGCAAGCCCGACATCCGCGCTGCGTCACGAATGAACTTCAGGTCCATGCCGGCGCCTTCGAGACTCGCATCGACGATGCAGGCGATACCGTCGCGCTGCGCATCGCGCAGTTCCTGCGCCATGAGCTCGACATTGCGCATGGGGTCGGGCCCGGGCGGGGCGGGCGGTGGCGCCGATGAGGCGGGCGGTGGCGCACTACCCGGGGCGGGGAGGCTGATCCCCTGGGCCGCGAGCACGGCTTGCGATGCGGCGCGGAACCGGGCGTTGAAATCCTCACCGAGCGAGAGGTGCTCGTGGAACAGCGTGGCACCGCCGGCCAGTTCCTCCGGCGCATAGTCCTTGAACAAGGTGCGAATGACGGCGCCTTTGGGGAAGGCGGGCGCCTGGGCCCGGGCAGCCTTGGGGTCGATGGCCATGGCGAGTGCGCCCATGCCCACCAGCTGCAACGCGTCGCGTCGGGTCAACCCTGTCATGTGGACCTCACAGGCCGGTAAATCCGCCCCCTGGTCAAGATTGTATTCCACTTTGGGAATGGCATCTTGCACTCTCAGGCGCGCGCTGTGCTGTGCGGCGTTGCATGATTGGGACTCATGCTCACGATCTACCACTGGGAGCCGAATGCCAATTCGGGAAAGCCGATCCTGGCGGCATATGAGAAGGGCGTGGAGTTCGAGAGCCGCTACATCGACATGCTGGCGTTCGAGCAACATGCCCCGGAATACCTGAAGATCAATCCCAACGGTACTGTGCCGGCCATGATTCATGACGGCGTTCTGGTGCCCGAGTCCACGGTGATGATGGAGTACATTGACGCGAGCTTCGCGGGGCCGGCGTTGCGGCCCGATGATCCGTTCGAGCGCTGGCGCATGCGCTGGTGGTGCCGCTATTTTGATCAGGTAATAGGGCCATCCATCAGCATGTTCGGCTGGAGTTTTTTTGTCGGGCCCGCGATGCGGCAGCGCGACCCGGAGGAACTCAAGGCGCGCATCGAACGTATTCCACTCAAGGAACGGCGCATCGCCTGGTCCAAGGCCATCTATGGCACCTTCACGCCTGAAGAGATGGAGGAGTCCGCACGACGCATCGCCGCGGGCGTGACGCACCTGGAGGCGGCGCTGGGCGAGCGTCCGTGGGTAGCCGGCAATTCGTATTCGCTTGCCGACATTGCCGGCTTCAACATGCTTGCCGGCCTGCCGCTCATGAATCCGCAGGTGGCCAACGACACGGTCACGCCGCATATCCTGGAGTGGCTGCGCACGATCAACGCGCGGCCGGCCATCCGCAGGAGTTTCGCACTGGGGCGCACGGAGCTGGTGCGCCGCTATGCCCACCTGGACCGCCATGCTTGAGCTGTATCACTGGGAGCCCAATGGCAGCTGGCTCAAGCCGCTCATTGTGCTGCACGAAAAGAGTCTCGCGTTTCACAGCCGCTATGTGGACGTATTGTCGTTCGAACAATACCGCACCGGCTTTTTTGAAGCGGCCCGTGAGACGCAGGTGCCGCTGGAAGGCGAGGGGCCTGTCCTGATCCATGACGGCAAGCAGATCACCGAGTCGCTTTTCATCACCGAATATCTGGAAGACGCATTTCCTGACACGCCGTTACGGCCCGAAGCACCGATCCTGCACGCCCGAATTCTTGCCTGGGGGCGGTTCATCAACGAGGTGCTGATGCCGGCCGCCAGCACGCTGGGTTGCCGCGCCTACCTTGCGCCGCTTTTACAGGGTCGTGATCCGGCGGCACTCGCTGCGGTGCTGGATCGCATCGCGCCGAATTACCTGGGGGAGGGTTGGCGGTGCGCGTTCAGCAACGACTACCCGGAAGATCTCATCGAGGAGTCGAAACGCAAAGTCGCACTGGCTGCGCGGCGCGTGGAAGATACCTTGGGCCGGGCACAGTGGCTGGTAGGCTCTGCGTATACTCTGGCGGACATCGATGCGTTCTCGATCTGCAATTCGCTGCCGCTGCTGACGCCGGATCTGGTGAATGCGAGCGCCACGCCTCACTTGTTGGCGTGGCTGCAACGCATCCGCGGTCGCCCCGCAGTGCGGGCAGCCCTTGCGACCAGCCGCTCCGGCAAGCCGGACCAGGCCTTTGTCCCCGGGCCCGAGCATTCGCGTTGGGGATAGTGAGGAATAGCGCGCCATGATTGATCTGTACACCGCCGAGACGCCCAATGGCTGGAAGATCTCCATCACCTTGGAGGAGCTGGGCATTGCCTACACCGTGCATGCCCTGGCGTTGTCCAAGAACGAACAGAAGTCGCCCGCGTTCCTGAAGATCAATCCGAATGGCCGGATTCCAACCATCGTCGATCGGGACAACGGCGATTTCGCCGTGTTCGAGTCGGGTGCCATCATGATTTATCTTGCTGAGCGCGCGGGCGCACTGCTGCCGAAAGACGTGAAAGGTCGCTCGCTCGTCATCCAGTGGCTGATGTTCCAGATGGGCGGTATCGGTCCGATGATGGGTCAGGCCAATGTCTTTTTCCGCTACGCGCCGGAGAAGATCCCTTACGCTATCGATCGCTACCAGCGCGAAGTGCGACGGCTGCTCGAAGTGCTCGATCTGCGGCTGTCGAACAACGAGTATCTGGCCGGGGATTACTCGATTGCGGATATCGCCAACTGGTCGTGGGTGAGCGGCTATGCGTGGTCCGGCGTCACCATCGATGGGCTCAGGCACGTGCAGCGCTGGATCGACCTGGTGGGCGCGCGCCCCGCCGTCCAGCGCGGTCGTGCGGTGCCCCCGCCGGCGGATCTGGGCACGGGCGATGCCAAGACGGTGGAGGGCGCCCGCAAGTTCCTGGCCTGAAGTGCCGGGTCAGTCCTTGATCGGCAGAGCCCACCGTTCGGCGACCATGGCACGTCGCCGTTCTTCAAAACTGCTGCGACCCTGCGGCACATTCTGGTTGCGTGGAAATGCCGCATCGAGCATTGCGTACAGCTCACGGACCTCGTCGCGAAATTCTGCGTGCGTCAGGATGTAGGGCGCATTGTCACGGATTGCTTCGATGACTTGCGCGCCGAGCTCCTCGGGCGACATCCAGGAGGCGGTCATCTCGCGGATCGCAGCCCGCGCGGCATCATTCGGCGCACTCGCCTCGATGATGCGGGTACGGGTACCGCCCGGAAACAGGCATGACACGCCGATGCCGTGGGGTGCCATGGACATGCGCAGGGATTCGGTAAAGCCGCGCACCGCGAATTTGGCGGTCTGATACGCACCCAGGCCCGGCAGCGGCAAAGGGACCAGCCCGGCCATGGAGGAGGTATTGACGATGTGGCCGCCTTCGCCATGGCTCATGATGAGGGGCGCAATGATCTTGGTGCAGTTGACGACCCCACCGAGATTGACGCGCAAGGCTCGATCCCAGGCGTCGAAGTCGGGATCCAGCGTATCGCCCCCGCCGCCGATGCCGGCGTTGTTGCACAGGACATGGAGCTTGCCGAAAACGCGAATGGCTTCATCTGCCGCCGCCCGTACCTGATCGCGATCCCCGATGTCTGCCCGTATCAGATGCGCATCCTGGCGGTCGTGCATTACCGGCCGCAGCTCCTCAAGGTAGGACGAATTAAAGTCGACTATCACGACCTTCATGCCGTGCTTGAGGAAGTTCTGCACCATCCCGAAGCCGATACCGCTGGCCCCGCCGGTCACGAACGCGACTCGATCCTTGAAGATTTTCATAAGATCAGTGCGCCTCGCCCGTGAAGGTGCGCAATGCCGGATTGGTGCGGTTGGGCATGGCAAAGGCGGCCTTGACTGCCGGGCGCTCAAACATCCGCGCCACCCACTTGGTGAGGTAGGGGGCGCGCGTGCCGACCTTCATTTCCGGAAACAGCCGCTCCAGCGCCATGCCACCGATGGCAAAGAAATTGATATCGGCAAGCGTGTAGGTCTCGCCCGCAAGCCATTGAGTCTTCTGCAATTGCCGCTCGACCTTATCCACAGCAATTTCGATCTTGCGGGTCGCATTGGCCAGATCGGCCTCGCTGAAGCCGGAACGTGCGGTACGCCACTTCTCACGCTGCTCCGGCAGGGGAATGCGCGCCATCAGCCGCTCGAACTCCCCGGCCTCGACCGAGCGGGCGATGGCACCGACCATGCGATGCCAGCCGTGAATGGAGACGAAGTTCACCACGTGCTCATCGCAGAACTTGTTCCAGTACCGCATGCGCGCCTTGCCCAGCGCATCGGGCGGACGCAGCGCCGGTGCATCCGGGAACGCATCCTCGAGGTACTCACCGATGACAGTGGTATGCGTGATGAGGTGTCCATCGTGGTCGAGTACCGGCACCTGGCCTTCAGGATTGAGCGCCACAAACCAGGGTTCGTGCTGTTCGAATTTATGCAGATCGACGTAGACGCTCTCGAACTGCAGGCCCTTCTCCTTGATGGCGATCAGCGTCTTCAACGAGTTCGCGGCGGGCTCAGCGTGGTATAGCTTTAACATCAGTGGCGCCCCTGCAGCATGGCAACGAGAACGGGATCGAGCTTGTCGGGCATGGCGGCCACGAGCGCCGCGTGACGCTGTTCGGCCGCCGCCTTCCACTCACCGTGGGTGATGATATAGAGATCATCGTGCAGCACAGCCTGAAGCACGAGCTCGCCGATTTCGCCGGGATCCAGCTGGCTCGGAAAACTGACCTGTGCGCCGCCGGCATTTTCGGCAGCGCGGAAGGCGTCGCCGACGCCGAACTGCGCGGGTCGGTTCTGGGACAATTGGTGGATATTGGTGCGCACGGGACCTGGACAGAGCACCGAGACACCGATGTTTTCCTGGGCCAGTTCGCCACGAATGCCTTCGGACAAGGTCACCACCGCCGCCTTGGCCGTCTGGTAGATGACGAACTGTGCCGGCATCGGCACCAGTGCGGCGAGGGAGGCGGTATTGATGATATGACCGCCTTCGCCGTGGGCGCGGATGCGGGGCAGGAAGGTTTGGATGCCATTGATCACCCCGCCGAGATTCACGGCCAGGCCAAAATCCCAGTCGGCGTAGGTGATGCCCTTGAAGGGGCCTTGGATTCCCACTCCGGCGTTGTTGGCGAGAATGTGGAGGTTGCCGAAGACGCGTTCGGCCTGGATCGCGGCGGACGCCATCGCATCCCGGTCGGTGACATCCAGACGAATGGCGTGGACGCTGCCGCTGCGACCTTCGCGCTCGAACTGAGCCAGGGCCGCCTCGATATGATCTTCGCGCAGATCAGCAAGGACGACTTTCATACCTGCCTTGACGAAGGCTGTGGCCATCCCAAGGCCGATGCCGCTCGCGCCGCCGGTGATGAATGCGGTCTTGCCCCTGACATCTTTCATTAAGGCGCTCCTGTACGTGTGGGTTCGCATCCCAGGCGGTAGACTCCCCGGTTCATGTCATTTTAGGCTGGGGGGATACCACATGTCGGACATCCTGAGCGCCGTTGAGCGCATCGAGATTGAGCGGGCCTGCGAACGGCTCACCAACGCCTACGTGCGGGCGCTGGACCTTGGCGATATGAACGCCGCCGCGGACTGTTTTGCGGAAAATGGCTCCATGGCGCGACCGATGAACCCGGGCCAGGTGATCCAGGGCCGGGAAGCCGTTCGCGCCTCGCTGCTGACGCGCCCTAAGACCTTGCTGACCAAGCATCTGGCTACGAACGCCATGATCGACGTCGAGAGCAGCAATAGCGCACGCGGCATTTCCTATCTCACGATGGTGGCGACCACGCCGGCCGAAGGGGCGATACCGCCATTCATCTCGAATGGGCCGATCTATTTCGGCGAAATGCAGGACCGCTTCATTCGCGAAAACGGCGAGTGGAAGTTTCTGGAACGCCGCGGGTCGATCCAGATGAAATTTACCGGCCCGGCTACCTAGCGCAAAACGGCGAAGGCCGATGCTTAACTACGATGATTACATCGCCGTCTTCAATACCGGTGATGATGCGGCATTGGTGGAGCGCTTTTTCGCGGACGATGTGGCGTTCTGCGGTGGCACGCGCGACTACCGCGGCAAGGCGGCGCTCAAGGCGTTCCTGGACTGGGCCCATGACGGGGTGCGGGAGGTCATGCGGCCGCAGAACATCCTGCAGCGTGAGGATCTGCTGTTCGTAGAAGTCGACATGGATTTCCACGCTTCCAAGGAGCGGCCGGACTTTCCTTTCGGGCATCTGCACCCGGGCGACAAGGTGACCGTCAAATTCTTCGTCACCTACCGGCTGCGTGATGACAAGGTGATCGAATTGAAATCGATGACCTGGCCGCCGGGCAAAGGCGTGACCACTCTGCCGCCGCTGGGGGCGCACCCCAGCCAGCAGGCGGCATTTCGCGCTTATCTTGCGGCCTTCAGCAATGCGGACTTCGAGCGCTTCCCGCGTTTCTACACGGAAGATGTGCGCCTCGAGCTCGGATCGGTGCCGCCCATCCTCGGCCGCCAGGGCATCATCGATTTTTACCGCCCGATGTTCCAAAGCGTGCGCGAACGTCTCGTGGTCAACAGCGTTGCAGCGAGCGATACCGGTATCGAGCTCGATGCGGTCACGCGCTTCACCGCCATTTGCGACGCGCCTGACTTTGTCGTCGGAGCGCTGCAGGCGGGGGAATACATCGAAGGGCGGGTGCTGGTGAGCTATCAGTTGCGCGATGGCCTGATCGCCAGGATCTCGGTGCGGCGCGGCAGCGAGATGCTCAAGCATGCTCCAGGGCCAGCAGCTGCGCCTTGACCTCGAGGCCACCGGCAAACCCGGTCAGTTTGCCGTTGGCGCCGATCACGCGGTGGCAGGGGACGATGATGGACAGGGGATTTCGGCCGTTGGCAGCGCCGACCGCCCGAACCGCTTTGCCGCTGCCGATCTGGTTGGCGATCTCGCGGTAGCTGCGGGTTTCCCCAAAGGGAATGGTGCGCAGCGCGTTCCAGACCTTGGTCTGGAACTCGGTACCCGCCGGATCCAACTTCACCGTGAAAGTGCGGCGCTTGCCGGCGAAGTACTCCTCGAGTTGCTGCTGCGCCAGCAACAACACCGGGTGGCTGGCATCCTCTTTTAAGACGCCCAGGCGCACCCGTGACGGGGTGTCATCCTCCCACAGCACCGCTGCCAGGCCCCGCTCGCTCCCCACCAGGGTAAGTTGGCCGACCGGCGATCGCATCGTCTTGAATACGTGGCTCATCTCGCGCTCCTTCCTCAGTGCGAGAAATTCTGCTCGGCGACGTCCGTCCGCGCTGGCGGATTTCGGACACCATTGTGCGCCGGATCGCCTCTCACATTGATGTCCGAAAACCGCTAGTGCGAATCGGGTCTTGGTGCGAATATTCTGCCATGGATCTGGACCACGATGCCTGTTACCGGGCGGTAAGACTGCGTGACGCGCGCTTCGATGGGCGGTTTTTCACGGCGGTGAAAACCACCGGTATTTACTGCCGCCCGATCTGCCCGGCGCGCACACCGCAGTCCCGGAATGTGACCTTCTTCCCGACGGCGGCCGCCGCGCAGGAAGCGGGGTTTCGTCCCTGCCTGCGCTGCAGGCCGGAAACGGCACCGGACATGCCGGCCTGGCGCGGCACCTCGACCTCGGTGTCGCGCGGTCTTGCGTTGATCGAACTGGGCGCGCTCGACAGTGGCAGTGTCGAGCAGCTCGCCGAGCGGTTGGGAATGGGCGAGCGGCAGATGCGCCGGCTATTTCGGCAGCATCTGGGTGCCTCCCCGATTGGGGTCGCCCAGACTTGCCGCATCCTGTTGGCGAAGCAGCTCATCCATGAGACGCACCTGCCCATGACCGAGATTGCGTTCGCCTCGGGGTTTGGCAGCATCCGCAGGTTCAACGAAACCTTCCTCGCATTGTTTGGCCGTCCGCCGGGCGCGCTGCGCCGTCTGGACGGTCCCGATGTCGCCGCCGCGGATCACGGTGAGTTCAGCCTGGCACTGCGTTACAAGCCGCCGTACGACTGGCCGGCGATGCTCAAGTTTCTGGCGCAACGTGCCATTCCCGGCGTCGAGCGGGTCGCGGCGGGAAGCTACTCCCGAACACTGGCGCTCGATGGCGTCCAGGGTCGGATCACAGTCCAGCCTGTCGGAGGCAACGCCGTGCGTGCCAGCATCCACATCTCGAAACTCACCGCTTTGCCCAATATCATCGCCCGCCTGCGGCGCCTGTTTGACCTGGCGGCGGATCCTTTGAATATCGCGGCACACCTGCGCACCGATCCGGTCCTGGCGCCTTTGCTGAAACAGCGCCCGGGATTGCGGGTGCCGGGCGCATGGGACGGCTTTGAGCTGGCCATCCGGGCGGTGCTGGGGCAGCAGATCACGGTGACGGCGGCCATCCGTCTGGCCGGACGCCTGGTCGCTGCCTACGGTCAGCCCCTCTTGGAACCGGATGGCGAGCTGACCCATGTCTTTCCCACACCGGCCGCACTCGCCAAGGCTGACCTTGCCTCGATGGGTATGCCGCTCAGCCGGGCGATGACCCTGAATCGCATCGCCGCGGCCGCCCTTGCCGATCCGGACCTGTTCGGCGTCCGCTGTGATCTTGCGACCGCGGTCGAGCGCCTGCGATCGATACCGGGAGTGGGAGAGTGGACCGCGCAATATATTGCCCTGCGGCAGTTGCGCGAACCGGACGCCTTTCCGGCCGCCGACATCGGTCTGATGCGCGCGCTGGCGGATGACGAGGGGTTACGCCCGTCCGCATCGCAGCTGCTGGCGCGCGCGGAGGTCTGGCGCCCGTGGCGCGCCTACGCCGCGCAGCACCTGTGGGCAAGCGCTTAAGTCGTCGGCACGACGTCCGGTTCTTTCACCCGCAGCAACAACAGCATGCCGACCACCAGAAAGGCGATGCCGCTCGCGATCCCGATGCGCTGGCTGTGGGAGAGCGACGTCACCAGCCCGATCGCCAGCGGTCCCACGAACGACGTGGCGGTTCCGGACATGGCATATACGCCGAAGAACTCATTCAGCATGGCGGGCGGGGCCAGTTTCCCCATCAGCGCGCGGCTGGAGGACAGCCCGCCCGTCACGAACGTTGCCGCGAGGACCTGTGCGATGCAGAACACGATGTCCGGCACCGTGGGGAACATGCCCCCGTAGTTGTGCAGCGGCTGCGGTAACTTGATGAAGAGCGCCGTGTCGGGGCTGGTCGAACACACGATGACGATGGCAAGCAGGGATCCCGCCACGAAAATCATGGCGCTGCGGCGTGAGCCTATTTTCAGATCCATCCAGCCCGCGAGCGCGCCCGCCAATGCCGCGGCGACGCTGTTCAGGAGTCCCTGCACGATCAGCGCCTCGGCGCTCCAGTGCAGCACTCCGGCGGCGTAGATGCCGCTGAAACTCATCAGGACGACGAACCCCTCGTTGTAGGTCATGCGCGCAATCAGGAAGACACCGACATTGCGGAAATGACGCACCCGCGCCAACGTCGCCACGAGGTTCTTGAGTCCGGTCCGAATGGTCGCGCCCGCACTGAGTTTGGTTCCCGCAGAATCGGGGGTGAAGATAAACAGCGGCAGACCGAACACCAGCATCCACGCGGCTGCCAGGATGCCGACCGCCCGTTCCGGTTCGTGCATGGCCTTGTCGAGCCCGAACAGCGGGTGCGGATTCCAGCTCCAGGCGAAGAGGAAGAACAGGAACAGGACGACGCCAAACGCGTTGCCCAACGCAAATCCCATGCCGCTCCAGAAACCGATTTCCCGCGGCGCGATGTTCGGCAGCATCGCGTTGCAGAAGATGGCCGAATACTCGTAGAACAGCATGCTGCCGACGATGGCAACCATCACCCAGATCAGGCCGGTGTTCATTGCCGGAGTGGCAAACCACAGGGCGGCCATGGACGGCAGTCCAAGCACAATGCAGGCCACGAGCCAGGGTTTGCGCCGACCGCCGGCATCGGCGATGGCGCCCAGGATGGGTGCGCCGATGGCGACGAGTATCGCACCCACCGCGCTCGTGTAGCTCCAGACCACCTGCCCGTGCACCGGATCGGAAATCACCACCGTGCTGAAGTAGGCCGAGAAGACGAAGATATTCACCAGCACGTTGTCGGGAATGCGCGCGCCATCAAACAGCGCCCACGACCAGCGGCCGAGCAGGGTGCTACGCGCCACCGGCATCAGGCCGGCAGTCGGCAGGTTCAATTCCATGAGTTCCCCCTCAAAAGCGTCCGTTGTTGTTCTTGGTGCTGGCGGTGATGGGCTGCATCACATCCCAGTGCTCCGCGATCTTGCCATTGGCAATGCGAAAGATATCGACGACGGCGAATCCGGCATCGCCGGGATGGAAAATGACATGCACATGGGCGGCCACCAGATCCCCATCGACCAGCAGGCGCTTCACCCGGTGTTCGGCCTTGGGGTATTTGACCTTGGCGCGGTCCAGCATTTCCTTCAGGCCCTGGGAACCCGTGGCGGCATTGGGATTGTGCTGGATGTAGCTCGGGTCGAACAGCGCATCGACCGCAGCGGAGTCGATGGGGCCCAGTACCTCCTCATATATCCGCTTCACCAGGCGCAGATTGGCCTTATCTTGTTTACTTCGGGGGGTCACTTCGCCTCCGTGCGCCAGCGTTGCCATGTCAAGCTTGCCTTGCTGGGTGAATACTGCCATTTTCCGTCCATCAGGTAACCAGCGATTATGAAAACATCGGTAGCTCTTGCAGCGATTGCATGCCTCGGTCTGAGCGGCACCTGCGTCGCCCAGCTCGCGGGCGTCACACCGGAGATGATCGCATCGGCGCTTCCCGAGGAAGGCGCGCCGCAGGCGGTGCCGGGTCCCTACCACGTGGCAACGGAACTGGGCTTCGAGGCTCCCGGACTGCGGATCTTCCGTCCCGCGAACCTGGAGCGTTTCCCGAAACGCGACACGCTGCCGGTGGTGATCTGGGGCAACGGTGGTTGTGCCATCGACAGTCCCCGTTATGCCGGATTCCTCTCGACCATCGCCTCACATGGGTTCCTGGTCATCACGACGGCGGGAGTGGAGGGCGCGCCGCGTCGTCAGGCCACCGCCGAGGACCTCAAGGCCGCCATCGACTGGGCGGATCGGGAGGATGCGCGCGCTGGCGCGGCGCTCAGCGGCAAGATCGAGATGGGGCGGATAGCCGTCATGGGCCAGTCGTGCGGTGGCGTGCTGGCGATCACGCTGGGTGCCGACCCGCGTGTCGCGACCATCGGTGTGTTCAACTCAGGCGTCCCGGCGCCCAATGCCGACGCGACTGCTGCGGTTGCCGATCCTTTAAGTCAGCTGCACGGGCCGGTGCTGCTCATCAACGGCCATGAACGCGATTTCATGATGGGGCGCTCCAAGGCGACCTATGAGGCGATCGAAAAATTGCCGGCCTTCTACGGTTCGCGGCACGGCGCCGGCCATACGGCAACGGTGTTTCACCCCGGCGGCGGGGAGTTCGCGAATGTTGCCTCGAACTGGTTACTTTGGCAGTTCAAGGGCGACCGCAAGGCGGGCGCGATGTTTCTTGGCGCAAAGTGCGGTCTGTGCACGGATCCCAACTGGGACGCGGAATCGAAGCGATTGGCGAGATAAGCCAGCCTTCACTGTCATTTTTTCGCCTCGTCTCCGGATTGCAGGATGACCTGGATGCTGCCATCCGGCGCAATCGGGTTGCGATTGTTTTCCAGACACACGTAAGGTTCGATTTCGAAATCCGGCGGCGCTCGTTTGTAGGTCTTGGTGACGGTCCACGGCTTGACGAGCGCGACGGGGTCGACGAGCGTGAATTCATCGCGCAGCGTGTCATCGTCCGCGAGCCAGATGCGCTCGTACGCTATCGCCTTGTCGCTTTTGGGCAGCCCGGAGGATTCCATATTGGTGTCCAGTCGAAAGCCGTAGGCCGTAGACAGCAGGAAGTTGCCTTCCCAGTGTCCGACTGAGATGCCGTTGTAGGTAGGGTCGGGGTCGACCGGCAGCGGCCGCCCATCCGTAAAGATCCGCCGCACCTGCTCGTCCCACTCGGCGTAGATCATGATCCGATCGGTCCCCATCGTGATTTCCATGGGGTAGGTCATGGTCATGATCCGTGGCATGCCGGGCGGAAGGCACGCGGCCGTCGTATCGCCGGTGGGCTTGCCGGCCACCGCATCCGCCAGATGGCCCTCGAACAGTTTGGTATAGGCGGCAGTGAGGGGTGGATGCTGGCCGCGCCCCGGTGGGACGCCCGGCGTCCAGCCGATGCCGCCCTGACTGATCCAGATGCCGGTGAGGTCACGCCGGCTCTTTGGTCGATAGGCAACGGTCCCCCATTTGGGATTGGCGGGTTGCGTCTTGGCCGCGTCGGTGAAGGTAGCAGGGAGCTTTGTCGCATCGCGATATGGCGCCTGGACCCCGCGGGAAACATCGAGGTCGGTCGGACGGCCGATCAAATCGGCGCTCGACTGCGCGTGCGCCGGCATAGCCATCACGAGCGACAGCGACAGCGCCAAGACCGCAAGCGCTCCATCAGTCATGTTCGAGTCCATCGTCGTTCTCCGTTCAGATCGGATACTGGTCTTCCCGTACCCACCACCCATGAATCTGCGGCGAGGCCTGCATCGGCAGCCTCACGGTGGCAATGGGCCCGTTCTCCACGTGTTCGGCGTCCAGGATCAGCAGGTCGGCGCGCAGGTTTTGGTCCAGATGCCAGGCCACACCCAGCAGATAGCCTTCTCCCTCCCTGGCGTCGGCGCGCTTGGGGGCGAATAACGGCTCGCCCAACGATACCGTCCCCGGCGCTTTCCACAACCGATGTGACCGTGTCTGGTGATCGACGCGCGCATAACAGGCCGCTTTCCACCGCACCGGATCGGCCGGATCCGGAGATCCCATGAAGCCGTAGCGGTAGGGCATGGTGTTGTAGCGATCGTCCTGTCGCGGCAGCGGCGCGATTAGCGGGTACATCTTTTCGATGTCGTAGCCGCGATTAGGTCGGTTCAGGTTCACCGACAGGCGGTGCAGGTAACTGATGCCTAGAGCGGGGTCGTACGGCATGCCGTCTTTGTTGGGTATGACCGGGTACGGGTTTGCCGCGGTGACTTCCCGGTCGACATACAGTTTGCCGCCGTCTTCGAAAGCGCCCAGCGTGTGGCTGCCGCCGCGCGCGGGACCCTCGATCCATTCGAGGTCCTTGCCGTTGCCGTATCGGCGCATGAAGCCGAAGTAGCTCTTCTGGTCCCTGTCCCACGACCAGTGAATCCCGCCGCGCCGCATTTGTTCGTTGTCGATGGCCAGCGGCGTCAGAAAAAAGGCAATGTGATTTTCGGTCACCGCAAAATCATGCACGCTGCTGACAAACGGCATGCGCACTTCGGCCTCCCACAGCTTCTTGCCGTCCCTGTCGATTTCGAACACGGCGATCTCGGGGCTGCCGAAACCACGGGCTTCGTAACCGAAGGCGACGATGTTTCCCGTCGACGAGCAGATCTTCGGATGGGCCGTGAACGGTCGATCGCTTGGCAGCTCGCCGTCGAAGGTGTAGACCGGCGCTACCGTTGCGAGCGTGTTCAGGTCCAGCGCCGTGGGTGCGCTGTCTTCCTTGAGCGCCAGGATCAGGTTCTTGTGCTGAATGATGTGAGTGTTTGCCGTGCTGCGACTCAAGCCCTTGACGCTCGGGTCGTCCAATAAGGGATTGCGGTACATCGGCATCAGACTTCTGCGTGCCGCCTCCTGGGCGATATAGCGTTCCGTGCGCACATAGCGGCTGCGATAGTCGACACGGCCATTCTTGATGCGGAAGAGGCGGATGTGCCCCTCGCCATCAAAGGCAATGTTGCCCTGCGCCAGCGGATACTGGGGGTCCGGTCCGACGGCGTAAAAGCCGCCGCTGAGGTTCTCGGGCAGTTCTCCTTCCACCACACAATCGCGCACGTCGGCTTCGGCGCGCAGCGGCGCGTAGGTGGCGCCAAATCGGGGTGTTTCGGCCATCGGCAGATTATCGCATGTCAACGATTCAGATATGATCCGAGCCTTCTCGCCTGACGGGTTACTCATGATTGAAATTAAGGGCCTGTCGAAGGCGTTTGGGAATTTCACCGCGGTGCGCGACCTGAGCTTCAGCGCGCGGCCAGGGGAAGTTCTGGGACTCGTGGGTCCGAATGGCGCGGGCAAGACGACCACACTGCGCACCATTGCGGGGATCATTCCGCCCACTGCCGGCGAAGTGCGCCTCGGCGGGCACGACATTGTCCGCGAGCCCATCAAGGCGAAGCAGCAACTGGCCTTCTTTCCCGATGAGCCGCGACTCTTCGATTATCTGACCGTTCGGCAGCACCTGGTATTCGTGGCGCGGCTGTATGGCGTGGCCAACCACGAAGCACTCGCCCAGCCGCTGCTTGAGGAGCTGGAGATCGCTGATCGGGCCGATCGTCTGCCCGGCGAGTTATCCCGCGGCATGAAGCAGAAGCTCGCGATCGCCTGCGGGCTGCTGCATTCACCGGCGGTGATGATTTTCGATGAGCCGCTGACGGGGCTTGACCCGCTCGGTATCCGACGGATGAAGGACTCCATTCTGCGCCGCGCGCGGGCAGGGGCCGCCGTGATCCTAAGTTCGCACCTTCTGCATCTGCTGGAAGAGGTGTGCTCGCACGTGCTGATTCTCAAGAAAGGCGAACGCATCGCCTATGACACGCTGGCGGGCGTGCAGGCGCAATTCAGCAATGGCGATCCGGATGTGAGTCTCGAGGAGGTATTCATTCGTGCGACGGGCGGCAGCGAATCGTGAGTTCGACGGCGGACATGGCGCGCGCCTTGCTGTACCTGCGGGTGACATCGCTCGTCGGTCAGGTCGGTTCGCGTCTGCGAAGACTGAAGCAGCCGAAGTACCTCGCCGGAGCGGTGGTCGGTGGCGCCTACGTGTATCTCAACTTCGTTCGGCGCCTGGGATCGCATGGCGGACGGGGGCTGGGCTCCGCAGCGGCGCCGATTCCCGACCAGGTGCTGGCGCTGTTCCCCATATTCGGCGCCCTCATCTTGCTCGTTATTCTCGCCGTGAATTGGGCGACGCCGCGCACCGCGGCGCTGGCGTTCAGTGAAGCGGAGATCGCATTTCTGTTTCCCGCGCCGGTGAACCGGCGCATGCTGGTTCACTACCGGTTGCTTGGCTCGCAGCTGGGAATGATATTCACCGCACTGGTCCTGACGCTGGTCCTCGGGCGCGGGCGGTCGTTGGGCGGAAATCCATGGTTCCATGCGATTGGCTGGTGGCTGATCCTGGCCACTTTGAATCTGCACTTCACCGGTACGTCATTCGTGTACTCGAAGGTTTTGAATCGCAGCCTGACGTCCGGATGGCGCAAGGTCGCCACTGTCACCGCGATCTGGCTGGTGATCTGCGCGCTCATCATTTGGATTTACGCAGTGATCCAGTTGCCGCAACAGGGTGACTTCAGCGCTCAGGATTTCCCGCGCTACCTTGCGGCGCAGATGCGCGGTCCATTGCCGTGGCTGCTGGCGATTCCGAAACTCGTGGTGGCGCCGTACTTTGCGGGCAACGGCACCGCGTTCGTGCTGGCCCTCGGTCCGGCCCTGGTGGTTTTGGCCGCCCACTATTTCTGGGTAGTGCATACGGAGGTCTCATTTGAAGAGGCCTCAATCGCGCGGGCCGAAAAGCGTGCGGCGCGCAAGCGCGCCGTTCAAAAGGGTGACTGGCGCGGGCAGGGCGCCGCTCGCAAGGCGCAGCGCCAGGCATTCCGCCTCCAGGCCCAGGGGCGACCGGAGGCGGCATTCCTGTGGAAGAACCTGCTGTCCGCCAGTGCACTGTTCAGGCCAAACGTGGCGATCGGCCTGTTCGTGGTCGTTGTGGTCGGTTGCACGTGGCTGGTTCGGCAGCCCGAGCTGCAAGCCCTGCGCTTCGTCGTCTTGATGATGTCGGGCAGCCTGCTCGCCATGACGCTGCTGATCGGACCGATGCTCGCGCGTCAGGACCTGCGCTCGGACTTGCTGAACGTGGATATCCTCAAGACTTACCCGCTTCGCGGCTGGCAGATCGTGGCAGGCGAATTACTCGCGCCGCTGTCGATTCTCAGTGCAGTGATATGGCTGTGCCTGCTCGTGGGTTTTCTGTTGTTCCCGGGGGACAAAGTGGCGTGGCTTACGCCCTCGCTGCGCGGCGCCGCCGCCCTGGGCCTGGCGATCCTGGCGCCGCCCCTGGTGGCGATTCAATTGCTGGTGTCCAATGCAGCGGCGGTGGTGTTCCCGGCATGGACCCAATCGGCCGGCAGTCGCGCGGAGCGCGGCATTGAGGTATTGGGCCAACGCATCATCTTCATCGCGGGGCAGCTGCTCATTACCGTGATTGCGATGGGACCCGCGGTGCTCAGCGCGGCACTGGTGTTCTTTGTCGCACAGTGGCTTGCGGGCGTGGTGATCGCGGCGGTGGTGGCGGTGGGGGCGGTGTTTCTGCTGCTCTGCGCAGAAGCCTGTCTGGGTGTGCGTTGGCTCGGAGGTCGCTTCGAGAAGTTCGACCTCTCGGCGGAATTGCGGGTATGAGTTTCAACGTGGTGCGATTCGTGTCGGCATATCTGTTGCCGCCGACCGCGCCGGACTAGACTGGCGACTGCAAGAGGGGGCGAGCATGTCGAAGCACCATCGTCTGTGTGTCGCGCTGGCGGCACTGACCAGCTGCGTGAGGATCGCGACCGCAGCGTCTCCCGCCATGAGCCCGGCTGACTGGGCCGCCTACAACCGAACGCTCGCCGGCGACCGGTACTCGCCACTCGCGGACCTTACCCCGGCGAATGTCATGCGGCTGACGCTGCACTGCGCGTACACGCTCCCCGAGGTGGTCTCTTTTCAGACCGGACCGCTGGTTGTGGCGGGGACGATGGACTTCACGACCTTTGAGGGCTCCTATGCGATCGACGCGGCAAGCTGCGCGGAGAAGTGGAGTCGCCATCAGAAGAGCGCGGGCCCACCCGGGCTTGCGGTCAACCGCGGCTTCGCCTATCTGAACGGGCGGCTCTACCGGGGGACCGCCGATGCGCATGTGATTGCACTCGACGCCAAGGACGGTCACACCCTCTGGGACCACAAGCTGCCGGTGCAGGGGCCGGGCATCTCGATACCCATGGCGCCGATTGCCGCGAACGGGCGGATCTATATTGGCAACGCCGGCGGTGATACCGTCGGTGTCACCGGGCATGTATTCGCGCTGGATGCCCTTGATGGGCACGTCATCTGGAAATTCGATGTGGTTCCCGCGCAGGGGCCGGCGCGCGCCACCTGGACCAATCCGCGCTTGCCGGTTTCAGGCGGCGCGTTCTGGACGTCCTTTACGCTCGATGAGGCCAAGGGCGTCCTGTATGTTCCGGCCGGAAACCCGGCGCCCGACTTCGACTCGCTCGATCGCACCGGCGAGAATCTATATGCCGATTCGGTGATCGCGATTGATGCGGCAACCGGACGGATGCTTGGCTACAACCAGCTGGTCAAGCGTGACAGCCATGACTGGGATGTTGACAGCGCGCCGATGCTCGCCACGACCCGCTCGGGACGCCAGATCGTGGCCTCGGCGAACAAGGATGGCCTGCTGTCGATCCTCGACCGCTCGATGATCGGTGGCCCCCCGACCGCATCGGGCGAGCCGCCGCCAGTTATTCCGCTGCTCTCACAGACTCCGACGACCACCCGCGACAATGCGGACACGCCGCTATCGCGCGATCACCCGGTGCATTTCTGTCCGGGAATGGGCGGTGGTGTCGAATGGAACGGTGCAGCCTTCAGCCCCGGGACGGACTCGGTGTTCGTCGGCGCGGTCGATCTGTGCGCGCACGTGCAGCTCGTGCGTGAGCTGACGGTGCCGGCCACCGGCGCGGTCTGGTTCGGAAGCTCCGGGTCGATGCAGGAGATGACCGACCCGGCGGCGGGCGCCCGGGGGTGGGTCACGGCCTTCAATGCGGAAAACGGCAAGGTGCGCTGGAAGTTCAAGGCGCCGCACCCCATCGTCGCGGGCGTCACGCCCACCGGCGGCGCGCTCGTGTTCGCGGCGGATCTGGGCGGAGACGTGCTGGCGCTGGACCAGAGGAGCGGCAAGGTGCTCTGGCAGACGAGCACCGGGCAGTCGATCGGCGGCGGACTCATCGTGTACCGCGCCGGCGGACAGGAGTTTCTCGGAGTTGCCGCGGGGATGAAGTCGTTCGCTTGGCCCGGCTTCGCGGACAAGAGCCGGATTCTGGTATACGGACTGCAGTGAGACACTTCATGCGAACGTCGATGACCCTGATGAGCGCCTTCGCGGTCATTGCGCTGATGGCGGCTCCGTTTCGATCTGTGGCGGCGCAGCCGGCGGCAGTACCCGCCCAAACGCTTCCCGACTGGAGCGGCGTCTGGAATCCGCATGAGCTGAATATCTTTGATCCCACCGCCCCTCGGCAGCAGCAGAACAAGAAGAATTCGTCCGCTGCCGATATGCGCGAATTTCCCCCTTACAACGCGGAGTGGGAGGAAAAGTATCAGAAACTTCTGGCGGATAACCTCGCAGGCAAGCCCACCGACCCGACGGCCGGCTGTGTTCCCGGTGGCATGCCGAGAATCATGACCACCCCCTATCCGTTCGAAATCGTCATCCAGCCCAACCGGGTGCTCATCCTTCACGAAGTCTCAAGCCAGGTGCGGCGCATATGGACGGACGGCCGCCCGCATCCGCCGGACCTCGATCCGACCTACATGGGCCATTCGATCGGTCACTGGGAAGGAGACACGCTGGTGGTCGACACGGTGGGGATGCGCGGCGACACGGTGTTCGATGTGACCGCCGCGCCTCATAGCGACAAAATCCATGTGACAGAGCGGATCCGCCGACTCAGTCCGACGAAGTTGGAAGACCAATTTGTCGTCGAGGATCCGATTGCGTTCACCCGACCATGGCGGGTCGTACGGACCTATGACCTCAAGCCCGACTGGCAGATCACCGAATACGTGTGCGAGGAAAATAACCGCAATCCGATCAATGCGGACGGGTCAACGGGCTTCATCCCCCCGAAGTGAGGGTGGTGTTATCCTTCACACAGCGACGGGGGCAGGATGATCATTGACCGCGAAGATCAGGTGACGGATGCGGTATTGCGTGAAACGCAGCGGATCGATGATCCGCGCACCAAGGAGTTGCTGCAATCGCTGATCCGACACCTGCACGGCTTCGCGCGGGAAGTGCGTCTTACCGAGAAGGAGTTCAACACCGCCATCGACCTGGTGGTCGCGTTGGGCAAACTCACGACCGAAAGTCACAATGAGACCCGGCTGATCGCAGGATCGCTCGGCCTATCGACGCTGGTTTGCATGATGAACAATGCCGGGACCTCCGCAAACCTGCTTGGTCCTTTCTGGCGCCAGGGCGCACCCCCGGTCAAGAATGGCGGCTCCATTGTCAGATCGCCGACACCCGGACTGCCCCTGCTGTTTACGGGACACGTGATTGATGCCGACGGCGCACCCATCGCGGGCGCCAACGTGGATGTGTGGCACGCCTCGACCCAGGGGCTCTATGAGAATCAGGATCCGACCCAGGCCGAATGGAACCTGCGCGGCTGCCTCGTCACCGATGAGCATGGCCTGTTCGCCTATTGGACCATCAAGCCGTCAGGCTACCCGGTGCCGGCAGGCGGTCCCACGGAGAAACTGCTGAATGTCCAGCGCCGACATCCGTTCAGGCCGGCGCACGTGCATGCGCTGATCTACAAAGCGGGCTTCAAGACGATTCCGGCGCAGATCTACGGCAATGACGATCAGAACCTCGAGTCGGATGCGCAGTTCGGCGTGACGACCAACTCGGTCGGTCACTACGTTTTCCATGAAACCGATGCGGCGCCCGATCCGAACGTCAAGGGCGCCTGGTACAGCATGGATCACACGTTTGTACTCAAGCGTGGCGAATCCTGGCTGCCCACTCCGCCGGTTTCGGCAAAGAGCAAGACCGCTGCGGCAAAGATGGGCTAAGCATGGCGCACGATGAGACCGTCGGCGAGCTCACCTGGGGCGCAATGGAATCGAGGATCCGGCGTTACTTCGATGACTGCAATTCTGGCGAGGCCGAGCGGATCGCCGCCCACTTCGAGCCCGATGGGGTGCACTATTTTCCGCCGGGCACCTATGAGGGTCCGTTTCGCGGCGCGCGTACGATCGCTGAGAAGTGGCGCGCCGCGGTTCAAAAGCTCGGTTCCCACTGGACCGTGGACACCATCATCTGCGATCCGCCGCGGCGTCGCGCGGTGATCGAATGGACGCATTTCAAGCGCGCGCAGGGAATCATTCTGCGCGGGGATGAGTGGTACGAATTCAGTGCACGCGGACTGATTCGCGAAATCCGCGCCTACTATGCGTCGCCGCAGGACGCGACACTCAAAAACCTTGAACTCGGCGGCTTCGATTATGCGGGGCGCGGTTATCCGTTGAAGAGTCCGTCGTGATGCAGACCATCGAGACCCGGCGCATCGTGCTCGACGGCGAAGTGCTGGAGGTCACTCGTGACGCTGACATGCTGGTTGCCGCTGACGGGCGGCGCATCCACGCCGAGGAGGCCATGCATCTTGCGCCGGTTGCGCCCAGCAAGATCATCTGCGCCCATCTGAACTATCGAAATCGTGTGGCCGAACTGAAGACGGAGTGTCCGCCGGCTCCCAACTATTTCTTCAAACCACCGTCCTGTCTGCTCGGGCATCGTAACGCCGTCATTCGGCCCAAGGGATGCCATTTCCTCAACTACGAAGGCGAGGTCGCCATCGTGATCGGCCGCACCGCGCACAACGTTCGAATGGCGGATGCCGAGGAATATATCGCCGGTTACACGCTCGCCAATGACTACGCCTTGCACGACTTTCGCGACGCCGACCGCGGTTCAATGGTGAGAGTCAAAGGAGCCGATACCCTGGGGCTGGTTGGTCCCGGACTGGTGCGCGGGTGGCGACCCGCCGGGCAGACCCTCAGAACCTACGTCAACGACCGGGTAGTGCAGGAGTCCAGTCTTGACGGAATGATCTGGTCGATGACCTACCTCGTCGCCGACCTCTCCCGCATGATGACGCTGCTTCCAGGGGATCTGATTTTATCGGGCACGCCGGCCAACTCGCGCCCCGTCAATCCTGGCGATACGGTCGTCGTCGAAGTGGCCGGGCTCGGCCGCCTGTCCAATACGATCGCCGAAGGAGAACTGGCCCTCTCCAGCGAGACCGGGTGGCCGCCGTCGGCCTCCGCCAAGGTCACCGGCGTGGCTTTGGGTGAACAATTGCGGGAATAGCTGCCTGTCCGCATCACGCGGGCGAAGGGCGCGAAATTCGGCTAGCCTTGGCCATCGCTGGCGTCGTGGCGGAAATCGTCTGGTGGAGGAGGGGTAATGAATTCTCGATTCGTCTCATTTTGCGGCGGAATGACGGTTCTCGTCGCCGCCCTCGGCGGATTGGCCGTGGCGCAGCAGTCCACGCAGCCTCCTGCAGCATCGTCATCGGCCGCCAGCGGCAATCCGGTGTTGACGGGCCAACCTGAGCCGCCACCGGCCACGCTCACTCCGCAGCAGCGCGGGGACCCGGAAACGCGTGGCGTGGCGGGCGTCCTGTTTGGCCCGCGCGCGCCGCCGAAGCCGGTATCCGAGCCACCGCCGCCGGGCGTGCAGCCGCTGCCCATAGACATGTTCTCGAGCAAGAACTTCTACAAGGATCAGGCCTCCTGGAGCGACCCGCGCTACTACCGCTGCAATACCCCGCGCGAGATGATCGAAGCCATGTGGGAGCGCGGCCGCATGGGAGCCAATCCCCCGACCTCGGCTTCCTGGGGAGACTGCCGCATCGACTATCCGCGCGAGCGGATGGTGAGTCCCTATCCGTATAAGAGTGCCAAGGAACAGTACGAGGCGTTGCTGGCGCAGGCCAAGGCTCATGGCGGCCCCACCATCTACACCAAGGCGACGACGCCGGATTGGGACGGCTTCTACATTCGCGATCCCAATGGCACGGATTCTCCAGGCTTCACCGGCCCGGATCGCCAGGTTGGCGGCCCTGGGCGTGGCGAGCGTTGGCAGTGGGGCGGCATCGAGCAGGCCTCGACAGTGGTGTCGCTGCTGACCCCCGAATACCAGAAGCGCTACGTGCAGATGCTCTATCACGAGACGGTGAACAACTCGAAGCAATGGAATGCCTCGATCTGCCTGCCGGAGGGCTTCATCCGCTGGTGGGCGAATGCCTCGCGGGGTGGCAATTTCGAGCTGACCATCACTCCCACGCGAGTCGAGTTCCTCTCCGGCATCGCCGCCAATTTCCTGCGCGAAGTGCTGATCGGCCGCGAGCATGTACAGAAGGTGCCGCAGTGGTACGGCGAAACGGTGGGGTTCTGGGACGGTGAGACCCTCATCACCTGGACCGCCAATATCCAGGGGTGGGCTCAGCACACCATGTTCGAGTTCTCAAACCGCATGGAGACGGTGGAAACCTTCAAGCCGATCTATGGCGCGGACCACAAGCTGATCGGTCTGACTCATGAAGCGGTCTGGTACGACCCGGAGGCCTTCGTGCAGCCGCTGCGCGTCAACGACCGCTTCCTGCAGCGGGCGCCGGCGGGCGATCCTCGGGCGCGTTACACGTTCATCGAGTGCCTCTCGAACATCAAGAACGTCAACGGCGTGCCGCAGCAGCTCAACAAGGCAGATCCGAACTTTATCGACTATTACGGCCGGCCGTGGGCGCAGAACTGGGAGAAGTGGTTCGAACAGGGTTGGGACAAGCCCGCCGACAACGCCATTCCCAAGGATGTCCTGGACTCGCTGAAATAGCGGCACCCTCACAGGAGACTTCATGTTGGTTCGGATGTTCACCGCCCCATTGATCATGCTCGTGATTGCCAGTGGCGCCCATGCGGCCGATCCGGGCGACGCAGCGGCTGGCAAGACGTATTTCTCGCAGACGTGCATGCAGTGCCACAGTGCCGACCCCGCCGAAGGCGGCGGGGAGATCGGTCCGAGCCTGATCGGTGTGTTGGGCAGGACTGCGGGAGTCGGGGACCCCCGGTTTGTCTACAGCCCGGCGCTCAAGGATTCGAAACTCGTCTGGAACGCGGAAACGCTGGATCGCTTCCTGACGGATCCGGCGGTGGCGGTGCCCGGCACCACCATGCCCATACCGGTGCCGGTGAAGAAGGATCGAGACAACCTCATCGCCTACTTTCAGTCCCTGGTGAGCGGCGCCAAATAGCGTCCTCGGCGGGGCCAAATGATCGGCAGGCGCGATCGGACGAATCGCGCCTGCCGCACAGATCGATTACGGCAGGCGCCAGATATTGACGATTCCCGGCGGAATTCCCGCGGGTGGTGGTGGTGGCGGCGGCGGGGGAGCTGCCGCTGCAGGCGCGCCGGGTGCACCGGGCGGGCCCGGCCTGCGCCCGGCGAACGCAAAGCCGCTGATCGCGCCCTGGGGCATCGCGATCCGATTGTCAGCGACGATGACGCTGTTCCAGTGTCCGGTACCGCAGTCGAGCGCCGCAACCGGATTGCCGCTGACCGCATCGAAGACGCGCAATTTGGCACCCGCCGGCGACGGATCATAGATGTACAGCAATCCGCCGGCATAGAACGGGGTGTTGCCGCCTGACTTGGTGGTCCACGCCTGCTTGAGCTGGTGGTCCGCGCCAAAGGTCCAGGCCGTCGTTCCGCCACGACCGGTGGAGGCGAACAGGTACGTGGTATTGCCGATCTTGGCGGTGGCGGACCCTGACAGCAGCTGCGCCTTGCCGGGTACTTCCACGATCTGCACCTCGTTGCCCTGATGCGGCGCGGTGCCCTTGATGGCGTTCAGGTTCAAGACGCGGATGGTCCCGTCTTTGCCGCCCTGGGCAATGTACCCATCGCCCAGCAGCACAGGCGAGGTGGAGCCCACGTCGAGATCCTTCTTGTTCAGGTCCTCGTTGTTCGTGGTGGTCCAGTTGGCCAGCATCTTCGTAGCGCTGGGGTCCAGCTCGATTACGGCATCGCCCCATGCGGTCTTGCCATCCCACGGCCCGTTGCCGGTCGCAAACAGCAGATTGCCGGTGCCGGGTTCGACTACGATGCCGGCGCGTCCCCAGATGGCGGACTGCGTCTGAGTACAGGACGCCGGGTCCAGCAGCTCTTCGCGATCGCTGCAGAGCGAATTCCATACCGTGCGGATCGCGCCGGTCTTCGCATCGAGCACCGCGATGTGGCCCTGGTACGGCGGCGTATCGCCCACGTAACCGGCGGTGGACACCAGCACGTTGCCGCGCACGAACGACAAGGGCGAATCGAGCTTCTCCAGCTTCGGCATCCGGGTCACCGCAGTGCTCCAGACGGCCTTGCCATCGGCGATCGAGATCTTGGTGATCTTGCCATCCGCAGCTGCCGCATAGATGAACTGGCGGTTGCTGTCCGCCACCGGTGTCGAATTGGTGATCTGCTTGACGGTCAGGCCACGCGCGCCAGCTGGGGCTCCGGCCGCGGCGGCGACTTCATCAAAGCCGGGGGCCGCGTACTCCCACAGCACCGTGCCATCGTTGGCGTCGATCGCCACGGTGCGGCCCACATTGGTGGTGCCGAAGAAAACATCGTGCGAGGCGCCGTTGACCTTGACGCCACTCAGGTAAATGAGCCCTGCATCGATGGGCGCGGAGATCGTCACCTGCTGTCGCACCATGGAGCCCACATTGGCCGCGGTGATCTTGGTCGCCGCCATGTTGGCATTGGTCCGCGCATTGCTGCCGCCGAAGGTCGGCCAGTCCGCTCCGCTGCGGGACGCAGTTGAGGTTTGTGGCATTCCGGCGCAGCCACATGCGGTGGCAACGGCACAGGACAGTAGTGCCTTATGGATTATATTCAAGTCGCATCCCCCTGATTGTTGGGCTGTATTCTATATGAAAGATCCGGATTGCCGCATTTCCGTCGCGCTGATGGTGGATCGGGTCGACAATCTGCAACCTTCTTGCCGATCAAGCGCTTAGGCAGGTCCACGGAGGCTTGTTTCCATTGCGTCAACTCAGTGTGATGTCCGCCCGATTGTCCGCCGAGTGTCCGCGGACAGTTTCAAGCCTTATGGCTCCTTGAACAGTCAAGCATAAACAGGCAATTAGCCGCACCTGCGGCCTGGCACGCGGATTGCTCCGGAAGCTTGTGCCATGGAGCGCGGGAGGGTCGTGTTCGGTTACTACTTCAATTTGGCGATGCGCAGCCTGCGGCGCAACCTCGTCTTTACCGCGCTCATGATCATTGCGATCGGCGTGGGCATCGGTGCCTCGATGACCATGCTGACGATTTTCCGCGCCGCCTCCGGCGATCCAATTCCGCAGAAGTCCGCCCAACTGTTCGCACCGCAGATCGACAATTTCGGTCCACAATGGAATGCGGCGGTTCACTATCCGGGTTTAATGCCGCCCGATCTGACCTATTTCGATGCCACCGGCTTGACGCGAGCGCACGCCGCGGTCCGACAGGCGGCGATGTATCCGACCTCGCTGTCGATTACCCCGCCGGATCCAACTCGTTTCCCGATCCAGGTCGACGCTCGCGCCACCGACAGCGACTTCTTTCCGATGTTCGACGTCCCATTCAAGTATGGGGGACCGTGGGCCCAGGCGGAGGATGCCAACCATGCATTGGTCGTCGTACTCACGCGTGCGCTCAATGAGCAGCTATTCGCAGGGGAAAACAGCGTCGATAAGACGCTGAAGATCGCCGACAAGACCTACCGCATCATCGGCGTATTGGATGAGTGGCATCCGAGCCCGCGCTTCTTTGACGTGGGCGGACACGGCCAGACCTTTTCCGGCGACGACCAGCTCTACCTTCCGTTCACGCGCGCCATCGATGAGCAGATGCCGACGGACTCGAACCTCAATTGTGATAGGGCGCTTGGAAAGGGCTGGGACGGCCTCCTGAATTCCAATTGTATTTGGCTGCGCTACTGGGTGGAGCTGCCCACCGCCCGTGACGCGGTGAGCTACGCCACCTTCCTGCACAACTACGCTGCCGAGCAGCGGCAGACGGGGCGGTTCCATTGGCCGCCGCATGTCGCGCTACGCAACGTCAGGCAGTGGCTGAGCTACAACCAGGTTGTACCGCCCGCAGTCCCTACACTCACGAGCGTCTCGTTTGCGCTGCTGCTGGTCTGCGTACTCAATGCGGTCGGCCTGATGCTCGCGAATTTCATGGCGCGCAGCGGCGTGATCAGTGTTCGCCGGGCGCTTGGGGCCACGCGCCCCGCAATTTTTGCCCAGTTCATGATCGAGGCTGGCGTTATCGGTGTGGCTGGTGGGATCGTCGGAATCGGATTGACTGTGTTGGGCCTGATGGCCTGCCGCGCGGTATTGCAGAGGGACTTATCCGCATTGACGCAGCTCCACGACGGCGATGTGCTGATCGCCTTGGCGGTGGCCCTCGCCGCGACGCTGCTCGCTGGGTTGTATCCGACCTGGCGCGCGCTGCAGGTTCAACCCGCGCTACAGCTCAAGACGCTATAGCGCGAAGGCAACAGCATGCAACTTAGGCCGATTCTGTGCTCCCTGCGACGCAACAAGGTTGGCGCGACGCTGATCGCGCTGCAGATCGCACTGACGCTTGCCGTGTTGTGTAATGCGCTGTTCATCATCGAGCAGCAGACGGCGCTGAGCCGCGCGCCAAGTGGCATCGCGGATGAATCCAGCGTGTTCACGATCTCGAATCAGTGGGTCGGAGGCAGCGCGGATATGGCCGCGCGGGAGCAGACGGACTTAGCCAGCCTGCGGGCATTACCGCAAGTTGCAGACGCGACCTTATCCCCAGTTCAACCTCTCGGTGGGCGAGGCATGGGAGAGGACATCACGATCCACCCGGACCGGCCCAGGTCCGGGGCGCTGACGGCGGTGTTTCCGGTCGATGACCACGCGTTGCAGACGTTGGGGCTGCGATTGATCGCGGGGCGCAACTTTCATCCTGAAGACATTCAGATTGAGCATGGAATCAGCGACACTTTTACAAGCTTGGGCGGTGTGATCGTCACGCGCGGGCTGGCGCGTGCACTTGAGCCCAGTGGTAACGTGCTCGGGCGCGTCGCCACGCTCCGCCCGGGCACCACGATCGCTACCATCATCGGGGTTGTTGAGCGGTTCGGGCCGAGTCAATCGGCCGAGGACAGCGCTATTGGCGGCAACTCGATCCTCGTGCCGCTGCTGTGGGCCGACTCAAATTTCTTCTATTTCGTGCGGGCCAAGCCTGGGCAGTTCGCGGCGGCCATGCTGGCCGCGCGCAAACGGCTGTACCAGAACAGCCGACAGCGCGCGATCGGGCAAATGCGGTCGCTTGCCGAGGCGCGACTCGACTTTTATCGCGGCGCCCGCGGAGAAGCTTTGCTCATGGGCGTCATCAGCGCGATTCTGCTCAGCGTTACGGCACTTGGCACCTTGGGCCTCACGAGCTACTGGGTATCGCAACGCAGGCGACAGATCGGAATCCGGCGGGCGCTCGGGGCCACGGCGGGCAGCATCCTGCGCTATTTTCAGACGGAGAACCTGTTGATCGTGGGCGTGGGATCGGTAGTCGGCATCCTGCTCGGGCTGGCGGCGAATCTGTGGATGGTCCGCACCGTCGCGATGACGCGCCTGCCATCGCTCTATCTGATTCTGGGTACGATTGTGGTACTGGCACTCGGCCAGCTTGCAGTGCTGTGGCCCGCGCTACGCGCCTCCGCGGTGCCCCCTGCCATTGCCGCGCGCATCTGACAACAAGTCGCCGGAAAGAGAGCGACCGGCTCTGAATTCGTTGAGCCAGCGTCTTGGCGATGTCCCGATGAGAGCGCCAAATGTGCGAGTGAACGCCGCCTGGTCGCTAAACCCGGATCGAAGCGCAATTTCGGCGAGGGGCAATGATGAATGCTTTAAGAGCGACTTGGCGTATTCGATTCGACAATGGACCAAATAACGATGCGCCGGGATGCCGAATGATTGCTTGAAGGAGCGAGAAAAATGGCTCACCGAAAGGCGGCATTCCTCCGCCAGGGTTGAAAGCCGAAGTTGCCGGCTCAGTCCGGCATCGACAATTTCCACGACACGCCGGCGTTGCCACGGCGCCAAGCCGCCGACACCGCTCCGTGGCAGCCAAGAGTTCGCATAGGTCTTGGCTATATGGCTGCAGAACATCAGGACAAAGTAGTCAAAGGTGAGATCGCAGACGCGAATCTCATTGCCCAGCCAAGGCAGAATGAACTTGGCAAGCCCAAAGAGCAGGTCATCGCGTTTTCCCTGAGTGCATATCAGCGTGTCGATACGTGGCACTTCGTTGTCAGCGGTGAACGCGTCGAGGGTGGCGCGTGGCAGATTGAAATGTACGCAGTCATAAGCGCTTGTGCGCCACGCTCTCGGGTTGGACTCAAGATCGTATATGCCAATCCCGCCTTCCTCCCAGTGTTTGACTGGCAGGAATTTGCCGTCGACCCAGGTCCCCCAGTTTTGGCACAGCGGCTTGCGCAAATAAACGGGAATTGTGAAGCCGCGCTCGGGCAGCACGGGTCCCGCGGGCTCGCTGAGGCCGGTGGGAACGGTGATCCGCGTAACCGCCATCTGCGGTCGAGAATTCGAGGCCAGCAACAAAGAGGGCGCGTCTCGAAGTCGGAATGACTTCCCAAAGTCCCTGCCCACATTGCGGATTTCGGTAGTCCGTTCGAGCGACATCGTTCAGCTTCCCGGCATGTGTCTGGAGGCGCGTCAGCCCAAATCCTACACCGACGTCCGGGCGCATGAAGCAAGTCTGGGCGCTGGCGTCCCAACCATTTCCTGCAACAGCAATCAATGCCAATTACGGGCAGATATTGCAATCGCGGGGGGGAGGGCGAAGTTTAGGGTTAACGGCGTAGACCGAGGACTTGGGCTGGACGGCAAATTCAATGTGAGAACCGGGAGGATTATCGTTATGAATCTGCTTGGTCGAGTGATCATTGCGGCGCTGCTGACGGCATCTGTGCTGGCGTGGAGCAGCCAGAAGGCTGCGGCGGCTGGCATTAAGAACGTCTTGCTGGTGCACGGTGCGTTTGCCGATGGCTCTGGTTGGGAGGCCGTCTCAAAGATCCTTGAGAAGGACGGCTATACGGTATCTGTGTTGCAGGAGCCCGAGACCTCTTACGCCGACGACCAGAGGTTCGCGAAAGCGGCCCTCGACGCCATGGACGGGCCGGTTGTCCTTGTCGGGCACAGTTATGGCGGATCCGTCATCACCGAGGCCGGCAATCATCCAAAGGTAGCGGCATTGGTTTACATCGCCGCCTTCGCACTGGATGTCGGAGAGAGTTGTGCATCGATCGAGCAGGCCGTACCGCAAGCGTCCAAGGCGTTCAAACCCGATGCCAACGGCAACTGGTGGATAGACCCGGCACATTTCGTGGAGGACTTCGCAGCTGATATTCCGCCAGCCCAATCCCACTTCATGGCAATCGCGCAATTGCCAATATCCACGGACGCGTTTACCCACAAGGTCGCAACGCCCGCCTGGAGGAGCAAGCCCACCTGGTACATGGTGGCGGCCTCCGACCGTTCAATTAATCCGATACAGGAACGCATGATGGCTAGGCGCGCTCATGCCACGACTGTCGAGGTGAATTCGAGCCACGTGGCCTACATGTCTCACCCGAGGGAGACGGCCAAGCTCATTGAGGATGCCGCCACGAAGGCCCCTGCCAATCAGTAGCGACGGGAGGTGACGCCGAGTCAGTGTCTTTCTTTCCCCAGGTCCAATACAAGCCGAGATAAGCGTACGTTTCCGACTGACCTACTGCGGTATGACCGACGCAGAACAGGAGTTGGAATTCTGGCTTGCGGAAGTAATAGTAGCCGCCGATATCAATCATGGTGGCCGAATGCGTCTGCGGTGTGGCCGGACCCTCCGGCCCGTGATACCAAACCTCCCCGCCCAGCGTCCATTTGTCACCGAGGTCCCGCTGCACCAGCCAGCCCCCATAGCGGAAGTTCCGGTACCCGACCTGGTCGACGATCTGATAACCGCCACCGCCGTAGGTCGTCCACGGCCCAAAATCCTTCTGCATCCACAGCGGCAGCTTGTACCAGGTCTTGCCGACGCCGAGGCCGCGCGAGGCGCTACCGGTGGGCAGCTCAATCATCGGGAATACGCCCACCTCCGGCATCGTGGCGCTTTGGGGAATGAAGCGGTATTTCACGCCCAGCTCCGTGTCCAGCAGACCGTAGGCGCTGGGTCCGCTGCCTAACGGCGCATAGACCGAATCGTTTGACGGCACGACCGCGCCGAAATTCAGCACTGCGTGCAACTGCGTATTGGGCAGCGCGCCCCAGTTGAACTCGAACGCCGGTCCGACCGGATCCGTCTCAAGCCGCGTGCCGTCGCTGGCGGTGAATACATAGAACTCGTAGTGCCCGAGATCGACAGGCTCGGGGTCGTCGGTTTGAAATGGAGGACCAGCCATTGCGGCGCGGGGCACCGCCATCAGCGCCAGGGGACCAGCGCTGCCGAGGATGCGCAGCAAACACGCGAGGAAGAACTGTCTTCGAAGCATGAGAGCCAACTTTACCCTGCAAAGTAAATGGCCGTCCATCGCCTCGACACATTTCTGTCATGCGCAAATCACATGGCTGTCATCGGGCATAGCTGCAATAGCGCTCCGATCTCTAATGATCAAAAAAGGGGAGACCGCTATGAAAAAGATGTTCACAGCACTGGCGTCGGTCGCGGCGCTGATGGCCGCGGGCAGCGCCGGCGCAGCCCAAGGTCCGGTGCCGGCCGGTATACCCAGGCTCGACCATGTATTCGTGATCATGATGGAGAATCACGCCTACGGTCAGATCGCCGGCAATGCGCAGGCCCCGTACACGAATGCGCTCATGGCCAAGGCCAATTTCGCTACCAACTATTTTGCCATCGCCCACCCGAGCAGTACCAACTACCTCGAGGTGGTCGGCGGGTCCAACTTCAACGATCTCTCCGACCAGTACCCGAACTGGCACAATGGCACCTGCATACCCAACATGGTGCCCGGGCAAGCGACCAATACCGACGTACCGAGTACCGGAACCGTCTGCCCGATCACCGGCACGCACGGCAAGGACGCCGCGATTCCGGTGCGCGACACGACCATGAATGAAACCTCGAGTCCGCCGCTGACCAACATCAACGGCACGCTTGCGATCCCCGCCGATACCAATATCGACGGCATCTCGATCGCCGACCAGCTGGTCGAGGCGCACAAATCCTGGAAGTCCTATCAGGAGGGTCTGCCCAGCATCGGCGCCGACGGCGTCAACGTGAGCGACGGGTACTACACGCTGGGCGGCGTGAACTCCGAGGGTGCCAACGTGACATCGGACTTCGCGGCGCTCTCGACCACCGGTAACCCGGTGAGTTCGGCTAACGTGGTTTATCTGTATGCGGTCAAGCACAATCCGTTCGCGTACTTCGCCTCCGTGCAGGAAGGTTCCAGCCGCGATCTGAGTCTGCATCAGGTCGTATCGTTCGACGGCCAGCAAGGCCTGTATGCGGACCTGAAGTCGGGGCGGGTGCCGGACCTCGCCTTCATAGCGCCGAATCAGTGCGACGACATGCATGGGCGCGGCAACGGTACGGCGTTCTGCAACTTCGACGCGGATGACAACGGCACGCAACAGGGCCTCAATCCTTCGCTGATCCTGCAAGGAGACCTGGCGCTACAGCGGATTGTGACGGCAATCAAGGCTTCGCCGGTCTGGTCGGAGAGCCGTAGCGCGATCGTTGTGGTGTGGGACGAGAACGACTACAGCACGAGCACCAGCAATCAGGTGGTACTCATTGTCGATACCAACTACGGTCCGCACGGGCTGAAGAGCGGTAATTTCTACGACCACTACTCACTCACCAAGACGCTCGACGGGGCGTTTGGTCTGCCGTGCCTCAATCACGCCTGTGACCCGGGTGTACAGGCAATCTCGGACCTATTCCGCGAATAGTGAGTCGCTGGATCGCTGCCTCCCGCGCCTGGAGAGAGTGTCATCCTCTCTCCAGGCGCGCGCAGTTCACCGCCTTGCTGCTATTGGCGCTCTGGGGCACGGCTGCTGCCGAGCCTCCCCAGTTCGACCCGAGAAGCATCGCCACATCGCCCTGCGGCGTCGGCGTGCCGCCGCCCGGTCATGCGAGCCCCGAGATCCACCCCGGGCGCGAGGGACTGACCCTCACCGTGCGCCAGGACGGCAGTCGCCTCTGCTATGTCGCGAACGGCAGCGCCGATGCACCCGTGATCCGCGTGCGGCAGGGCGCCGAGCTGACGGTCACACTCAGGAACGAGATCACCGACCCCTCCGCCATCGATGACGTAAGTGGTCCGGCAAAGCTCACCAGCGCGAATCAGTCGGTGCCGGAGACGCCGGGCTACTACCCGGTGATCCCCGGAATGCGCCACCCCGCCACCGGCGCCACCAACCTGCATCTGCACGGCTTCGCGGTGCCGCCGGTGAAGCCCCAGGATGATGTGCTCACGGTCTGTACCGACCCGGCGTCCGCGCCCGCTGGTTGCGGACAACGACAGTTCACCTATCACTATCGCATCCCGGCCGACATGCCCGAGGGACTCTACTGGTATCACCCGCACGTGCATGGCGAGTTGCAGGCCCAGATGCTGATGGGCCTTGCCGGCGCGATCATCGTTGAAGGACCCGCAGCGGATGCGCGCCGTGCGCGGGGAATCGCCGAGCGCGTGCTGATCGTACGCCAGACGCAGGATCTCGACGCTGCGAAGACTCAGGCAGCCGCCATGACCGCCGCGCCGCCCGAGAGCGAGGCAGCGGCATCCCACGAAAGGAACTCGCGGCCAGCGACCGCGATCGACACAACGCACGAGCTGCTTTGCGTCGCGACGGCGGGCGTCGATGTGATCAGCCTTAACGGCACCCCCGTGCAGGTGGGCGATGCCCCCGATGCGGCGCTCGCGCATTTCGTCATTCCCGCGACCCGAGTGGAACTGTGGCGAGTCCTCAACGCCGCCACCGACGCGTTTCTCGATCTCGCGCTCGTCGATGCGGACGGCCGGCCGCTACCGATGACGGTCGTGGCGCGTGACGGCAGCCCGCTCACGGACGATGCGGGCGCGCCCCTTCCGGCGCGCGCGACGCTCGAATCACAGTTCGTGCCTCCGTCGGGCCGGATCGAGGTGCTGGTACGGCCGCCGCCAGCCGGCCACCACGCCTATCTCGTGACTCACGCGGTGGATACCGGCTGCGCCGGCGATCGGGTGCCGGAGCGGCGCCTTGCGCTAATCGAGGCCTCGGCGCCCGTCGCTGCGCCCGCGGCGCCAGATCCCGCTGCTGCGCATCTCAGCGGCGCGAGCCTATACAACGGACTCCTGGCGCGCCGGACCGATCGATCGCGGGTTATCGCGTTCGCGGAATACCCAAGTCCCGGGCAGGATGACCAGACCGATTTCTACATCGTCGAACGAAAGCCCGGGGCAGTCCTCAAGCCGTATCACATGGGCACCGCGCCTGCGATCACGGTGAAGGCAGGGACAACCGAGGAGTGGACCATTGAGAACTGGACCAACGAGTTGCATGCGTTTCACATTCACCAGGTCCACTTTCGCGTGCTCGCGATCGACGGCCGTCCGCTCAAGGCTCCGCCGCTGCTCGACGTCGTGAGCGTGCCGTATGCGACCGCGACCGGTTATCACAGTCCGGAGGGCCCGGTTCGTCCCGGTCGGGTGCGCATCAAGTTAAGCTTTCCCGCGACGCTCGCCGGTGACATCCCCTTTCACTGCCACCTGGCAGATCATGAGGACAACGGCATGATGGCGGTGCTGCGTGTGCTGCCTGCGCAAGCCCCGAACCGCTAACGCGGTGGTGAACTGTGCTGCACTCCACGGTCTCTGCGGATCGCTTCGCTATCGACACCGGGGTTGGCGTACTGCTCGTACTGTGACTCCCCTGGTGGTGCCTCCGCAGGTGCAATGGCGGGAGGCGAAATCGTCTCGGCCGCCGCCTGCACAGCTGCATCAGGCGGCGTTGCGGTCACAGCCTCTGCTGACCGATCAGTAGCTGGCGAGGTGAGGGGACCCGTCGCGGCGACGCGATCCATGGGAGGCTGAGTTGCAACGCTTGTGGCAGGCTCTGCGGCTGAGTGCCAAAGACCCTGGTGCCAGGACGAGAAGGCGAGCGTCACAATAAACGCCCCGACTGCCAGTCCGCCTAAGAGTAGTTGCCGTTTCACGTGCGACCCCGTTGGGAAACCCCAAAGCATAGGGGATAATCATGACAATCTGAGGATATGGCGCATGGCGATTCAACTCAACCACACGATTGTCCACGCACTCGATCCGCTTGCCTCCGCGAAGTTCCTGGCCGAGATTCTGGGGCTGGGCGAGCCAAAACCCTTCGGTCCATTCATGGGCGTTGAAGTCGACAATGGTGTGACGCTCGATTTCATCCGTGCCGAGCCACAGAAAATAACCATCGAGCACTATGCCTTTTTGGTGAGCGAGGCGGAGTTCGATGTCATCTTTACCCGGATTCGCACGCGCGGACTGTCTTACTGGGCCGATCCGGCTCACGCCCGGCCTGGCGAGATCAATCGCAACGACGGCGGCCGGGGCGTCTATTGGAACGACCCGAACGGGCATTATCTTGAGATCATTACTCGGCCCTACGGCAGTGGTGGCTGAGCGGCAGCGCGCACGTCCTGCGCCCGATGCTACTTCCCCTCTATTTTTTTCATCATCTCTTCGTGGACCTGGCCACGTTCGAGATTGAGGTTCTGTTCCAGGTCGGCTGAATAGAGCGCCGTCAGATAGGCGCGATCTGCGGCTGTGAGAGAGTCGGCAACAGGTGTACGGCAACCGTTGGCGAACAGGTCCGTGATGCTCGACAGCGGCGCGCATTGGTCCAGCTGCGCCATGCGGGTCAGTGACAACATGGTCAGGTAGTCGGCAACCGACTTCAGGGGATAGCGCGTGGTCTGTGCACTGTCGACAATAATCAGCACATGTGCAAATTCACTACGCAGCCGCCTGGTGATCCTGCTGCCGGCGACACCGCCGGGCTGCATACCCTTGGCTGTCACGTCTGAATCGATCTGCGCCCCGCCCTGGATCGGTGGGCCTGTGCCCGGACCGCCCCCGAAGCTCTGATCTGTCGACCCGCTCCCGGTGACGATCGGCAGCTGAGTTTCCATGGACCGGGTCGCCGTTTCGTACCATGCCTGGATGGGACGATTGAAGGTTGTCATCTGCTTGGTCAGCGCTGCGGGATAAAAACCCAGCAGCAGCCGATAATTCGTCGCAATGCGATCGAGCAGCCGCTGCGGCTCGCGGGTGAAGACAATTTCCACGGTGATCGGACACTTCTTGCCGAATGTTCCTGTCGGCGCACCGATGCCCCGCGCGACTTCCATTATTTGCCGGGTGACGAAATCCCGGCCCCTGGGCTCCAATCCCGTGACTTCCGGGCACACGGGCTGCTGCCAGCGACCGATCTGGTTGATCCGGGCTCCCGCTGCCGAATGGGACGCCACAAAACCGGCCACGGCATGCGATAGCTCAGAATGCTCTTTGAGCCGTGGGGCGGTAACAGATACCTCCTGTAGCGGCTCCGAAATCGACGGCGAATCTTGCGACTGTTGCGCAACAGCGGCGTCCGGACAAGAGGCCATCCCGCAGACCAGGAGACAGATCCAGGTGGCCACGGAAAGACCAGCGGCCCCCGAAAGGCGCACATCCAAGTCTCGTCGGATCCAGTCTCCAAAACACCGCATCGGTTGCACCCTCATGGAAAAAATAGAGTCGCCTCTCATCTGCGCGTGACACACACCGGCAGACTCGCGAGTCTAACGGGCAACCAGATTCTGCGTGTTACCTAACGTAACTGGCATTGCAGTGCAGTATCATGGCGATCGGTTGAGAACTCTACATTATTGGGTACGTGCGCTCTTTCCCCAGGTGATGTCAGTTCTGCGCAGACCCATCGCCAGCCGGGCAGCGAGCAGCTTCAAAATGAACTTGCCGGAGAAACCGCTATGGTTCGGAACGTCATCGGCAAGTTCAACGCCGGCACGCCGGGCTTTCGTCATCACGCGCATCTCAAGGGGCGGCGCACCGGAAGGAAAGCGGTTCCGGTACATCGATAGCCAGTGTCCTTTGGTGAAATCAAGGAACATTGCGGAATTGCAGCACGTGGCGACGACTCGCCGAGTCGGGGACTCGGGCTTGAGCCGATACTCTTCGAGATACTCCAGCCCCGTCACGCACCGCACGCGATCTTTTCGATATACGATTACGGTGCTGCCGCCGTCAGGATCGAGCACGGGAGGCGCAGAGGCCAGCTGCTCAAGCCGCCGTCCCGCTTCTTGGCAGCTGGCGCAGAGGCAACTGCCGGTCAGAATCGGCGCGCCGACCGCCTCGAATTTCACCTTGCCGCACTGGCACCTGGATAGGAGCAGTTCGTGCTTCTTCGGGTTCATGGCGCCGTCCCTCAAATTTGCTTAGCGAGCCCTCGCCATACTATAGCCGTCGCCGAATGGAACCGCGTGAGGTGTGGATGTTTTCCGCGGCATCTGGCTGAAGGGTGACCTTGGGGAACTTCCGATTCCCACTCGCTGTCCGAGAGCGGTAGCGGGAGACTAAAGGACGATGCCTCGATCAGCCACGGGCGGGCTTGCGTGAAATACTTCCCTCTCATCTGGTCCGCCATTTGGCGTAAACCGACCGAGGCGGTACTCGTATGGCTGGCCGTGATCGCCTCGTTCACTCTGTTTGGCCTCATGGTCGGTCTTCATGCCAGCTACGATCGGGTCATTGCGACCGCCCGATTGGACCGAATTTACGTCAATCAACGCTTTCCCAGCGCAAGCCCCGTAGACGTCCTGTTGCCCATTAGCGTGCGCGATGAGATCGCGCGAGTTGAGGGAGTTTCGGCGGTGGCGTCTGCCTACTATCTTTGGGGTTACTACCAGAATCCGAATAAGCGTGCCCGCGTCCGTGCCTTTGATGAGCAGATGCGATTTGCGTGGCCGGAGTTACCCCTTACGACTGCCCAGTGGAACCAGCTGGCCGCGACGCCCGCGGGCCTGTTTGTGAGCCGCAGTCCAGCCGCACGACTGGGTGTCAAGACCGGTGACATGCTGCCGATCATATCCTCAGAGTCGCGCGCCGATGGGGCGTCGGCGTGGGAGTTCCAGGTAATCGGCGTGGTGCCCGATATGCCGAACCACGAACCTGTGATCGTGGGCAATTTTGCCTATGTCGACAATTCCAGGCCGCCGTCTGACCGTGGGTATGCGCAGGAATTTCGGGTCGCAGTGAAAAAGGGGGCGGAGGCTGAGGACGTAGCCGCCCGTATCGATGAAGCGTTGGCTAATTCGAGCACACCGACGCTTTCGATTCCCGACAAAGTCGCCGAAGTGGACGCCGTCAACCAAGGCATCTCCGTAGCGTCCAAAACCTGGCCGATCGCGGGCGCCGGGATTTTCATGATCCTGCTGCTGACGGCAAACGGCATTGCTCAGTCCGTGCGAGAGCGGACTCCCGAATTCGCCGTGCTCAAGACCTTGGGATATCGAGATTCGGTGCTGGTGGGCCTGGTATTCGCAGAAGCAGCGATTCCCTGCCTGGCCGGCGCCTGCATCGGCACCGGCATCGCTAAACTCACGTCCGGCCTGCCCTTGAAGTACCTCCCGACCGCGCTGGCGTCGGTACCCCCACCAACGCTTTCATTTGCCGTCCTGTCAGTGTCACTCGCCTCTGCGCTGTTGCTGGCGCTGGCCAGCACCGCAATTCCGATGCGCCGACTGCGGTGTCTTTCAGTCACGGACGCGTTGGCGGGACGTTAGCGTGCGACTCCTAAGTCAATCGATAATTCTGGCGCGTCTGGGTCTTTCCGGGCTGCCGGGACGCAAATGGTCCGCCCTGGTTTTGATCATAAGCGTGGCATGCGTCATCGGGGTGCTGATTTCTTTGCTGTCCGTGACGGCCGGAATGTTGCGGGCCTATCGATCCGGAGAAGATCCACGCCTGGCAATCGTTTTGGCGCCGGGATCCAACTCTGAACTTGGTAATGGCATTTCAGTGGATGATGTCGGAACAATTCTTGATGCACCCGGAATCGCGAAAGATGCCAATGGGCGTCCGCTCGCAGATCCAGAGTTTGTCTTCTGGGTGCCTCCGAGCGGCCGCTACAGCATCGGCGCACCTACGCTGCGCGGCATTGGCCGAGACGGTTTGGTGCTGCATCAAAACCTCCGGGTGGTCGAAGGGCGCTTATTTCAAGCGGGAAAGCAAGAGGTCATTGTCGGTGTTGCGGCCGCGCGCGCCTTCAGATTGCACGTGGGGGAGCGTATCAGGCTTCCTGGAGGATCATGGCCGATCGTCGGTGCCTTCGCGGATGATGGCAGCATGTTGGAGGGCCAGTACCTTGGCGATGCAGATACCCTGATGGCTGCGGGCCACATGTCGGGGTTCAGCAGCGTGCTGGTGAGGCTGGAATCGTCTGCGCAATTCCAGAGCTTTGCGCACTGGATTGCCGCCAATCCGACTCTCAAGGAAACAGCAGCGCGGCAATCCGAATTTGCGTTACGGTCGGGCCATCAGTACTCGGCATACTTTACCGCTCTCGCCTACTTCGTAGGAGCAGTGATGGCGCTCGGCGCCATATTTGGCACCACCAAGCTAACCTATGCCACAGTGAGTTCCCGAACGCGCGAAATCGCAACCCTTCGAGCGATTGGCTATCGCCCCATACCGGTAGCCTTCTCAGTCTTGCTCGAGACACTGCTGCTGGCGCTCACCGGAGCGCTGCTCGGGTCCGCGGCCGCATGGTTGCTGTTCAATGGCCGACACGTGATAGAGGCTCGCAACATATTTGATCTGTCGATTTCACCAAGCCTCGTCGGTCTCGGCATTGCCTGTGCGCTGGTTCTCGCCATGCTTGGCGGTCTTCCGCCGGCCGTGCGCTCGGCTCGGCTTTCTGTCACGGATGCGCTTCGAGCGCTATGAACTCGAAGCCACCTGCGGCGCTCGGGCGCACGTAAAGGCCGCCTCATTGTGGCTCAGTATCAGCAGACAACCACGCAAGGCATCCATACCCAATAACCCTTTACCATTACAAAAGCCGGCCGGCAGCTTGCCAATTGCTGGGTTCAGCGTGACGGTGCGGCCACCCCGCAGCAATGGCACGTTTCGCACGGTGCGCTCTGCGCGGTCGACACCGCCCAGACTTTCGGCGACGTGTCCGCTCTTTTCACTGCGGCCGCCAATGGCGCGCGCGATATTGGAGTTTGCCGAGAATTGTGTGTTGGTCGCGCCGGTATCGATGCCCATGAGATCTGTAACGCCCGCGGCTGTCGCGGGAACCAAATACAATGGATCCGCAGTCTTGGAGTGACAGGCCTGATACACAGGTACGGGCGCTGCCGGCAAATCCGACTTTTGCAGATCGGATAAGGCGCGCTCAAAAGGCAAGAATCGAAGCGACGGGGCTGCAAGGTCTAACTCCGCGGACATTCCGGCAGGCGTCAGGAACTGCGGCGACACGATTCCGCCAATATGGTTGGACTCAAAATAGGGAGGGAATGACACTACTATCGTTTTATTCCAACTGAATCGCCGGCCATTGCTCCAACGTCCTTGAAGGGGCTGCGTGATTCTCGGAACGACGGAACCGTTTACCATCGAGCCGGGCATCGCCGCCGTCGGAATTTGTGCCGCCTGCACATACCAGGCGGCCAGTAAATTGACGCTTGCGCCGGTATCAATAATAAATATCGCGTCCTGCCCCGCAATCCGTGCCTTCACAAAGGGATTGGGAAATCCCTTCGAAGCGAGCACGGGGTCATAGAAGATAGGCAAAGACTTTAATTGGAATCCTTCACCATCCTGTGCGCTTCCGGAACGACCACTCACGAAGAAAATAGCGGCTGCTGCCCAAACGAGACGGCTCGCGGCGCTCTTCAACCAAAACCGCCCGCGCGTAGTTCTATTCAAACAGACAGTTTCCCGAGCAGATCACGGCCGGTGGTCTTGGCGGCTTTGGTAGCTGTGCAAGAACGTCCTTGCTGATCTTCGCTACGACATGAATTTGAGGGTCCACGACCTCTGCGATGTCGTAATGAATCGAGGTCGCAAGCACTGTGGCAACCTCACCGGCGTCCAGACGGTAATGACTTATGAGCCAGTTGGACAGGCCCGAGGTGGCATTCTGCTGCGCCGCCTGCAATGATCCGCCGATGCCGCAAACCATGATGTACTGGTTGTTCTCCGCCCACGGCTGGTCGAGCAGCTCGTCCCGGATGAGTGTCACGGTAAATTCGACATCCATGGAAGTTTCGAGCCCCTGTCCCGTGATCTCGCCATCCGCCTGCAGCGCGTGGCCGTCACCCATGACGAGGAGAGCCCCTGCCTGATAGACGGGCAGATAGAGGGTCGCCCCCTCGCGTATCTGGTTGTAGTCCAGGTTTCCCCCGAAGCGGCCCAATTCGGCGCTATTGTTGATGGCATCCCCGATCGGCGCGGTACCGATAGAGCCAAGCATTGGCGCTAACTTGACCTGATACCCCTTGAGCTTCTCTGATGGTTTGTCAGGTCTGGCAGTTCCATTGATACGATCGAGTATCCAGATATCGCTCCAATTCTGTGGAGGCTTTTGTTGATACCCGGGTGAAACCGCGATGGACGCTACGCTGCCGCGGTACTGCCATGCCGTGTCCCGATTTGGCCGGATCTTGTTGAAGTGAACGCCGATCGTATCCCCGACCATCGCCCCCTCGACATAGAACGGCCCCGTTAGCGGATTGCCATTTATCGCAACTGTAGCGTTGTGCTCGTCGTGCCCGGCCGCGTCCACGGTCTTGGTACGGACGGTGTCGCCGGGGAAGATGTGCAGGGCCGGAGGGTTGGCGCCTGAATAGGAACCGTAGAAGACCTTCGGCTCGTAAACAATAACTCTTGGGGCATCGGGCCGCTGCTTGGGTCGTCGGGCCGAAACGCTAATCGGAAGGTCGTACAGCTGTCCGGAACCCGACAACGTTCCGTTATTTTCCTTAAGCAATAGGGCGCCGAACGGTTTGTGCTCGCCCGGAGCCAGAATCTCCAAGTGCAGTCCGTCCTTCTGCAAGGTGCCGGAATACTTGTAAGGAAATGGTCCGTCATGAACCAGATAGCCCGATCGCCCCACGTAATTCTGGCCGTCAGTCGATAGCTCAAGCCCGGCCACGTAGGTACCCCCTGGGTAGGTGGTTGTGACCTCCCAGCGCCCGGTGAGCTTCGGATCGGGAGTTGCGGCTGCTGCTCCCGTTACCCACGCCGCAAGAAGCCATGCAAGAACATGCCTGTGCGTCAACATCTAGGGCCCCGCTCATTATCGTTTGGGTTTCGGATCCAGGCCGCATCACAAGGACCGCGCAGGCCTCAGAGAGTTCAACTACATTCCACCGGCTACGGCCAACGAACGTCGCCAATCCAGGAAGCCCCTGAGACTATATGATCCACGCTTCGTCAGCCTAACCGAGGTGGTTCAGATGAAACGCATGGTCATGATCGGTATCGCGGCAGTAGTTGTCTCGCTGGCGGGGGTTGCCATCGTCAGCGGCCAGACGGCGCCCAATAGACCCCAAGGGGTGTCAGAGAAACAGTGGATTCCCCTCAGCGACAGACTGGGTTTCGTCGTGCTGCCGTCTGCCGCAATCGCATCAGGGTCAGCCGATCCTGACGTGTTGATGGTAAAACCGCCCGTCGAAGGTTACTTCATGGTGAAGGAAAACTCCGGGTGGTCGCGCGTCGCAATTACAGAACCCGTGTTTGGTCCCGGCGGTAGCTGATTGCAAAGGATCGATAATCCATAAGCGTCCGTTACTGCTCCTCGAGAAACGGATTCTCAACCATCGCGCCGCCGAATTTTCGGCCGTGTTCTCATTCGGGAGGCGATTCGTCCACACCGGTCTTGTTTGCACGCTTTCGCTCTTCTTCCGCGTCCGTCAGCATTTGATACATAGCTTTGTCGTTCGCCGCGTGCCACGCCCAGCCCGCGGCGGTCCCGCCCCAGCGATGATCTTCGATGGTGAGGTCTATGCCGTGCGCGATCAAAAAGCGCGCGCCCTCGAAATTGCGGTGCGTCGCGCACTCATGGAGGATGCTCGCCGGTTCGTGAGTGGCCCAGTCGGTGTTCACGTCGGCGCCGTGCGCGAGCAGGAACTCGGCGATTTGAAAATGCTTGCTCATGACCGCCCAGGCAAGCGCGACGTCGAGCACCTGCTGCACCTGGGGAACGCCCGGACGGACGTTGCGGTGGTGACGAGCCGGATCACCGAGCGCCGGCTGGCCCTTATCGTCGAACCAGCGTTTGACGCGATCCAGATCGCCGATGCCGGCGGCATGCGGCAGATCGTCCGGCAGCGGCCAGATCTGCGTCAGCAGCGGGGCCAGATGCGCGTGGCCCACGTCGAACGCCCAGATCAGCGCCATGGACGGTGGTGGCGAGGATGAGCGCAGCAAAGCCGGCGACCGCTCCAGCACTGCGCGGATGAAGGTTTCGCGGTTGGCTCCGGCGAGTTGCCCAATAACGTCAGCCTGGAGAACCAGGTGCCGGTCATCGAGTAGCCAGGCCTGACTTGCAAGCCAGCCTGTGAACGCCGGCAGGTCGTCCTTATCCATCGCGTCCAGCAGCTGGCGGATGACGAAGGCGACCCAGGGCTCCGTTGTCCGGTGCAGTGATGGGCAATGCTCAATCATGTCGGCGACGAAAGCCGGGCGGCCGTCCCAGCGGTCGATCTCGACACCCAGGCTGGGGTCGAGCGCGATCGCGCGATCCAGCAGCATCGCCGCGACGGTCTCGCGCTTGAACCGGCAGGCGCCCATAAAGGCGTAGTTCACGGCGTCGCGGTCCCTGCCTTGAGGCTCGTCAAGGCAGGCGCGCACGCCCTCCTGGTCCCCCAACGCCGCGAGCACGACCAGCGTGCGCGGCAGCACCTTCTTTTGCTGAAGGAGCGCCATCATACCGGCAGCGCCGCAGCGGATCAGGACGTCCCATACCGAAGGAGTGACGAGCGCGCCGGCATCGATCAGAACCGTCGCGCAGTCAGGCCTGCAGAATTCCGCCTCGCGCTTAGGATCGCTGACGTCCATCGCATAAGGCGTCGTGGCCTGGAGCAATGGGTGGCCCGCCTCGTCGCGCCAGGCCAGCAAACCGTTATGTTCCGCCAGCAGCGTCTTCAAACGCTCGACATCATTGTCGTGGATCGCGCGGTTGGCCTCGGCCAAGGCCCACTCGAAGCTGACAGTGCGCTTCAGGACCTCTTCGCGAAGCTCTCGCCAACCGGCAAAACCATATTCGCGAGCCAGCGCGAGCTGGGCGTCGCGATGTGAAACAGCGAGTTTGCGGGCGAGAATCTTCGCCTGCTTGCGCAGGGATTCCAGCGAGGGGCGTGCAGGAAGGGACTTCGACGTGGTCATGGCGACCTCCTTTCATAATCGCCTGCGACCCGCTGAATCAGGCAGAAAGAAGGTGCTGAACACGAGCACTCAGATCGAACAGGTGGGAGTTTTCCCTTGCCGCGGGTAGGAGGCGCCCTGTTTGGCGCGCTTTTTATAGTTTTACGGAGGTTCCGGTAGCTGTCAATTCAGGCCGGCACGACAACTGGAGGGTCGGCGGAAGTTCGCGGCTGGCACATGTGATCATCCGGGGCAGGATGCAATTCGATTGTGCGGTGCGGTAATATCCAGGGGTTTAACTGATAACTAATCAACAGTTAACCCTCACCATATTCCGCTGCATTTAATGTGGAGTGTGTTGCGCGGCTGCTTAGAGTGGCGCCAGGTGCGCCTTGGAGATGACCTTGAAGTTGCATTCGGTCCGTCATACCCCCGTCCTGGCGACCTTGGTCCTCAGCGCCATGCTTGCTGGCGCTGCGGCTGTTGGGGCGGCAGAGCCCGCGGTTCAGCCGGTCCCGCAGGATTCAAATCCGTTGTCGGAAGTGCAGGTAATCGCCGCAAAGCTGGACCCGCAACAGTTGAACCATGTGGCCATGAAATTCGTGGAATCGCACGCTGCGATAGATCCGGCGATTCACCAGATGAGCCGGTGGAAGAAGGGGCTATGCCCGAGGGTGACCGGACTCACGCCTGAGGCGGACGCGTTCGTCAAGGGCCGCGTGGAGGAAGTCGCGCGAAGCGTCGGCGCGCAGAGAGGGGGGGTTGATCCGAAATGTGAGGTCAACGTCGAGATTTTCTTCACGACCGAGCCGCAGAAACTGCTGGATCACCTTGCTCAGGCCGCTCCGGTGCTCCTTGGCTCGTCCCGATCGGCCGGCGACACCGCTTTTAACCGCGGCATTCAGTCGTGGTATCTCACGGGAACCACGTCAACGGCGGGATTTCAGCCATCCGGCGATGGTGCCGATGCGGCCCTTTCTACCTCGTTGTCTGACGCGGTAGGGAATCAGCCGGCCGGCATCACCGGCAGCTATTTCACCAAAGGTCTCACGAGCGAACTGCGGCACGTGCTGATCATCGTGGACAGAGGCAAGGTCGCAACCCTGTCTGTGCGGGCCATAGCCGATTACGTCGCGATGCTCTCGCTCACACACATGAGCTCGCTCGACACATGCAACGAACTACCGAGCATCATCGACGTGTTGTCATCCGGCTGCGGCGAGCGCGGAAAACCAACATCACTCACGGACGCCGATACGGCGTACCTCAAGGCGCTTTATTTGTCGAACCGCGAGACCAACCTCAATCTCCAGCAAGGGGAAATGCGCGATCAGATGACAAAGACGATTCTGGGGAAATAGTGTCAGGTACCTAAGCGTGGAGCGCCCAGGATGAGGTGCATTCGATGACATGGACGTCGCCCGCGCGCGCGGCCTTGTCGGTCCTCGGCGCGACGCTGCTTCAGCTCGCCCCCTTCGGAGCAGCCGAGCGCGCGCTCGCGGCAGATCCTCAGGTGCATCTCACGGTGCTGGACACCGATGCGCGCATCTCGCGCAACGCGTCCTATACCATCACGTGGACCAGCGCGGACATTCCTGCGAACACGACTCTCAGCCTGCGCCTCTATTGGAAGGTGGCGGATTTGGGGGTGCGGATCGGTGGGGTGGTGCAGCCGGGCGATTCGAGCCGCTTGCTTACCAGCGTGTTCGACGCGGCGACGACGAAGGCGTTCCTGGAGAAGTTCAAGTCGAACGCCATCGTCAGCACGATCGAAACCGGCAAATACGTATGGGACGTCCCCAAGTTCTGTGCCCAGAACACCGAGCAGGGCCACAGCGTATGTGACAGCGCGCCGTCGTTCCAGCTGCAACTCATCCTGCGCGCATCGAACGATCCGTGCGCGGACAACATACGCTGCAGCAAGCCGCGCACGCTCTTTAGGACTGAACTGAGCCGCGGGGCGATCTCGTTTGGCGAATGAGCGGCGGCTTCCTCAGGACTGAATTATTGTTGGTCCGGAGTACTGCCGGGGAAAAATGAGGCGGAACGTCGTGCCCGTGCCTGAAGATGTCTGCAGCTCAAGGCTGGCATCAAGCAGCTCGCATAGGCGTTTGACGATCGAAAGGCCGATGCCTTCCCCCGCAATAATACCGGCCAACGGTTGCGCGGAACGCGACGGAAGGGAGCGCGCCGGTTGCAAGCTATCAGGCGAGGTGCTGCTCAACCCGGCTTTGACCTCGGCCTCTTGGGAGGCGGCGGTGGCCTCCTTGAGAACTTGCTCAAGCGGGCCGGCATGATCAGGATCGAACCCCGGGCCGGTGTCCTGAACGCACACAATCCACTGTTGCGTACCGGGCGTCTCATTTTCCTCCCATGTAATGCGTATCCCGCCGCGCTCGGTGGCTTTAAGTGCATTCAATACGAGATTTTGCACGATTCGACGTACCTTCACCGCGTCACCTTCCACAAGCAGCGACGCAGGTCCCTCGGTTTTCAGGAAAAGATTTCGTTCCGCGGCCAGACCGCGCAAGGACTCCGCCGCCTCCTTCAAGAGCTGGCCAGCGTCAAACGTCGCGAGGTTGCGTCGCTCCTCGCCTGCTTCAAGACGCGACAGGTCGATCATGTCATTGAGAAGCACTCGCAGCGACGTGACATTGCGTTGCAAGATCTCCGAGATCTGCGCCCGCGACGAATCGTCGACGGCCCGACTGGTAACCAGTGCCGACGCATTGGCAATCACACCGGCCGTCCCGCGCAAATCGTGGGCCGCTTCCCGCCATACCTCGGCGCGCTCTAGCTCGAGTGTCTGAAGCTGCTGCAGTGCATGCTCCAAATCAAGTACTCGAGCGGCCGCCTCGGCTTGCTGCAGGCTGGCATACCGCGCGGCGCTTTCGCATACTCCTTCAGCGCAAAGACGCACCAACGCGGCTCGTGCCGCGGGCATAAGAGACTTTTCGGTTGGTTTGACTTTCTCCTCATATCGCTCGAGCTCGCGCAATATGCACAGATGCAGGTGCCCCCATTCGCGCATTGCCTCGCGCTGGTCATAGCCCTGCTGCCAGCGATGCAAACCATGTACCGCCGCGTTCTCCCGCTGTTCTTCGCGGGCGTGCCGGCTTTCCGTTGGATCCTTTGCACGGAGCCTATGCTCGAAAGCATCAAGAACCTGCGGGATATGGTCGTTGAATTGAGTGCGCGAGATGGTAGTTGACGTGGTGAGTTCTGGATCATGAGCCACCGAGTCCTGCCAACTGCTCAGAATTCTTGAGCGCCCGGCGCGGAGGTAGTCTGCTAAGACCGTCAATTGGGCTTCGGTACGCAAGGTCGGCAAGCTCCCAGGTGGCAGGGTCGAAACATCGGCCAAGTCTGACACTCAGCCTGGATTTTCGTAGGATATAAAAAAGCAGCCTTCAGGAACATGTCTCACCCTGATCGGCAGGAATACCTCCCTATCTGGCGTCAGTTCCTGGCGGCTTGGGCGCTCAAGACCGGCTCCAAGCGAAAGGTTGAGCGTGGCCATTCACCTCCACTTGATGATCGACAAGATCACGACCGCGCTGAAGGCGCGACTCGGCAAACGGATTGGCAAGCTGAACGATGAGGATGTCGTAAGGCCTAACCGCGCGTTGACGGTGTCTCTTGGGCTTGCCCGTTGAACGTTGCTCAGTCAATCCGTTTGTGCGGCGCGCTAATATCCCAAGCGTTTGATCGGTAGTTAATCAACCGTTAACCCTTCACCGCCGTTCGCTGCAGTAAAGTGCGATGCGGGGAATCGCTTAGAGTGGCGCGAGGTGCGACTTGGAGAGGTCATGGGGTTAGATTCGTTCCGTGATATTGCCGTCCCGGCGACTTTGGTCCTGAGCGCCATGCTTTTCGGCCCGTCTGCTGTTGCGGCGGAAGAGCCTGCAGCCCAGCCGGCGCCGCAGGATTCAAGTCAGATGTCGGAAGTGCAGGTAATCGCCTCAAAGCTCGACCAGCAGAAGTTGAGCCATGTGGCCATGAAATTCGTGGAATCACACGCCGCGGTGAATCCGGCGATTCACCAGATGAGCCGGTGGAAGGCGGGGATATGCCCGAGCGTGACCGGACTCACCCCTCAGGCCGACGCGTTCGTCTTGAGCCGCGTTGAGGACGTCGCTCGGAGCATCGGTGCGGGCAGGCGAGGAGCCGACCCAAAATGTGAGATTAACGTCGAGATTGTCTTCACGTCCGAGCCGCAGAAGCTGCTCGACCACATTGCCAAGGACTTTCCGGTGCTGCTTGGCTCGTCCCGATCGGCCGGCGATACCGCCTTTAGCCGCGCCATTCAGGCCTGGTATCTCACGGGAACTACGTCAACGGCCGGATTTCAACCCCCGACCGACCCTGGAGATGCGACCCTCCTCCAAGCGTTGTCCGACCCGGAATCCAAGAGTTCCGTCTCGAGTGTTGATCCGGATTACGGCTCAGGAAGACAGCCGTCTGGCCTCACCGGTAGCTATTTCACCAAGGGTCTCACGAGCGAACTCCGACACGTATTTGTCGTCGTGGACAGGGGCAAGGTCGCAACCCTGTCTGTGCGGGCCATAGCCGATTATGTCGCGATGCTCTCGCTCACACACATGGGCTCGCTCGACACATGCAGCGACCTACCGAGCATCATCGACCTGTTCTCATCCGGCTGCGTCGAACGGGGAAAACCTGCATCACTCACCGACGCTGATACGGCGTACCTAAAGGCGCTTTATTCCTCGAACCGGGAGACAAACCTCAATCTCGAGCAGGGGGAAATGCGGGATCGGATGATTAAGACGATTCTCGGAAAATAGAATCAAGCGGGACTTCCTCCGGTAGAACGAAAAATCAGTCCGTCCCAAGCGTACGCACTCACACTATGGGTCTCACCAGTACATCTCCAGGCCCACGTTCGGGGTGGCTGAAGGGTGCGTTCCAGAGACAGACGGCGGTCTGCACGATGGCGATTCTGAGCGCGCTTCTGGTCCAGTCCGCCCGAACCGATGACAAGAACCAGGGAAACGCAGAGTCTTCAGCGCTCGAGGAAGTAGTGGTTAAGGCGACAAAGCTTCTCGACAAGCCAACGCTGCAGCACATCGCTAGGACGTTCACCCGGTCTCATGCGACGCCCAATCCGCGAACCGGGCAGATCTCCCACTGGGAAATTACACTCTGCCCGGTCACGCGCGGCTTGCCGCCTCAATATGCTGAGTACGTGACCCACAGAATCGTGGCAGTTGCAAAAGAGGCCGGAGCACCCAGCAGCGCGGCGAGTAATTGCAATGTCAATGTGCAGATTCTGTTCACTCGAGAGCCGCAGAAGGAACTGGACCGTATTGCGAAAATCGCACCGGCAATGCTGGGATATCCCCACGGGTCACTCAAGGAACTTGCGATGGTGCGGTTCCCTGTTCAGGCGTGGTATGTCACTGGGACTGCGGCCGTGCCGGGAACACACTTTGTCCAGCTTGATTCACAGTTTAGCGGAGCAGTATTCGGGCCGCCCAGTCACCTTGAGGATGTCGTGAGCCAAATCGGGTACGAGCTCGTCGCCGTGGATGAGTCGAAGATCAGTGATTATTCGCTTGACGCGATCGCCGACTATATCGCGATGCTCGTGCTCACACGGACCGCCCAAAATGGTTGCAACGTATTCCCGAGCATCATTGACCTGTTCTCGCCCGATTGCGCCTCAAGCGAGCGACCCCAAGCGTTGACGGACGCCGACAAGACATTCCTCAAAGCGCTATACGGCGCACGGTTCGGTATGACGCTCAACATCGAGCAAAACCAGATTACCCAGCAGCTCGTACATGCGTTCGGCCGATAGCAGCCACGGTCGAAGTCGCGCGCCTGGTGCGCTTCACCCATTCAGGATGAGAATGGCGAGTGAACGCGGCGCGATCAACGAAGGTCCGGTTACGGTTGGCGCATCCCCGTGATGGGCGAAGGGCGGCCGTTGCGAAACACACTGCCCGACAGCGAACCGTCCGCGGCGAGCGTGACTTCGTAGTCCACGCGCGCGGGTTTGCCGTTGAACTCGAGGTCGTAGCCCCACTTCGCCATCGACCCCTTGAGCGTGCCGGTAAGCTTTGAGGCCGCCATTCCGGGCAGGTCAGGCGCACAGCTTCCCGAGAGCGCCTCCCCGGCCTGCACGAGCGTACAGTGAATCACCGCGATCTTGCCGTTGAAGGTGTTGTCGAGCTTCCAGGTACCAGAGAAATCCGCCGCCGAGGCGAGGGCGGGCAGGAGTAGCGCGGCCGCAAAGTATGCGAGCTTCATGTGTCGAACCCCCAATTTGTTGTGCCGCTACAGGTTACCGGCCATAAACCGCGAAGCGCAAATCCACACCTTCCGCCGGGGTTGGACCGACGATCGCTGAAACCAGAAGCCAAGTCGGATTGGCGCCCTTATACTTGCCCTAGACCACAAATGATGCGAGGGGGCAGGTCCATGTCACACAAGATTGTCCGGTTGACCATTTTCGCAGCAGTGCTTGGTGGCCTCGCCGGGC
>Ga0210391_10000034_pt1 | contig 177297 bp, 146 predicted proteins | sample IncBWC12OmetaG_FD_160573 | JGI IMG/M metagenome (GOLD analysis project Ga0210391, IMG submission 160573) | Forest soil microbial communities from Barre Woods Harvard Forest LTER site, Petersham, Massachusetts, United States - Inc-BW-C-12-O ...
CGGAGTACAATCACGACCGGCCCCACCGCGGAGTGCAAAACCGCACTCCGCACGAGGCGTTCTTAGCTTTCGCAGGTGTACTAAAAAACGAGGCCCTGACTGTCTAAATTAGCGGGGAGCACTACATGTCGAACTTCATCAGGCATCTGATGCAAGTGCATGCCGTGAAATCGAACGAAGTTCCCGGGCGGGCGGCGCATCCTTAATAACGTGAAAGACCTTCGGGGTGGCCTACCCTTTGCGGTTTTGAATTTGCAAAGGGTGGGGCACTCGGCCGTTCCAAAACGGGACTAGCCCCCGAATTTCCATTCGAAAGTACTACGCCCATCATTCGAATCTAGTACTACAGTATAATATCTCTTGACAAGCATCACAGCCTGCGCTACCATGCCCCGTGAAGCTCGCGTTCCATTCCGCAATCCCCCCGCTCCGTCCCCTATCCGCAACGCTCTCTTCGCGTTTCATTACCGCGTTACCTCATTGCGTTATTACTTCGTTTTTCATTTACCCTCAGCCCTGCGGCCGAAGGCCCGTAACCCCAACAGAATCTATCTCTTTCGCGCGAATCACCCGTAAACCCAATAGAATCCTACTCTTTCACAATGACCCCCGGGGGTACCCCCGTATCACCCTAGTTACTAATCCCAGCCATTCCCAATCGCTCAGTGCGCCCACAACCCGCACAAACCCACAACCCACAGAAGAAAGGTCACTTTATGCCTCGTAAATCCGATCCATCCACGCTCTGCCAGCACCACTCCAAAGACGGCAAGCAGTGCCACATGCTCCTCGCCCCGGACAGCGCAACACTCTGCACCTTTCACACCCGCTCGCACGCAAAACGTGTCGCCTTACAACGCGACGAATCTGAGGATCTCTCCGCCCTCTTCAGCCAGGATCTCCCCAAGCAAAAAACCGCCGCCGACATCCACACCCACCTCTGGAACCTCTCCCTCGCCCTCCAGCAAGGCCGCATCTCCCCACGCCGCGCCGCCGTCCTCGCCTACATCAACAGTCTGCTACTCCGCACCCTCCCCGTCATCGAAAAACAAGACTCCTCCGGCGACTCCGCCGGAATCGACATGACCGGCGCCCCGCGTCCCATCCGCAACCTACCGCCTCCGCCGCCCGCGCCCGCCGATAACTTCGTCTTGCCCACTGCCCAATCAACTGCACCACCTTCAACCCTCGACGACCCTCCGCCGTTCGGCTACGGATCATCACTGCCACGTCGCAACGTGGTCCTTCGCGGCAGACTCGCCCGCTACCGCCCCAACCACCGCGCCAACTCCTCGCAAAATGCACCAGCCACGCGACTCAAAATCGCACACCCGCGCCATCGCCGCCACGGGCGTTCGCAAAACCGCTACAGCTTTTCCGCGGAGCGAATCTCGACACACCCATACCAAACGGGACAGTCCGCCTGTCCCGCCCTGAACTACGTAGCAGGGAATCCGAAATTTCTGAGTTGGAAGAACTTCAGGACTTCTCGGGGACCGTCGGCGGCGGGGTTGGCGTCACCGCGGTCGGCGTCACCGGCTTGTAGGTGGTCATCGGCCTTGGCGGTTGGCCGGAAGTCTTGGGCACCACTTTCTTCGGTTTTTTCTTTTCTCTGCCTCGTGCGTCGCGATTCCCCATAAAATAATCGTCTCCTCGTTTTGATGTGCCGTGATTTAACGCAGCTTGATTGCTGCCCGTTAATTTGCTGCAGCTTAGTTTGATGCGCGTTTTCGCGCTCGCGTCAGTATACCTGTTGCGCCGCCGGAGAATCTGGCAGCCAGCAATTTTTCAGGACGCCCGATCCTATCGCCACGATCTTTTTGCTGCAAGCCGATCGTTACGATCCAATCGGGGCGATTCTATCCGATGGTATCCAGTTTCTGCCGCGATGCGTAACATTTTCGCGATTTTGAGGTCAGTTTTTATGGTGACGGTGATGCCCCGTGCGCCTCGCGGTGCATCTTCCGTTCACCCAGCGGCATCTTTATAAAGACGCTCGCCAGACCCTTTGCGGTGCACTCGGGCGCGTTTCACAAGTGGTTCTCAGCAGTTCTCCGCAGGTTCTCGCAACCTTGTGGCTATCACTTGGAGATATTAACTGATGCTCTCGAGCACCGACGTGTTTATTGTGGGCGGCGGACCCGCCGGATTGGCGGCGGCGATCGCGCTGCGCAAGAAAGGCTTTCGCGTCACTGTGGCGGACGGCGCCAAGCCGCCCATCGACAAAGCGTGCGGCGAAGGCTTGATGCCGGATACGCTGGCGGCTTTGGCCGAACTCGGCGTGGCCGTGGACGCCACCGACGGCTTTGCGCTGCGCGGCGTGCGGTTTATTTCGGAGGACTCCAGCATCGACGCAAGTTTTCCCGGCGGCACCGGAATTGGACTGCGCCGGCCAGTGCTGCATCATAAAATGATTGACCGGGCCGCGGCGGTTGGCGTTTCGCTTTTGTGGGAAACGCCGGTGATGGGTTTGACGGAGGATGGCGTAGCGCTGTCTGGAGGAGCGGTGATTCCCGCGCGCTGGATTGTTGGTGCGGATGGCGCCAGATCGCGCGTGCGCCAGTGGAGCGGGCTGGAGGCGTACACCCATTTGGATAGCCGCTTCGCTTATCGCAAACATTATCAGGTGACGCCCTGGTCTGACTGTTCGGAAGTGTATTGGGGCCAGCGCGTGCAAGCGTATTTAACACCGGTTGCGCCGCACGAAATCTGCGTGGCCGTCGTCGCGCAAAATGCAGAGCTGCGTATTGACGCGGCATTGCGCGCGTTTCCGCAGCTCGCGGAGCGTCTCGCGAACGCGCCGGTCAGTAGCACCGAACGCGGCGCGGTTACCTCCATGCACCGCCTGGAACACGTTACGCGCGGCAATGTGGCGCTCATCGGCGATGCTTCCGGAACCGTGGACGCCATTAGTGGTGAAGGATTGTGCCTGAGTTTTCGCCAGGCGGCGGCCTTGGCCGACGCTTTGGAAATGAATGATCTGCGCGCGTATCAGCGAGCGCACCGCCGTTTGCGGCGGCGTCCCGCGCACATGGCGCGACTGATGCTCAGGATGGATGGACGCCCGTGGCTGCGGCGCCGCGTGATGCGCACGTTCGCGAGCGATCCGGGAATCTTTGAGCGCGTGCTGGCCGTCCACGTAGGCGATACTTCGGCGGGACATATCGCGACCACGGGAGCGCGTTTCAGTTGGAAATTTCTGGCCGCGTGAAGACGTACGGCAAAATTCCGCGCGCCAAGTATTCCGCGGGAATTGATTTGGCCACAGGCGGCGAAATGCAATGGGCGGAGGAATGCGAAGTGGCGGCGCGAAATAATTAAATCTCGGCGACTCCTGGCGGTGACCAGCGTTCGCGGATCCAGTACCATCCCGCTCCCGCCAGTATCACGAACAGCGGCTCCAGCAGCGGAATGCGCAGCCGCGTGTTCATCACCAGCGGCAGGTGCAGCAGCGTGAAGCCCGCGGCGTATACCAGCAGCACTGTGGCGATGCGCGGCTTGATTTGCCGCAGCCACCACCAGCCGCATACCGCGAGCAGCAACGTCAGCCAGTACGCCAGCACGCCGGCGCCGCGAATCAAGCGGTCGCCGCGCGGAAGAGAAGCGGTGCCCGCCAACTGATCCACGCTGAGCAGGAAGTCGCTTATTTTTTTTCCGAGCAGAGAAAAAACATGTCTGCCCTCGCGCGTCCACAACGCCGGAACAATCAGCAGCGCGCGCTGGTCCAGCACGGCTTCGGAAGGCAACGCGAGGCGCGAAGAATTATTGGTCTCGATCTGGTGTAACTCCCATCCGAGGTTGCGCGTCAGCTTGTCGGAGTCGCCCGGCTGCGTGCGGCCTTCGGAGGTCAAGACACCCTGCACGGCGTTTGGACCCGACTGCGTGGAGTAGAGGACCTGGCCGCGAAACGCGATTTCGTTGCGGATCAACCACGGAGCGGCGACCAGCAGCGGCACGCCCAAAGCGACGGCCAGGCGCTGCCACGTGGCGCGGTTTCGGCCGCCGCGCAGAATGGCGAACGCAGCAAAGAAAGGCAGTGCCGCGGCGTTGAAGCGCACCATGGATTCGACGCCGGCGGTCCATCCCATGCCCCACGCGGAGCGCACGTCCGAACATTCGCACTGCGCGATGAGATTGCGGAGGAAGATGGCGGTGAGCAATGCCGCCAAACATTCGGTTAGAACTTGCGCGGTGGTGAAAATAAGCGTCGGCAGAAAAAGTCCCAAGAGCAAACTGGCGCGCCCGGCGTGTTCGCCGAAAAGCTGCCGCGCCGTGGCGGCGCAAATCGCCACGGTGAAGAGGCCCAGTAAAAATTGCAGGCCGCGCAGCGCGAGAATATAGTGCGCACCGAAAATGCCCATAAAGGAAGCGAGCAGCAGCGGGTAACCCGGCGGACGCACCGCAGTGGGCTGGCCGGCGTAGGCGTATCCGAGATGCCCTAATAAATTTTGCGCGAGTAAAACGTAGGAGGGCGCGTCGCTGCCGCCGCTGTGAAAGGTGAGCGCGTCGCGGTCCGGAACGACGACAAACGCCAGACGCAAAATAAATCCCGTGGCCAGCAGGGCGCGAAACGGCCACGCGGCTTCTTGCAACAAGCGGGGTTGGCGCGGCGCGTGTGGCTGGCGCTCTTCGCTGGGAGCGGGCTTACTCGGCTTGGCAACCTCACTTGGAGCGATGCGCTCCGGGGTGAGGACGGTGGAACTGAAGGACAAGAAAGCCGGCTTCAAACAGGTAAACCCATACGCAAATGCATTTGCGCTCCCGGAGAGTTTCTTGCTTAAGTCTCCAAAGCCGGGGAGCAATCCGCGGGCCAGAATGACGGGGAAGAGCGAACGCTAAGACGTTTGGAATGAGTGAAGCGGTAGGAAATTGGGGGCGAGGAGCGGCGGAGAAATTCCCGAATCGATATTCGAGACCGAATCGATATTGCAGATTGGTGTGAGTTTTTTTTTGCTTTTCAGTGTTTATGGATTTTTCGGCCGCGCTCGCCGCGCGCATCTGCGCCCGCGGCGTCATTGCCCGCGACGGGCGCGAACCGCGTGAATTGGGTTACGGCGTTCAGTAGCCGGTGGACTGTTCGCGGGGGAGGCGGCCGCGCGAGTTGTTCTGCTCCGTGCTACTCCGCAGGCCGAATTGTGGTGCGCTTGCGTATTCGGAGAGTTCGCCGGCCCAAAGCAAAACATCCAGCAGGCGGCTGCGTTGCAGGTTGTTCAAATTTTCGTTGCGCAGTCCGACGTTCAGCGCTTGTGTCGAGCATTCTTCCAGAAAGCGGCGGCGTTGGGCGCGCTCTGCGTCGTGGACTAGGTACGTGTGATCGCGGTGGCCGTCGTACGTTTCAAGGGTCTGGTAGCATCGTGAGAGGAAATGATCGAGGCACAAAGTTTGTTCGTCGAGCGCGGCGGCGGCCAGATCGTGGCATCCCTCCACGGCGCAAAATTTTCCAATGCTGTTCGGTGGATTGCCAACGTGTTCCCCACTCATAGTCGTTCGGGCCCCCCAGGTCTAATAAACTTGCTCTACTGAAACTTGCTTCACAGAACTTTGCCTCGCCGGTCCGCATTCGCGGGCGCATCAAGAAGAGTGGTCAGCAGCTATACATTCACGCTTCCATTCTTCGACCTTTCTACGCGTCTATATTTCTAAACGACAGGGACGCGGTCTTCATCGTGATGTAGATCGCGCGCGGGAGGCGCATGATTTGGCGAAGCTATCGCGAGATGCGTTCGCATGGTTTGCACGCGCAGGCGGCGATCCATGTAGCGTTCGATGAGTTTGCAGACCCAACCGGAATTTACGGCGGCGGCACGGGGACTCAAGTCACCCTGCCAGAAGGTCAGAACAGTGACCAAGCGCTCTTCCTGGTGCGAAGCCATGACGGCGCATCCGGCAAAGCCGGCAACGCCTTCCAAGGTTGAGGTGATGGCCGCAGGAACCAAGGCGTGAACGTGGTGCGACTCGTTGGGTTTGGCAACGAACTCTATGCTGATGGTGGTTTTGCAAGCTGCCGCGGTCACAGCAGAAGAGGTGTTCGCAGCGTTTTTGCCGGACAGAGCGGAGGCCGCGATAAGTTCATGTTCTGCGCCATTGTGCACGGCTCGAGCTTGTTCGTAGCCACGCTCGTAGACCGCATCACTTACCATCCAACCTGCATTGCCCGGGTGAGTTGCCACGAAATCCTCCGATACAACCGCGCCGACATCGGTAACCAAGATTTTTGTTCCGAAACAATTTCTTCGCAAACACAAGTACGCCAACTATCGCCTCCCGGTTGCGAGCGAGGGAGGAGGCGCGCCCGGCATAACCCAGCGCTTTCGAGTTCGCTGGAGTGACCTCGGGGTTCGGACCAAGGTCGTTCAGGGGGCTGCTCAGACGCGCCAGTTGGGGCACGCGGGTACGGGGAACGTTCCCCGCGGGTAAGAGCCGGTGACGAGCGTCGACGCCTACGCAGGGTAGTGTCGGTAGAGCGCAATTCGTTTCAAATCGGGACAGAGTTGATCGTTGCCAGGAAAAGTGCCGGTCAGGAAATGCCGCTTTTAGCGAGATCCATTCGTCCCCGCGATTCATTGCCCAATTCGGTATGGGATGGCTATACTCTCCAGTACGGACTCCGGGGCACGGCGGCAGAGGGCACACCGTGAAGCTGTTTGCATTCGATAAAGAATATGTAGAGCGACTGCGGACGGGGGACGCGGCGACGGAGGCGCATTTTGTCGCGTACTTTGACCAGTTGCTCCGTATTCTATTGAGGGCACGCATGTTACCGCCGGATAAGGTGGAGGACGTGACGCAGGAGACGTTTAAGAGGGTGCTGGCGGCGGTGCGCACCGAGGGGGCCATCCGCCAGCCGGAGCGGTTTGGAGCCTTTGTTAACTCTATCTGCAAGAATGCTTTACATGAACGAGAGCGCTCCGGGAAACGGGCCGAGCCGCTGGATGACGCGCACTATGAGATGCCGGACAAAGCTCCTGACGCGCATGCGGTGCTGGCATCGCAGGAGTCGCGAGAACAGGTACGGCAAGTACTTGCGGGATTATCTACCAAGGATCGTGATTTGCTGCGCGAACTTTTTTTCCTGGAGAAAGATAAAGATGAAATCTGCCGCGAGCGCGGCGTAGACCGAGAGTACCTGCGAGTGCTGTTGCATCGGGCCAAAACGCGCTTCCGGATGGAGTTCGTGGCGCGGGAGGTGCCAAAACGGGCGCAATCCGCAGGAAAACAAAAGGCTTGAAACGAAAGAGGGATGAACTGCACTACCTAATGGCTGGAACAGGCGCATCGCTGGATTGGGGCGGCCGGTTAAACGATCGATAGCTAAGGGTGGGCGGAGACACGTGCATGGAACATAAGGAAGCGATAGAGCTGAAAGCGGCGGAGAGGTACGTGATGCGCGAGCTTCCGGTGGAATTGCGCGATGCGTATGAAGAGCATTTCTTCGATTGCGCGGAGTGCGCCGCGGACATCAAGGCCGCGACGATTTTTGCGGAAACGAGCCGGGAGATTTTTGCGGACGAAGGGCCGCGTGGCGCGGAGGACATGAATAAGGAGTATGGCAGCGTGTGGTCGCGCTGGCTGCGTCCGGCGTTTGCATTGCCGGTGTTTGCGGCGCTGCTGGCGATGCTGGGGTATCAAAACCTGGTGACCATCCCGCAGCTCAAGGGTGGTTCCGAGGCTTCGGTGCAGGTGCTGAATAGTTTTCCGCTGGCCGCGGCGAATTCGCGGGGAGCGGCGGTGCACATTGCGGTCCGGCGAGGCGAAAGCTTCGCGCTGACGTTCGATATTCCTCCCGGGAAAAACTTCCCGGAATACCTATGCCAGTTGCGAGACGCCTCAGGACGGGTGCTGCGGCAAATCAGCGTTACGGCGGAACAGGCCAACAAAAGTGTTGAGCTTTTCATACCGGCAGGTATGATGCTTCCGGGCACGTACTCAATTGTTATCGCGGGAGACGCGGACCACAGCGCGCAGTTCCACGAGGACAAAAAGTTCGATCCGCTTGGGTTTACAGTGGTTTTTGAGAATTAAATTTCCTTGGAAAATTAAACATTTTGCTGTGACATGCCCCTAAAGGAGTCCCCCATGGATGCTGTGAAGCGGACGTTTCACTACAACGCCTGCGCGCTGGCGCTGAGCGGGCATTTTCACCGGCCTATTCACCACGACATCGAAGTGCAGGCGCCGGTATCGTTGCCCACGATTGGGGGGCACGGAAGCTCGCGGGTAGAGAATTTCCGGGTAAAGGAGTTTGCATCGTTCAAGGCGGGGTATTCGCACGTTTCGGGAAGTGAACACCGGGAGGGCGACAAGATTTTCCACACGACGCTGTCAACGTCGACGGTGGAAGGGCTGAACATATTGGACGTGGTCACGGCGGACCGTGTGGTGTCGCGGGTATCGTCGTTCTGGACGAACAAGGATGATGAGCCGCATTTTTCTTTCTCGGGGAGCAGATTTGAGAATCTGCAGATCGCGGGCTGCCCCGTTAATGTAGCGCTGAAGTCGAGACTGATCAGCGAGTTGCCGAAGTTTTCGGACGTGGACAAAGAGTTGGCAAACAACGAAAAATTCCGCAAAATGGCACAGGATCCCTTTCAAGACGGCAGTGCGATCGACGTGAAGAAGCACAATGGGGTAATTCTCTGCTCGCTGGCGACGGACATGACCGCGGAAGCGCCGGGAGTTACGGCGAAAGGACACGGGTTTCACGTGCCGCACTTCGGCAAGGTGTTCCTGGCGGAAGTGTTGGTGGAACCGTGGCGACGGACGCTGACGATGATTCGACTGGAATTGGGGTCGCCGGTAGGTGGCGGCGGAGTGGTGGCGCAAAGCGGAGCAAACGGCCACACCTATCCGCCACCGCCACCGCCAACACAGGGCTAGCGCTGTTCATGGCGGTGGCCTGCGGGCTTTTTCCTTGCGGTTGTACTAAGCCGAGCGCGCAGAGGGCGCAAGCGTCGGCGGTGCCCGAAAAATCCAATACTTCTCCTAAGCCTGCAAACCCTGAGGCGGTTCGCGACGAAATCGCGCAAAAAATGGGACGCGGCGAGTTCGACGCCGCGTTGCAACAAGCCGACGCTGCGGCGCGCGCGTACGAGAAGCGCGACGCATATTGGTATTGGCAGTATCGAATACTGGGCGCGCGTACGCAGATTTTTCGGGGACAATTTGCGGACGCCATCGAACGAATCAAGCAACCGCTTCCCGCGGAACTGGCCGGCATGGATGTCGCCGTGTTGCGAGAGATGAGTCTGGCGAACGCGGAAGATTACTCGCAACATCCTGCCGCAGCGGAAACCCACATAGCCGAAGCCGAACGGCTGGCGGTGCACGCCCCTCCAAAAATCTTGATGCAGGTTATGCAGGTGCGTGGCGACCTGGAGATCAGTCAGAAGAGATATGGCAAAGCGGAGGCAGCCTTTCGCAAGGTGCTGGAGATCGCGAGAGCGCAGCAGGTAACGGTGTCGGAGGTGGCGGCGCTGGGAAGTCTGGGCGAGGTCAGCATGGGGCTGGAGCATTACGATGAGGCTGCGGATCGCTACAAAGGAGCACTGGAACTGGCGAGGAAGACGGGAAAGAATTCCTCGGTGTCGACGACGCTAGGGAATATCGCCTGGAGTTACGACTCCCAAGGAGATTATGAGAACGCCAGGGACTATTACCGGCAGGCCGCGCAGGCGGCGCTACATGCGGGGAAAAAAGACGAGCGCATCGAGTGGCTGTCCGATCTGGCGTACGTGTACAGCGAAACCCTCGATTATGCGCAAGCGGAGGCAGCCGCGAACGAGGCGCTGGTGCTGGCGCGCGAGCTGCGGGAGCCGTTGTCGACCGTGCAATCGTTGAACGCGCTGACGGAAATTGCGCTGAGGACCAACCGAGTGGAGCTTGCGGAGCAACACAATCGCGAGGCGCTGGAACTTGAAGGCGCGGACTTTGATCACGACGAAATGGTCAATTCCAATCTGGACGCCGGGCGGATCGCCGAGCTGCGTGGGCGCCAGGATGAAGCAGAGCAGCGGTTTAAAAAGGTTGGCGCGGATCCGAAGGCGAAGACGCCATCACGCTGGGAGTCGCAGGCGCGGCTGGCCAGTGTGTATCGTGATGAAAAACGAAGCGAGGACGCCGAAAGAGAGTTTCGGCGGTGCTTGCAAACCGTCGATGCTGCCAGACAAGCAGTGGGACGTGAGGAGTCACGACTTTCGTTTATGTCGGGCCCCATACAATTTTACGGGGAATATATTGATTTCCTGATTTCCGAGGGACGTGCGGTGGAGGCGCTGCAGATTGCGGAGAACAGCCGGGCGCGGACGCTGGCGGAGGGGCTGAACTCGAGAAGCACGCGAGTTGTGGATGCGTTTGCAGGCGTGGGATTGAAAGGATTGTCCAAGCGGCTGAACAGTACGCTGCTTTGTTACTGGCTGGGGCGTGCGCATTCGCATTTGTGGGTGATCACGACGGATAAGACGGTGTATTTCCAGCTAGCTGGGTCGGAGGAGATCGAGCGCGCGGTAAAAGATTATCGCGAGGCGCTGCTGGCGTCGCGGGACGCGTTGCATCCAGCGAACCGCGCCGGTGTGAAATTGTACGAGATGCTGGTGCAACCCGCGCAGGAGCTGATTGCGAAGAACGCGCAGGTGATCATTTTGCCGGATGCCGGGCTGTATGCGCTGAATTTTGAAACGTTAATCTCCCCAGGCGTGGAGCCGCATTACTGGATTGAAGATGTGTCAGTAACAACGGCAAGTTCGCTGACGCTGCTGGCGGCTTCCGCGGCGCGGCGCGCGCCGGCGGCGAAGAAACTTTTGTTAATCGGAAACACGGAACAGGCCAGCAGCGAATTCCCCAACCTGCCGCAAGCGTCGGCGGAAATGCAAACGGTGGAGCACTATTTCGCGACGGCGGATCGCGAAGTGTTGCAGGGGAAGGAGGCTACGCCGGCGGCCTATCTTTCCGGCGATCCGGAGCGCTTCGCTTATTTACATTTTGTGACGCATGGGACCGCGAGTCTGACGAAGCCCATGGAATCCGCGGTAATTCTGAGTCCGGGAGGAGAAAGCTACAAACTCTATGCGCGGGATATTGTGACGCGGCGGCTGAACGCGAATCTGGTGACGATATCGGCATGCAATGGAGCCGGGACGCGAGCGTATTCGGGCGAAGGACTGGTGGGACTTTCCTGGGCGTTTTTGCGGGCAGGGGCGCACAACGTGATCGGGGCGTTATGGGAGGTAAATGATAGTTCGACACCGCAATTGATGGATGCGCTGTACGGGGGACTGAGTCAGGGCAAGCCGCCGGCAACCGCGCTGCGGGATGCGAAGTTGTCATTGTTGCGGTCTGGGACGGTTTATAGCAAGCCGTATTATTGGGCGCCGTTTCAGCTTTATGCGGGATCGTGAGTAATCCGTGACCTGTGACCCGTTATGAGTGACCGAGAATCGTGACCGACTCAGCGGCGTGCGACGCATAAAGTCGGGTCTTCCTGATTGCCTTAGGCCCGGTGAGAACTTAAATGTCTTGCCTCAAGAATGCCAGTGGTTAACTTACGCGAAAGCGGCGTCAAGCCGCCGCACTCCAAATTAGACCCGTGCGGCGGCTTTATTCTGCGCATCGATGCCGTGACTACTTCAGGGCGGCTAAAATGTTTTGGCCGTTGGGTGAGCCGAGGCCGGTGCAGGCATCCCAGCCGGGGCCGGCGTGGTATTTGCCGTTGTTGCCGGTGGTGATGTCGTTGAAGGCTTTGGCGGTGGTGGGGATGGCGTAGAGCAGCGGATTGAGGAAACCCACTGGTTTGCCAAGGGATTGATTGAGGCGCGCGACCAAGCCGGCCCAAAGTGGGGCTACGGCGCTGGTGCCGCCGACCGGGGGAACGCCTTGCGAGGCGTCCGGGAAGGCCTGGCCGTCGCAGAGGACTTGGTAGCCGGAGCCTGGGGCGGCATCGCCGCAGACGTCGGGAACGCCTCGCATTACGGGGCCTGCGGGATCCACAGCCTTCTGGCTCTCGACACCGACCTGGTAAGTGGGTTGGGCGAAGACGCGGCTGACGCCGCCACCGGTGCCGTCGTTGAGGCCGTCATCCCAGACGACTTCGTTGGAGATGGCCTTTCCCGTTACTGTGATTTGCGTGCCGCCACAAGCCAGGACGTTGGGGCTGGAGGCTGGGAAGTCCACGTGGGTCTTGCCGTCCCAGTTGGGATCGTTGGCGGCAAAATCAGCGGAGCCGCTGTCGCCGGCCGCGACGCAGACGGTCATGCCGACTTGCGCGGCGGCTTGGAGGATTTGGTCGAACTCGGTTTGAAATTGGCCGGAGGCGGTGTCTTCCGGACCGCCCCAACTGATGGAGACGACGTTGGGATTGTTGACGGTGTCGTGGACGATGGCGCTGATGGCGCCGAGGAAGCTTTGGTCGGTGGCATCGGGAGCGAAATAGACGACTACTTTTGCGCCGGGGGCGATGCCGCCAGCGACTTCAATGTCCAAGGCGACTTCGACGTCCGGATTATTTTGCGCGAAGGCGTTGGTGCCCGGGCTGTTGGTGCCGCCTCCAGTGTAGGTGGCGGTGGAGACGTTGGGCGGCTTGACGCCGATGCCCTGGAAGTAGGTGGTTAGATCGGTGGTGTGGTAGCCGCCACCGAGTTCGAGGATGGCGATGGTCTGGCCGGTGCCGTCGGCGGCCGCAAAATTATAAAGCTGAGAGAGTTGTAGGGGCGAGAAACCCGCAGGGACGGGAGCTGGAGAAGCGTGCGGTTTTCCGACGCTGTGAGCGCCGGCAGTCATGGTTTTGGCTTTGTCGTCGTGGCGGATGCGAAAATGCGGCTTGGCGAACGGGCGATTGTCGAGTCCGGTAACGCTGGTGACGATGCCGCCGAGGTTGGCGGGGAGGAGAATGTCGCCCTCGCGGCCGCGATAGGTGATTTCGTTGGATTTATACATTTTGAGGGCGACACCGAAGGCGCGGTTGTAGTTTTCTGCGGTGCCGGAGAGGAGGACGTGGCGCTTGGCGAGGTCGGATTCGATGACTTTGAGGTGGTGTTCGCTCGCGAAGGCGGTGACTTTGGCGATGTCGGCGGGGTCGGCGCCGTGGGCGGTGGCCAGCGCTTCGCGGGTCATGTAGGTGCGATCTTTGGGCTTTAGCTTGTTGTGCTCGTGGGCGTCGGGCAGGGGGTTCCTGCGGCGAACCATCACGGTGACTTGAAATTCGCCGTGCGGGACTTCTCCGGAGATTTGGGCGTGGGGTAGACGGTGCTTGGTGCTGCCTTTTAGCGAGATTTGTTTTTCGTTGGAGGACATATTCAGATGCTCCTTTGCGTAAGGGCCCGGTACCCGTAGGATGCGCCACGACCGTGGATGGTGGTGGACCGTTTTGGCCGAGGGGTCCGTGGGCGAAACCATTCCTTGGCGAGTCCTTGGCGACGCGGGCTAATGAGGTAGTGATGCGAGTGGCCGAATAGTTTCATTGTGCGGCGGGATGGAGTTGCGGATCAGGATGCGGGAAATGGCCGCGCTATTGCTTGTCGGAGCGGGTTACCAGAGAATATGAGGTTTGCGGCGCAGCTCTTTTGGGGATGTGACGTCCGCTTGGCGCGGAGAAGCGAGCGAAATGGCGACTGAGAACACGATGGGGACGCGGAAGATAGCGTATTTCTCCATGGAAATTGCGCTGGAGAGCGCCATGCCGAGCTATAGCGGCGGACTGGGCGTGTTGGCCGGGGATACGATTCGCGCGGCGGCGGATTTGCGATTGCCCATGGTGGCGGTGTCACTGCTGTATCGCAAGGGATTTTTCGAGCAGCGGCTGGCGGAGGATGGCAGTCAGACGGAAGAGCCGGTGGACTGGCGGGTGGAAGACTTTTTGAAAGAAGAGGCGGCGCGAGCGAGCGTCACGATTGAAGGGCGGAAGGTGGAGTTGCGCTGTTGGCGGTATGAGGCCAAGGGTGTGCGCGGCTACGCGGTGCCGATTTACTTTCTGGATGCGGATTTGCCGGGGAACGCGGACGCGGATCGCGCGCTTTCGGCGAGTTTGTATGGAGGGGATGCGTATTACCGGCTGTGCCAGGAAGTGTTGCTGGGAATCGGCGGGGTACGGATGTTGCGGGCGTTGGGGTATCACGATTTGGCGCGATTTCACATGAATGAAGGACATGCGGCGCTATTGTCGCTGGAATTGCTGGCGGAAGAGGCGCGGGCGCGGGGGCGCAAGCGGATTCGCGGAGAAGATATCGAGAAGGTGCGGAACAAGTGCGTGTTCACAACGCACACTCCGGTTCCGGCGGGGCACGACCGCTTCCCGATGGAATATTTGACGCGGGTGTTTCCGAACCAGACGGATTTTCTGGATTTGTCGGATGCGGGTTCGGCGGCGCTGATGAAGCGCGTGCTGCAAGTGCAAGACTCGTATGCGGATTTGAAAGCCGCAGCGCAGAGCGGCGCAACGCTGAATATGACGCAGTTGGCGATCGGGTTGACGAAGTACGTGAACGGCGTGGCCAAGCAGCATGGGGTGACGTCGCGCAAGATGTTTCCGGGAGTGCCGATCGAAGCGATTACGAATGGCGTGCATGCGGGGACGTGGTCGGCGCCATCGTTTCAACAAATGTTTGACCGCTACGTGCCAGACTGGCGTGAGGACAACTACAGCTTGCGGGGGGTGCTGGGCGTGCCACCAGAAGAAGTGTGGGCGTCACACTTGATTGCCAAGCACGAACTGTTTGAATTGGTGCGGAAAAAAACGGGGATCAAGCTGGATCCGGAAGTATTTACCGTGGGGTTTGCGCGGCGCGCCACGGCGTATAAGCGCGCGGACCTGTTGCTGAAGGATCTGCACCGCTTGCGGCAGATTGCCAAGAACGTGGGCAAATTTCAGATTATTTACGCCGGAAAATCGCATCCGAACGATGGCAGTGGGAAAGATTTAATTCGGAAAATTTTTCAGGCTAAGAAGGCGTTGCGTAAAGCGGTGCCGACGGTTTTTCTGGACAACTATAATATGGAAGTGGGAGCGAAGATGACGGCGGGCGTGGATCTGTGGTTGAACACGCCGCAATTTCCGCTGGAGGCTTCGGGAACGAGCGGGATGAAGGCGGCGCTGAATGGCGTGCCGAGCTTGAGCATTTTGGATGGCTGGTGGGTGGAGGGGCATATCGAGGGCGTGACGGGCTGGGCGATTGGGGATTTGCGGCGCGGGGTACCGGAGGATCCGGTGTCCGATGATCACAGCGAGGCGGAGTCTTTGTACTACAAGCTGGAGAGCGCGATTTTGCCGATGTTTTACCACGAGCGGCGGAAATTTATTGATGTTATGCAGCACGCGATTGCGGTGAATGGATCGTATTTTAATACGCAGCGGATGGTGCAGGATTATATTGCGAATGCGTATATTCGGTAGGTGCGACGCGGGGTCATGCTTGTATTTTGCGACTGCGGCGACGTGAAAGAAAGCAGATTTCTCGCTTCGCTCGGAATGACAGTTTTTTTCGCAATCGCGGAGAGAGATTTAGCTTAGGCGGTTTTTGTAGATGGCCATGCCTACGGCGGCGTCCATGCCTAGGCGGGCCAGGGCGGCGATTTCGCGGTGGGTTTTGATGCCGCCGGCGGCGATGATGGGGTGAGTGGTGACGCGGCGGAGTTGGCGGAACCATTTGAGATTGGCGCCGGTCATAGTGCCTTCGCGGTCGACGTCGGTGCAGAGAAATGCGGAGCAGTAGGGTTCGAGTTGCGGCATTACTTCTTCGGCCGAGAGTTTTAGCTTTTGTTGCCAGCCTTTGATGGTGATTTTGGAGTTGGCGGTGTCCAGCGCGATTACGATTTGCCGCGGATCGATTTTGGCGGTTAGCGCGCACAAGAATTGGTTGGCGATTTTTCCTTCCTTGAACGCGGCGCTTCCTATGATGATTTGATGCGGTCGCCACGCGGCAATTTTTTGCGCGTGGGCTACGGTGCGGATGCCACCGCCGATGCGGACTTGCATTTTGTATTTGTTGCGAGCGGCGGCGCAGAGTTCGCGCGCGAGCTTCTCGTTCGAGCCTTGGCCCATGGCGGCGTCTAGATCGATAATGTGCAGCCAGTTGTAGTTTTTGAAGGCGTGGAGTTGGGCGAAAACATCTGGGACGGCTAGCTCGCGTTTTTTTCCGTGGACTAGCTGGACGGCTTGGCCGGCTTGCAGATCGATGCAGGGGATTAGCACGGAAAGCGGACCTCGATGTTTTGCGTGGCGAGAAATTGTTTTAGTTCGCGGATGGATTGAATGTTGTCATGAAAGATCGATGCCGCTAAGGCGGCGTCCGCCTGGCCTTCGCGGAAAACTTCGGCGAAATGCTGTGGGAGTCTTGCGCCGCCACTAGCGATTACCGGGACGTTTACGGCAGCGGCGATGGCGCGCGTTAGCGGAATGTCAAACCCGATTTGTGTGCCGTCGCGGTCGACGGAAGTGACTAGAATTTCTCCTGCGCCGCTTTCTGCTGCGCGCTGGGCCCACGCGATGGCGTTCTGATTGGCGGATTCGCGGCCACCGCGCACCATTACATCCCAATGATCGTTTTTGAATTTTGCGTCGATGGCGATAACCACCGCTTGTGCGCCGAATTCGGCGGAAAGCTCCGTGAGCAACTCTGGGCGTTCAACCGCGGCAGTGTTTACGGTGACTTTGTCGGCGCCGGCGCGGATTACGGAACGGGCTTCGTCGAGGGAGCGGACACCTCCGCCGGCGGTGAGCGGGATGGCTAGCTCGGCGGCTACGCGGCGGATGGTTTCGAGGAAAGTGGGGCGGCGGTCGCGCGCGGCGGCAATGTCCAGCACGACGAGCTCGTCGGCGCCTTCGGCGTTGTAACGCGCGGCCAGTTCGGCGGGGTCGCCGGCGTCGCGGAGGCCGACGAAATTTACGCCTTTGACGACGCGGGCGCCGTCGGTGTCCAGGCAGGGGATGATGCGGTGGGCTAGGCTCATGGCGTCACCGCGTGGGATTGGGCAAGTTGGAGCGGGTTGGTTTCAACACCGAGGACGCAGAGATCGCAGAGAACGAGAAAATGCGGATCTAAAGATCCGCCACTACAAAAGGCTGGGCGAACTGGGGCGCAGCCTTCCCTCGAGCCTCGGGATAAAGCTGCGCTACAAGAGATGGGGCCGCGCGTCATGAGTGGGGCCTCAGGAAATTGGCTAGGAGACGGGCGCCTGGGGTGCCGCTTTTTTCCGGGTGAAATTGCACGGCGCAGATGTTTTTGTGTTCTAGGACGGCGATGAATTTTTTGCCGTGATGGCTGGTGGCGATTGTTGGCGATTCCGATCGATCGGTGGGGAGCGTGACGGCATAGGAGTGGGCGAAATAGAAATAATCTTGATGGGAGATTCCGTCGAGTAGCGGCGATTCCGAAGAAAGTTGCAGAGTGTTCCAGCCCATGTGCGGGAGTTTGGCGGTTTGCGGGAGCTTTTCGACTTGGCCGGGGAAAATTTGCAGGCCGGTTAGTTGGGGTGCTTCTTCGCTGGTGGCAAAGAGAGCTTGCAGGCCCAGGCAGATGCCCAGGAACGGGGTGCCTTCGTTTATTTTTTCTAACAGTGGCTGGCGGAGAGATTGGTCGTCTAGGGCGCGGATTAGTGCGGCGTAGTGGCCTACGCCGGGGAGAATTAGGATTTTGGCCGCGGAGATTTGCGCGGGAGTGGTGGCGCGTTCGGAGTGGATACCTTGGCGATGGAGGGCGCGTTGGACGGAGGGGACGTTGCCTGCGCCGTAGTCGAGTAGCGTTACGTTCATGGCGTCACCGTTGCGCGCCGGCGGGGCGGGTTGAAGCTGGTTTTAACGCAGAGTGCGCAGAGGGCGCAGAGAAGAGAAAGGCACGGGTCTGAAGACCCGCCGCTACAAGGGCGAGGAGTGGGCTTCATAGGAGGCCCTTGGTGCTGGGGAGGACGTGGCGGAGGCGCTGGTCGCGGGAAGCGGCGAAACGCAGGGCGCGGGCGAAGCATTTGAAGAGGGCTTCGATTTGGTGATGCGACGAGCGGCCGTAGAGACAACGAAGGTGGACGTTGGCGCGGGCGGATTGCGCGAAGGCTTGGAAAAAATCTTCCAGGAGTTCGGATTGGAAGTCGCCTACGCGTGGAGAATTTATTTTTGCTTTGATGATGCAGTGGGGGCGGCCGCTTAGGTCGATGGCGGCGGCGGCTAGGGATTCGTCCATGGGCATTAGGAAATATCCTGCGCGGAGGATGCCTTTTTTGTTGCCGAGGGCCCTGGTGACGGCTTCACCGAGTGCGATGCCGACGTCTTCTACGGTGTGGTGTTGGTCGACGTCGAGGTCACCTTTGGCGGCGATGGTGAGATCGAAAGCGCCGTGGCGGGCGACGAGGTCAAGCATGTGATCGAAGAAACGGATGCCGGTGGAAATTTTGGATTTTCCCTGGCCATCGAGATTTAGCTTTAGGCGGATTTGGGTCTCGGTGGTTTTGCGGTGGATGGTGGCACGCCTGCTGGATATTCTGGCTGCTGGTCTGGTGGCTCGCTTAGTGGGCATGATCGCTCTCAGGAAAATTTCTCGATGCCGGATTGTTTGGCGAACTTGCGGATGGAGTTTAGAACTTGAGCCATTTCGGATTTTGTGCCGATGGTGATGCGCACGAAGCCGGGGGCGATTTCTTTGCTGCGCTCGCGAAGCAGGATGCCGTCGTGCGCGAGTTTGGCGAAGAGGGTCGGGCCTTGCGGACCGAAATCGGCGAGGAGGAAATTTCCAGCGCTGGGATAGGTTGTGACGCCCAGCTTGGACAGTTTTGCGGCGACGTCTTTTCGGATGCGCAGCGCGGCGCTGACATATTTTCGAATTGCGGCGCGATCTTTTAGGACGGCTTCGGCGGCCACCAGCGCGGCCAAATTCACGGGATAGGGCGGCATGGCGCGGCGCAGGAATTGCAGCGAATCAGGATTTGCGATTACTGCGCCGAGACGGAGAGAGGCGAGGCCGGCGGCTTTGGAGAAGGTGCGGACCACGAAGAGATGGGGGAATTCTTGGATCCACGGAACTACCGTGACGCGGGAAAAATCGGCGTAGGCTTCGTCGATGACGACGGCAGTATGGGTGGCGGCTTGCAGGATGGCGCGAATGTCTCTCGGCGGAATCAGTGTGCCGGTGGGATTGTTGGGGTTGGCGATGAAGAGCACGCGCGGTTTTTTTCTTACGGCTGCCAGCGCGTCCAGCAGGGGAAATTGCATGGTGGGGTCGTAGCGCAGCGCGACGATTTGCGCGCCGGCAATTTCCGCGTAGTAGCGATACATGGGAAACGTAGGCTCGCAGATTAAGATGGTGCTGTCCGGTTCGACGAAGGTGTCGAAGAAAACGCGGAGGGCGTCGTCGCCGCCGTTGGCGAGTAGCAATTCTTCCGGGCGGACGCCAAGATGGCGGGCGATGCGTTTGGTGCGCTGCTCGTACTCCGGATACATGGCGAGTTGCTTGGCGGTGATTTTGGAGAGTGCGCGGCGCACCACCGGGGAGCAGCCGGCGGTGTTTTCGTTGAAGTCCAGGCGAATTTTTCCTTCGCGGCCTTCGGCGGGGGCTTCGTAGGTGTGGCGATTCAGGATCGCTTTGCGGACAGGGAGATCAATGTTCATCGACGGACCCTCACGGCGTTGCGATGGGCGAGCAGGCCTTCGGATTCTGCCAGAGTTTCCACGGTGTCGGCGAGTCGGAGAAAACCCTTTCGCGCGATGGTTTGCACGCTGATGCATTTCACGAAGTCGGCTGAGGAGAGGCCGCCGCGCTTGCGCGCCCAGCCGCCGGTGGGGAGGACGTGGTTGCTGCCGGTGGCATAGTCGCCGAGGGGTTGGGCGCCCCAGCGGCCGAGGAAGATGGTGCCGGAGGAAGTAATTTTGCGTAACAGCTCCTGGAAGTTCGTCGGCAGACTGAGGTGCTCGGGACCAAAGCGATTGACGAATTCGCAAGCTTGGTCGAGAGAATTGGCAACGAGGATTCCGCCGGCGAGTTTAGTGGAGAAGAGCGCCATGCGCGCGGGTACTTCGCCGAGTTGCCACTGAACTTCGCGTTGTACCTGTTGGGCGAGCGCGCGTGAAGTGGTGACAAAGAAGCTAGCCGCGTCTTCTGCATGTTCGGCTTGGGCTAACAAGTCCGCGGCGATCCAGCGGGGGTTGCCTTCGGCGGCGACGACGATAGCTTCGGTGGGGCCGGCGGGGAGATCAATCGCGCAATCGCCGCTGACAAGTTGTTTGGCCGCGGTGACGTATTTGTTGCCGGGGCCGAAGATTTTTTCAACTCGGGAAATGGATTTTGTGCCGTAGGCTAGGGCTGCAATCGCTTGCGCGCCCCCAATACGGGCTATTCTGCCGACGCCCAGAAAATCAACGGCTGCCAGCAAGCTGTCGTTGGAACCCGGGCAGACCACCTGAATACGCGGAACGCCTGCCACTTGCGCGGGAATGGCGGTCATCAACAGAGTAGAGACCAGAGCAAAATGGCCGCCTGGAATGTAGCAACCAACGGATTCGATGGCCGAGACACGCTGGCTAATTTTTACGCCCGGCTCGACCTCAATGCTCCAGGGTTGCGGCAATTGTTTTTCGGCGACGCGGCGAATGTTGCGCGAGGCTTGCGTGATGGCTTTTACAAAGTCGGTGCTTACCTTTTTGCGAGCGGCGCGAATTTCTTTGGAACTGATCCAAATTCCTTCGCGGCGCAGGTTGATGCCATCGAATTTTTTGGCGTAGTCGATGAGGGCGGCGTCACCGCGTTTGCGCACGTCGGCGATGATTTCCGCAACGACCCGTTCGGCTTCGCGGTCACGTTCCTGGCGTGCGCGAAGGAGTTTTTTTTCGACGGCTGGCGTTAGTTTTAGGATGCGCATTAGAGCACGATTTTGTTTAAGGGATATTCGACGATGCCCTGGGCTTTGGCGGCTTTGAGCTTGGGAAGAATCTGGCGGACTACCGATTCTTCGATGATGGTGTTTACGGCGACCCATGCGGGATCGCTTAAATTGGAGATGGTGGGATTTTTTAACGCGGGGAGAACGGCAAGAACCGCGGCTAGGTCGTCGCGGTGAACGTTGAGTAGCAGGCCTACTCTGCTGGCCGCGGCCATGGCACCATTCAGCATGAGGATCAAATTTTCGGCTTTTTCTTTTTTCCACGGATCGGCGGAGGCGGCGCGATTCATAATGAAGACAGTGGCGGACTCGAGGACGGTGTCGAGGACGCGAAGACGATTGGCGCGCAGCGACGAACCCGTTTCCGTGACTTCGACGATGGCGTCTGCAAGTTGTGGGACTTTTACTTCCGTGGCGCCCCAGGAAAATTCCACGCGGGCTTTTACGCCGTGTTGGGCGAGGTAATTTTCCGTGATGTGGACTACTTCTGTGGCGATGACTTTGCCCTCGAGGTCGCGCGGCTGGCGCATGGGAGAATCTTCCGGGACGGCGAGCACCCAACGCACGCGCGAGAGGCGCTGCTTGGCGTAGACGAATTCGGCAAGCTCGGCGACTTGCGCGCAGGTTTCGACGACCCAGTCGTGACCTGTTATGCCGGCGTCGAGCGCGCCGGACTCCACGTAACGCGCCATTTCCTGGGCGCGGACCAGCAGGCATTCGATCTCGGGGTCGTCGATGCTGGGGACGTAGCTGCGCGAACCTAGCGAGATTTTCCAGCCGGCGCGGGCGAAGAGGTCGATGGTGGCTTCTTGCAGGCTGCCTTTGGGGATGCCTAGCTTGAGTTTCGGAGATGCCGAGGCGGGCTGGCTCATTGGTTCGCTCGTTGGTTGGATCATCGGGATTTCTCTGGAGTGTAGACTTGTTGGGGATCGAAGGCGCGAGCGGAATTGATGGTCATGTCGCCGGCGGGCGAAATCGTGCGGAAAAAACAGGAGCGGTAGCCTTCGTGACAGACGCCGGGGCCGACGGGCTCGACCTTGACGAGCAGGGCGTCGGCATCGCAATCGATGCGAAGTTCGCGGACTTTCAACACGTGTCCGCTGGACTCACCTTTTTTCCAGAGCTTGTTGCGCGAACGGCTAAAGAAGACGGCCTCGCCAGAAGCACGCGTCTGCGCCAGGGAGGCTTCGTTCATGAAGCCGAGCATGAGCACCTCGCCGGTTTGGTAATCTTGAATGATCGCGGGAACGAGCCCAGCGGCTTTTTGAAAATCGATGTTGAGTTGGTTCACTTGCCGACTCCTTGACTGACCGTGCTGCAAACAATGGCCATAAAAAGAAAAAACCCGCTGGGCTTGGTAAGCCAGCGGGCCGAAGAGTGTGTTGTTAGCGAATTGCTATGCACACCTCAGCACGCGCGGCGTATGGCCGTGATGATGATGGTGGCGATTGGCGCGAAGTGTAGACATCGAAGTTTGAGGGTAAACGAAACGCGCGGGGCTGTCAATCAGGGCATTTGGGATGGGCTTGCGCGACGGGAGGGTGCGATAGGAGGTGGCCCCGAGGCGCTGGCGTGGGGGCGACGTTTGAGGCAGCTACTTCTTGCCAAGGTTCATGCTCATCTTGAGATCGACGGCGACGCCAAATCTGTCATTCGGCAATTCCTCCACGCGGACGACTTCAGCGACATATTCGCAGGTCATGGGATCGTTCGGTGAGTAGGGGAAGGTTACAAAAACGCGCATGCCTTTGTAATAGCCGGCTTTGCGGGTATGAAAATAAATGCCTTCTTTTGATACATTTATGCTGACGATGCGATCCTCGAAGTGATCATCGCGCGGCTCGGACGGGCGGACACGCACCGGACGCGTCATTTTAACGCGGCGGCTGCGGCGCTTTTGCGGATAATTGGCGTCAGTAGCGCTGGTCGAAGAAACGTTGGTGTTGGCGATCTCGGATGACATAGCTTGCAGAGTACGACTCCAGGGGTGAAACTTAGCCCCCTGTCCCCGAATCCTATAGAGCACGGGATGCACCAGACTGGGAATTAAGTGAGGAGAGCGCATGGACGGGAAAGTGCAAAAGAACGAGCAAGAGTGGAAGAAGCAACTCACGCCGAATCAATACTATGTGACGCGTGAGAAGGGAACGGAGCCGCCGTTCACCGGGGAGTACGAAGGGACCAAGGCCCCGGGGACGTATCAATGCGTCTGCTGCGGGCAGCCGCTGTTTCGTTCTGAAACAAAGTTCGCCTCAGGATCGGGGTGGCCAAGCTTTTATGCCCCGGCGGAGGAGCAAGCTGTTGAAAAGGAAAACGATATGTCCCACGGGATGCGCCGAACGGAGGTACGGTGCAGCAAGTGCGAGGCGCACCTGGGACATGTGTTCGATGACGGGCCAAAACCTACGGGATTGCGGTATTGCATCAATTCCGCGGCATTGAGGCTGGATAAGGACTGACATTATCTACCTGCGCGGGTTTCGCCCTCGCAGGTTTGCCTGGCGGTAGCTGGAGATAAGGCTTTATGCCGCAGCGGTGCAGGAAAGCGTGGCCAGTTCGGCGACGCGGTCGCGTTCCCAGATCCCCAGCAGGAGAACCTTCTCTCCCGTGGGATATTTAAAGACGTAGAAAATACTATGCTGCCCTTCGATCTCAAAGAATCCCGGCCTTCGCGGGTCAGGCTGCGAAGGGGCGCAGTTGCTGAGCAAGCGGCGCAGTTCAACGATTTGGTCCTGCGAGTGATGGTGCAGGTCTTCGACGAGGGGCGGTCGCTTTGTAACGGTAATCATGATGTATTCAACCAATCCTAGCTACCAGCTTATCGTTCCTCTCATATATACAGACGTCGAAAAGCGCGAAATGTTTCATGAAATGCAACATTTACGAGCGGCTGTTTCGTAGGCCCAGGCGCTAGCTGGGCATGGTAGTTTGATGCTGCGATACGCGTGGCCGGTCACAAAATAGATAGAGGCCAGGTACGGCATATTTGATATGTGTCCGAACAAAGACAGCGCCGAGAAAATTGCACATTAGTAATGAGCATAGTACTTGCGTGTGCGCGACTTCTTTGAGACATTGTTGGCACACGGCTTTCCCAAAATCCGGTTCGCAAATGAATGGAGTGGTCACAGTGCCCAAGAAGGTAAACAGCAAAAAAAAAGAGGCGAATGGTTTCGGGAAGGACCGCCGCCGCAAGCATCACCATTTTCTGGTGACGGTTTTTTACGCGGACGGGGAACGGTTCGGCCGTGTGTATACGAACAAAGAAAAGGCAACACGCTTCGCGGAGCGGCAGCGCCGGTCGCCGGTGGTGAAATCGGCGCGCATCTCGCTTGTTTCCTGAGGCGTGCGCCGCGAAGGTGCTTGTAGTTGGACATCGCGGATGAGGCAGGGCTTGTCGGTCATCCGTTGCGCGTGTTATAAGAATAAGTGAAGTTCAGCGGCCTTAGTATAGTGGTAGTACGGAACCTTGCCAAGGTTCAGGTGTCGGTTCGATTCCGATAGGCCGCTCCATAATTTTCACCTCCCGTCAAGAGAAGGACTAATTTCCGGGACGCGAGTCCTGCTGCGCGATCGCATTTCCCTCAGTTGTGAGCCAGGTCCAACTCTTTTTGAGCCAGCAGGTTTGCAAGACCGCGCCCGCCGCACGTACCCGGCAAATTTCGTCGTCAAATCTTTTTTTAGGTCTCGTTGGCACAAATCACGAGTCGGGAAGGCAAACTCCGACATAACGAGCCGTGGTTCGTACTCGACGATAGCTTCGTGTGGGGTGAGCTTATGACGTGTAAATCATGCCGTTCGGAGAACCAGCGAAAGTTTGTCTCGGAAATCAACGTCCATTTTTCCGGGCTAAAGAACCTGAACAAGCCCTCAATCTTCGTATTTCCAAACCTCCAAGTATGCATGGATTGCGGCCTTGCGGAATTTGCCATGCCGGAAAGCGAGTTGCGGCTACTTGCGAATGACGGTGTGGCACATGGGAAGGCCACGACGTCGACGCGACCGGAGAGGGCCGCAGCGGCATGCGCCGGCTGAGAATGCCTCTTCGTTCTGAGATCGAGGAGCTATGAGATTACAGCGCGTCCTGCTAGCCGATGACCATCGGCTACTGGTAGAAGCCTTTCGAGTACTTCTTGAGCCGCACTATGAAGTGGTCGGAGCGGTTTTTGACGGCCATGCATTGCTGGAGGCTGTACCGCGGCTTCACCCTGACGTAGTGGTGTTGGATATCGCCATGCCGCTGCTGAATGGTCTGGATGCGGGCCGACAGCTGAAGCAGAAAATGCCGGAAGTGAAGCTCGTCTTCCTAACCATGAACCAAGATCCGGATCTTGCGACCAAGGCGATGGAGGCCGGGGCGTCCGCCTATTTGCTGAAGAGTTCCGCGGGCTCGGAATTGTTTCACGCGATTGCGGAAGCGCTGAAGGGAAGATCCTACGTAACGAAGCAGATCGCGCGTGGGATGCAGGAGTCTTTCGTTCGCGATCCGCAGCCGAAGGAGCGAGTTAAAGTTCCCACGTCTCGTCAGCGCGAGGTGATTCAACTGGTGGCCGAGGGAAAACCAATGAAGCAAATTGCGGACGTGCTCAACGTGACGCCGCGGACCGTGGCTTTCCACAAATACCGCGCTATGGAATGGATGGGATGTAAGACTACCGCCGAGCTCATCCAGTTTGCGGTCAAAAACAACATCGTTGGTATGGCGTAGTTTTCGTTAATTCAAATTTCCTCGTTGACTCGCTTCGTCAGGCGTCAATTCCACCAGTTTGCCTTTTCAAACATTTCCGAATATAACTAGGCGTCCTAGGAAGCCGCTAATCCCAACCTGGCGACGCACTGACTGCTTGTTGCCAAAAGCTGCAATCCCGCCGCCCCGTATGCCCTTCACGCCCGGAGTACGGCCGCCAAGTTTCGCCGAGTTAAGGAATAAGGACGACGGCGAGCTGATGGCCCATTTACAGGCTGGCTGCAACGACGCCCTTACGGTGTTGTATGACCGCTACCATCGCCTGGTGCTGAGCATCGCACTGAAAATCGTGCGGGATCCGGGAGAGGCGGAAGACGTGATGCAGAGCGTCTTCCTGGAAATTTTCCGTGCCGTGGCACAATTCGACCCTGCCAAAGGCACTACTAAGGTGTGGATCCTTCAGTACGCCTATCATCGCGCCATCAACCGCAAGCAACACCTGAACGCCAGAAACTTCTACAGCCAGGCGAATCTCGAAACGGTGGAGAATCGCTTGCCTGAAACGGTCTCCACAGTCGGCAGGTTTACGCAGGTTGAGTTGAAGCACCTGCTTCGGCAAGGCCTGGCGACACTCAGCGGCCCGCAAAAGCGGGTGATCGAGCTGGCTAGTTCGAACGGGCTCTCCATGAAGGAAATCGCCAGCAAAACCGGAGACTCCCTGTTGAATGTGCGGCACCACTACTATCGGGGACTTCAGAAACTGCGTGCCTTTGTCGGGCAGGCTCCGGAGAAGGGAAAGGCAGCAGGCGGCCATGAGTGACACGAGTGATCATTCTCATTTCGAGGAGTTAGCCGCTCTGGAAGCGGGGGGATTCCTGTCGAACGAGGAACTCGTGGAGCTCCGTGAACACGCCAAGGATTGCGTTGCATGCCGGAAAGCCGAGAAGGAGTTCTGCGAACTCGTGCGCTCCGGGCTGCCGCTGACGGTGGGCCCGATTCGCGAGTTTGTGGAGAAGATAAAGACCCAGCCCGATAACAACATCCGGGCACGATTTCTGCGTCGCGCCCGGATCGAGGGGATCGAATTCTCTCCGGATGTCGCACCAGCCTCCCCGCGTCGTCGTAGGCGAATTGGATTCTTCGTCACGGCTGCGGCCGCAGTGGCCGCCGTGATCCTCGCGCTGATTTTCCACGGAAACTGGCGACCCGGATCGCAGGATTCGCTGCAGGCCAGGCAACAGGTCGATCAACTTAAACGCGAGAACTCCGCACTGACCACGAGCGTTGCGCAGTTAAACGATGCGCTCGCCTCGGGCCAGCGCCAGATTCAAGATCTCCGCGCACAACTGGGAAACGCCGCCGCTGCTGCTGAGAACCTGCGCCGCAACAGCGAACAGGCGCGAGGGGAGGCTGAACGATCCTCCAGCCAAAACGCGCAATTGCTGGATGAATCCCGCAACCAGGAGAAGTTATTGGCAGAAGCAAAAGACGAGGCGGCGCGAATTGGTCAATTGCGCGCCAACGACGAAGCCTCGATGGTACAGGAGCAGCTGCGGATTGCCGATCTCACGAATAAGTTGCGGGTTGCGAGCGCTACTCTAGACGAGGAGCGGCAACTTGTGGCGGCGGGGCAGGATGTACGCGAGCTGATGCTGTCGCGCCAGTTGCATGTCATCGACGTCCACGACACGGACCCGGATGGCAAGCCCGGTCAGGCCTTTGGCCGCGTTTTCCTGAACGAAGGGAAATCGCTCAGTTTTTACGCCTTCGATTTGAACGAAGATCGGGTTGTAAATGGCAAGCGTAATTTTCAAGTCTGGGCTGTGCCGGAAGCCAACAAGAGCGCGTCGCGCAGTTTGGGTTACCTGCAAATTGACGCCAAAGCCCAGGGGCGTTGGATGCTGAAAGTGGACAACCCGGAGCTGGTGAAAAATATCAGTTCCGTCTTCGTCACCGTCGAGCCTGCAGCCGGTGGCAAGCAACCAAGCGGACAAAAGATGCTCTATGCCTATTTGGGGAAGGCAAATCACCCGAAATAGCACCTCACGCCAACAAACGAAAAGCCATCCCGCGGTACCTCTCCTCCCGCGACGCCCAGTATGAGTTTGTCTGCTTGCTTCATCCCCACCGATAAGAATATCCTACCCAACGATTTGAGCTCGAAGCGGAACTAGCTTCAGGTGCGAGCACTAGGGAAAATCTTTGATGAAGTCTCCTGTACTCGCGGTGTTTCTTTCTCTTTTTCCTGCTGTGGTGGGTCGCGCACCGACAGAAAATTCCCCAATTTCCGGCAGGCTGAAGGTCTGCCTTAAGAGCCTGATCGCCGCGGCGGCGTTGCTGCTGCTGATGGCGGTCGGCGCGTACGGGCAGAGCGCGGCTTTCGCGACGATTGCCGGCCTGGCGCAAGATCTAAAGGGAGCGTCGGTGCCCGGGGCGACGGTGACGGCGACAAACGTCGAAACCGGAATGACACGGACGACGAAAACGACCGCGGACGGCCTCTACCGGTTTGACAACCTGCCATCGGGAATCTATGACCTCTCCATCGAAGCCCCGTCTTTTGCTACCAGCCGGGCGAAGAACGTGAAATTGCAGGTTGGAGAAGACCTCGATATCAACTTTACTCTCAGGATCGCGGGGCAAATACAGTCGGTGACGGTAACGACGGAGGTGCCGCTCGTCGAGACCACGAAAACGGATGTGTCCACGGTGATCGACGACAAGAGCATGGCTGATTTGCCGACGACAACCTCGTATCAAGATTTTGGCGGCGTGGCCAACGACTACCTCGGTTTGGCGGTATCGGCTCCGGGGCTGAAGTATGACTATACGGGAACCTCGTTCGACATCGTGGGTCCCGGCAATGTCACCGATCACGGTATGACGATTTATGTGGATGGCGGAAACATCTCCGATCAAGTGATCTCGGCGCGTGACGCGCTGGGCGCATCGGTGGAGGAAGTGAAGGAGTTTCAGGTCCTGACCAACAATTATGACGCCGAATACGGGCAAGCCGGCAACACCATCCTGAGCATCATCACCAAGTCTGGAACGAACGACTTTCACGGAGATTTTCACGCTTACTTCCGCGGCCGGAACCTAGGCGCGTCCAGCTTTTTTTATAACCTCACGGATCCGGCGGACCGCGCACCTTTCTTCAAGCATGAATACGGATTCACGGCTGGCGGACCCTTTGTGAAGAACCGTTTTTTTTGGTTCGCCAGCCTGGAAAAGGTTGCGCAGGGTACGCCGGCAACGCTGCTGCCATTTGGCTCACCGATCACGATCAATCAACCGGTGAACGAGTTGCTGTGGTCCGGCAGAATTGACCTGATGCTGACAAAGAAGGAACTTTTGAGCGTCCGCTACAACGTGCAGCGCGACGATTCCCCAAACGCTTTATTTCAGACCGGACCAAACACGGACCCCAGCGGGCTGGTAGACACGATAGGGCACGACAACGAATTAAATATAGGTTTGGTATCGACGCTGGCCACACACACCGTCAACGAAGCACGGTTTTATTGGCATCGGTACCTGCTGTCTATGACCAACGACAGCACACAGCCCGGCCAGGTACTGCCGAACGCGTATGTAGGGGCGAACTTCTGCTGCCCAATGGGGACGTTTCAGAACCGCTACCAGTACATCGACAATCTTTCGTGGACCCACGGGACGCACACGTTCAAGTTCGGATTCAACATCAGCCATTTTCCGTATGACTATCTGTATCAACAGTTTGGCTACGGGCGGTACGAATCCTTCACCGCGCAAGCCGCTTGTGCACCCTATGGATTGTGTCCCACACAATTCACCATCGGCTCGGGCCCGGGCCAGACGATCGGTGCGGATAACATTTATGGACTGTATGCTCAGGATTCCTGGCGCGTCAGCCGCGGGGTCACCATAAACTACGGTTTGCGGTACGACGTTGAGGATGGCGCGTTCAATGGCGGTACTATCCACGATCCCAATGTGCCGGGCGGTTGCTTACAAGGCAATGGACTGCTTCCGGCGTGTGGATCGGACCACAACAACTGGCAGCCGCGGCTGGGAATCGCCTGGAGCCCCAATTTTACGCACGGGTTTCTGCATACCATGTTTGGAGACCAAGGAAAGTCCGTTATTCGCGCGGCAGGCGCCGTGGTCACAGAGATGGCTTTTCTCAATCTGGTAGTCGACTCTCGAATTTTCGACGGAACGAATTTTCTGACCACGAGCATTGCAGCGACCGACTGCTTCACACGGTCTGGCGCGATCAACCCTATGCCGTCAAATCCAGCCGCTTGCGCGGTCCTTGTGGCGTATCCAAACGAGCCGAGCACCGCGAGCTTGCAGCCTTTCCTCGCTGGCGATAACAGCAACTTTGGCCGTGTGCGTCCGTTATCGCCCAGCATAAAGAACCCGAATATCTACATGGCGTCGCTGGTGGTCCAACGGCAACTGGGGTCCTCGTTCACCTATAGCTTGGGCTACCAGGGTGTGTTCGGGCATGGTTTGTTTGGAGAGACGGACACCAACTTCCCGACTCCTATTCCCGACCCGGCGCATCCCGGTTATTCGTATTTGCCAGATCGGCCGGACTCGTCCTTCGACGCGATACGGACAATCTCCAGTGACCGTTCGTCCGGGTATAACGCATTGGTGGTCACCGCGCAAAAGCGGATGTCGCATCATTTTCAATTCAACGCCAGCTACACGTATTCGAAAACGATGGACGACGCCGAGGACTTTTACGGCGTGGCCGAGCCGGCAAATCCCTTGGCACCATTGAGCCTGGAGAACGCACTGGCCCAAATCGATATCCGTCACTTGGCCAATTTCAGCTTCGTGGCCGATACAAATAACCTGCTCGATAGCCGAGTAGCGAAAACGATTTTGAACAACTGGACTTTTGGCGTGCTAGGAACCCTGCAATCCGGCCGACCATTCCCTATTTCGACCGGGGACGGTGCTTTTACTGGATCAAACTTCCCGGCTATCGGCGCGGAAACGAACCAGCGGCCCAATGTCTGCCAGGCGGGCTCGACAATCACGGGTTGCGCGAACGCGCCGAACGGGGCACTGGTGGCCACCAATATCGCGTCGATCTCTGGTACCAACCTGGCGGTAAGCCAATCGGGCGTGGCGGCTTGCATTGCCGCGGGACTCGCCAATTGCTCGGCTATACAGACCACCTTTGTTGCTCCTGCGGGGGCCAGTACATCGGGTCCGGTGGACAGCTTTACGGGCGTGCCTGTGGACTTCCAATATATCAGCGGAAACCTCGCCCGGAACGCCGGGCAGACCTTGCCGCTTTACCGGTTCGACGTATCGCTGACGAGAGCGTTCAAAATTCCCAAATGGGAGTCCGCGAGCATGGAGCTCAAGATGGACGTCTTCAACGTGTTCAACCACCCACTGTTTATCTTGAATAATGCGAATGACGTGTTGAACTTCCTGTCCTTGCCGCAGCTGACCGTAAACGGCGTGCCAAATCCTAACTTCAACTGCACGGCAAGCTGCCTCAATCCGTTCACGGGCTTATATCTTGGAGCCAATGGACAGGTTCTGACGCTGGCCAACTTCCAGAGAGCCACGTATGACGCGGCGAAAAATTTCAATGGTCTTGGCGGCCCGTCAGGAGTTGTCACGCCGCGTATCATGCAACTCGCGATTCGCTTGCGTTGGTAGTAAGAAATAGATCAGGAATCCGCCGTCAATCGACCAGACAGCAACTCCGGGCGCATGAGTGATGCCATGCCGTCGCGGGGCAGCGCAGACTTGCGATCACGGAGAGTGCTTGAGTTCGTTCATGAGAAAATCGCAGGAGCGGACGCACAGCGCCATGATGGTGAGTGTGGGATTTTGGCAGGGATTTGAAGTGAAGCCTGAAGCGTCCATGACGTAGAGATTCTTGACGTCGTGGGTTTGCTGAAACTGCGTCAGCACTGATTTTTTTGGATCTGCGCCCATGCGCGCCATACCCGCTTCATGCAGCGCCCAGCGCGGCGCGGAGGGGTTAGCATAGGTACGAATCTTTTTTGCGCCGGCAGCTTCGAGCATCTCTCCCGCGGAGTCGCCCATATCGTGAATCATGGCGCGTTCGTTCTCGGCGTCGGACATGTGAATTTTGATCACGGGGATGCCGTAGATGTCTTTCTTTGCGGGATCGAGCTCGACGAAATTGTCCCAGCGGGGCAAGACCTCGCCGAAACCGGTTACGTCCAGCGAAGCCCGCGGCTCGCGCAGCGCCTTTTTGTAGGCCGCGCCAAAGCCGGGCGCTTCCCAATTGAAGTCCACGCTGGATTCGCATTCATAGCCAAAGCCGCGGAGAAATTTCTTGTAGGGCGGGGCACCTTGCAGATTGCGGAAGCGTGGAACATAAATGCCCACGGGCTTCACGGGACTTCCAAGCGAATGCTTGCCCACCAAGCCGGGAAACTCGCCGCTACCGCCGCCACTGCGCACGTGCGCGGTCAGGTAATGTCCGAGTATGCCGCTGGAATTCGCCAGGCCGTTGGGGTATTGCGGTGTTGCGGAGTTGAACAAAATGCGCACGGACTCTTGCGACTGCGCGCAGAGAATGACCACGCGGGCAAAAATCTCGCGCGGCTGGCGGCTCTCGCGATCGATATACAGCACGCCGCGGGCGCGATTGCGGTCCGGGTCCAGCAAAACTTTATAGACCATGGCGTTGGAGATGAGCGTGCAATTGCCGGAAGCCACGGCGTCGGCAACCGTGGTGAACGCGGAGTTGAAATAAGAATGGGTGACGCAGCCGCGCTCGCAGGGACCGCAAAAATGGCAGGGGCCGCGGCCGTTGATCGGACGCGTGAGATTCGCGGAGCGGGTCAGCGTGGCCACGCGGCTGAGCTTTGTGCGCGCGGCTTCGCGAAAGACCGCTTCCTGACAAGTGAACGGCATGGGTGGCTGGAATTGCCCGTCGGGCAGTTGCGCGAGGCCCTCGCGCATTCCGGTGACGCCAACATACTTCTCGACGAGGTCGTAGTACGGCGCGATATCGTCGTAGCCGAGCGGCCAGTCTTCTCCGTAACCGTCGTGCGATGCGGCTTTGAAGTCCGCATCGCTGAAGCGCAGGCTGACGCGGCCCCAAACGTTGGTACGTCCGCCGGTCATGCGAAGGCGGCCCATCCAATTGAAGGGTTTGTCCGTTGGTGTGGTGTACGGCTCGTCAAGATCGTTGACGAACCAATCGGCGGTGTATTCGTTGCAGACCTCGAACTTGGATTGAATGGGGCGGGTCTTGCGGACGAGCTCGGACGCCATGTTGCGATACTTGAGCTCGAACGCGGGCTTGTGCTCGGAGAAATTGCTGTCGGATTGCGGGCGGCCAGCTTCGAGCAACGCGACTTTCAATCCGGCTTCGGCGAGGCGCTTGCTGGCCCAGCCGCCGGAGGCTCCGGAGCCAACTACGAGGACATCGAAAGAGGGATCTGTTTTGTTTGGCATATTTTGTGATCGCTGATGGACTACGCATGCTAGCAATCGGGAGACTGCGGGTCAAAGTGGAGGATGTCTGCTGAGAAGATGTCCTGTTTGTTCGTATGATGTTGTGAGCGATGGAGTCGGATGCTAACATCGCCGCGGCGTTATTGCGTGATTAGAGTAAGGAGTTCGCGTGGGCAACGGAGACAATGCGGGAAGCCGAAAGTTCACCCGGCGCGAGATGGTGGAGAGGCTGCTGAACGGCATGGCTGCCGGCGCCGCATGGCCGATGTTGGCTTCCGCTCACCCGATTTACGAACATTTGAAAAACGGGGCGATGCTGGAGCAGGCTGCGCAATTATCGAAAACCGCCGAATGGTCGCCTTTATTCCTGAGCACCGCGCAGAATGCGGAGTTAGTTGCTCTCGCCGAATGCATGGTTCCGGGAGCAACGAAGGCCGACGTAAACCGCTTCATCGATTTGCTGTTGAGCGTGGAGACATTTCGGCACCAGGAGAAATTCCGCGCGTCGCTGGCAGCGATCGAAGAAAGCGCCAAAGCAGGCTTTGGTCGACAGTTTTCGGCGTTGAACGCGACAGAACAAGAATCTCTGCTCACCACTTTCTCTGAAGTGCAGGCAAATCGCGAGCATTTTGAGAATTTGAAAGAATGGATTTCCGGAGCCTATTATTCGTCCGAGATCGGCATGCGCGAACTCGGATGGGATGGAAACTACGCGTTTGCCAGCTATCCCGAATGCGAGCGTGCGCTCGGACCGAATTGAAAATCTCGCGTGGCGGGTCGAAAAAAAACGATCCGCGAAAATCTTCCGAAAAGGTGAGCATGATTATCGAAGCGAAAGCGCCGACGCGCGTGGACTTGGCTGGCAGCACTCTGGATATTTGGCCGCTGTACCTGTTTCATCCCGGCGCGGCAACGGTGAACGTAGCAATCTCGCGTTACGCTTACTGCACAATAGAAACGCACGCCCGCGGCGACGAGCGCATCGATCTGGTTTCGCGCGATATTAAACGCAAGGAATCGTTTGCATCGTTCGCGGCGATGGAACGCGCGGCGCGTTATAAATTGCCGTTGCTGGCGGAGATCGCCAAGTTTTTTCGTCCGGCGGGCGGTTTCACGTTAACAACCGATTCCGAGGCTCCCGCGGGCGCGGGAATTGGCGGGTCCAGCGCGATGGCCGTGGCCATTTGCGCGGCGCTCGACCGCTTTACGGGGGCAGGGAAGAGCAAGGAAGATTGGATCCACATCAGCCGCGACGCAGAAGCCATTGTGATCAACGTGCCCACTGGCACGCAGGATCATTATCCGCCGGCGTTCGGTGGGGCGGCAGCCATTGAGTTGCCCCCTGGAGGCGAACATCGCGTGGAGCTGCGCGTGGATTTGAACGAACTGGAAAAACGCCTGGTGGTCTGCTACACCGGCAAGCCGCGCCAGCATGGCATCAACAATTGGGAAGTTTTTAAGGCGCATATTGACGGCAAAGGGCGGGTGCGCCATGGGTTGGAACGCATCTCGCAGGTGGCGCAGCAGTTGCGCGGAGCGCTGGAAGGCGCGGACTGGAAATCCGCCGGCGCCTTGATGCGGGAGGAATGGAGTTTCCGCAAGAGGAATCTGCCGACTATTTCGACGCGGATGATCGATCGCGCCATTGCTGGAGCGCGCAGAAACGGCGCGCTGGCAGGCAAAGTATGCGGTGCGGGCGGTGGCGGCTGCGTGGTGTTGCTGATCGATCCGGACGCGAGAGAACGAGTGGAACGCGCCATTGGTGAGGCTGGGGCGGAAGTCCTGCCGATAAAGATCGATCGCCAGGGTGTGCAGGTGGTTTCGCGCTAAACTCCCCCGTACCTAAGTACAGTCGCCCGACTTGCAGGGACAGTTAAGCGACACGCGTCCGAGCGGGGCAGCGGAAACTGTTCAGGGGGCTCGGCGCATCATAGAATAGTGTTACGGAATAGTGGGTAGGCGGTAGTGCTGGGGGTGGCTCGGGCCGCCGCGCTGGTTTTTTCAACTATGACTTTTTATACCGCATGTTTCTTATCGTTGCTAATGCTAGCGGACGCGGATGTACCGCGGATCAACAGCTTGCGCCCGGAGGCGAACCCGGCCCCGACCTTCGCTCCCGGTGACGAGATCGAACTGTTTCCGCCGTCAAGCGCGTCGACGTCCCCCGACCAGCAGGCTCCCGCAACCGCGCAGCCAACCAGCCTGAACCTGAGCGGCACGCTGCAAGACAACTCCAAGCTCTTGCTGGTCCGCTACGTCTCAGGCGAACTCGCCAAAGCGGTGAAGCCGCTGCCCGCGGGCAAGGAGGGGTTCATCGTTAATGTCGGAACCCCCACGAATACCGAGCAGCTGGATCGTGCCGTGGCGACTCATGGCGCCGCGATTCACCCCGGCGATAACGTGGTGATCTCCAAACTGGAGTTTCAAAACCATCAGATCGTCGTGGACCTCAATGGCGGCGGCCGCGGAAAGAAGCGACTGCGCGATCGCATTCACATCGAGATGAGCGGAATGCCCACGGAACAAGTTAGCAGCACGAATCCCAATCCCGATGCCGGCCCCGCCGGCCTGCAGCCGGGACTCGGCAGCACGCTATTTCTGGAATTCAACAAAGCCGTGCCCGACCTTACGCCGGACGATCTAAAGACTTTGCTTTCGCCATTTGTGAACTTTAATAATCAGCGCTCGGCGTCGGTGCAATGGATCGACACGCTGCCCCCCGATATCAAGAAAGCGATTCAGGAGCGCGAGGCCGTCGTGGGCATGGACCGCGAAATGGTTGTGGCGGCCGTGGGCAAGCCGGACCACAAAGTCCGCGAACGCGATGCGGATGGCAACGATATTGAAGACTGGATTTACGGCCAGCCGCCGTCAAAGACGGTTTTCGTGCGCTTCACCGGCGAGCGCGTCACCAGCGTGAAGCAATTCCCGAAGTGATCCGTCGCCCAGCAGAAGCATTTACCGAAGCAAATCCATAACCGCTCTTCTCTCACTTACATGCGTTGACTTTTGCTCGTGCACCCCATAGCATTTTGTGTTCGGCATCACAGTGATTTGTCCCTGTGGAGTTCGTGTGCCGCTAGAGTTTTTCCGCGAGCCGCAAGTGGTTCGCGAATACTGCACCGGAGGAAGAATGGCTATCAAGGTTGGCATTAACGGGTTTGGCCGCATCGGGCGCAACATCATGCGCACCGCGATCGACGATAAAGATATTCAATTTGTGGCCATCAACGACGTGACGGATGCGGCGACGCTCGCGCATTTGCTGAAGTACGACTCCGTGCTGGGAAATCTGCATCACCGCATGTCGCACACTGAGGATTCCATCACCGTCGAGGGCAAGACCTTCAAAGTTTTTAAGACCAAGGATCCTGGCGAGATTGATTGGTCCAGCGTGGGCGCGGACATTGTGGTGGAATCTACCGGGCTGTTTACCAAAGGCTCGGACGCCAAGAAACATTTGCGCGGCTCGGTGAAAAAGGTGATTATCTCGGCGCCCGCGGATGGACCGGACGCCACGTTCGTTCTGGGCGTCAACGACAACACCTACGATTCCGCGCATCACAACGTGGTTTCTAACGCTTCGTGCACTACGAATTGCCTGGCGCCGGTGGCCAAAGTGTTGCACGACACGTTTGGCATTCAAGCCGGCACCATGACCACCATTCACTCGTACACGAACGACCAGAAGTTGCTGGATCTGCCGCACAAGGATCTGCGACGCGCGCGAGCCGCGGCGCTGAACATGATTCCGAGTTCAACGGGCGCCGCGAAGGCCTTGCATCTAGTGATTCCGGAGCTGAAAGGCAAGCTGGATGGCTATGCCATGCGGGTGCCGACGCCAAACGTCAGCGTGGTGGACCTGACCGTGTTTGTGGACAAGCCGGCGACCGTCGAGACGGTAAATGCCGCCCTGAAGCACGCGGCGCACGGCGCGATGAAAGGTATTTTGGGTTACACCGAAGAAGAGTTGGTATCCTCGGACTTCAAGGGAAATTCCCACTCTTCGATTGTGGATGCCGGGTACACCAAAGTCGTCGGCGATCGCTGCGTGAAAGTTCTGGCGTGGTACGACAACGAATGGGGCTATTCTTGCCGCTGCCGCGATTTGATCAAATTCATGGCGGCGAAGTTTTAGGGGAGCAATCGCCCGTATTTTTTAGATTGGGGCGCAGCTCTATCCCGAAGTTCGAGAGAATGTTGCGCCCCATCTTCGTTCTGATTTTTATTTGTGTAGTGGCGGGTCTTCAGACCCGTTCCTTTGGTTTTGAGTTGGAATTACCCGGGCGGCAAAAGCTAGAATTCATGAGCAAACTCACGATTCGCGATTTGGATTTGATTGGGAAGCGCGTGTTTATCCGCGTGGATTTCAATGTGCCACTAAAGGATGGCGTGGTCACAGACGACACACGCATTCGTGAGACTCTACCCACGCTCCGTTTCGCCATCGAAAAGGGCGCCCGCCTGGTGCTGGCGTCGCATTTGGGACGGCCCAAAGGCGGCCCGGACCCCAAGTTTTCGCTGTGGCCGGCGGCGAAAAAACTCGAGGAATTGTTGGGTCAACCCGTAGCCTTCGCGAAAGACTGCGTCGGGCCGGGCGCGGAAGGCCAGAGCAAGGCCTTGCGTGACGGCGAAGTGCTGGTGCTCGAAAACGTGCGCTTCCATCCCGAGGAAGAAAAAAACGACGAGGAATTCTCGAAGCAACTCGCGGCGCTCTGCGATGGACAGTTTGTCTGTGATGCCTTCGGTTCGGCGCATCGTGCGCACGCTTCCGTGGTGGGCATCACGAAATTCGTCCAGCAGGCCGCGGCGGGATTGCTGATGGAAAGGGAGCTGGGCTATTTGGGCAAAGCGCTCAGCGCGCCGGCGCGGCCGTTTGTGGCCATCATCGGCGGGGCCAAGGTCAGCGACAAAATTGAAGTCGTCGAGAACCTGATGAAGGTCGCCGATACTATGCTGATCGGCGGCGGCATGGCCTATACCTTTTTGAAGTCGCAAGGTTTGCCTATAGGAAAGTCACTGGTGGAGGAAGACAAGCTGGAGCTGGCGCGCAAAATTCTCGTCGACGCCAAGGCCAAGAGTTTCAAGCTGCTCCTGCCGGTGGATCATGTGGTGGCCCCAGCGTTCAAGGCGGACGCTCCGGCGACGGTAACCGGCGTTGCCGATACTCCCGCAGATCAGATGGGGTTGGATATCGGACCGCGAACGGTAGCGGCCTACGCGGCGGAAATTTCCACCGCGAAAACGATTTTGTGGAACGGCCCGATGGGCGTGTTTGAAATGCCGGCGTTTGCCGCGGGAACGCTGGCGATCGCCAAGGCCGTTGCCGCTGCCACCAGCGCGGGGGCCGTCTCGATTGTTGGCGGCGGCGATTCCGTTGCGGCTGTGCATCAATCCGGAGTGGCCGGCGCGATCTCCCATATTTCCACCGGTGGTGGTGCGTCGCTGGAATTTCTTGGCGGCGCCAAACTGCCCGGCGTGGAAGCGCTGACGGACAAGTTGTGAGCACAACAATATGACCACCGCACACAAGCGACGACGCGTAATCGCCGGTAATTGGAAGATGTACAAGAACCTAGGCGAGACGAGAGATTTCTTCGACGCGTTTCTCCCTCTGGTGCGCGACGTGCGCGACCGCGACGTCGTGGTAATTCCGCCGTTTACCGCAATTTCCGCAGCGGTGGAGAGAGCGGCAGGCTCAGCGGTCGCTATCGGCGCCCAAGATGTTTACTGGGGCAAAAACGGCGCGCTGACCGGAGAAATCTGTGCCGGCATGCTCGCCGACGCGGGCTGCCGTTACGTTCTCGTTGGACACTCCGAGCGCCGGCAATTCTTCCACGAGACAGATGACACGGTGGCGAGAAAAGCGCTCGCGGTGCTCTCCGAGGGTCTAACCCCGATTGTTTGTGTTGGCGAGACGCTCGAGAATCGCGACGCTGGCCTGGAAAAGGAAGTGTTGCGGCGGCAGTTTTCTGGTGGCCCCGGTTCGTTGACCGCCGACGAATTCTCCCGTATTCTAATGGCATACGAACCGATTTGGGCTATTGGAACGGGCCGCACGGCGACCCCGGAAATTGCCGCAGCGGCTCACGAGTTCATCCGCGCATGCGCCGCCGAGCAGTACACTGCAGGGCACGCCTTGGCACTCCGCGTCCTGTATGGCGGCAGCGTAAAGCCTGACAATATTCAGGGACTGATGGCGCAAGACGAACTGGATGGTGCGTTGGTGGGCGGTGCGAGCTTGGACGCAAAATCGTTCGCAAGTATAGTGAATTACACGTAGTTGTCTCGAATTGAAGTTCGCGATCCGGAAATTCCACAGCGTTACCGGGCTGAGCCCGTGATGGTGATTCGCAAAGATTGCATGAGGTGTTGTTCATGGAAGGTATGGCTGGCTGGATGAAGTGGGCGATCGCCCTGTTGATTGGTTTCGGCATTATTCTGCTCGGCTTTAAGTATGCCGGGTGGCTGCTGACCGCGTTTTTCGTTCTAAATTGCCTGGTGCTGATTATCGTGGTCTTGCTGCAGAGCGGCAAAGCCGCCGACCTCGCCGGCGCATTCGGCGGAGCGGGAAGCCAGACCGCGTTTGGGCCACGCGGCGCCGCGAACGTGCTCTCCAAGGCCACCACGTGGTGCGCCGTCATGTTCATGGTTTGCGCCATGGCCTTGGTGCTGCGGACAGATAAAGCAGTGGAAGAAGGCGGATCGATTTTGCAGAAGTTCAGCAAGCCCGCTCCGGCAAGCGCCCCGAGCAAGACTGTCGCGCCTGCGCCTGCTCCGCAATCGTCTGTGCCGCAGCCGCCAGCACCTCAGGCGCCCGCGAGTTCGCAGCCCGCGCCTGCAGCGCCGAAGCATTAGTTTGTTCGACTTGCCTTCCCTGTTTTGCGGCGAGATGAACGTCGCGAAACGGGACATCGCGAAAACACGGTTTGCGAAACGAAGGCTGTGAGAGTTGTTTGACACTTCGCTCGCGGGCCATTAAAGTTGTTCTCAGCGCGGTCGTGGCGGAACTGGCAGACGCACTAGCTTGAGGTGCTAGCGCCGCAAGGCGTGGAGGTTCGAGTCCTCTCGACCGCACCATTTTTCCTGATTTCCCCTGCGCTTTTTCAGCTATTCCAAGCATCTTCAACTTGAAATTTAGGGACGAATGTATTGTAGTGGGGACGCGCGTTCGAGCCAGTTTTCTATTCGTCGTTCATTTTGACGCGCCCGGAAACGCCTCGTTAATCACGAATGTCTATTTACGACAGCGACGGGACTTCGCCCTACGAACTGGCGCCCGACCCGTCTCCCAACTTCTTGTCTCGCTCGTTGTTAAGCTCGGACCACAAAACCATTGGCCTGCAATATCTCTGGCTGGCCTTGTTGTGCGTGTTTCTGGGCATGGGCATGTCGCTGTTGATGCGCCTGCACTTGGCGTGGCCGAATTCCGGCCTCGGTTTTCTCGGCGTGTTCAGTAACACTCCAGATCGCTACGCCGCGCTCACGCTTCTACACGGTTCGCTGATGGTTTTCTTTGTGTTGACCGCCGCCCCGCAGGCCGGATTTGGCAATTATTTCCTGCCTTTACAGATTGGCGCCGCGGAGACGGCCTTCCCCAATCTCAATTTGGCTGCGTTCTGGATGACAGCCGTGTCTCTCGCCGGGATGACCGGCGCATTTTTCCTCGCACCAGCCGGCGGGATAAAATTGTGGCTCGTCAGCGTCGCAATGTTCTGCCTGGCCGCGCTGCTGGTAGCCGTCAACTTTAGCGTCACGGTGATCGATCTGCGCGCCAATGGCATGACCCTGCCACGCTTGCCCGTGACCGTCTGGGCGTGGTTCATCAACGCTATTCTCAGTATCTTGATTTTTAGCATCCTGCTTGCGGCCTGCGCTCTGCTGCTTTCCGATGGCCTGCTGGCCACGCATTTTTTCCGCGCATCACCTCCTGGGCTTCCGACGGTGACTTGGCAGCGCCTCTTCTGGTTCTTTGCGCAAGCCGAAGTTTACGTGGCGTTGCTGCCGTGCTTCGGCATCGTCACGCACCTGCTCGCCACGTTTGCCCGCCGCCCCGTCTGGAAAGAACGAGCCGTCGTCCTGGCCCTTTGCGGCGTAGGCGTGTTCGGTTTCTGCATCTGGGGCCAGCACATGTTCGCTACCGGCATGGCTCCTGAGTCGCCCATGTTTTTTGGGCTGCTGGCTTCTTCACTGGGATTGCCGTCCAGCATTTTGCTGCTCAGTTGGTTAGGCACTCTGTGGAATTCCAGGATTCGCCTGAACACCGCGATGCTTTTCGTTCTCGGATTTATCTCTTTGTTTCTGTCCGGAAGCTTTTCTGGATTGTTTCTCTCGCGCCGCGATCTTCCCGTTGTTTCTGCCGGCGACGAATTCGTCACCGGACACTTTCATCTGGTGATGGGCGTCGCGGCCACCTTCGCAGTTCTCGCCGCGCTGTTCTACTGGTTTCCCAAAATGTTTGGAAGGCGATTGAACGAAGGGCTCGGCAAGGCCCACTTTTGGCTTACTTTCGTCGGCGTCTATTGCGTCTTTATGCCCATGCACTGGCTGGGTCTGATAGCGCGTGCCGTGCCGCCCGTCAATGGCGCGGCGAGCAGCTACGCAAGCGGCCAGGTAAGCGAGTTGCGGTCCTTCGTCACCATCGCGATTCTGCTGACCGTGGCAGCGCAAGCCTTGTTTCTCGTCAACTTTATCGGCTCGCTGTGGCGTGGCGAACGCGTGACAGAGGGCAATCCGTGGCGCGCCACCACGCTCGAATGGATGATCGCCTCCGCGCAAAACGGTTCGCCATCAACCCAGCATTCGCAGCCCTTAGTGCACCGTGGCGCGTATGAATTCGACGCCTCGGGAAGTAACGATGATTTTATTCCGCAGTTTATTGCGCCCAAGCCGCTAGCGTCCCAACGCCTAGCCAAGCCGGAACGATAGAAAGCAGGGAAGTATGCCGGGCACCGCGATAGATCAGGACATCGAACTAATCATTGAAGACGTCGGCGGTGGTGGTGGCGGCAAGCCTCCAGTCCTTGGTGGCGGCGGCGGCGACGACAGCAGCGGCAAGCGGCGGCGCCCGCTGCAACCTTCGCCGCGCCGCTACTACACCGGCGTAACCCTGGCCATCCTTTCCATCCTCATGTTTTTCATGGCCCTGGCCAGTGCTTTTATCGTCCGGCGTGGCTCCAACGATTGGATCCCCGTGCACATCCCCGCCATCCTTTGGGTGAACACGCTGATTCTGCTCGCCAGCAGCTTGACGCTGGAGCTTTCGCGCCGCCGACTGGCCAGCTCCGATCTCCGCGGCTTCCGCGCCTTGTGGTTTCTCACCACGGGATTGGGCATTCTGTTTGTGGCCGGCCAAGTGTTTGCCTGGCGCCAGCTATTACTGCAGGGAATTTTCGTGGCTTCCAATCCGGCCAGCAGTTTCTTCTACATATTTACCGGACTCCACGGCGTGCATCTGCTCGGCGGGCTAGGTGCCTTACTATACGTGTTGCTGCGCAACTTTGACCGCGCCAAAGTCTCTCGGCCCGTCGCCGCGGAAATTGTCGGACACTACTGGCATTTTATGGACGCGCTGTGGGTCTTCCTCCTCGCGTTGCTCTATCTTGGAAAATAGGACCAAATCGAACGACAGTGCACCCGATCGCCTCGGTGTCTTTGTAGGGGCGCAGCATGCTGCGCCGAGGCTTGCCCGGGCGCACGAATCAATCACAGTAACTAGGAACGCCTCTGTTCGCTAACCGCACGAATTGGAATCTTGCGCCAAACCCACTGAGCGTAGCGCTCGCGGAGCGTCGCGCGGCAGGGAAGCCCGTGCTCGACTTGACCGCATCGAATCCGACGGAATGCGGCTTCACCTATGACGCCCAAGCAATCTTGGCCGCGCTAGCCAATCCTGCCTCGTTGATCTACGAGCCCGAGCCTCGCGGGCTGCTTAAGGCGCGCGAGGCCGTCTGCGAATATTACGCCGCGCGCGGCGACAATGTCTCCCCAGACAGCGTTCTGCTAACTACCAGCACCAGCGAAGCCTATTCGTATGTCTTTCGCCTGCTTTGCAATCCGGGGGACGAAATCCTCGTCCCGCAACCCAGCTACCCGCTTTTCGATTTCCTCGCCGACCTGCAGGACGTCCGTCTGGTCCGCTATCCGCTACTCTACGATCACGGTTGGCAGATCGATTTTCACGCACTGCAGCAGGCCATCACCCCGCGAACCCGCGGCGTCATTGTGGTGCATCCCAACAATCCCACCGGACATTTCTGCAAGCCCCACGAAATCGAGCAGTTAAATAATATCTGCGCCCCGCGAGGCATGGCCATCATCGCCGACGAAGTTTTTCTCGACTATCCCCTTTCCGGGCACGCTCCGCGCTCTTTTGCCGCGAACACCGGCGCGCCGACCTTTACCATGAGCGGCATATCAAAGATTGCCGGATTGCCGCAAATGAAGGCTGCTTGGCTGGCCGTCAGCGGGCCCGCAGCGTTGCGAGATGCGTCGCTATCGCGCCTGGAAGTCATCGCCGACACATATCTGTCCATGAACGCGCCGGTCCAGCATGCCCTGCACGCTCTATTGCAGCATCGCGGCAGTTTTCAAACGCAACTTCTATCTCGGGTGCGTGCCAATCTCGCCGAATTGGACCGTCAGCTGGCACAGCAGCAGGCTTGCACTCGGCTAGCGCTGGAAGCCGGATGGTACGTGGTACTTCGTGTCCCCGCCACCCGCTCCGACGAGGAACTGGCCCTCGCCCTTTTAACCGCCAAGGGCGTATACCTTCATCCTGGCCATTTCTATGACTTCCCATCTGGCGGATTTCTAATCGTCAGCCTCATCACCCCAACCGCAGAATTTGCGCAGGGCGCGGCCGAGCTGCTCACGCTCCTAGGCTGAAATGCCTCGCGCGTCCGGATTTCGTGTCTCCTCCCGCGATTGGGAGCCCATTTCTCGGCTTCATAATCTGGTAGGCGAGCCGCGTCTGGCCTACAGTTTATGGAAGATTTAGGAAGCAGCGTTCTGTCTATAGTTCTAGTACTCTTCATAAAATAAAGAAGTTATGTCAATTCTGGCTTAACTTTAAATAAACAGCGGATTGGACACATTCTTGCAACTTGTCCCGCCATCTCGGCTGTCGTCTTTTCATTTTAAATTTTAACCGCATTTTTGACCCGGAGGGTAAAGATGGCGCGGAAGTACCAATCTATATTGCTAGCGGTGTTTTCAACGATTCTCGTGGGGATTCTGAGCCTTGTTGCGCAGCCAGTCGCAAGTGCGCAGACCACCAAGGGTTCAATTTCTGGAACCGTGCAGGATCAACAGGGCGCGTCGATTGGCGGCGCGACCGTAAAGGTCACGAACAAAGCCACGGGTGAAACCGGCACCGCCACCACTGACAACAACGGATCGTTCCGCATCAATCTCTTGTCCATCGGCACGTACGCCGTGGAAATCACTAAGACGGGATTCCGTAAGCTTGCCGTGGCGGCCGTCGATGTCAATTCCAGCCAAGACACTGGGTTAGGCCAAGTTCAGATGGAGGTTGGCGACGTTGCGGCTACCGTCGAAGTCTCGGGTGCCGCTCCGCTGATTGATAGCACCGAGGCTCAGATCACCACCAACTTTGGCAACGCCACGCTGGAGACGATGCCGGCAATTCAGGCCAATCAGGGCCTCGACAACCTCGCCCTCTTCGTCCCGGGCGTATCCAACACCCGCGACACCGGATTCAGCAACACCAACGGCGTCGGCTTCGCGGTGGAAGGAATCCGCGGCCGCAACAACGACCAGCAGATTGACGGGCAATACAACAATGACAACTCCGTCGGCGGCCCCGGCGTCTTCCTTAGCGACACCGAGTTTGTGCAGGAATATCAGCTCACTACCAACAACATGAGTGCGGAATACGGACGCAACTCCGGCTCAGTCGTGAACATCTTGACCAAGAACGGCGGCAACACCGTGCACGGTTCGATCTATGGGACGGAAGGGAACTCCGGCCTGGATGCCTTGGAGACGCAACAGAAGTCCTTTGAAGGACTTACACAGGTTCCGCACTACAACGACAGCTTCGCCGGCGCCACCGTTGGCGGCCCTATGGTTAAAGACCATCTTTTCTATTTCGGCGGGTTCGACACGGAAATTATCCCTGGGAGTTCCGTGTTCTCCACCGGGAACTTGACGCCTACCCCGTTAGGGATTGGCCAATTAGAGAGCTGCTTTCCTTACACGGATCCCACCACGGGTCTGCCCGGTACCTCTCCGGCCCTGCAAGTCTTGACAAAATATGGCCCGTACGGGATCGCCGCTGGGAATCCTACTGCTCAGAACTTGACGGTAGTTAATTACCCTAGCACACCCACCTTTACCGTTCCTGTCCCCAACGACGGCGGCACCGGCTGCAACGTCCAGGAAGGCGGCATTCAGCGCACCCTCTCGACGGGGTCTCATCAATATAACTTCATCTACCGAATGGATTTCAATACCGAGAAAAACCACTTCTCCGGCAGATATATTTATAATAAGGCAACTTTTTTCAATACCAATGCTTTCGGTACGGCCGCCGCTGGATATCCCGCCAGCGAACCTGGACTCGGTCAGCAGTACAGCTTCGGCTGGGTCCGCACCATCACGTCAAATATAACCAACGAATTCCGCCTCAGTTATGGTCGCGAAAATTTTGGATTCGGTGGGAATAGCATCGGTAACACCGTGCCTACCGCGGCAGGCATTACAGATGCGCTCACCTCCGTGGCGGTGTCATCTGGAGATCTGGGTTTTGGTCCGGCGGACAACGCTCCCCAAGGCCGCATCGTCAACCAATACCAAGGCCAGGACAACCTCACCTGGAATAAGGGTCGCCATTCGTTTAAGTTCGGTGTGAACCTTACTTATCAGCGCTCGCCGAACTTCTTCCTGCCTAATGTGAACGGTACATACAGCTACATCCCACAAAATGGCATAAGTACTCCGGATTTCGTGAACATGGCGCTCAATACTGCTAGCTCTATCAACGTAACCGCAGGCAACCCAATTCTTGGTTTCAAGGAGACCGATACCTTCCTTTACGCCCAGGATGACTTCAAACTGAAGAAAAATCTCACTCTGAATCTTGGTTTGACCTGGAGCTACTACGGCCAGCCGGCGAATTTGTTTAACCAACTGACCACTAAACAGCAGGCAAGTTCCGACCCCTTCTGGAATCCCGCGCTGCCCACCTCGGTTACCACGTTCCCGACTACGCCTTCGCCCAAGTCTAGCTTTGGACCGAACGTTGGTTTCGCGTGGACACCAGAAATAAACAATAAAATCTTCGGGAACAACAAAACGACAATCCGCGGCGGCTATCGTTTGGCTTACGATCCCCCGTTCTATAATATCTACCTGAATATTTCCTCTGCTGCTCCGAATGTCCTAGCGCAGACAATAGCCCCTACGCCTGCCGTTCCGCTACCCAGCATCCCGGTGGATCCATTTGGACCGGCGGTTCGCAGCTCGCTTAGTTCCTTCCTTACCTTTGGCGTACAGGATCCACGAAACTTTAACCAGACCAACATAACTCCCAACTTTGGCCCCCAGAGGACCGACCGATGGTCCTTGGGTATTCAGCGCGAGATTACTCCGAACGCTGTTGTCGAAGCGCGTTACGTTGGCAACCACGCCGGTAACCTCTTCCAATCGATCAACGCGAATCCCTATATCGCGGGAATCGCGGCGGACTTTCCCAACCTTTTACCTGCGGGAGAGACTCCCTGCTCTGCTGCCGATGCCGTGGTTCCCAGGGCGATCGGCCGCGTGAACTGCGACGAAGGCGTAATTCGTCAACGCACCAATACCGCCTACTCCGATTACGATGGCGTGGAGGTGGAATTCCGCACCACCAACCTCTTCCACCAGTTGTCCATGCGGGCTGGCTACACCTACAGCAAGACCACCGACAACGCCGATGAAATATTCGGTACGTTTGGAGCTGGCGGCGGCATCGCGTTCTCGCAGGATCCCCAGAACTACACGGGAGCGGAACACGGCTTGTCCGCGCTAGATTTCCCGCAGCAGTTCACCCTGCTCGCAACCGAAGCACTTCCGTTCTTCCGTGAACAGCATGGCGTGGTCGGCCACCTGGTAGGTGGATGGGCAGTCTCCGCCGCTTATATCCTGTCCTCTGGTCAGCCCTATACGCCTCAACAGGTGTTCGTCTCTGCGGCCACCTCCAACTACCAGGACGTAGCGTTTAATGACGCTTTCGCCGGTGTTCCCGATGGTGGAGCGCGGCCTTTCGTCAGCAACCCCGCCGTTTCGCCGACGCAGGTTGGTATCTATGCCTCCGACGCGTGCAACTCCTTTGGTGTGGGATGCTCGTTGACACCTAGCGAACTAATTAGCCTGAATGCCATCAACAATGGTGATGCTGTCGGAACTCCGGTAACCAAGGCACAGGTGCGATTCATCGCCAACGGCCAGGAAGCGGACACCATCTTTGGCACGCCCTTCGGCGACGCAGCACGCAACTCGCTGCGCGACAACAAGACCAACAACGTGAATCTCTCCATCTTCAAGAACGTTAAGTTCTGGGAGCGCGTAACCGTTCAACTCCATCTCGATATGTTGAACGCCTTCAACCACGTCCAGTACGGATCAATTCCGTCGGGCATCGACCCCTTTATCGAGGATGCCGGTATCCACTCGGAATTCACCGGCTTCGCCGATCCTACCGTGCAAGCCAGCACCGCCCGCTCGCTCCGTGCCGGTCTAAGGATCGTGTTCTAGTAATCAGAGCACGCGAACAAATCAAAAAGACCGAAAACCCTGCTTGGGTTTTCGGTCTTTTTTTTAACTCCCAGAGTTTTGCGAAATACGCGCCGTGGTCCGGGACTCCTACGAATTCACCGAATTGCGCATCGCGCTCTTCAAATGCGCCAGCCGGAACGGCGACCCCAAATTCTGCCGCAATTCAATCCAGTGTTGGTCGGGTATGGACATAAACACCTCCACCACCTTGGGATCGAACTGCGTCCCAGCGCAGCGCCGAATCTCTTCCCGCGCATGCGTCATTGGCAAGGCCCGGCGATACGGCCGGTCGCTGATCATGGCGTCCAGAGAATCCGCCACGGTAAATATCCTGGCGCCCAGCGGGATTTGCTCTTCCTTCAACCCGCGCGGATAACCGGTGCCATTAAAGAACTCCTGGTGTGCCAGCACAATCTCCGCGGCATCCCGCAAAAACGGGATGCGAATCAACATGTCGTAACCAATCTGGCAGTGCCGACGCATCACTTGCTTCTCTTCGTCGTCCAGCGGCCCGGGCTTTCGCAGGATGCTGTCTGGAATGGCCATCTTCCCGATGTCGTGCAAGAACGCCGCGCGCGCCAGCACCGGCAAATAAGGATTCGGCACCGGCAGCGCCTTCGCAATGGAAATGGTGAAAGCTGTCACTCGCTGGCAGTGACCTTCCGTCTCCGCATCCTTCAGGTCCAGCGCGCTGCCCAGGGCTTCCAGCGTATCGTCGTAAGATTGTTCCAGCTGCGCCAGTGCGCCGCTAAGCTGGGCCGTGCGCTCCTCCACCTGTTGCTCCAGGTTGCGCTGGTAATTTCGGTTTTCCGCCACCAGGCGCCGGTGCTGCAGCGCCCTTCCAACCCCTAGAAACAATTGATCTTTTTCAAATGGCTTTAGTATGTAGTCGTATGCCCCGCGCCGAATGGCTTCCAGCGCTGTGGAAATATCGTGAATGGCAGTAACCATAATCACCGGCACTTCCGGATCATAGTGCCGGATCCAATCCAGCAACTTGATGCCGTCCATTTCCGGCATGATCATGTCGCTGAGCACCAGGTCTGGCGTCACCCGCTTCACCTGATCCTGCGCGGCTCGGCCGTTGCTTACCGCCGTACACCGGTAGCCCTTCGACTCAAGCATCGTCGAGACCACCTCGCGAATGGCTTCCTCATCGTCAACGACCAGAATGTTTTCCATTTCCACGGGGGGCACTCCCATCAGCCATTATATGTGAGGTCACAGCCTTCCGGTTGGGCACTTGCCCATTAAGAAAACAGCATGTTAGCGTCACTTCAGGCTCGCTAATAACTATTCTCTTTTGCCGGATTTAATCCGCCGTTCGTTATCGGCATGCGGTGAGCGCAATTCCGCCGGGAGGGCAGTCAACTGTGTTGCAGAATCAGGGCCTGCTCGGCAGCGCGTTCTTCGAGGCTACCGCCTCGATTATTCTGCTCGTCCTTTTTGCGCTCTTCCGCCGCGACCAGGATTCCCGCTACTTCCGCCTCTGGCTCGCCGGATGGGTCTGTTTCACTTGCGCCGCTCTCGCCGAGGTCGCCCTCCTCTCCCGGAATCTCCCGGAACTCGCGATCGTCGTGGTCCTCGGCCACGCCGCAGCGCTCTTTTTCTTTTTGATTTCCGTTCTTGACCTGACTGCGGCCCCAGAACGCCGCCGCTGGCCGATGATCCCGGCGGTAGCCGTCGCTTTGGTTTGGACCTTCTATCTGGAGCGCGGCGCGCGGCCGGAAGCCGTCACCGTCCATTGGGGCACCGCCGAGCTTGAGAGCGGGGTCTGCCTGGCCGCCGGATGGCTGGTGTGGCGGTGGTCCAAGCAGCACTCCGGCCATGGAACGCGTCTTCTGGGCGGCCTTTTTCTCCTCGCGGGCCTGCACGGACTCGACCGCACCATGTGGCCGCAACATCCGCTGTTTATCTTGCGCGTAGCTTTCGACCACTTGCTCGGCGTAGCTCTGGGTATTGCCATGGTCGTGGTGGTCCTCGAAAGCGCCCGCGGCCGTACCGAAGAACTGCACGACAAAATGCGCCGCCTCACCCTCCTCACCGCCGCCAGCACGCAGACGCTCTCCGTGGACGACGCCTTAGCCGGCGTGCTCAAGCACCTGGTCGACAGCGTCGGCGGAACTCACGGCCTCGTCAGAATGCTGGAACCCGAAGGCGCCTCTTCCGTCTTGGTAGTTCGCGCCGCCGTCGGTTTCACCCCGCAGTACCTGTCCAAGTACGCCAAGCTCCCCAGCGAAGAAGCCTGGGCTCGCCAGGTATTGAAGGAAGGCTGCCAGTGTGTGCGCTTCGAAGAAGGGCAGGACCCGGTCGCCAAAGCTCGCATGACGGAATCCGGTATCAAGGAAATGCTCACTCTCGCGCTGCGGGGCAAAGATGGTCCGCTGGGCATCATCGCCGTGGGCTCCACGCGCGAGGTCGAGTTTTTACCGGACGAAGTGGCCTACCTTGTCAATCTCTCCAACCTCTTGGGACTCACGCTGCAAAACGTAAAGCTTTTCGAACAGGTGGCCGCCGCGCAACAACAATGGGCGGACACCTTCGACTCCATCGGCGACCCCATTTTGGTTCACGACCGCGCCGGACGCATCCTGCGCGTGAACCAACGCCTCAGCCACTTGCTCGGCCGCGAATACCGCGCCATCGCAGGCCGCGGCATCAGCGATTCCTTCTCGCGCAGAGACGCGTCCTACGGTGTGTGTCCCTACTGCGAAGGCGTTGCCGGCGAAGGCGATGAACGCGACCCGTGGCTCCCCGGCTTTTTCTTGGCTTCCAATTCCATTTTCGCCGATGCTTCCGGCAAGGAACTCGGCGTCGTCCACGTCCTCAAGGACATTACCGAGCGCAAGCGCGCCGAGGAAAAATACCGCACGCTCGTCGCCAGCGTGCAAGAAGGTATTTTTATTTCCACCCCCAGCGGCCGTTTTCTGGACTTCAACGACGCCTTACTCCGCATGACCGGCTACAGCTCCCGCGAAGAGTTGCTGGCCCTCGACATCCCCGACCGCCTTTTCGTAAATAGCTCCGACCGTGAACGACTGCGCCGTCTGTTACAGGAGCACAGTTCGGTAGCCGATTTTGAATTTGAAATGCGCCGCAAGGATGGCGAGGTTCGCAATATCCTCGAGTCTTCTACCGCCGTGCGCGACGACGCGGGCCACGTCACCGCCTATCAAGGCTTTGTGCTGGACATCACCGAGCGTAAAAACGCCGAAGGCGAAATTCGCAGACGCAATCGCGAACTGATGGTCCTCAATTCCATCGCGCAAACGCTCACCGAATCGCTCGATCTTGGCGACTCTCTCCAGCGCACCCTTCGCCAGCTTCTCGAGCTCTTCAGTTTGGATACCGCTTCCATCTATCTGCTCGAAGAACGCAATAGCAGCGTGCGGCGCCTCGCTGTTGTCGGCCAGCGCTCCGAATATCCCCCAAGTCTTCAGCCTATGGAGTTGCAAGCGGATATGCTGCGGCAGATCAACGCTGTGCATGCCACGTTCCTCTCCGCGCAGTCCCTGCCTCTCCCGCAGCCCATTCGCGACATGCTGCGCAAGGAGGGACTCGTCTCTTCCTACGTTGTGGTCCTGTGGGCCAAGGACCGCATCCTCGGCGGCCTCGTCGTCAGTAGCCGCACTCCTCGCGAGTTTTCTCCGGCGGACGTCAACCTGCTCATCGCCGTAGGCAGCCAGATCTCCAGCGCTATGCAACGCAGCCTGCTCTATGAAGAAACCCGCCAGGCCTACGACAATCTCCGCCGTACCCAGGAACAACTCTTGCATAGCGACAAGATGGCCGCCGTCGGTCAACTCATCTCCGGCGTCGCGCACGAACTCAATAATCCCTTAACCGCCATTCTTGGCTACAGCCAGCTCCTCACCTCCAGTGGACAAACCGGGCCGCAAGGGTTGGAATACGCCGATAAGCTTTACAAGCAAGCCCAACGCACCCACCGCATCGTGCAAAATCTTCTCAGCTTTTCGCGCCAGCACAAACCGGAGCGCGTCGCCGTGCAGCTCAACCAAATTCTCGAAGACACTCTCGCCCTGCGCGACTACGATTTGCGTATGAGCAATATCCGTCTGCACCTCGATCTTCGAGCCGACCTGCCCACGCTCTCCGCCGATCCGCACCAGTTACAGCAGGTTTTCTTAAATATGATCAATAACGCCGTCGATGCCATTCTCGAGCGTGCCACCAACGGTGACGTCTGGGTAACCACCGGCGCGGATCAGGCCATCCTCTTTGTGGAATTCACCGACAGCGGTCCAGGCGTTCAGGATCCCTCGCGCGTCTTTGATCCCTTCTACACCACCAAACCCGTCGGCAAAGGCACAGGCCTGGGATTGAGTATTTGCTATGGGATTATTACCGAACACGGTGGCACCATCCACGTGCGCAATGTCCCGTCACGCGGCGCATCTTTCCGCGTCGAACTACCTTTGAAGCCGCCTTTGCAGGGAAAAGACAAAACCGACGTTTCCACATCCGCCTCGTTAGGCGAGGTCGCCCCGCTCAATCGCTGACGCCATCTCCGCCGCTAACGCCGCGCGCTCGCCAAGTTCCTTCATCGCCGTTTCCATGCGCACGCTTAGCTGGCTCACGATATCGCTCACCGCTCGCAATTGTGGCGTGCCCGCCGCCCCCAGCGCCAGCTCTACGCGCAGCGCCTGCAGCCTGTATCGAAACGCCAGCGTTAGTCGCACCCGCTCGAACTCCTGTATCGGCGCGACTTCCGGCGAAAGCGACGAGATAATCCGCGCCAGTCGCAACAGCCGGGAAAACTCCTCGTCCAGCGCTGAAAGAAAGCTAAGAGCCACCTTTCGCCGTTCGCGGGCCACGCTGCGCGCCAGCTCGGTTCCCCCCTTTTCCAGAAGGAATTTCTGGTCCGCCGCCGCGAGTGCCTGCTGAATCTGTGGGAAGTATTGGATATTACTTCGCCGGTGTTCTTCGAGTGGGCCGGACTTTTTCCGTGGGTCCGAAGGGCTGCGCAACGCCCAGCCCAGAAGTATCAGGAGCAGAACCGCCACGCCAGAGACAACGTAAAGAAACGCCGTCATGGGCTTTGCTCCTCCCTTCCGGATAGACGGCTAAGGCGCTCATTAAGTAGGCTCAATCGCGAATTTACTTGCGGCGACAGTGTTTTGTAGACAGATGCGGGCAGCATTTCTGGCGAAGCTGCGGTCTCCGCGGTCCTATGTCGTAGCGCCCATCCCCACACCAGCACGCTCGCCGTAAACGCCACCGTGCCCACGAAATTCCAGATCGTGTAATATGCTACTGGCAGCCTCTCCAGCACCGTATCATTCAGCACCACAAAGCAGGAATACAGGAAAAATCCTACGGCTATCGACTGCGCCGGCTCTTCGGTTTGCACTCGGTAATAGCGCGCAAACAATAGCAGCGCTACCACCACGAAGGCCACAGCTAGACTCACCGCGCGATCCGCGTACAGGATCCTTAGCTGCAGATTCCGATCCCCCATGGTCATCGCCAGAAATGCGATCACCATCACGCCAATCAGCAGTGTTCGCCAGATCAGCGTCCAGATACCTCGGTAGTGGCCGAACACGCGATAGCACACTTCCAGCACCGCCAGTGTTCGCAGCAGGCTGACTACACCTTGTGCGCTCCACGCCCCCACGCTTGCAAACTTTGAATTAAATCCCCAGTGGAGATAGAGAACAACTTGCACCACATTCTGCACCAGGCTCCCCGCCAGGTAGCAGGCGAACGCAGGAAATCGTAAATGGTTTCGCCGCACCAGCAGCAGCACCATGAGCCCGACCTGCAGCACGAAGCATGCTGCCCAGGCGTATAACTCAAGTTGTCCAATCGCTGCGACCATAGTCGAGCGGAATACTAACATGAAGATAATTAGTTGTATAAACCGCTGTACTAACCGCAAACACTTTTAAGGTACTGGAACCGGCAGGCCGGTGGGCTGCGGCATTGATTAGAAAACGCTCATCAATACTGCGCACTTCACCGGCCTGCACCGCTTCTGCCGATCCCGTTAGCCCTTCGTCGGCCCCTCAGGTGCTCTGACCAACAACGTTCGGGGGTGGTGGCACGGGCGGTGGATTTGAACCCCCGTCAGCCATCAGCACGGTCCCGGTACTCGGAACATTACTGATAATCAGATTGACGTGATTTATAACCGGCAGTAGCATCGTAACAACGGCTAAGGAAATTACTACGGCGGATACTAGCTTTTTCATGATGGAAAACCCTCCGCGCGCAGTGTCGCGGGGTCTCCACCGGAACGAATTTTTCGCCGCAAAACGTTCCGAACACGGAACAGGGGGCGCTATGAAAGCTCTTACCCAGCTTCAACAGAACAGTCGTGTGGTGCAGGATTTCACGCTCACGACTCTCGAAGCTTTGCCGGGCCCTTTCGCCCGTCTGGTGCATATCGCTTCGCTGCGCGATCTCTCCACCGGCCGCTACGAACACGCTGGATTAGCAGTGCTTTATCCTGACGAGGCCATCCAGCAGGCGCTGGAGATGTGTCACGAACAAATTTTTGAGCGGATTCTGGAATCGCCCCTTGAGCAACAGGAGGAAGAGCTGAAGGTCTGCTTTGAGGCTATGGCCAGCGGCTATCGGCAAACTGTCGAGCACTGGAACCGCATGGAGGCCTTCCGTGTTCTGATACCGGAAGACGCCCCGGGCTATCTTAAAGAGCTTTTCTGTTCGAATATGCGCGCGTTGCTGGAGGTTCTCCAGCGAGAGCATTCCACGGTTCATTCAGACGCGTAACCACCCCGATTACACGCCCCACTACCTCCGCGCCCTCCGGCAGCGGCCAAAATTCTGGCGCGCAGCGCGACAGCGGGTGCGGATGCATCGTCAATCGCTCGCGGTCTTGGTGAAACCATCCGCAGCGATACCCGTCCCGCACATCCACAAAATACAGCGGACGGTCATACTCCGTCGCCCAATCCGTTTCCTGCACTCCACGATCCGAGGCGTCCAGTAACACGATGCTGCCCGGACGCAGCAGCGGCACCATGCGCCGGTCCGATAGTCCTACATACCCGTAGCGGCAGTTGCCGTCGCCGGCGTCCAGCGTGCCCTCAAAACGTCCCCACTGCTGCACCATGCGAGAGAGGAATTCCGTGCGTCGTGGATCGAAGGCCGGATCGAATCGAATCGGCGTGCGTAGAGCCACCGGCGGTGCGGCCAGATGCGTGTTTGGCGGCCGCGACACTGCGCCATCCTGAAACAGTTCGCTCAACGGCGCGTCGTACCACGCGAATATCTGCAAGGGATCCAGATGGTAGACCGCTGCAAGCGTGTAGATTTTGTGTATTCCGGGAATCACGCCGTGATTCTCGATATCCGCCAGCCGGCTGATGTGCAGAATAAAGTCGGGACGACCGCGCCTTGACGCCAGCTCTAGGCTGGCGCGTTCGACATCGCGATAGGTCAATCCCAATCGTTCGCGGATTTGCCGCAGGCGAAGTCCGGTATCCATCCTGCCCTCGGGAGAGGTCTACTTTCGATTAGAACATAAACTAGTCAGTAATATAAAGCGAGAATTATCGGCAAGGAAATTTAAGCGCCAACGCAAAACCAGGATACAAAAGGAACGCGCAATAAGCAGGCCAAGCTCCCTGGCCCCGCGCGGTAGCGCGATGCTGGCCCTCAGACTTGACCTCGAACACTTACACTATAACGAATGTTCGCTCCGGTATCCTTCCGCAAGCCTTGCCGCGTTCCGTCGCCTCTTTCTCCTCCGAACCAGGAAAAGGGAATCTGCTATTCTGCCTATATCATGAAACTTGCCCGTGCGCTCGCTAAAGCGTGTTTGCTGCCAGCAGCCCTTTGCCTGGCGGTCGCCACGATTCTCTGTTCTGGCGTTCGCATGCGGGCCCAGCAAACCCCCGTAGCGCCTCCTCCGCCCTCTGCGTCGCCAAACCGTGCCGCCGATGCTCCTGCGTCTGCAACCCATTCGGCCGGCGATAGTGCCAAACCCAGCAATGCGGAATTTACCGCCGCGGCAGACGAGGTTCTCGCCCAGATGAGCCAGATTACCGGACTCAGTTTGCGCTCCCCGGTGAAAAAAACGCTTCGCTCCCGCGACGAGATCCGCGCCTACGTAATCCGCGAAATGAATGAAGACAAGGAACCTGCCGAGCGTTATTCCTCCGCGCGCAGCGCTGAAGCCCTCGGCTTGCTCCCCAAAGGCTTTGATTTCGATAACTTTATGGTCGACCTGCTGACCGAACAGATCGCAGGTCTATACGACCCCAAGGCCCAGGAGTTTTATATCGCCGACTGGATCCCCATCGCCGACCAGAAAATGGTCATGGCCCACGAACTCACCCACGCACTGCAAGACCAGCATTACAAAATTGAGCACTGGGTGAAGGCCGCGCGTCCCAATGACGATGCCGAATTGGCGCGCGAATCGGTCCTCGAAGGCAGCGCCATGGCGGCCATGATCGACTATTTGCTCCTCGACAAAGGCCTTTCCATAAAAGATGTTCCGGACATCGATCCCGGCATGATGGTCGGCGATTTGGGTGATTCGCCCTCGATGAAAAAGGCTCCTCCATTTCTGCGCGATTCGCTGATTTTTCCTTATCTGGCGGGGCTTTCGTTTTCGGCGGCCATCCTTAAGCCCAACGGTTGGAGTTCCATGGCCAAAATCTTTTCGAGCCCGCCGGTCTCCACGCAACAAATCATGCATCCCGCGCTGTACAAGAGCGGCAAGATGCCCGTCTCCTTGGCGCTGCCCGCTGTCGATAACTTGCTTGGCCCGGAATACGCCAAGCTCGAAGACAACCTGCTCGGCGAATTCGGGTGGAAAGAAGTGCTAAAGCAATTTTTGGGCGAGGACCGCGCCGCCCCGCTGGCCGCCGCGTGGGAAGGCGACCGCTACGTCGTGTACGAGCAGAAGCGCACTAAGCACTTGGTGCTCATCACCCGCCTCCGCCTGGCCGGGGAAGTGCAAACCGCGCGCTTCTTCGGACAGTACTCCGAAGCCCTGGAAAAGAAATATCCCGAACGTAGCAACCTATTCCGCCGCGCGGACTTCTTCTCCTTCACCACTCCCGACGGCGATGTCTACCTGCACTGCGCCATGACTGAATGCATTACGGTAGAAGGCAGCACGCGAACCGTCTTCGATGCGGTAAACAAAGCGGTCGGCTTTCCATCTCCCGAAGCAGCCCCAATAAATCCTTCCAAGCCGCAAACCAAAATCATCACCTGGACGCATCCCGAAAACGCGAATCTCCCGATTCGCGGCTCGCCCAATTAGATAAGATCTTGATTTAAATGGAGTTAAAGTCCTTTCCGCTCAGTATCTTATGCAAGTGTTCATTCTGCGGGGTTTACGGAGATCTTCTAGGTGCCATTTAGTTACTAGAGTCGCGGGGCGGACCACCTCGGAATGACGCGGCAGGCGGGGTTGCGCCGAAAGCTGCGACACGCTCGGCGTCTGCGCTACCGGAGGTCAAGGAGAGGGCGAGGGGGCGTGCTGGTTTGCGCGCACCGTTGTTCTAGGCGGGCGATGCGGTGGAGCAGGCTTTTTTCCAGGCGGGATTCTTTGGCAGGACTGGTGCGAAGACTGCGCGTGCTGGGAAATGCGCCAGGGAATGCTCCGGCATAATGGCCAGCGGGCGTGCGGCTCGATAGCCAACGTGCTTTCCGTAGTTCCGCCAGCGCCAGTTGGGCAAATTCCAGGGCACGCACATCGTCCTTGACGCGGCGCTCGTAGTGAATGGCGAGTTGCTCGCAGGCGTAGACGCCTTCGGCAGGATCGCCGGCGACAATCTCATGCCACAGCTCCGCGGCACGAGCGTGTTCACCGCTGCGTTTGGCGTGCAGCGCCAGTTCGCGGCGCGCTTGCGGGCGCACTTCATGCGGCAAGCCGAAGTCGAGCGCCTGCGTGCACGCGGTTTGCGCCCGCGCGCCATGTCCGCGGCGCTGCAGATAGCGCGACAATCCGAACAGGTCGCGGCCATCGACGCTGCCATGCTCCGGCAATTCCGTGCCGATCAAATGGTTCAGTTTGCAGTACAGCGCGGCGAGTCCGCGCAAATCCATCTGATTGTGTTTGGCGATGCCCAGCAGCGGCTCCGGCGGCCCGCCACGCAGATAGTCAAAATAAAATTGCGGGATATCCGCGGAGGTGGTGTCGTCGTCGCGGCTCCAGCCCAGTGAAATGGGATCGAGCACATGGCGCTCGAGATCGCTCAGCCGCACGGAACCGAGGCGCAATTTCCAGACGGCGCGCGCAGGATGCAGTAAATCGAGATGCGCGGCGAGTTTTGGCGGCGCAATCGAACGCGTCATGGTGAAGCGGCTGTGAAGCAGCGGCCAATCGAAGGTTTTGCCGTTGTAGGTGACCAGCACTGGGCGCTCGGCCACGCGTGCCGCCAGTTCGCAAAGAATGGAATGCTCTTCGGCAAAGTCGCGCATGAAGAATTGCTCGACCTGCAGGCCGCCGGCGTCCCACCACGCCAAGCCGATTAAGAATGCGTAGGTGCCGGTGCCGCCGGCGAGGCCGGTGGTTTCAGTGTCCAGAAAAAGCCATTTCTCCGGATCGCTCAAGGCGTCGCGCGTGCGTCCCGATTGCACTTCATCGCGGGTGCGGGAAAGAATTTCCAGAGCCACCGCGGAAGGCGCGGAGAATTCGGGGCTGGAATACCAGTTGCTTACCGCCAGATGTTCGCCAAAACGATTGCGCCGGACGCTCGCGCCGAGCAAGCGCGCTAGCGTGTCCTCTTCGCAGGGTTCGCGCAATGCGGCGGGGCGAGCTGGAAGATTGCGGGTAGGTCTTAGCGCGGAGAGCCGCGAGAATTTGTCAGCGGGCGCCGCCATTAGGCACACAACCGATTGAGAATCGCCAGCGCTGCTTCTTTCGCGCGCGGCGCCAAATCGCCGGCCGGTCCCACGCAGGATGGACAACCCTGCTCGCAGGCGCACGCGGCGATCAATTCGCGGGTTTGCCGCACCAGCAATTGGTGCGCGCGGAAAAGCGGTTCGGAGAAGCCGATGCCGCCCGGGTAGGCGTCGAAGAGATACAGATTGGGTTCGAAGAATTCTTTCGTGTTGCTGCTGGTCACGTCTCGCAATCGGGTTGGCGCGAATTCGTCAATTGTGCTGAGTTCGGGCGTGCCGAGCTGGGGCGCAGCGTGCTGCGCCCCTACAAAGTCGGGTGACGCGTTGTCGGTGCTTGTTGCGCTCTCTGAGTTGGGTGCGGGAGGGCGTTCGCCGATGGCTGTGCCGAGGTCGCGGCAGTCACACATCAGCAGCAAAGTCGCCACGGACTCGAGAGCGTGTAGCAGGCCAAACATTCCGCTCTGCCGCTCGCTCACGGAAAAGAGCAGGGAATCGAGCATCGGCCGCTCCAGCGTAATCCAGTACGCCGTGGTATGCATTTCGTTTTCTGGGAGCTCCAGTCGTCCATCGCCGATATTTTCGTTGGTGAACAATTTTATTTTCTTGAAGCCGATCACCTGCGAACGTACCAGCACGTCGCCGTGGGAATGAGATGAAGCGTTGGGAATAAGTGCGCTCGTACTAGTAGGGACCTCGCCGAGACGGGGCGCAGCATGCCGTGCCCCTACGGGAGACGTTGCTGCGGCTTCCAGAATACGCACCTGCGTGTAACGGATGGCGTCGGTGTAGTAGTCGACGTCGACTTTTTTCACGTAGGCTTTGCGTTCCTTGAAGTCCAGATGCTCGACGTGGAATTGCGTGCCGCCGTGCATGTAGATGGCTTTTTCGTGCACGCTGGTGAGCGCGCTGGGAAAATCCACTTCGCCGATGACGTTGGGCAAGCCAGTGATATCGATAATCACAAAATTATCGCTGGTGACGGAGCGCAAGCTCACGGTGTCCGCGGGATAGGCTTCATGCGTCCAATGATAATTTTCTCCCGCGCGATGCAGAAAGCCGGCTTCGGCAAGCCGCGCACAAAGATCGGGAAGATCCACATCGCCGAAGCGTTCCTCCGGCGTGATCGGGAGCTCGAAGGCAGCGCATTTCAGATGATTGAGCAGAATTTCCAGATTGTCCGGCTGTATAAAAGCTTGCTCCGGCGTGTTTCCGAAAAAATAGTCCGGATGGCGCACGATGTATTGATCGAGCGGCGCGGAAGAGGCCACCAGCACGGCGCAGGAACTGCCGCTTCGGCGCCCGGCGCGTCCGGCGCGCTGCCAGGTTCCGGCGATGGTGCCGGGATATCCGGCCATGACCACGGTGTCCAGCGAGCCGACGTCGATGCCCAACTCCAGCGCGCTGGTGGAAACCACGCCACGGATGCGGCCTTCGCGCAGGCCGCGCTCGATTTCGCGGCGTTCTCCCGGCAGATAGCCGCCGCGGTAACCGCGAATGGTGTCCGGCTTGCCCAGCGTGTGCGGATTGGCCTGCTGCAAATAGGTGAGCAGCAATTCGGTGTGCAGCCGTGAATTGGCGAAGACCATGGTCTGCATTTCGCGCTTCAGAAATTCCTGCGCCACGCGCGACGACTCATTAATGTAGCTGCGGCGAATGCCCAGCGCGCGATTCACCACCGGCGGATTGTAAAAGACAAAAGTTTTCTCGCCGGCCGGGGCGCCGTTGGCGTTTAGAACTTCCACCTCTTCTTCGAGCAGGCGCGTGGCCAGTTCGCCGGGATTGCCGATGGTCGCCGAGCAGCAGATGAATTGCGGGTCGCGCCCGTAAAAATTGGCAATGCGCTTCAATCTGCGCAAGACATTACAAAGATGGCTGCCGAAAACGCCGCGATAGGTGTGCAGCTCATCGATCACGATGTAGCGCAAATTTTCAAACAGCCGCGTCCACTTGGTGTGGTGGGGGAGGATGCCGGTGTGCAGCATGTCCGGATTGGTCAGCACGATGTGACTTTTTTCGCGGATGGCTTTACGCGCGTCGCTGGCGGTGTCGCCGTCGTACGTAAAAACGCCGAAGCGATCGTCCAGGCGGACATTCAAGTCATGCAATTCAGCAAGCTGATCCTGCGCCAGCGCCTTGGTGGGGAAAAGATACAGCGCCCGCGAGTCCGGCTTTTCCAGAATTTCGTTTAGTACCGGCAAGTTGTAGCACAGCGTCTTGCCGCTGGCGGTGGGCGTGACGATGACGACGTTTTTTCCGGTGTGAACAGCCTCGGCCGCCGCAGCCTGGTGCGTGTATGGCCGGCGAATCCCTTTGGCTTGGTACACCGCGCGCAGGTCCGCGCGCACCCAGGCGGGAAACTCCGCCCATTGAGCTTCGCGCGCTGGAAAATGCCGCACCGCGGTGAGCATTTCGCCGTCGCGATCGCGCGCGACAAAGACATCGAGCACATCGCGCACCGCGCTAAGCGCCAGCGCATCAGGAATCGCAACCGCGACCGATTCCCGAGCGGAACGCACCGCGAGAGATTCGGACATATTTGGAGGCCTCCAGTAATTCGCCTTTTGTTCGCTCAGGCTAGCACGCGGGGCACAGGCGCGCAACGGTGTTCTTGAGCGAATGGTATGCTGGTCCACGCTTATCGCTTCCGGCGTTCGGGAACACAACGTGAAACCTGACTTCGCTCAATACGGATTTGGTTATCAAAACAACCTAATCATGGCGTGCATCGGGGGGCTCGCAAGCGCACGGTGCAAAACTGGGCGCGACCGACGACACCGATTGGTACGGTCTTTACATTCCGCCACCAACGAGAGTTCTCGGGCTCGAACGTGAGGAGCATTTTGTTTTCACAACCGGAGGCAAACTCGGCGGCAACGGGCCGCTCGATGTCGACGTTTGTCTTTATACCCTGATGAAGTGGGCAGGACTCGCGGCCAAGGGCAATCCATCGGCGCTGCATTTCTTGTTCGCGCCGTTCGAGTTCACAACCGAAACTTGGAGCCACTTTTTAACCCAGCCTGAGCTGTTCCTGGCGAAGGGACATGTGAAGCCGTTTCTCGGATTCGCGAACGATCAGATGAAACGATTGCTCGGGGAGAAGGGGCAGAAGAATATTCACCGCGCTGAACTTGAGCATAAGCATGGATACGACACTAAGTACGCCATGCATGTAATTCGGCTGTACGGCGAAGCGAAAGAGTTGATGGAGCATGGACGCATTACGCTGCCGCGGCCAAACCGGGATGAGTTGGTCGAAATCCGCAAAGGTAAGTATTCTCTTTCCGAAATTCGAGAACTCGGCGCGCAACTGGAATCAGAGGCGCTAGCTGCTCAGGTGAGTTCGCCGCTTCCGGATGAGGTGGACCGAGATGCGATCAGTCGGTTGGTCGCGGATGCGCACCTTCGATTTTGGAACGCACAGGAAGCGGTAACGTAGCACTCCAAGACGCTGTGACACCTCGTCCGCACGGTAAGCCAACGGCGCAGGCGGAGGACCAGCAGGGCGCCGGCGAAGGATAGGAAGGCGGAAGCGCCGAAGGCGGTTTCCACGTCGAAGGCGCTCCAGAGCGTGCCCTCGGTTACGCAGTGTTAGTCGGCACTCCCAATCTGGATCACTTGACCGGGACGAATATCCTGTAACGCGGAAAGGCACTCCGGGAAGTGCGGAAGCAAATGCTCCAGGCGATTTGAGGATGAGCGGATTACGACGACGGCGATGTTGCGACCGGATAGATTTTGTTGGAAGCGGAGGTTTGCGTCCACGGTGATAAATACATCGAACTGGCCTTCCGCCAAGTTTAATAGTTGACCATTGCGGATTCCCGACCAGCCTTGCTCCTGAACGGTGGAACACGCGTGTCCGGAGGAGGCCAGATGTCTTTTCAGCGCGCGAGGAGCGCACTCGTCGAGCAACACTTTCATTTCAATTGTGAGGTGAGGTTAAGACGAGCTTCTTCGATGGCGGCGATGGCGAGTTCACGCGAGACGCTCGGGTATTCTTCCAGGAACTGGTCGAGAGTGTCGCCACCGGTGAGGTAGTCGGTCAAAACTTTGAAGGGGACGCGGGTGCCGCGGAACACCGGTTCGCCGCCAAGAATTTCCGGGTCAGCGATGATGACGGATGGCATCTGAGCGGCTCCTGGTTTGATTGTAGCAGCCTAGGCGCGGAGCAGGACTCTTTTTAGTGAGGCGCGTGCAGCCCTCGGTCCCTGAACTGGAAGTAATCTAACAAATTCAGGACTCCCACGGCGATAAACGCCAAGTAAGCGATAGGGGTCGCTTTATCAATCGCGAGCAAGGCGAAAGCACCCACGATGAGAAAGAAAGATACAATCCGCAGCCAAATCGGAGGTTGATTGAACGCTAGGTCGCGCTCACGATTGAAGACCACCGAGATAACGAGGGCGCCAGCAAAACTTGCAGCAATAGCAATCGCCAGCGGCCATTGCAGTGCCTTTGATCCAAAACCCATGGCTAAACCAAAACCCAGTCCGCTCAAGGCCCAAATCAAAATGCTTGCAGGCAAGATGACAGGCTTAAGGTTGGCAGCCTTTCTCTTACGGCTCTCCCAAATCAACATCCAGCCGCCCCAAAATATCGAACTAAAACCGACATCCACCCATTCCCGCATCGTTCCCATCTTTTTTCAGTGCCTCAGCGACACCAAATTATCAACATCAATAGATTAATTCAACCGTTAAGGGTCCATCGATGCTGTCACTTCGTTCGCGCGGAAAGTTAACGGCGCAGGCGGAGGATTAGTAGGGCGCCGACGAAGGATAGGAAGGCGGAAGCGCCGAAGGCGGTTTGCACGTTGAAGGCGCTCCAGAGCGCGCCAACCGTTACGCTGGAGATTAAGTCGCCGACGGCGTTTACGGCGGCGAGCGTGCCGAAGGCCATGCCATGCTGTTCTTTGGGAACGAATTCGGCGGCCAGGGAATCTTCGAGGGCGTCTTCGGTGCCTTTGTAAAGTCCGGCGAGGATGAAGATCACGGCCAGCAGGACGAGCGATTGCGTGCCGGTGCAAAGAAGAATCGCGGCGATGCCCGCTACCGCGTAGCCCGCGGCTAAAACATATTTGCGTTGGGGCAGGAAATCACTGAGCCAGCCGCTGAGGTACGCCGAGCCCGCGTTGAAAATATTGTGGAGGGTGTAGAGCGCGACGGCGAGACTCGCGGCGCGCGCGGGTCCGTGTGCCGGCGTCAAGGCTCGCGACGCGTACAGGATTAGCAGTGTGTGCGAGAAATCGCCTGCGCCAAAAACTCCAACGCCGAGCAGCATTCGGCGGAAGGAAACGGGTAGCGTGCGCAATCCGGTGAGAAACGATTGACGCGCTTTCGCGGCGATGGGGCGTTCGCGAACCAGCAACGCGAAGATTGCCACCGCTAACAATCCGGGAATCAGCGTGTATAGAAAAACTTTGCGATAGGAATGTCCCGTAACGTTGAGCAGCCACAGCGCGGTTAGGGGCCCGGCGATGGCGCCGACGGTGTCCATCAGGCGCTCGAAGCCGAAGGCGCGGCCGTAGGCGCCGGGAGGGACGTCCGCGGCGAGCAAAGCTTTTTTCGATGGCGAACGCACGCCGCGGCCCAGCCAGGCCAGCACGCGGCCGAACAAAACGTCGTAGGCTTGCGTGGCGAAGGCGAAGGAGCCTGTGGCCAACGCGGTGACGGCGTAGCCAAAAATTACCAGCGGTTTGCGCTTTTGCAAACGATCCGTCAGGTGGCCGGCCCAGAGTTTTGTGAAACTGGAAAGGCCGTCGGAGATGCCCTCGATTGCGCCTAGCCAGGCGGGGCCTGCGCCGATGATCGCTAAAAACGCGGGCAGCACCGCGGTGGCGGTCTCGTGGCTCCAGTCGCTGAAGAGGCTGGTTAGGCCGACGCCTAGGACGGTGCGGTTTAACCAGGGAGTTTTGGCTGGTGTTGGTTCCATATCGCAGGCGAATGTCAAAGACTAAGGATTGCCAAGAACATTATGCCCGGGCGAGCTGGGGCGCAACATGTTGCGCCCCTACAAAGTAAAAAACATTCGCGTTGCGGCAAGTTCGTTAGGGATCATTTTTTTGCCACGCGGTAGAGGATTACGCGGACTTTTTCCAGCGTGATCAGGCCGCCTTCGATCATTTCGTCGAGGCGGGGCAGGATGGCGTCGATGCGCTCTTGCGATTCGATGACCTCGACTACGATAGGCAAGTCGCTCGAGAGGCGCAGGATTTTGTCCGTGTGGTAGACGCTGGAGGCGCCGAAGCCCGCGACGCCGCGCAGGACGGTGGCGCCGGAAAAATGTTCCTTGCGCAGCATTTCGACGATAGCCTCGGGAAGCGGCTTGCCGTGCCATTTATCGGATTCACCGAGGTGGATGCGCATCAGCGTGCGTTCGCCTTCAAATTTTTCGTGTGTTTTTTCGTGGCTCATAAAAAAACTCCTAAATTTTGTTGGCCAGGCGAATGCCCGCGACGGAGAGGAGCACGCCAATCACCACGCTGGCGCTGATGTACGCGGTGGCGCGAACCCACGCGCCTTCTTCGAGCATCTTGGCGGTTTCCCAGCCGAAGCTGGAAAACGTGGTGTAGCCGCCGAAAAAGCCCACGGCGATGGCCATGCGCAAGTCCGGCGAGATCACCATGCGGTTCAGCGTGAACTGGCCGATCAAACCGAGCAGGAAGCAGCCGGTGAGATTAATCAGCAAGGTGCCGTAGGGAAAACCGCCACGGACCTGCACTACGCCTTGCAATCCGTAGCGCGCCAGCGTGCCGATGGCGCCGAAAATCGCAATCAAAGTAAGTCGCAAGTTTGCTCCGATCCGTTGCCGGGTGGCGCCGCACGAGTGCCCTGCGCGTCGTGTGAAACTATGGAGTGGTCACCCGCAAACAAAAAAACTCCTGGCGCCAATTGGCATCCAGGAGTCATCAGCCAGCGCAGTTGCGCGCGCCGGCGGTTTTGGCGAACTCCATCGCCATTCATATTGCGATCGGTGAAATTCTATCCTCGTATGGAGGACGGCGCAACCGCTTCTCTCCGGTTTCCCTGGTGTTTTCTACCGCGGTGCTGCCTGCTGGAGGTCAGGCAGCACCCACGGAGAAACACCACCAACGGCGGTGAAACCGACAAACTCAGAAGAAATGAAAGTGGTAGCGGACCTGCACGTAAATCTCGCGCGGATTTATGTAGTGTGTGCCGCCGAAAGTGAAGCTGTTGTCCAGCAGCACGCGGCGGTTGGCCACGTTGAGGCTGGTGACGTTAATAGAAAAGCGCTCGCCGAAATCCTTGCCCAGTGAAAGATCGAACGTGGTATGCCCAGGCAAATAGGGACCAGGATATTGCGCGGTGGGATCACCGTTGGTGAAGCCTGAGCCGTAATAAGTGTCGGTGGAAGCGTAGGAGTGCCACGGCAAGGTGTATTGCCCGCCGATGTGCAGAGTGTTGCGCTGATCGTGGTCCAATGGACCGAATCCGTCGCCGAAAGAAAAATCGGTGAGCCCGCCGTTGATGGCGCCGAAGCCCAGCGCCGTCTGATTCGAGTAGGTGAGATACACCTGTGCGCGATGGCGAATGCGCGGGGAACGGAGTGTGAGTTCCCAGCCGCTGATGCGCGCGCCTTGGATGGTGATGGGGAAAAACAGGTCGGAATTATTAAAGTTGTTGTGATCGAAGAAATTGTTCGCCAAGGTAAGGAAGTTATCGGCGTCCAGGGTCCAACCGCGAAATGGAATGGTAACTCCGAATTGATGCTCTTCGTCGCGTTCACCCTTCAGCGGAACAAAGCCCAGATTTTGGTCCGTGGCGAATTGCAGCAGTGGTCCGGAAATAGATTGTAGCGGCGGAGCCTGATAAAACTTCCCGTAGAATGCGCGGAACACCCAATGGATTTTCGGGACGCGCACGGAAATTCCCACGCGCGGATCCGTGGCGTTTTCCACCGTGGAGACCAGGCCGTTGATGGTATTGACGCCGCCACCGTCAAAATGCGTTTGACGGATGCCGGCGTTGATGGTCAGCCAGGGGAATGGCCGTATTTGATCATCGAGATACGCTGCGAACAAACCTCCCGTGGGACTTCCCGCGGTAGCGGCCAGGTTCTCGGGGCATGCCGCGTTGATAGGATTGCAAGTAAATTGAAAGGTTTGATTGTCCTGTTGAGCGAAGCCGTAGAGCCCGGCGCGCAAATTGTTCCAGTTTTTCACCCAATTGACGGTAGCCTGCGCACCTTCGTACTTCGAGGCTCGGCTTTGCGACGTGATGCCTGGAGTATCGAAAGGAGCGCTTTCGTAGTTCACGCTGTTGTAGTGGAAAAACGGCGAAACGGTGGTGAACAGGCCGGGGCTGAATGTGTGCACCCAGGAAAAGGTTGCAAACGAATCGCTTTCGCGATTGGCGTCTTTGAGATACTCGCCCGCGGTATTTGGATCGTTGGGATCGAAGGGGATTTGATAAAAATCCCGACGCGCCTGGGCCACAAAACGCAACTGATCCTGCGAATTCAAGTTGTAAATCAGAGAAGTGAAACCCCCGAAACCATTGTCGGCGTCGTGAATGACTGCTGAAGTGGGCGTCTGCAATCCCAGATTGGAGCGATTGCCGTCGACGCTGCCGTAATACGCGAAACGGTTGGAATGGCCGCCGAAATTTAGTTGATCGTCCGTTTGATAGAAGTTCCCGACCGTGGTCACCAGCTCCGCTTCGTTGTTGCGATCAAAGCCGGTGCGCGGCGAAACGTTAAAGATGCCGTAGGTGCGGTCGCCAAAGTCGGCGTTGTAACTGCCGCGCTGGACTTCCAGCATCTCGATGTCGTTGGGATCGATCTGCGGGCCCAGATTGCTTGCGATGTTGGTATTGGGTATGGGCACGCCGTCGATCAGCCAACTCACTTGATGGCCGCCGCGAATGTGCAGTTGATCGTGGGTGAAATATGAACCTGGCACATAGTCGGTGATCATCGCCAGACTGTTAGTAAGCGAAGCGCCGGGGGTTGTCTCGATTTTCTCGCGGTCGACGAGCGTGGTGGGGGTCACGGATTCGGCCTGCGCCGGACCGGCATCGGCGGTGACGGTAACCGACTGGTTCTGCGGCGCCACATGCAATTCAAAATGCAGCACTGGCGCGCTACCGGAGAGCACGCCGAAATCCTGCACCTCGGTGACGAATCCCGGGTCGCTCACGGTAACCTGATAGTCGCCCACGGGCACGGCGTTAAAAAGAAATTCACCGTTAGCGTCGCTTTGTGTGGTGACGGAAAAATCGGAATGTTTCGCTTTCAACGTGACTTGAATATTCGGGACTGGCCGATGTTGCGGGTCGTGCACCACGCCGCGGACCGTTCCCAAGACCTCGGCCATCGCGGCGCTAAACATTACCAGCCAGAAGACTGCGGCAACTAGGTATCTAGGTCGCATCAGAATCGTTCTCCTCGATTTAAGGGCATAGCGCGCGGCCAAGCCGCGCGGCTGAGGTAAAAGAAAACTGCTGGATTAGCGATAATTCGGCGCGACGCGAAGTTGGTGCACGCGCTGCGTGCTAGAGAGAGGCCCTATGCGCGAGGAGGAGGGAAGAGCGGATCGAGCGTTACGAAGAAATCGTTCGTCGTTGCGGCTTGCCGCGCGCGCGCGGCAACTGCCGGCGAGGCCAGCGACACTGGCGCAGGCAAAACATACGCCACGGGAGCCATCGGGGCACCTTCCTGCTGGTCGCAGCAGGACATGTTGCAATTGGTCATCCCCGAATCGCCCGTCGTTTGGTGATCGCAGTGGACGCTGGTGTCGGAACCGGCGCCTGAATTAGAGGCTGCGCCACGGTGATGATGTTCAGGCATGGCGCAAAGTCCGTCCTCGCAGCAGGAAGAATTTGCGGGCCAGGCGGAGAGGGCGAGCGGCGCGTACAGGCAAAGCGCCGCGAAGAGACACAGCCAGACCGCTAGGCGATTCTGCGAGTTTTGGCGACGGTTCGTCATGCGCACTAGTCTGCGAAAAGGTAGTCTACGACAATTCGTGCTTTCGCGCACGCACGGAGAGTAGATTACCGCCTAAGGTCGTCATTGCCGGGCGCTATCTCTGGCACCCATCTTGACTTGGCGTCGGGCCCGCTCCAGACTTCTGTCATGGCACATACGTACATGAAATTTGATTTTGGCACTGACGAGGCGACGGCGCAGCAGGCTCGTCACAAGCTGGATGTGTGGAAGCAGGCCTTCCGCTTGGACAAGAAACTACAATACAAACTAGACCGCGGCGAAGAGCTGGAAGGCGAAGCCGCGACGCTGGCCGGCGAAGAAGCGCATGACGAGCACAGAGAAGCAAAATCCGCCGAGAAAAAACACCCGGACAAAAAGCACACCAAGGGCAAGCCCAAAGCGAAGGCGCAGTCCGGGAAACACGACGAAGCGAAAGACGCCGCCGAGGCGATTTCCGATGGCCGCAACGTAACGCTTCTGGTACGGCTATATTTTTCGTCGCATGAAAAGCTTTCGGAACAGCGCTGGTTCGATCGCATTCCCGCTGAAGAACCGTTTAAGAGCGCATCGCCGCAAGTAATCAAGCAGGGCGATCCCGAATTTGCAGAGTCCGAGAAGCACTTTTCCGATTTGGGTTAGTGACCGAACGTAGTGACCGAGTGTTCGTGACAAAGTCCGTGACAGAACCGCGCCAAATTGGACGTTGCAAGCGCGGTGCCGTCCGCGCGGGAAAGCCCGCGTGCGGCCGGGATATCCGATATAATCCAAGTTTGTCCCTGAGTTGGTAGCATTCTTCCGCACGAGGACTGAACGAATGGCGTCACAAACCCGCGTCAAGATCGCCAGTTTTGATACCCAGAAAACTCACGGTTTGGACGCTGACGCGTTGATTCGGCTGTATCGGGTGATGTACCTCTCTCGCAAGCTGGACGACCGCGAAATTCAACTGAAGCGCCAGAACAAGATCTACTTTCAGATTTCCAGCGCCGGGCATGAGGCGATTAGCGCGGCTGCGGGGTTGCTTCTTCGTTCCGGCGTGGATTGGATTTATCCCTACTATCGCGACCGCGCGTTGTGCCTGACGCTGGGCGTTACGCCGCTGGATACGCTGCTGCAGGCCGTCGGCGCGAAAGACGATCCCAGCTCCGGCGGCCGCCAGATGCCCTCGCATTGGGGGCATCCCAAGTGGAATATTGTCAGCAAGTCTTCCTGCACCGGCACACAGTTCGTGCAAGCCGTGGGCGCGGCGGAAGCGACGCTCTATTACGGGCAACATCGCAAGGCCATTGCGGAGGCCAAGAAAGCGCCGCTCGGCGAGCATGTCGGCTATCGCGAGCATGAGATTGTGTACGTTTCCTCCGGCGACGGCGCTACCAGCGAGGGCGAATTCTGGGAGTCGCTGAACGCGGCGTGCGCCATGAAGCTGCCGCTCTTTTATGTGGTGCAAGACAATGGCTATGCCATTTCCGTGCCGGTAGAAGTGCAAACCGCGGGCGGAAGCATTTCCAAATTGACGCGCAGCTTCCCGGGACTACACGTCGCGGAATGCGACGGCACAGACCCGCTGGAAAGCTATGCAGTTTGCAAAGAGGCCATCGCCTATTGCCGCGAGCGCCGCGGACCTGCTCTGGTGCATGCGCACGTCACGCGGCCGTATTCGCACTCGCTATCCGACGACGAAAAGCTTTACAAATCGCAGGAAGAGCGCGAGTCCGAAGCGCTGCGCGATCCGCTGGCGAAATTTTCCATGTTCCTGGTGCGCGAAGGTATTTTGGACCACAAGCGCATAGAAGAGCTGGAAGCCGGCGTGGATCGCGAAGTACGCGATGCCGCGGACGAAGCCTTGGCCGCGGAAGAGCCGGCCATCGAATCGATTGGCGTGAATATCTATTCGCCGGATGTTGATCCGACGTCCAGCGCGTTCGAGGCGCAGCCGAAATTCCACGGCGCGCCGAAGACCATGGTGGAAATGGTGGCGGCGACGCTGTCCGACGAAATGGGTCGCGACGAGCGCATCCTGGTTTTTGGCGAGGATGTCGCCGACGCCAGCCGCGAAGAAAATCTGAAACATGTGAAAGGCAAGGGTGGCGTTTTCAAGGCCACCGCGGGGCTACAACGCAAGTACGGCGCGGATCGCGTTTTCAATACTCCCTTGGCCGAGGCGAGCATTGTTGGCCGGGCGATTGGCATGGCCACGCGCGGATTAAAACCCGTCGCGGAAATTCAGTTTTTCGATTACATCTGGCCGGCGATGATGCAGATTCGCGATGAATTGTGCGTGATGCGCTGGCGCTCGAATGGCACGTTCAAGGCGCCGGTGGTGATCCGCGTGGCCATTGGCGGCTATTTGACGGGTGGCGCGGTGTATCACAGTCAAAGCGGCGAATCGATCTTTACGCACTGCCCGGGTTTGCGTGTCGTGATGCCGTCCACGGCGCTGGATGTTGCGGGACTGCTGCGCACGGCGATGCGCTGCGACGATCCGGTAATGTTCCTCGAGCACAAACATCTGTACCGCCAGCCATACAATCGCTCGGAATATCCGGGGCCGGATTACACCATTCCGTTTGGCAAAGCGCGCGTGGTGAAGGACGGCACGGCGGTCAGTATTATTACTTACGGTGCCGTGGTGCACCGCGCGGAAGTTGCCGCGGCGCAATTGCAGCGCGAGGGGATCTCCGTCGAGATTATCGATCTGCGGTCGCTCTCGCCCTATGACTGGGAAGCCATCGCCGCGACGGTGCGGAAAACGCACCGCGTGATCGTGGCGTACGAGGATATGCGCAGCTGGGGATATGGTGCGGAGATCGCCGCGCGTATCGCCGACGAGCTATTTGACGAACTCGACGCGCCGGTAAAGCGCGTGGCCGCGATGGACAGCTTCTGCGGGTACCACCCCAAGCTGGAAGACGCGATTCTGCCGCAGACCTCGCATATTGCGGCCGCGGTGAAGGACATCCTCGACCACTAACGCCGAATTTTGAGAAGACTGCGGGCGTAAACCTGCCCCGGCAAAACCCGCACAGGCAAGAGTGCCTGTGCTACCAAAACCCTCCTTGACGGGGATGAAACTTTTCGCCATATTCCTTCGTATATTGTTGAGAAGGCAAGGCGCCGCATTGCGCCTGCAGGGGGTAATCGCATGACTTGCCCGAATTGCCAGAAGGACATCGCCACAGGTTCGAAGTTTTGCTACAACTGCGGTGCCGCGCAGCCGATCGAGGCAGGCGGTGCTTCGTATACGTATCCAGGTGGTCCGCGTAAGCGCTTGGTGCGCTCCAGCACGGACAGCAAAATCGCCGGTGTTTGCGGCGGGTTGGCGGACTATTTCGACATCGATTCAATGCTGATTCGCCTGGTATGGGTCGTGTTGTTCCTCTGTGCCGGTACCGGTGGATTGGCGTACATCATTTTGTGGATTGTGCTGCCGCTGGCGCCTACGGGCGTACCGGCTACCACTTCCGCCACCATCGTCTCCTGACCAACTGTAGCGCAGGGCGCTTGATTTTGGGCCCTGCGGTTTTTTCCGCGCGTTGACGTCGACGAAAAGCTACAGGAATTAGGCGGAACCGTAAAGGCGACCGCCTCAGAAGGCGGCCGCTACGAAGGCTTGGCTGACCGGTTACCCTTCCTTCCGCGGTTCCGGGTGCGTCGCTAGAATCAGGTACAATCTCTGGCGGAGACTTGCACGCCTTGTACGCGTCCATCGCAAATCATGAAGCGTAAGCTGCTGGTAGCCGTGCCATTGCTGTGCGTGGTCGCGCTGCTGGCGTGGTACTTCCGGCCCAAGCACGAGATTCTGGGCGAAGCGTTCATCAGCGAGCGCAGCGTGACGCTATTCAGCAGCGTGGCGCAGGTGCGCGAACCGCTCGGATACCTGCACTACGGCGACCGCGTGGATATCCTGGCGCGCCGAAATGACAATGCCAAGGTGCGAACTTCGGCCGGCGGCGTGGGTTGGGTGGAAACGCGCTACTTGATGGAGCCGGCGCTGTGGCAGCGCAGCGCGAAATTGCTGGACGAGGTGCGCGCCATGCCGGTGCAGGCGCGCGGTCGAACCAAAGTAGCCACCAATTTGCGCGTCCAGCCGGGACGCACCGAGCCGCGGCTGTACCAGTTCGGACGCGGCGTGGCGGTGGAAATTGTCGGACGCGCGGTGGCCGATTGGTCGCAGGCGGGCGACGAAAAAGAGTCGGCCGAGCCGCAGGAAGCGAAGAGAGAAGAATGGTACCTGGTGCGCGGGCTGGCCACGCGCCCGCCGGGCGAAGCTACCGCGCGTACCGCGGACACCAATACCACCACGCAGGCTGGGGATCAGACTGTTCCGATTGCCGGCTGGGTGATTGCGCGGTTTATCGAATACGATCTGCCGGAGGCGGTGCGTGAGGGAACGGCTTCGGCGAACGTGCGGACGATTGCCTGGTTTGAGCTGAATCGCGTCAGCGATCCGTCTGGAGAAAAATCGCAATATCTGGTGGCTGGCGCACGCGGATCGGATGGCCAGCCCTGCGACTTCACCACGCTGCGCGTATATACCTGGAACTCGCGCAAGTCTCGCTACGAAACGGCGTTCATCGAGAATGATTTGTGCGGTGCTTTGCCGATTCGGCTGGGCAAGGGCCCCAAGAATGAGCCGGAGTTTCGCTTTCACCAGATGGACGCCAACAAAAGCGAGCGCGTTTACCGCATGATTCAGACGGTGGTGCGGCGCATTCGCGAACCTGGCGATACCGGGAAAAATAGTGGTGCGAAATCGAAACAGCGAGCCGTGGCCCGCTAGAGGATACGAAGAGAAAATATGACGCTGCACATCAGTGAGGCAGAGGTTCGCGCGACGCTTACCATGGCGACGGCCATCGAAGCGGTGGAGGAAATTTCCCGGAAGCAAGCCAGCGGCGAGACCATCGTGCATCCGCGACGACGCTTTGAATTGCCGGGCGGCGGATTTTTTCACTACATGGCCGCGGCGGATTATGCCGGCGGGTACATCGCCATGAAGCAGTACACCTATTCGCGCGGCCTGGTGCGATTTCTGGTGCCCCTGTATGCCATGGCCACGGGAGAGCTGCTGGCCATGATTGAGGCGGACTACATGGGGCAACTGCGCACGGGCGCGGCGACCGGCGTGGCTACCAAATATCTGGCGCGAAGTGAAGCGCGCATTGCCGCGATTATCGGAACGGGCGGCCAGGCGCGCACGCAACTGGAAGCCATTGCCGCGGTACGCAAACTGGAGTTTGTGCGGGCGTATGGCCGCGATGGGGGTCGGCGAGTGAAGTTCGCGAAGGAAATGTCCGAGCGCCTGGGAATTGCGATTGCGGCGGTGGATTCCGCCGCGGATGCGGTGCGCGGCGCGGATATTGTTACCACTGCGACGACTACCACCTTGCCGGTGCTGAATGGCGCGGACCTGGGGCACGGCGTACACGTCAATGCCATCGGCGCCAATCACGCCAACAAGCGGGAGCTGGATGAAGAGGCGGTGGCCAGCGCGGATGTGATTGTGGTCGATTCGATTGAACAGTCGCGGCAGGAAGCCGGCGATTTGATTATTGCGTTTCATGGCGACGAGACCTGCTGGACTGGGGTGAAGAGGCTTTCCGAGGTGGTCGCGGGGATGGCTCCCGGGCGCACTAGCGATTCGGAAGTTACGCTGTTCAAATCCAACGGGATTGCTTCCTGGGATTTGGCGGTGGCAGTGAAAGTGTATGCGGCGGCGCGCGAGAAAGGATTGGGTAGGGAATTACCGTTCTGGCGTGAGTAAGCGGTTTTGTGATTCTTCCTGTAGCGGCCGCCTTCTCGGGCGGTCGCTTTTGATTTTTTGAACCGTAGACTCAATGCGTGTCAGCGTTGTCCCGGAAAGGCGACCGCCTCAGAAGGCGGCCGCTACAACCCCAGTTTTGATTGCAGGGCGGCGTAGAGGCGATTGCGCACGTCGGTGGGTAGATCTACTGGTTCGGCGTCGCAGAATAGTTCTACTGTCATTTTTACTTGATTCAGGACTACCGTGCAGTGCGAGCAGCCGCCCAAATGCTGCTCGAGCTCCTGGCGCAAGGCGGCGTCGACTTCGCCGTCGATGTAATTGGAGAGCTCGCGAGTTACGCCTTCACAGTTCAATGGAGGCCTTCCTTGCGGAAATAGGGATGCAGTTTCTCGCGCAGCTTCATGCGGGCGCGGAGCAAGCGGGATTTTACCGCGGGCACGGAGATGTTCAGGATTTTGGCGGTCTCTTCCGTGGAAAGATTTTCCACGTCGCGCAGGACGAACACGGTGCGGAATAAAGGATCGAGTCCATCGATTACGCCGGAAAGAATTTCCTGCATTTCAGACTGCGCGTAACGCTGCTCGGGACTCGGGCCCCAATCCTCAATCTCGCGCGGCATGAGTTCTTCGTCTTCGGTGGTGATCGGTTCGTCGAGAGAGAATTGATTGGGCCGGCGCTTGCGCAAGCGCATCAGCGCTTCGTTGGCGGCGATGCGCACCAGCCAGGTGTAGAAGCGCGAGGTGCCCTCGAAATCCTTGAGGTGAGAGTAGGATTTTAAGAACGCGTCTTGCATGGCGTCTTCCGCGTCTTCGTGGTTGCGCGTGATGTTCATGGTGAGGCGAAAGATTTTGCGCTCGTAGCGGCTAACGAGTTCGTTGAAGGCGGACAGATCACCGCCCTTCGCGGCGGCTACAAGCAAGTGCTCGTCTTCGCGGGCGACGGTGGAGGCCAGGCGGTGTGGATTAGGGGTGCTCAAAGCTTTCCGTATAGGCCGCGCCATGCTTCCTAGAGGCGCGGTCCGATTATCCTCAGTCATAAAGGTAGCACAGAGCACGCCACACCTCTGCCATTCACCTATTGGATGACGTGGTACCCGCTGGAGACTCACAAAACTGGAAACGGTTCCGCCATGGGGCTTGACGGAGGGACGAGGTAGAAATAGAGTTTTGTGTGACACGGAACCGTCCGCTGCGCCTGGGACTCTCATCCCAAGCGGATGCCACGAAGCTGGCGATTTGAAAGGGCAAAACTCCACTCTTGTTCGCGCCTGCTCTTCGGGCCGCTAGTCGAAGAACCGAGCGGAATCATACAATGCGAACGCTTCCCGACCATCTTCGCAAAGGCATGAAGTTGGTGATCGTCGGCTGCAACCCCACCGAATCTTCGGCGCGGGTGGGGCATTACTATGCCGGGCGCGACAATCAGTTCTGGCCCATTCTGTATGAGGGCGGCGTGGTTCCCGAGCCGTTTGACTATCACGACGACAAGCGGGTGATTGAATTTGGCATCGGGCTTACGGATTTGGTAAAGCGTCCGACGAAGACCACCGCCGAGCTTACACGCGAGGATTTCGCGGAAGGGCGAATCGTGCTGTCCCAAAAGCTGGAAGAGTTTGCGCCACACGTGGTGGCGTTCAACGGCAAGATTGTTTACGAGCAGTTCGCGCAGCGGAAGTGCAAATTCGGGATTCAGAAGCAATCGTTGTATGGCGCGCGGGTCTACGTGCTGCCGGAGACGGGCGGGCCGAAGCTGGTTGGCAAGGCGGAAAAATTGGAACACTTTCGGAAGCTGGCGCAGCTGGTTGCGCGCACGGCGAAGGGCCCAGAGGTAAAGAGTTTTTCCGCGGAGGATGGCAATGAGTGAGACCGCGAAAGCAGCCGCGTCCGAACCGGTGCTACTGGAAACGCGGCGCGGCGGAATCGTCACGCTGGTGCTGAACCGCCCGGAAAAGCTGAACGCGCTGAACAACGAGCTGGCCACGGCACTGATCAAGACGCTGACGCAACTGGAAGAAGACGCCAGCGTTCATGTGGTGATATTGACAGGCGCCGGACGGGCATTTTGCGCCGGCGGCGATTTGGGGGCGATCGGCAAAGGCCGCCTGACCGGCGGGACGAAAGACCTGGAGCCGCTGCTGCGTTCCGGAATGCAGGCGGTTTTGAAGATTCGCACCATGCCGCAACCGGTGATCGCGGTGGTGCAAGGGCCGGCCGCGGGCGCGGGCATGAATATCGCTCTGGCCGCGGATATCCGGCTGGCTTCGGAAGAGGCTACCTTTGGAGAGAATTTCGCACGCGTCGGATTGTTTCCCGATTACGGAGGAACGTATTTTCTTCCCCAGTTGGTAGGTCCGGCGAAGGCCGCAGAGCTGTTCTATACCGGAGAAATGATTGATGCGCAAACTGCGCTGCGCTTGGGCATCGTGAATCACGTGTATCCCGCGGCGCAACTCGAAAGCGCGGCGAAGGCGCTGGCGGAAAAAATCTCGCAAGGACCGGCAGTCTCGATTCGCGCCATCAAGCAGGCGGTGTTTGGCGCGCAAGAGAAAGAACTGACGCATGCTTTGGAGCAGGAAGTGCGGCGGCAGATTCACTGTTACTTGACGGAAGATTGCCGGGAAGGCATTCAAGCGTTTCTGGAAAAGCGGGCGCCGAAATTTCAGGGCAAGTAGACTGTCGAAAAAGGGTAAAGGCAGTTCCCTCAGGCGCTAAAGCGCATTGGTAGCCAAGCACCTAATGTCGGAGCTGAAGCTCCGACCCACAAAACAGAGAGATTGTTCGGCCACCTACAAAACAGAGCGTTTTCCCGCAGGCTGAATGGACAGCGTCAGAGTCGGCCGATACGATTCGACTTCCATTTTTAGCAAAAAGTTGGCTATATCTGTACTCTGAGTTTGAGGCGTTACTCGGGGGGGTACCATGGACGACCTGCACATTACCCCGGCGGAAGCTAAGGCACATCTGGATAGCGGTATTGCGATCCTGCTGGTTGATGTGCGCGAGCCGTGGGAGACGCAGCTTTGCCATATTGCCGGGGCGCAACTTATTCCTATGGGGACGATCCCCGCCAATTTGCAGAAACTGGATGTGGCGGGCGAGGTGATTTGCTATTGCCACCATGGGGTGCGTAGCCTGGACGTCGCGGCATGGCTGCGCAGCCAGGGAGTGGAGGGGGCGCGCTCGCTGGTCGGAGGGATCGATCGGTGGTCGGCGGAGATCGATCCTAGCGTGCCGCGATATTAAGAGGCGAAGAAGCCGGGGCCCATTGGGGTTTCGCGAAAGGATGTGAGAACAAAGGGACTTTAAGTTGCTTTGTTTTCACATCCTTCTGCAAAGTGTTCATTCTAAATGGTTTACCTAGAGATTTTGTTGCACAAATAGTTACTATGGTGAAGGCCTGGCGGCAGGCGAATGAGCCTCCTCCAAACTGCTGAATTTAGAGTTGTTCGGATGGACTACCGGAAGTAGCCGGACGCAGTTTTCTACGAGTAAGAGTGTAGCGCGTCTCACCATAACTGTAAAGTAATATTATTGGTACTATACGTAATGGATTTTTGAATATGCCCAAGAGCAAAATACGGTTTCTGCAAAAGCCATCGTGTACTACCTGCCGGAAGGCCAAACTTTTTCTGGAGAAGCATGGCGCTGCTTTGGAGCTGCGCAGCCTGGATGAGCAGCGGCTCAGCGAAGACGAGCTGGAGAAACTGATTGGGGAGAGGGACTACGTGGCGTTCCTGAATACGCGCAATGAGCTGTACCGTTCGAACAAGATGAAGGAACGTCCGCCCAGCCGGCGGGAGGCGATTCGATTGATGGCGGAGCATCCGAATCTGATTCGGCGGCCGGTGGTGGTGTGCGGGAAGACTGTTGTGCTGGGTTATGACGAAGCTGCGTATCGGGAATTGTTGAAGTGAGCGATTCTTTCGTTTGGCGTTTCGTGCTCGGTGGTCCGATGGCGCCCTGAAGGGCGCCGCTACAAAGGCAGAAACAAAGGCAGAAACAAAGGCAGAAACAAAGGCAGAAACAAAGGCAGAAACAAAGGCAGAAACAAAGGCAGAAACAAAGGCAGAAACAAAGGCACCGGTACGAGCAAAGGCAAAGGAACGGGTCTAAAGACCCGCCGCTACAACTGGAAGGCGGGGTGATGAGGGTGAAGAGGATTGCGGTGATTGGCGCGCATGGGGTGGGGCGGCGGTTCGCCCGCGCTGCCGCGCTAGCCGGCTACGCCGTTATTTTTGAGGATGTCTCACGAGAGATGCTGGAGCGTGGAATTGCGTGGATCCGGGCGTCCTTGGATGAGGCGGTGGGGCACGGGGAGATAAGCGCTTCGGCGTGCAGCGAAGCGCTTTCGCACATCACTCTTGCAGGCACCGTGGAAGATTCTATTCGCGACGCGGATTTGATTATCGAGGCGGTGCCGGAAGAGCTGGAGATGAAGCTGGAGCTTTTTACCATCTTCGATAAATTTGCCAAGCCTGGGGCGATTTTTGTTAGCACCACGGCGACAATGTCTGTGCTGGATCTGAGCGACGTGACGGTATACCGGGAGCGGTGTGTTGGGATGCGTTCCCGCGACACGGCTTCTGTGGGCGCCGAGATTGAACTGGTGCGCACGAAGCTTACGTCGGAAGAGACCTTGCGCGCTTGTCGTGAAGTGGCGGAGCGATTCGCGGGGAGAGTGATGGAGGTCGAGGATATCGAGGCCGCGACGTAGGTGTAATTCGCGGTACTTCGGAAAGATTAAAGATAACGCAGAGGCGCAGAGAACGCAGAGGAGCAGAGAAAACAGGGCGGACCGGCTTACGCGGCCAAAGCGGCGTCAAGTCCTTTGGGCAAAGCCCGCAGGGCTTAAAAAATCAAAGGCGACCGCCTCAGAAGGCGGCCGCTACAACCCCAGTATTGATTGCAGGGCGGCGTAGAGGCGGGGGCGGACATCGGAGGGTAGATCTGCCGGCTCGGAGTAAATCGCAAAAAAGTTAGTTCGTGGGGCTTGGCGCGTGATTCAGCAGGTTGTCGGGGCGCTTTAGGGTTGGCTTACCGCTCGCTGGCTCGGGGATGTTGGAACTTGGGGCGGATTGCGGCGTGGTCGTACCCGTGGTGGGAGCGGCCGCGGAAATTGCGCCTTCGGAATAGGCTTTCTTCAAATAACCTTCGGCTACCTGTTGCGCGCCGCCGGTATCGTCGTTGGTCTGCTTGGCTTTGCTGTATTCGTTCACGGCGCGTTCGCGTTGTCCCAATAGATCGAAAATTTTTCCGAGATAGATGTGGCTCCAAACTTCCGTCCACTTCTCGGAAGGCTCGGGAACGGTTTGCAACGCTTCGCGAAAGGCGTTGGCGGCGGCCTGGTAATTTTTTTGATAGAAGAAGGCTTCGCCCATGCGGAAACTCGCCAGCGGGCGATTGGGCTGAATGGATAGGGCTTTTTGATATTGCGTTACGGCGTCGTAGTAGCGGCCCTGCTCCGCCAGTTCTTCGCCGCGGGCGATAGCGGCGCGCGCGCGCAAACTGGTGCTGCCTTTCAAAATCAAATTTCCCGGGTCGATCTTGATGCCGCCGGGCTTGGGCCGGCCAAAGGTTTCGATGGTGAAGGTAGATTCCGTGCCGATTACGTCGATGCTTTTGATTTCCGGATTACCTTCGGTATCCACGCGCAAATCCACCAGCATGCGGAAGGTGTCCAACGGCTGCTTGATTTTGCCGGCGATGCGAAAGCCTTTGGGAGTGCGGTAGACGACGTATTCCAGAGTGAATTCCGGCACGCCGGTGGAGTTCAGCCATTGCACAAAAAATCCGCGCAATTGTTCGGGAGTTTCTCCGCCTTTGGCGGCGGTTTTTTGCACCTGGCGGACGGCCATAGCCTCGAACTCTTCCACCGTGGCGCTCTTGCCCTGATACTTTTCATAAAAATCGTGCAGCAAGGCGCCGAAGGGGACCTCGCCCATTTGCGCGCGGACCATGTGAAAAATCATCGCGCCCTTGTTCATGACGACGGAACGGTAGTCCGGCGAGTACGGCGCGAGACGCGCGGCCTGGGCGATGGGGGCGGCATCGTCGTACATCAGCGCGCCGACGGCAAATTCATCAATGGTACGCAGACCGGCTTCTTTGCCGGCGTTTTGTTCGGCGTACAGCGCTTCGCAGTATTGCGCCAGGCCGTCGCTGATCCACACATCGTTGGTGCTGGCGGGCAGGACCTGATTGCCCCACCACTGCGCGGCCACGTTGCGGGCGATGGTCTTGTCATTGACCTTGGGATTCCACGCGCGCTGACTTAGGAAAACAACGCCGGGGGCGGGAAAGTCCCGGAAGGTGCCGTCCGGCAATTGAATCACTTGCATGTCCGAATCGGGCAAGGCGCCAAACATGTCTGAAAAGATGGTCATCGAGCGGGCCACGCTGGCGGCGAAATCCGCGGCGTTGTTGGATTGCGCGCGCGGCGCGTAAACGGATACGTTGATGCCTTCGGCTTGCTTGGGATTAAGCTGCAAGTTGCCGGCGACGAAGCTGCCGTGGGGTTCCGGAGTCTTGCACTCGAAGGTGTAGAGTAATCGGCCGCCGGCGAGGGCGCCGGTGGAGGCCATGGGCTGCGCGGCTAAAGCTTTGCCGGTGCCGGCCACGGCCCAAGTGTCCGGAACATTCAGGTGGAAGGTGGCGGTGTAGCGATTGGAGGGATAGTTGGTGAGGGGAAACCAGCGCGATGGGAGCAGCAAGTAGGCCAGTTCGCGATCGATCAGGGCGACCTTGATGCCCGGCACCGGGCTGTTCTCCGCGTTGGCCAGCAAGCCGGAGTACTCGAAGGTTAGAGTTAGTTTGCTTTCGCGTGGGACGGCGGCGGGCAAGTTGACCAAAACGTAGAGGGGATTGGTGTCGCGTTCAAATTGCAGAGACTTGCCGGCTTCGTTTTTGACGGATTTTACTTCGAGATTGGGGTGCAGTTCGACGCGCAGCGTGCTAGTGACTTCCAGGGCGCGGAACTCAACCTTGGCGGTGGCGGTGAGGAGTTGGCTGACGCCGTCGAGCGTGGCGGAAACGTCGTAATGCTGCGCGAGGAAGGGGACGGTGGCGCGCGGAGCTTGCGCCCGAGCGGGGAGCGCCCACCCGGTGGCAAAGACCAGGAGAGCTAAGAGCGCGGGAAATAGCGGTCGGCGGCAGGGCATTACGAACCTTTCAAGAACGACATGCTCTTGTACTCTCATAGGATACCAAATACCGCGGAAAGCGTTGCCAGCGCACAAAATAATGCGGATCACCTAGTTCTGAGATGTTGCCGTTAATTGCAGTGGGCCCAATCGGTGTTGGTATAAAACAGAACCGAGTAATAGTGACTCTCCAGCCGGCGGACGCGATAGACTTCGCAGGGTATGCCGCTGAATTTTCCTGGGGAATCGGTCCTAGCCGCCGTCGAAAGCGAATCGTTCGGGTCGAAAACAAGATACACAACGGTGTCACCAGCTCCACCAAATCCCCACCCATCCCATTCGATATGCCTTAGAGCTCCGTCTCCCGAATCCGGTTGTGCCAGAACCTTGGCTTTGTATTGTTTTGACTTAAGGAACCATCGAGTGGTGGCGCGCAGTTCACGCGAGTTCTGGAACAAACCCCATGAGACAGCCCAATAGACAACCACCATCGACAGGGCCGCTAGCCTCCGAACTCCCGTCTTCCGAATAGCGACGACCAGAAAGATTATGCCAACGATTGGGGCAGCCACAAATATGTACAGAATTTCGACGATATCGATGCCAAATAGCATGAACGGCACAAAGAGGATCAGCGCGCCTACCACGGCATAGAACGGCAGGTGCCAGTCGAATCGATTTCGTTTAGTCGTTTTCTCGTCCACGTAAACGTTCTCGGTAAGTCGCTAAACACAGACAGTGCCTTAAGCTCGATTTACAACACGTCGCTTGCCTTGAGACCTGTGAGGGCCCGTAGCGGCTCCTGTCGCTATTGTAGTTGTTGCGGTGCAAACTATCGCAGCAATTGCACGATGGCATCGGCGGCGCGTTCGACGGCGCCGGGTGGGCCTAGTTTCTCTCGGACGTCGGCTAGGCCGGTGCGGAGGCTTGCGCGGGCGTCCTCGGAATCGAGGAGACGGCGGAGTTCTTGCGCGGCGGCTTCGGCGGTGAATTTTTCCTGGATTAGTTCGGTGACAACTTGGCGGCCGGCGATTAGGTTGACCATGCTGAAGAATTTGGTGCGGACCAGCGGCTTGGCGAGGATGGCGGTTAACGCGGTGACTCTGTAGACGACGGCTATGGGAACGTCGAGGAGGGCGGCCTCGATGGTGGCGGTGCCGCTGCAGACCAGGGCGACGTCGGCGGCGGCTAGGGCGTCGTAGGTTTCGTTCTGGACTACAACCGCGCAAATGCCGCTGGCGGTGACCAGTCGATTGATGTGTGAAAGGTCGATGCCGGGTGCTACGGCGATTACGAAGGCGGGTTGCTGCGTGGTCTCGCGCAGATTCGTTTTGCGCAGTTCGGCGCAGGCCGCGAGCATGGTGGGCAAGTGACGCGCGATTTCTCCCATGCGGCTGCCGGGCAATAACACGACGATGGCTCCGGCGGGATCAAGGCCGTGCTTCTCAGCAAACTGCGTGCGGCTTAGGGTGGCGTTCACCATGCCTACCAGAGGATGACCGATGAATTTTGTGGGGACGCCGGCTTTGCCGTAGAACTCTTCTTCGAATGGGAAGATGCATAGCGCTTTGGCGAAGCGGCGGCGCACCACGCGCACGCGCCAGGGGCGCCAGGCCCAGAATTGCGGGCAGACGTAGTAGACATTTTTGACGCCGAGCGGTTTCAGTTTTCTGGCGAGGCGCAGATGGAAGCCGGGGAAGTCGGTGAGGATCGCTAAGACTGGCTTGCGCTGGCGCGCTGCGCTTACCAGTTTGCGCATGGCGCGCACCAGCGATGGCAGATGGCTAATGATTTCTGTGATGCCCAAGACGGAGACTTCTCGGTAGTCTGTGACTACATCTACGCCTGCGGCGCGCATTTGCTCGCCGCCCATGCCGAAGATTTCTACTTTGGCGCGTTTTTTGATTTCTGTTGCCAGGCGGGCCGCGTACATATCGCCGCTTGCTTCGCCGGCGGAGAGTAGGAGGGTGGGCGGCATTTATGCGTCGGTGTCGGTAAACGGGGGAGTTTTTGTTTGCGGGGGAAAGGGGTTCAACGCAGAGGACACAGAGGGCGCAGAGAGGAGGGTGCTGAAGGTGAACGTCTGGGCTGAACGGCGCGCAGCATGCTGCGCCACTACAAGAGGCGCTGCAGGAGGCGTGGTACTGGACTTAATCATGGGCGGGCGACGGAGTTGGCAGGCGCGCTATTCCTGCGCTATCACTTGGGCTGGCGCTTTCCAGTTCCGGAAGGCCTAGTTCCTGCTCTTTGTATTGCAATTGGTAGAGGCGGTAGTAGATGCCGCGTTCGGCTAGCAATTCCTGATGCGCGCCCTGCTCGCGGAGTTTTCCTTTGTGGAAGACCAGGATGCGGTCGGCGTGTTGAATGGTGCTTAAGCGGTGGGCGATGACCATGGCGGTGCGTCCGCACAGCAGGCGATCCAGGGCTTCGCGGATTTGCAACTCGGTTTTGGTGTCCACGCTGGAAGTGGCTTCGTCGAGAATTAGAAAACGCGGATTATGCGCCAGGGCGCGCGCGAAGCTGATCAATTGGCGCTGGCCACCGGAAAGCGTGGAGCCGCGCTCGTTTACTTCGGTGGCTACGCCCGTGGGGAGTGCTCGCACAAAATCGCCCAGGCCGATTTCGTCGACGGCGTGCTCGACCGTGGCGCGATCGATTCCAGGTGTTCCCAGGCGGATGTTCGATTCGATGGAGCCGGTGAATAAGAAGGGATCCTGGAGAACGATGCCAAACTGGCGGCGCAGATCTTGGAGATTGATGGCGCGGATATCCACGCCATCGAGGAGAATCTGTCCGCGCTGCACGTCGTAGAAGCGCAGCAGTAGCGAGATGAGCGTGGTTTTTCCCGCGCCGGTGTGGCCGACGATGGCGACGGTCTGACCGGGCTTTACGATGAAGGAAACGTCGCGGAGGACCCAATCCGCGACGGTGATTTCGCCTTCGTGTTTATAGCTGAACCATACGTTGCGAAATTCGATTTCGCCCTTCGGATTGACGAGCCGCGCCGCGCTGGGATCCGATGCGATGGTCACTTTTTCGTCGAGCAGGCGGAAGATGCGTTCGGAGGCGGCCATGGCGGACTGCAGGATGTTAAATTTTTCGCTCAAGTCCTGAATGGGGCGGAAGAAGCGGGTGGCGTACATGGTGAAGGCGGTCAGAACGCCCAGGCTTAAACCGCTACTGAGCACACGATTGCCGCCCGAGTAGTAGATCAGCGCAATGGTGGAAACGCTCAAGAACTCCACGCCGGGATAGAACAGGGCGAAGGCCAGAATGGCGTCGCGCCAGGCCAGCATGTTGTCGCGATTGCGCTTCTCGAACTCCTGGCGGGCTTTGTGTTCACGGTTGAAAATCTGCACCACGCTCATGCCGGAAATATATTCCTGGAGGAAGGCGTTGATGCGGGCGATGGCGGTGCGGATGCGGCGGTTGGCGTCGCGCACAAACTTCCGGAAGAAATAGGTGACGCACAAAATGAAGGGCAGGACGGCGAAGGCGTCAAAGGCGAGACGGTGGTCGATGGAAAAAAGCCACACGGCCATGACCACCAGCAGAAAGAAGTCGTTGATCATGGTGACCACGCCGGCGGCGAAGAGATCGTTGAGCGCGTCGACGTCGGTGGTGACGCGCGTGAGCATGCGGCCCACGGGATTGCGGTCGAAGAAGCTCATGGGCAGGCGCTGGATGTGCGAGAAAATTTCCGTGCGCATGTCGTACATGGTTTCCTGGCCGACGCGCTGCATGATGCGGATTTGAATGTATTGCGCCAGAAAATCGAAAATCAGCACGGCGAGGAAGATCAGGCTGATCCACTTGACGCCGGACCAGGCCGCACTTTCAGTGATGGTGCCACGGACCGCCGGGGTAAAATATTTGTCGATGGCGGTGCGGAAAAGCATGGGCGGGGCGAGTTCGAGCGGGGTCACCACGGCCACGAGGGCCAGGGCCAGCACCACGCTCCAGCGATACGGGCGCATGTACTGCAGCAGCCGCCGCATCAGGTGCGAGTCGTAAGCTTTACCGAGTACTTCTTCTTCGTGAATATTGCTCATGCCCGTTCGAGCTCTTCTTCCAGCAACTGCTTGTGGTACAACTCGGCGTAGTAGCCGCCGCGCGCTAAAAGTTCGTCGTGCGTGCCGCACTCGGTGATGCGCCCGTCGCGTAAGGTCACGATCTGGTCGGCGTCGCGCACCGTGGAAGTGCGATGCGAAATCAAGATGGTGGTGCGACCGGCCATTACACCGCGCAAGCCAGAGAGGATTTTTTCTTCCGTCTGGGTGTCCACGCTGGAAAGCGAATCATCGAGAATCAGAATGCGCGGATCGCGGATCACCGCGCGGGCGATCGCGGTGCGCTGCTTCTGGCCGCCGGAGAGGGTAATGCCGCGTTCGCCGACCATGGTTTGATATTTTTCGGGAAGGTCCTGCACTTCGGCATCGAAGCTGGCGATGCTGGCGGCTTCGCGCACGCGGGCAACGTCATATTGCGGCAGGCCGAAAGCGATATTTTCGCCGATGGTTTCGCTGAAAAGATAGGTGTCCTGCGGAACGTAGCCGATGGCGCGACGCAGCGACTCGAGCGGCCATTCGCGAATCGCGTGGCCATCGACCAGCAGCGAGCCTTCCGGAGCTTCCCATAGCCTGGCCACGAGCGCGGCCAGCGTGGATTTTCCGCTGCCCGTGGGGCCGACTATTGCCAGCGTGGAACCTGCGGGAATGCGCAAGCTGATATCGTGCAATACGGTTGGGCCGCCGAGCCCGGCGTCGTTAGAACTGCCATGTGACGCGCCTGCGCCATTGCCCGCGGCATTTCCGGCGACGTTTCCTGCGACACTGCTTTTCGCTGCGGGAGCCGCGCTATTGCCTGCCATCGTGGTGGGAAAACGAAACGTCAAATTACGAAATTCAATTTCACCTTGCGACACGGTGCCGAGAGCAGGCTTGGCGTTGCGGTCGTCAATCTGAGGTTGCGCGCGCAAAATGTAGGTGAGCCGGCCCATGGATGCGGCGCCACGCTGGAAAATATTGGTCACCCAACCCAGGGCGATCATGGGCCAGACGAGTTGTCCGAGGTAGGTGTAGAAGGCTATCAGCGCGCCGAGAGAAATTTCTTTGCGCAGCAGTTCATGGCCGCCCTGCCACAGCACGATTAGAAACGTGGTGCCGATCATGGCCTGCAGCGAGGGCATGAACAGGCTCCAGTTGCGGATTAGCTTGACGTTGCTGGCGACGTACTCGCGATTGGGCTCGTCAAAGCCGCGAATCTCCGCTTCTTCCTGGGCATAGGCGCGCACCACGCGAACGCCGGCGAGGTTTTCCTGCACTTTTGCCGAAAGCATGGCGAGCGAAGCCTGAATTTTTTCGTACAGGTCGTGAATGACTTTTGCGAAGTGGCGCACCACCACGAACACCACCGGGACGGGCAGCATCACCCACAGCGTCAGCACCGGAGACAATTTCATCATTACGCTGAGCGCCAGCACCATGGTGGCCAGCGTGGTGCCGCTGTACATAATTCCGGGACCGAGCACCATGCGCACGTTGTTGAGATCGTTGGTGGCGCGGGACATTAATTCGCCGGTGCGGTTGCGCACGTAAAACTCGGGCTCGAGGATCAGTAGCCGCTGCAGCAAGTCGTTGCGAATGTCGAATTCAATGTCGCGTGATACGCCGATGAGCACCCAGCGCGTCCAGAAGGAGAGCACGCCTTTGATGGCGATGCACAAAATCAGCAGCAGACAATAGATCATCACTGTGTTGCGGCTATGAGGCTGGTAGAAGGGAATGACGCGCGTGAGCCAGCCGGCGCCCACGGTGGCCGCGCCGCTTTCGCCCACGGCATGTGCAAAGGGCCGCGGACTGCCCGTAAGCGTATCCGTCAAAATACCTGTGCCCAGCGGGATCAGATTGCCGATCAAGCCCATGAGCAGCAGGGTGGTCATGCCCAGGGCAATCGCGCCGGGGTAGCGTTTCAAGTACGGGCGCATCCCCAGAAGATTTTCGAGCGCGGAGCTCTTGCGCGGCTTCGCCGACGCTGGAAAGCCGGGCTTTGCTGTGGAAGGCGCACTCATCGCAATGAGGACCTCGGCGTCCCACCCATCTGCGCCGCTTCGGGAAGAAATTTCTCAAACGAGGCGTCCGTGGATTGATAGCGCTTGGCCTTGGGATTCCAGCGCACGCCGATGGGCAGCACGTGCGGATCGCTGGTGTTTTCCGGAGTAAAGTACAGTTGCAAACCCTGCACGGGATCCTGTTCGTACTGCAGACGCCAGCCGGTTACGGGTTGCAGCGGCGTACGCCCGAGAACCCCTTTTTGATTTTTCAAGTGTTCGTCAACGTGCAGCACTTCGGTCCACTGGCCGTCGTCTTTTTCGACGATTACGGCTCGGCTTATGATTGTTCCGGGAATGGCATTCGTTGGCGTCTTGGGAAGGACATTCGCCGCCAGAAATTGCTGGTTGCCGTTTTTTGCAAGATCGCCGAAGACCAGCACCTTTACATCGCTGCCAAGCAAAGTCTTCGCCGCGCCTTGTATTTCGTCCGGCACGGCCGGCGCCGACGGCTTGGTTTCCGCCGCTGGAGCCGCAGCATTTGCACTCGGAGCAGGCGGATTCGTTCCACAGCCGATAAAGGCCGTCAGCGCTATCGCCGCCAATCCCAACGATGTGATACGCGTGCCGCTAGTACAATCCGACGCGATGCGCCGCGAGCCCGCCTTCGTCCACTTCGTCAGATTGCCATTTATGGTCCCGTTCATTTGGTCTGTTTTCCGTAGCTACAAACTTGGCGCCGCCAATGTAATGTCCACCACCCGCCCCGGCTTCCCATCATCCTCTACCGTGCACAATACTTCCATCACCTGCGGCACGTCCGCGCCCGCCCAATCGAAAGCGTAGTACAGCAATTCTAGCTTCCGCCCGGCCCTCGTGGAAGGACTCCGCGAATCCGGCTCGCCATATAACTGTACGACGCGCGAACCGGTGGTTCCGACAGCTAGTCCCCGGCCACTTTCCCACGTGCGTATTGCGAAAGGGCTGTGCCTCGGCACGATCACGCCGCTAGGACCGTCGCCCTGCGATACGCGGATAAACTGCACCACGTCCGTTTTGTCTATGTCGAGATTCAGGTAATACGCCCCGTCGATGCCCGCGAATCCCCAAACCAGCGACTGTTTGTCGGCCGATCGAAAATCCGGCTTGCCGAATAGCTGAATCGCTTTCGCCGCTTTGTCGCGTCCCGGTCGCAATCCCGCAAGGGTCAATTCATTCGCTTTTCGCGGTTTCGCCGCCGGCGCTTTCGAAGGAGCCGGAGTTTGCGCAAAAGCGGCCACACCTATCAACATCCCCAAACTAATGCTGACCCAGAATCGCATCCAGCCGCGCCTCGAAATTCTCTTCACCCTCGCTCCACAATTCGCTGCGCTCTACCGGCAAAGCACCCTCAATTCGTTCGACCCAGGCGAATAGCTGTTGGATGTTCTGGCGGGTGCGGGCGTGATATTCCTTCAGGTTACCGCCCGAGGACATCCACCTGCGAAAGGTGTGCTCCATCGGATGGTCCGAGGAGTCAAACGGATTCGTGGCCGCCCCCGGCGCGAGCAATCCGGCATGCCCGGTAAAGAAATGCTCGAAACCCAAATCCACGTTGAAATTTCCGTCGGTGACGGCGATACCACCGTCATAGTCCAGGCCGTTGCAGGTGAGCTGGAGCGGTTCCGGTTTGTGCTGCCATTTCAGGCTCTCGATATCGAGTCCCCACAAGTCCCATTTGCCGTACACCATGTATGCGGAATCGAAGCTTAGCTGCTGAATTGCCAGGGCCGCGACTTCAGCTGGACCATATTTCAGTGGACGCAAGTCCCAGGACGCTACCGGAGTTTCCGTGGCATCGATGGGCTGTACGGTGAGTTCGGTAAAGGTGGGTTGTGAAGCGGAGAGCGGCGCGGTCGCTAAGAATCGCGCGAATTGTGCAATCAGTGTAGGTTCGGTGAAATCGCGCGTCCAAACGCGCAGGTACGCCCGGTTAGCCATGAGCGGCAATTATAACCGCTATGGCGTAGAACCCGTAATTCGCCGCACGCAATATCCCTCCTGGAGGCACCCGCAAAAACCGAGCAGGCAGGAGTGCCTGTGCTACCAAATCAAAAGCGTCCCAGTTGCCGTCATTGTGCTTAAAGCACTGGTGCGCGACGCGACGTCTAACTTGGCTTTTTGCTCTTGCGAGCTTTGTTTTTTCGTTTTTTGAGTTTGGCGGGACGGATTTTATTGGTGGCCTTGTAACCCGCACGCTCGAAGGCCCGCCACATATACCAGCTCGCGACGGTGCGGTAAGGCCGCCAGCGCTCGCCGAACGCCAGCAACTCCGCCGGGCGCGGCATGTGCTTTTTGCCGTAAGCCACGGACCAGCCCTTTTTCACGCCGAGGTCGTGGATAGGCAGGACGTCCGGGCGTCCCAGCCGGAAGATCAAGAACATTTCCACGCTCCAGGCGCCGATGCCGCGCACGGAGACCAGCCGCTCGATCAGTTCTTCGTCGGACATTTCTAGCGCGCGCTCAAGCGTTGGAACCACGCCTTCGATCGTTTTCTTGGCCAAATCTTTCATCGCCAGAATTTTTGCCCCGGAAAGTCCAGCCTTGCGCAACGCTGGCTTGCGAATGCGCAGCATTTCCTCGGGCGTTGGCGCGCAACCATTCGATCCCAGAGCTTTGACGCGTCCAAAAATCGTGGCGGCGGCTTTGCCAGAGATGGATTGGTGGCAAATGGATTCGAGCAGCGCGTCGTAAGGCGTTTGCGCTTCGGCGATGTCGACTTCAAAGGGCGTCGTTTCTGCGATTAAGCCTTTCAACTGTTCGTCGCGTTCGGCGAGATGTACGAGAGCCGCGGCGAGGTCGAACGGCAGCGTAAATTGCGCGTCGGTCATGGTGGTCCGTTTCGAAAAAGTGAACCGCGATGGCTTCAGGAGTGAATCTATTTGCGCGACTTATTTTACGCTTGGTCGGTGGGAACCAGGAAGCCGTACCACAGCAACTCGCGAATCTTCGGCAAGTTGATCTCGATGAGATCGTTGGCCACCGGATATTCGATGTTCAGTTGATCCACCACTTGCTTCACGGTTAATTTTCCGTCGAAAATGGGGAGCAATTCGAGCAGTTGCTCGTCGACATCGCCGAAGGAGTACTTCAGGCCTTGCGTCAGAGATAGCTCCGAAGCACTGGGCAGCCACTCGCGCGTTTCAAGGTGCGACGTCTGCAGGAGCGTGAGGTGAGGAGAGGCTCGCAGTCTTCGTCGCAATAGGCCGGCGTCGCCGTGCTCCTCGATTTGCGTGCGAACATCAAAAAGCGCCGCCACGCTTGCGCCGTAAGGCTCCAGGCGATCGTCCGGCGCTTCGTCAAACCACAAATAATTTTGCCGATGGCTGGCGCGGCGCAGCGTCAGCACGCCCATGCTGGTGGTGGCGACATTTTTCTCCTGGAAATATTGCCGCGCCTGCTGCGTGAGAATTTCGGCGTCGGGTTTTTCCGCTTCGCTCAGGCAGTCAATCCATTCCGCGACGTACTGCTCCGCGGTGACAGTCGTGATGCGCGCGACCCAAACATCACAACCCAGCCCCGTGAGGGATTTTTCAAGATTGCTGCTCCAGGCGCTGTCACAGGCTTCTTCCCACTGCAAAATCATGTGGAAATAGCCGCCTTCTTCGAGGAGTTGCGAAGCTTCGCGGGCCAGGTTGATGCAGAAAGCATCGCCGGGCAGACCGGAGTGTTTGAAGAGGTAGCGGCTGGAAAACGCGGCGGGAATCGGAGTAATCAGGAACGGTGGATTGCAAACAATCAGATCGAAAAGCTGGCCGCGAACTGGCTCAAGCAGATTGCCGGCGTGAAACGAAATGTTTTTCAGGCCGTTCCATCGCGCATTGAACTCCGCGGCGCGGATGGCCGCGGGATTCACATCGATGGCAGTGATTCGTTCACAAAATGGCGATAGCACGGTTGCAAGAAAGCCGCAGCCCGTGCCGATATCCAGAGCGCTTTGCGCTGGTCGCCGCGTCATCAGGTGAGCAACTTCCAGCGAGGAGGACGAGATCAGCATCAAAGCTTCTTCGGGGGCGGCATCCGAGGTATCGCGGTTGAACACGTAGAGCATGCGCCCGTAGGGTTGGATGCGAATCGCGGCGGTGACTAAGTCGCCTTCCATGCGAACGACTCCAGCTTGCAACAATTGCGCAAGTGTCAGCGGCCGGATGGCTTCGGCGACGTTGTGCGGCTGACAGTCCTCGCTGATGAAAAAGAGACGGACCAGGGTATTGAGTTGCGTCGGCTCCGCATCGGCGTCGGGTAATAGCGGCGGCGCTTCGTCGATTGCTGGAGCGATCCCCGCTTCGCAGTAGCCGGAGGCGAGCAGCAGTTCATGCAGCTGACTCAGCACCGGAGAATTGGGGTCCAGCGCGGCTTGCGAGGTCGTGGACATCGGCGTTCCTGTTCTAATGCGCGAGATTTATGCGGCGCATTAGGTCGGCGTAGCGCGGGTCGGAGCGCAAGGGATCGTAGCACTGCTCCACGCCGAGAAATTCGATTTGCGAATCGCGCGCGGAGTAGGCCTTCTCCAGCCACTCGGAAGCCTTATTGTTGTCACCTAAAGCAGCGTACATTCCCGCGATGTACGTGGGTGGCAGATAGCCGGTCTTCGCCCGCTGCAGCAGATCAACGAGAATTTTTTCGGCTTCCGATTTCTTGCCGGATGCCGCGTACAGGCGGCCTATCGCAGCGGTAGCTTCTTGCGTAGGGCCTTGAGCCTGACGAAGCTCGGCCAACGCTTCTGGATATCGTCCTTGCTGCTGATACGTTTCTCCGAGGAATAAATGCAGTGGCCAGAACTTGGGATTTACTTCCAGGGATTGTTCAAAGGCCCGCGCGGCTCGGTCGTACTGGCGGGCGTACAAAAACGCCCTGCCATATTGCAGGCACACTGGGCCGGAGATTGGATCGAGTTCGCGAGCGCGCGCGGCGTGAGCGATCGCTTCGTCATGACGCCCCTCGAGCGAAAGCATCTCCGCGTACAACGACGGGGCCCATGAATCGTTCGGGCTGAGCACGATAGCCAGTTTGAATTCACGTTCCGCGGCGGCGCGGTCCCAATCGTAGCGGCTGAGCCCGATGGCCAGCGTGGAATGCGCGCGGCTCAAACCCGGATCGAGTTCCACGGCCTTTTGGGCTGCTTCCTGGGCCTTGGGAAAAACCACGTGTGGATCGGCGTCGCCGTTAAAGGGAAGTAGGTGGTAAGTATCCGCAAGCCCAACATAGGCTAGCGCGTAGTTGGGATCGATCTGAATGGCCCGTTGGTACTCGACGATGGCCTTTTGCAATTCCTCGCCGGTGTGAAAATTCCAGTGATAAAGTCCTTTCAAGTACGCTTCGTGAGCAGCGGGATTGACCGGCCGGGAGCGATCGAACTGGGCTTTTTCTTGTGGTGTCAACTGCACTTGAATTTCGCCGGCGATGGCGCGCGCCACTTCGCTTTGCATGGCTAGCACGTCGCGCAGGTCGCGCTGATAGCTGTGTGCCCATAGATGCGTGTCCGTGCGCGCGTTGATCAGCTGTGCGGTAATGCGCACTTGGTCGCCCGAACGCTCGACGGAGCCTTCGATAACCGCATCCACGCCCAGCTCTTTCGCGATTTCCGGAATTGGTTTCGGGTCGCGCAGGTAACGCATGGTGGAGGTCCGCGAGATCACCCGCAGGCCGCTGATCTGCGCCAGTTCTGTGATCAGTTCATCGGCCATGCCTTCCACGAAATATTCCTGCTCGGGATCCTTTGAAAGATTGGCCAGCGGCAATACCGCCAGCGAGTGGATCTTCGGCGTGTCTGAAGCAGTAAGCCGGTCGCGCACGCCACCGACATTCAGCGCGGCGAGTGTACCCAATAGGGCGAGCAGCGCGATCGCCGAAATGCTGGCGACCGCGGGCCATCGCGATTTCTCGGCTTCTGCGCGTTCGGGGCTTGCACTGGTGGTCGGTGTGCTTAATCTGCGCAGATCGACGGCCAGTTCCTTCGCCGATTGATAACGCAACTCCGGAGATTTTTCGAGACACTTCAAGATGATGCGTTCAAGCTCCGGAGACAGTCGCGCATTGAGCGCGCGTGGTTGTACCGGCACGCGATGCAGAATAGCTTCGATCACACGGCTGGAATTGCTGTCCGCGAACGGCCCACGGCCTGTGGCTATCTCATACAAGACTGTACCCAGCGAGAAAATGTCGCTGCGCGGATCCAACGATTCGTTGCGTAACTGTTCGGGCGCCATGTACGGCAGCGTCCCGGACGCGCCCTGCGCTTCACTCACCGTCTCCGCCGACATGAGGCTGGCCGCTGGGAGCAGTAGCCTGGCTAGGCCAAAATCGAGAACCTTTACGCGCCCCTTCGGCGTGACCATGATGTTGCCGGGCTTCAGGTCGCGGTGCACGATGCCGTGTTCGTGCGCTTCTTCAAGAGCGTCGGCAATTTGTACCGCGATCGCGAGCACATCTTTTTCTGACAGGGACGCGCCGGCGATTTTCTGCGCGAGCGTTTCCCCGACCACATATTCCATGGCTAGAAAATCCACGCCACCGTCGGTATCGAAGTCGAAGATCGTTGCGATGTTTGGATGGTTTAGTTTTGAAAGCGCCAGCGCTTCTTTGCGAAAGCGATTGCGCGCCGTCTTATCGGCCAGCGCCGAGGCCGGCAGAACCTTCAGAGCAACATCGCGTTCCAGCCGTTCATCGCGCGCCTGATACACCTCGCCCATGCCACCGGCACCGATCTTTGCCACGATGCGATAGTGAGTGAGCGTCTGGCCAATCATTGGGGGTTGCGCGTGCCGCTAAAGCGCGGTCGACGCGTATGGGCGCTAATCTTAGGTGGGCTCGCGAGCCCAGTCAACGCGAAGAGATGCCTTGGTCATTCTCCAGGTAAGACGGGGCTTGAACGGCGTGGAACTGAAGACCATCGAGCGCGGTGTGCTAAACTTTTGAGCTTATGCAAACTGGAATTATTGGACTGCCGCAAGTAGGGAAGACCACGCTTTTTCGTATCCTCACGAAGGCCAATATCGAAGGGAAGGGCGGTCAGGCGACGCACGTGGGCGTGGCGAAAGTGCCGGAACCGCGGTTGCAGCAATTGGCTACGCTCTACAATCCCAAGAAGATCACCTATGCCACCGTGCAGTACGTCGATTTGGGCGGTATGCAGAAAGAAAAAAATCGCGATGCGCTGGCGCCGCTGCGCGACGTGGATACCATCGCGCACGTGCTGCGCGTTTTCGATGATCCTTCGGTGCCCCATTCGGAGGGCAGTATCGATCCGGTGCGTGATGCGACAAACCTGGAACTGGAATTAATTCTGGCCGATCACGATCAGATTTCACGCCGCCTGGAACGCGTGGAAAAAGATCTGAAGAAAAAATCCGAACCGGTTTTGCTCAGCGAAAAAAACGTTCTGGAAAAGTGCAAAGCGCACCTGGAAGCCGAAAAGCCTTTACGCGAACTGGTGCTGACCGCGGAAGAGCGCAAGCCCATCGCGGGATTTTTATTTTTGTCGCAGCGCCCCATGTTGTTCGTGTTGAATCTGGGGGACGATGAAGCCGCCGATTTGGACACCGCCATCGAGCGCCACAAGCTGAGCGCGTTGCAGGGCCGACCAAACACCGCAGTGGTCGCCATTTGCGGACGACTCGAAGCTGAACTGGCGGAGATGGAAGAAAAAGAAGCCGCCGAAATGCTGGCCTCCTACGGATTGAAGGAACCAGGCCTAAACCGTTTAATTCGCGCCACTTACGACCTGATGGGACTCATCTCTTTCTTTACCGCCGGCGAACCGGAAGTCCGTGCCTGGACCATTCACAAAGGCTCGACCGCCGTGAAAGCCGCCGGCGCAATTCACAGTGACATCGAGAAGGGTTTCATCCGCGCCGAAGTCGTCCGCTGGGATGATTTGCTAGCCGCCGGAAGCCTGGCCGCCGCGCGCGAAAAAGCGCAAGTTCGCCTCGAAGGCCGCGAATACATCGTGCAAGAAGGCGACGTAATTCTGTTCCGCCACAGCGGCTAGGTTTTAGTGGCACGGGCACTCTGCCTGTGCGGCGCGTGCATCCGCAGCGAGTTTCGGCGTTCACGCGATATCGCACAATTTTAGACGTGAGCCAAAGCGCACAGGCAAGAGTGCCTGTGCCACTAAAGGCGAACCACCTTGATCGATCAGGAATTAGCAACTCGGACCGCGTTAGCGGCTGGTCTCGGACTAGTGGCCGCCGGCGGAAACTTGCTCGGCGGCTATTTTGTAATCCACAAAGCTTGGCCGCGAAAATATCTGCAATATTTTCTGGCGCTGGGTGCGGGCTACATGCTCGGCGTAGCGCTTGTCGACATCATCCCCGAATCCGTCCACCTAGCCGGTGAAGGCGCGCTCCTTTACGTCCTGATCGGCTATTTCCTCGTCCATCTTTTTGAGCACACCATCGCCCCGCACTTCCATTTCGGTGACGAAATGGAATGTCCAGAGGCGGGGCAGCACGATCACCACCACGCCAACACCACAGTGCTACTCGGTCTGGCCATCCATACTTTTTTTGACGGCGTAGCCATCGCGGCTGGCTTCCTGGTCTCCACGTGGCTGGGGGCGGCGATCTTTGTGGCCGTTTTCCTTCACAAACTCCCCGAAGGCTTCACCGTGGCCACCATCGTAATGGCTGGAGGGAAGGGGCGTCGCGCAGCAATATGGGCCGCCGGCCTCCTCGGAGCTTCAACACTCGTGGGCGTCCTCCTGACCAGCGCCCTCTCCGGTCAGCTCAAATACGCCCTGCCGCTTTCGGGCGGCGTCACCCTGTACGTCGCCGCCACCGACCTGCTTCCCGAGGTCAACCGCGAGCCCAACTGGCGCCTGGCCCTGCTGGTCTTTGGGGGCGTCCTGAGTCTATTGATAATGCGGCACTTCGCTAAAGTCTAGCTTGCGCGGTATCCGCCACGAACCCCTCCAGAACTCGCAACTTTCACATTCCACTGGTGTTCGATAGGATGTGGTAGCTATGGCCAGGTCGGACGTCCAACTGATGCTGGACGTGAAGTCCGGCGACGAACAGTCGTTCGAGCTTCTCCTGCATCGTTACCGCAGTCCGCTCGTGAACTTTCTGTACCGAATGGTGCGGAACCGCGAGCAGGCGGAGGATCTCGCGCAGGAGGTTTTTCTGCGCGTATATCGCGCGCGTGAGGACTACGTGCCGAGCGCCAAGTTCACGACGTGGCTGTTCCGCATCGCCACAAACTTGGCACTCAACAATGTGCGCGATACACGGCATCAGCGCATGGAAATTTCGCTCGACGCCCCGCTGGCGCCGGACTCCGAAGATGGCGACGAGCGGCCCATCGATGTGGCGGATCAGCATCCGGACATCGAGCAGCACTTGGTGGCCCAGGCGAGGAGTAGAATGATTCGCCACGCTATCGAGAAGCTGCCGGAAAAGCAGCGCGCCGCGGTGCTGCTGCACAAGTATCAGGAACTCGATTACAACGAGATCGCCAAGATTTTAGAGTGTTCGGAAAGCGCATTAAAGTCGCTGCTGTTCCGGGCCTACGAAGCGTTGCGAGTGGAACTAGCCCCACTGGTAGCGCAGCATGCGAAGCAATAGCAGTACCGCAGTAAAAGCTGGGAAGGGAAGGCCGTCATGAGTTGTGGACGCATGGAAAACAAAGTTCTGAGTTATGTGGACGGGCGCCTCAAAGAAGGCGAACGCCTGGAAATGGAGAAGCATCTTGCGAGCTGCACCGCGTGCGAATTGCGCGTGAATGAATTTCGCGCAGTGTCTTCGCTGCTGGATGAAATGCCGCAGATTGCGCCGTCGCCGGCGTTTGATGTGCGGGTGCGCGCGCGTGTTGCGGCAGAGCCCGTGAAGCAGAGCTGGTGGGCATGGCTCGCGCCTTCGCCGCGCGTGGCCATGGCCGGAGCGTTGCTGGCTTTGTGCATCGCGTGGGTGGGCCTGCGGCCTTCGAATTACGCCGTGAATCCCGCCACGGAAGCGGAGATCAATCAAAATATGCCGGTGCTCGAAAATTATGATGTGCTCACAAATTTCGAGCCCTTGACCGATCTGCCCGCTCCGGTAGCACAAGATGCGCCGCAGGATGTGCCGCAGGGTGACGCGCCGCAGACGTCTCCAACCATGTAAGAAGCAATGAGACTAGGACTCCAACTCGCTGGGTGTGTGCTCGCGCTGGGAATCAGCGCCGGACTTGCGCCGGAGTGTGCCGCGCAACATGTTCATTACGCTGCGCAACACCCGCATTACGCTACACAGAAGCCCGCGAGTGCGCCGCCGCACCAGCCGCATCAGGGACAAGGGCAACATCAAGGACAAGGCCCGCATCAAGGCCCGCATCAGGGACAGCCGCAACAAAACCAGCAGCGTCCGCAAGCCCAGCAGCAAAATCACAATGGTGGGCAAAACGGGGCCGGTGGCCACCCGCAATCCACTCCCGACTGGAATCGCCCCGGCGGCGGAGCCGTGCACCCGGATCGTCCGCCTTCCGCGAATACGCCGCCAAAAAATTACAACAGCTTGCCGCCGCAAGATAAGCAGCGCGTCCTCGAGAACAATAGAAAGTGGCAAAACCTAAGCCCGCAGCAGCGGCAACAGGTGCAAGAGCGCGCTCAAGTTTGGCAGAAAATGACGCCTGCGCAGCGCGACCACATTAAGAATGACGTCTTGCCAAGATGGAAGCAGATGTCCCCAGACCGCCAGCGCGCCATCCAAAATCGCCTCTCCGTGTTACAAAATATGCCGGAGAGCGCGCGCAACCAGCATCTCAACGATCCAAACTTCACGCGCGGCATGAGCGAAGAAGATAAGTCCACGCTGCGCGACCTAAGCCACCTGCACGTCGGCGGAGCGCCAGACCCACCGAACCAATAGGAGCCGAGTCGCCGCGCCCGGCGTCTCGCGCTTCGTTGTAGCTGACCTCCGCTTTTGCTACCCTTCGGTTGCGCCTACAATGACTGTGCGCAAGGACGCTCAGCCATGTCATCGCCGCCTGTAACTCCTAAAGAAAAGCAGTACTCGCGCGTGCCGTTGGAACGCCAACCAGGTTCGCGCATCGTCGGCGATGGAGAAATGGCGGACCTGATTCGCGGATTTTGCTGGAGCGGCACGCCGCTCGGCCCCATCGAAATCTGGCCGGACCTCCTAATCACCACCGTCAACATGCTGCTCGCCTCTCGCCATCCGATGTTTCTATGGTGGGGTCCGGAACTCATCCAATTTTATAACGATGGCTACCGCCCCAGCATTCGCGCCGACAAGCATCCCAAGGCCGTAGGGCAACGCGGGACGGAATGCTGGCCGGAAATCTGGTCCATCATCGGGCCGCAAATTGAAGCCGTGATGACCAGCGGCGCTTCCACCTGGAACACCAATCAACTGGTCCCCATCAATCGCGATGGAAAACCAGAAGAGGTCTATTGGACGTACAGCTATAGCCCGATAAGGAATATCGAAGGCGCCGTTCAAGGCACGCTCGTGGTGTGCAGCGAAACTACCGAGCAGGTACTCAGTAACCGCCGCTTGAAAACCCTGCTCGCGGTCACTGCCAGCGAACTCGCCGAATCGCAAACTTCTCCAGCACCCGATTTGGTCCCGTTCGCGCAGGGAATCATAAAGACGCTGGAGCCTGCATCCAGCGACATCCCTTTCGCCGCGTTGTATCAGATGAATGAAGGCGAAGTCCTTTGCCTCGGCGCCACCTCTACCGCAGGTGTCGCGATAGACGCGCTCTGCTCTCCGCTGCTCGATCTTGTCCACACGCAAACTCCCGTGCTCGTTCAGGATTTGCAGAATCGCCTCGGCTCTCTGATCTGCGATCCGTGGCCAGAGCCCGTAACTCGCGGCTACGTGCTGCCTCTCGCCACACCAGCAGCGCCCTTGCCGGCCGTTTTGATCTGTGGCATTAGTCCGCGCTTGCCCTTCGACAAAAGCTACGAAACTTTTTTCCGGCTCATCGGCTCCAGAATCGCCGGACTGTTGCACAGCGAGATACAACGCCTCGAACTGGTGCGCGCGGCCATCCGTTTCAACGCACTGGCTGCCGCAAACCCGTTCGGGATGGTCATCGGAAGTCTCGACGGCGAACTGCGCTACATAAATCCTACGTTTCTCAAGACGCTCGGCTATACGGAAAGCGAAGTTACGGCTGGTAAGGTCCGTTGGGACAAATTGACGCCGCCGGAATATGCGCCGGCGGACGCTCGTGCCGTCGCGCAACTCCGCGCCACGGGCCGTTGCGACGTGTACGAAAAGGCTTATCTCGCAAAAGATGGCCGCCGCATCCCCATTTTGGTCGGTGCCTCCACCATTGACACTCCGGAACGAGGCGAGGAAGTCGCAGCTTTCGTCACCGAGCTCACTCCCCTGAAGATGGCGGAAGCCGCGCTGCGAAAAGCGAACGACGAACTGGAAAGAAAGGTTATGGAGCGAACCGCGGCGCTCGAAGCTGAAATCACCGAACGCAAGCGCGCGGAATCGAGCCTGCGCGAACTGTCTGGCCGCCTGCTCACCACGCGTGACGAAGAACGACGGCATATGGCGCGCGAGCTGCACGACAATGCCGGACAAACTCTGGCCGCGCTAACCATGAATCTTTCCGCGATTCAAGCCGCGTGCGGTGCTACAGAGAGTCGCATCGCTGGCTTGGCGGCTGAAGCCCGCGAACTTTCGGATGGTCTATCGAGAGAAATCAGAACGCTCTCGTACTTGTTGCATCCTCCACTGCTCGACGAGATGGGATTGGGATTCGCCGTGCGTTGGTACGTGGAAGGATTTTCGAAACGGAGCGACATTCAGGTCAACGTCAACCTGCCGGCAGACTTGGATAGACTTCCACGAGAACTGGAGCTGGTTATCTTTCGCGTGATACAGGAAAGCCTCACCAACGTGCACCGGCACTCTGGCAGTTCCTCAGCGAGCATTCATCTCACAATCGCAAAAAATCAGCTCACCGTGGAGATCAGCGATCGCGGCAAGGGTATTCCCGCTGACAAACAACAAGAATTGACCAGTGCGAAAATCGGGGTCGGCATCCGCGGAATGCAAGAAAGGGTTCGCCAGTTCGGGGGCACTCTGCAAATTTCCTCAACCCCGGAAGGCACCCGCGTAACTGTGGAACTGCCCATAGCGACGCCGGGGCCCTGAGCCCGTCGCGTTCAGTTTTTCGAGACTTTTTCTTTCACTATAACCAAATCCCACGGCGCCAACGTCGTGTTCTGCCCTTGCGTTAACGATTGACCCGTCAGCAGATCGGCGCCGCCGGCGTAGGTATACGTGAACGTCGCGGGCGCGCTGGAATAGTTGAGATAGTAGTGCAGCCTCCGGCCATCCTGGCCGATTCCGTGTTTCACACGAACGCTCGCTGGAAGCTGCTGATCCGGTCCGGCGAGGCTCACATCGCGAAGCGCATCCAAGACGACCGCTCGCTGCAGCTTATCCGAGAGCAAGGTGCCTTCGTAAACCAGCGTTCCAGCGCCGAAGACGTTCGCCGTAATCGCCGGCCAACGCCCGAAAAAAGGATGGTCGTAGACCGCCAACGGCTTTGCCGTTTCCAGTTGCAGAAACTCCGCCCACGTACTGACCTTGTTTTCTTCGCCGGTGTTAAACGGATCGCCTCTCAGCGCCAGCGGCTGCTCCAGATTGGAAAACTCCTGATAGGTAAATCCCGCCGCCTGCCGCAGCGGTCCCGGCGCGAGTTCCCAACGCACCGCGGAATTCTCGTTCGTGAAGCCGCTCTTAAAGGTCATCAAGACATGACCGCCGTTGTGCACATAGTCCGCGATTTTTTTTAAAAGCGCGTCGTCCGCAACGTACAGGCACGGAACAATCAGCAGCTTGTACTGCGCCATCTCCGCGGCGCTAACATTCGGAAAAACAAAATCCGCGCCGACGTTGGCGTCGTAAAGTGCGCGATGCAGTTGCGTAACAACGCTGTTGTACGTTCCAGCCGCTTTGCCCGGCACCCACCCGTTCTCATTATTCCGCATCAACGGCATGAAGCTGATGGCGTTCGACGAGTCCACGCTGTACAGAATGGCCACGGAATTTTGAATCTTCATATTGGCAAGTTCCGGGCCGATCTTCTGCAGTTCGTGCGCCACGCGGGTCACCTCTGCGTACGCGCGATTCGGTTGCAGGTCGTGGCTGAGCACGCCCTTCCAATACGTCTCCTGTCCCGCGTGAATGGAGTGCCAATGCCAGTACTCCACCATGTTGGCCCCGCTCGATACGTGCGTGTAAACGTCTAAACGCAATTGGCCGTCGAACGGCGGGAACTGGCCCGCGGAATCCCAACCCAGCGTCTGCGCATTCGTCTCCGTGACCAAATAATTGGTGTGCTTGAGCGAGCGCGAAAAATCACCTTGCAGCGCTTGCCACGCCCCGTCGAGATGCTCTTGCGTGCCGTGATATGGATTGTTTGCGACCACGTCCAGCACTGCGGCCACGGCGGGCTCATTGACGTCCGGCCGCATCATGCTGCCGAAATCCTGCGTAACGAATTGGTCCGCGCGGCGATACCTGCGCACCAGTTCCGCCTGCCACGTCAAAAAATTGGTAACCCGGATTTGCTGCCAGCGGGTCCATTCGAGTTTGTAACTTGTGCTGGTGGCGTTGTCGCGCGTGGGCATGTCCGCCCAGTCGTTCACGTCCTCGCCCCAATAGTTCAGGAACCATGCTTTATTGAGCGCATCCGTGGTGCCGAACTTTTTCTTGAGGTGCTCCACGAATCCCGCAAAAACGTCGGCGTTCGATGCTCCGTAGGAGCTTGTTTCGTTGTCGATCTGCCAGCCGATCACTGCGGGATTATCTTTGTAGTGCTGCACCAGATTGCTGATCACGCGCTCCGCGTAGAAACGAAACTGCGGATTGTCGAAGTCCATATTCTGCCGCATGCCGTAGCCGACAAAAGCGCCGCCGAGCGGCCGCGCGAGAATTTCCGGATGCGCGTGCGCCATCCACGTGGGGATGGAGTACGTGGGCGTGCCCATAATCACCTTGATGCCGGCCTTGCCCATGGCATCCACCACGCGATCCATCCAGGCATATTCAAATTGCCCATCGGCAGGTTCCCACAAACTCCACGTAGATTCGCCCATGCGCACTACGGTGATGCCCGCGTCCTTCATCAGCGCGACATCTTTTTCCAGCCGCCCGGGCTGCAGCTCCGCCGGCATGTACTCGTTGTAGTAAGCGGCGCCGTACAAAATCGTGGGCTGCGAGGTTCCCGGGGCGGCCGACGGTGCTTGAGCACATGCTGAGACAGCCGAGAGCAACACTGACGCCGCGGCCAATAGGGGAAGAGTAGCGCAGAGTATTTTAATTTGATGCCGTCGCATGAGTGGCTCCTTGAGAGCGTCGGTGCTCAGATAACCCCGCGCATTCTACCTTGAACTTCCAAAACGATCGCATTCTCTTAGGAGTCTCTTCCACGGGACGCGGATTCGGAAGCAACCCGAAAAGTAAAATCGAAAAACGACCTAGACGAACACGCCTTCTTGCACGCATGACGTATCATTATTGTGCGACATCGAAGATAGAGGGATGTTCCGCTCGTGACCACGCGCTTTCGCGCCTTGCAGCACCGCAACTTTCAATTGTTTATCGGCGGGCAACTCGTCTCCCTCATCGGGACGTGGATGCAAACCACCGCGCAGCTTTGGCTGGTCTATAAGCTGACTAATTCCGCGGCCCTGCTGGGGCTTTACGGATTTGCGAATCAGATTCCCATCCTGCTGCTGGCGTCCGTGGGCGGCTACGTGGGCGACCGCTATAACCGTTTGTACGGCGTGATTGCCACCCAGACGGTCTCCATGATTTTGGCCTTCGTGCTGGCCGCGCTGCAGCTGCGGCATATGCTCACCGAGTGGGAAATTATTCTGATCGCGTTTCTCGTCGGCATCGTGAATGCCTTCGACGTTCCGATTCGGCAGTCTCTTTTTGTCCAGATGGTTGGCAAAGAAGATTTGCCCAACGCCATCGCCCTAAACTCTTCCATTTTCAATGGCGCGCGCGTGGTTGGCCCCGCAGTTGCCGGTTTTGCCATTGCCTGGGTTGGCGAGGGGTGGTGTTTTTTTCTGAATGGCGTCAGCTTTCTGGCCGTGATCGGCGCGCTGCTGGCTATGCGCGTAAGTCGCGCCAAGCCCCATCCCAGCAAGGAATCGCCGTGGCAAAGTTTCATTCAAGGATTTCGCTTCGCCATGGCCGATGTGCCGGTGCGGTCCGCGCTTTTGCTTTTAAGCGTGCTGAGTCTTTTCGGACTGCAATACTCTGTGTTCCTGCCGATTTTTGCGGACGGCATTTTGCACGGCGGCGCCAGGGGTATGGGGTTTCTGATGAGTTCGGCCGGCGTCGGCGCGGTCATCGGCGCGTTGTATTTCGCCGGGCGCACTAATTACACGGGATTGGCGCGCTGGATCGCTGCAACTTCCATGGTCTGCGCCATCGGCTTGGTGATTTTTTCACAGTCCCGATTCTTCCCGCTGTCCGCCGCGGTAATTTTTCTTGTGGGCTTCGCGGCCACGGTGCAAATGGCGGCCACAAACACCATCGTCCAGAGCCGTGTCCCGGATGAACTGCGCGGCCGCGTCATGGCCGTCTACGCCACGATGTTTATGGGCGTGCAGCCCGTCGGTTCGCTAATTGCCGGCGGCATCGCCAAGCACATCGGCGCGCCGTACACCCTGACGATTTTCGGCTTGCTCGTTCTGATCGCGAGCCTGTTTTTTTTCGCTCGCGTAGTGCTAAAACTAAACCAAGCGCCAGCAGAGTCCGCAGTTTCCGCAAACTAGCTTTTTTGCCTGTGCGCGGTTGTAACCGCGGCAAAAATGCATCGCAGCAGCACAACGTGAACCATCACCTGTAGCGCAGGGCGCTTGGTTTTGAGCCCTGCGGCTTTTTCCGCGTCGCGGATCACAAAGACCGCAGGGCTCAAAACCAAGCGCCCTGCGCTACAGATCTTTTCGCGCCAATTCGGTCAGGCATTTAGTCGATAAATCCAATTTGTCTTCTCGGAATTCACTGACAACATCCCCTCGTTCACGCCAGCGACAATCGCATCAACCTTCGCCCGCCTCGGCGACAGCGTGCAAACAGGATCCGTAGCCGCCGCATCTCCCGTCAGCAAGAGTGCCTGGCACCGACATCCACCAAAATCCATCCCGCGGCGGTCACAACTTCTGCAAGGCTCCTGCATCCAGTCCTGGCCGCGAAATTTCTGAAACGCATCAGACGTTTCCCAAATATCGCGAAGGCTGCAACCCTTCACGTTCTCGAAAGGCAAGCCTGGAATCACCCTCGCTGCGTGGCAAGGCAGTGCTTCGCCGTTCGGCGTGACCAGCAAGAGTTTGCGGCCCCAGCCACCCATGCACGCCTTGGGATATCTTGCGTAATAGTCCGGAACCACATACTCCACGCGGATTTTTCCAAGCAAACGTTCTTGCGCTTGCTTGAGTATCACCAGTGAATCATCCAGTTGATTGCGCGTGGGCAGCAGCGCAGCTCGATTGACCAACGCCCATCCGTAGTACTGCACGTTGGCAAATTCCACACGCGACGCACTAGATGCTTCGGCGATGGCCAGCATCTGCCCGATTTGCGCGATGTTGCGGCGATGAATCACGAAGTTCAATGTCACTGCCACGCGCCGCGACTTGAGCCAATCGAGCACCCGCAATTTTTGCGCGTGCGTTTTGCTGCCAGAGATTTCTTCGGCTATTTCCGCCGTACTGCCTTGAAAACTCAGTTGGAAATGGTCGAGCCCGGCGTCGATCAGCGCGTCGAGTCGCGCTTCGTCGAGCGGCAATCCGGATGTGATCAAGTTTACGTACAAGCCCGCTGTGCGGGCCGCGCGGACCAATTCAACAGTATCAGGGCGCGCCAGCGGCTCGCCGCCAGTTAGATCAGCTTGCAGCACCCCGAGATCGGCGGCCTCGCGAAATACCCTCGACCAATCCGCAGTAGAAAGTTCCGTTGCGCGCGATTGTAGTTCTTGCGGATTCGAGCAGTACACACAGTGCAGCGGGCAACGATGCGTGAGTTCGGCGATCAGCGCCAGCGGATTGGATATAGAGGGCATGCTTGGCTTGCCGGTCTCTTTAAGTAGCACAGACTTCAGTCTGTGCGCTGCGCAGCCCGCACCAAAAAATTCGCGGAACTATCGATACAGCGCCCTGTGGAGATTTGCAGCGTGGGCCGCACCGCGCACAGACTGAAGTCTGTACTACTGAAAATCCAAGGCCCGCTGGTCGTGTAGCAGCTTTAGATACCCGAGAATGTCTTGCGCCACTTTTTCGGGAGCCGCTTTGCTGTAGATTTCCTGCAGCTCGCTGATGATTTGCTCCACGGTGTGCTGGCCGTCGCAACGCTCGATGATTTCGAGGCTGGGACCTTGCAGACGCAACGCGCGCTCAGGCATCAGCAGCGTGCGTGGTTCTTTGCCATCGTTGTTCAGACGGCATCCGGGCGCCAGACGCGGCTTGCTTTGCGGATCGAGTGTCGCGGACGTGTCGGTCATCAGAGATCGCTCGGGCGGAAGGCGCCGGGCGGCGGCCATCCGGGATTTACATACGCGTAGTAAAGCGCGTCGAGTTGCGCCCACAGAATATCGCATTTGGCGCGCAGCGCGGCATACGCCAAATCTTGTTCGTCGCGCGTGCGCGCGTGTTTCACCACCCAATTCAACGCAAAATCGGAATCTTCCGTCGCCTGCGTCAAGCGCCCGCTGAAATAATCCAAGCCGCTCGCCAGCCACGGATAGTGTTGCTTCAGGCGATCGAGCCGCAAGGAAATCAGCTGCTTGGAAAAAAGTTCCGTCAGCGAAGAAGCCACGGCTTCAAGATGCGTGTGCGAGGAAACAAAATGAATGTAAGCGTCCACAGCAAAGCGCGTGGCCGGCAAAATTCCTTCGCCACGCACCGCTTGCATGCGTGGCAGTCCCGTGGCTTCCACCAGCTTCAGCCATTTTGCAATGCCCCCGGGATTTCCGGCGTCGCCATCGTGATCGACAATGCGTTTGCGCCACGCCATGCGAAATCCCGGATCGTCGCTGCGCGCCAGGATGGCGGCGTCTTTCATCGGAATGTGGCTCTGATAGTAGTAGCGATTGAGCGCCCAGGCCTGCAGCTGACCGCGCGTCAACTTACCCTCGTGCATCATGGTGTGGAACGGATGCTGGTGATGATAGCGCTCTTCGCCGATCACGTGGAAACCCGCGACAAACTCAGGCTCCGGGAGCGCGTGTCTTTCCGTGGCAATGGTCACAGGTGCAGCTCCATGCCATCGTAGGCGATTTCGAAGCCTGCTTCCAGCACCGCGCGGTGCTCCGCGCTGTCTTCGTCAAGGATGGGATTGGTGTTGTTCATGTGAAGCAGAATTTTTCTGGCCTTGGACGACTTCGGGAACTGCTCCAGCAAGCCGCCCGGACCGGAAAGCGGCAAGTGACCGATTTCGCGCGCGGTCTTGTTGCTGCGGCCGGTGTGTATCAATTCGGTGTCACTCCAAAACGTCCCATCCAGGAGCACCACGTCGCTGGAGGCGGCCCACTCTTTCCAGCCGGTATTGCGGTTGGGCAACGTGGGCGCCACAAAAAGGCGCTTGCCACAGTGGTCGAAGAGCAATCCAATGACCGCTTCGTCGGCGGGCAGCGCCGCGCGCAGTCTTCCGCTGACGTAGTCCGGGTATTCCCCACCGAGCGGGACCGCGCGCGAGAAGAGCAGTGGCGGCCCTTCGGGATTGTGGTGCTTGGCGGTATCGACGGTGGCGACTGGCTCCAGCGAGATCCACTCCACCGGCGGCGCGGCGCGCCCGAGGACGCGAAAGATGGAGTTTTCCTCCGCGACGATGCGGCGCACCGCCGGCGTCGAAAGCACGCGAAATCCCTGGAATTCGCGCAAGTGCAGCAGGCCCATCAGGGAGTCCACGTCGGCGCTGGGAATGTACACCTCGCGGATCGAGGTGGAGGTGTTGCCATCGGGGAACGGGCGCAGCTCCTTGGTGGCCAGGATTTGCGAACGCAGATCCGGAGAGGCGTTGATCAAGGTCCAGTATCGACGGTGGGCGTATTCCGGGTTGGCTTCGATGGCGATTTGCGTTTGCGTGCGCGCCGAACCGTGGAACTTGCCGTCGCGAAAGCGGCGACAATTTGGGCAGGCGCAATTCCATTGCGGAAAGCCGCCACCTGCCGCGGAGCCTAGGATTTTGATTCGCATGAAAGATTAAGTTGTTGGGTGACGCAGTAACGAGAGGGTAGCAACCAGAGTTGGTGAAACTGTTGCCACAGGCGAGAGGGGTGCCTGCCCTGCAGGATCGCGACTAAGTCTGGAATTTCGTACGCAACGGCCTGCAGCGACTAGAGTTCGGCGTTGGCGTACGAGCTGATTTCGCAGCTGAGGTCGATCTCTTCGTGCGTCGGGGTGGTCCATTCCATGGCAGCGCTCCTCAGGAAAACGGCTGGTGCAACAAAGAAAGTATAGCATGAGGCCCGGAAGCGCCTAAAGAGAAGTGGACGCGGGGCCAGACCCCCCCGGGGTTTTCTGAATCGGTGTGATTCTAAAGGGAGTTAAAGTCCTTTGTTTTGATATCGTTTTGCAAGTGTTCATTCTGCAGTGTTTACGGCATCCTTTCAGTATCCACTTGGTTACCTGCCGGGCGATTCCGACGAAGTTATCTATGTGGGTAAGTATATCATATAGGCAAAATCTGTCAAGTGAAAAATGAGGGAACTACAACTGCAGGACGATTTTGCCGCGTTGATGCGGGGCGCCCGCTAACATCTCGTGGGCTAGGCGGGCATGCTCTAGGGGCAGGACTGTTCCGACCTGCGTTAGGAGTTTACCGCTGTCGAAGAGGGTGGTTAAGGTGTTGAGACGAGTGGTGGTTACATCGGCTAAGAAGAAGACTACCTTGTCGCCATAGCGACGGATCAGGTCTTCGGGTTTAGGGGAGACAACCGTTACCAGAATGCCGTGCGGAGGCAAGACGCGCATGGAACGTTCGCGGACTGCGCCGCCGACCATGTCGATTACGGCGTCGACGAGAGGCAGGCCGTCTTCAAATTTGGCTTGGCGATAGTCGATGATGGTGTCGGCACCCAGGGTGCGGAGGTAGTCGGCATCTTTGGCGGAGGCCGTGGCGAACACCTTAATGCCGGCGTTTTTAGCGAGTTGCACGGCGTAGGCGCCGACGTTTCCGGCGGCGCCGTGGATCAGGGCGGTCTGGCCGGCTTTAAGACGGGCGTATTCGAAAAGCATCTGCCAAGCGGTTACGGCGACAACCGGGGCGGAAGCGGCCTCCAGAAAGCTTAGTTTGGTGGGCTTGCGGGCGATCATTGCGGCTTTGGCCAGGGCGAACTCGGCGTACGCGCCGATGAATTGTTCGTTGGTGACGCCGTAGACCTCATCGCCGGGTTTGAATTCGGTGACGCCTGAGCCGACGGAGTCAACCACGCCGGAGAGATCGGAGCCCAGGATTAGCGGGAGTTGCGGCGCGGTTACGCTGGTGTTGCTGCGGATAAGGGAGTCCCAGGGGGCTACACCGGCGGCTTTGACGTGCACCACGACGTGGCCTGGCGCGGCTTGCGGACGGGAGATGTCGGCGATTTCGATTACGTTTGGGGGGCCGAAGGTGTTGATTATGGCGGCGCGCATGGGTGGTGAGGTGCTCCTTGGCGAGATGGTTTAGATGTTGGTGGACGGCGTTGAGGCGCGTGCGTTTTGGGATACGAAGATTTTCGTTCGAGAACGGATTTGTGATGGCGCGATCGAGCGGATGTGCCGCGCCTCCGGCGCTCGCGATGTTGGGCGCGCCCTACGGGCTGGGCTAAACTGTGCCGCGCCTCCGGCGCTGGTATCGCGTTGGGGCACGACATTGTATGTGGATAGCGTGTCGATTCGGCGTCACTTTCGTAAGCGGAGAAGCGAAAGCGATGAGAGCATCCGCCCCAACGGCGCGCCAGCCGTGGCGAGTTGCCTGGCGCCAGCCGTAGCGAGGGGTAACGGCGTCCGCCTCAGAAGGCGGCCGCTACAGAGGCGCGTTGGAGAAAGGTGCGTCGGGGAGGGTGGATAAGTTTAGTTGATTTTCCCAGCGGGCTACTACGGCGCAGGCTAGGCAGTTGCCGATTACGTTTACGGCGGTGCGGGCCATGTCGATCAGGGCGTCGATGCCCAGGATTATGAAAATTGGTTCGGTGGGGAGGTGGAAGGTGGCGGCTGTGGCTAGCAGGACTACCAGGACCGCGCGGGGGACGCCGGCTACGCCTTTGCTGGTTAGCATCAGCGTGAAGACCATCAGCAGCTGCTCCGGCCAGGTGAGGTGCATGCCCGCGGCTTGGGCCACGAAGATGGAGGCCAGCGCGAGATAGAGCGTGGAGCCGTCCAGATTGAAGCTGTAGCCGGCGGGAATCACGAAGGCCACGATTTGGCGGGGCACGCCGAAGGCTTCCATGCATTCCATGGCGCGGGGCAGCGCGGCCTCGGAGGTGCTGGTGGCGAAGGCGATGGTGGCGGGTTCGGCCACGGCGCGCAAGAAGCGTGCAAGCGGCAGGCGCGCAAAAAACGCGATGGGCAAGAGGACGAAAAGCAGAAACGCCGCGAGCGCCGCGTAGGCGGTCAGCAAAAGTTTTCCCAGCGGGAGGAGCACGCTCATACCCATGTGGCCCACGGTGTAAGCCATGGCGGCGCCCACACCGATGGGCGCGTAATACATGACGATATTTGTGAACTTGAACATGGTCTGCGCCAGGGATTCGGCGAAGCGCAGAATGGGCGCGCGGGTGGGCTCGGGAACGCGCGTCAGGGCGATGGCGAAAAGAATCGCGAAGACCGCGACCTGCAGAATTTGATTTTCCGCGGCGGACTTCACAATATTTTCCGGGAAGATGTGCAGGATAAAATCGTCCCAGCGAACCGGCGCCACGGTCGCCACGGTCGATTGAGCGGCGGTGCTGGGCAATAGCTGGATTTGCGCGGCCGTCGGCGTCATGGTCAAGCCCTCGCCGGCACGGCTCAGGTTGATGGCGGCGACGCCGATAAACAGCGCGATGGTGGTGACGATTTCAAAATAGATCAGGCTCTTGATGCCGATGCGGCCTACGGCGCGCAGGTCGCCGTGACCCGCGATGCCGGTGATGAGCGTGGCCAGGATCAGCGGGGCGACGATGACCTTGATCAAGCGCAGAAAGATGTCGCTCAAAAAGCGCAGGCGTTCGGCGAAGTACGGATGGTCCAGTCCGATTTCGAGTCCGAGCAGCATGGCGAAGAAGATCCAGAGGGTGAGCGAGCGCTGACGGACGGCGGCTACCGCGAGTAGCAGCAGCGCCGCGTCGCGAATGAACGCCGGCCAGCTATGCCCGGGCGTAACGATTTGCAGTGCCGCGCCAGTCAGAAACAGGAACACGCCGGCGGCGAGCAGCGCGAGATTTGCGCTAGGCGTTTTTTTGTTTTGGAGTGAGCTGGAATGTTCGGCCATTCGCGAGTCGCCATTGGGGCGAGCGATGGGCATCATATAACGCTTCGGGAAAAAGCGAACAACGCGGTTTCTTCCGTGTGGTGAGTCTGTTTCCGATTAGCGCGTTAATCGTCCAAGTGTCGCGACGGTTCGCTTCGATTATCTCTAGAACGCGGCTGCAGGATAGCTTCCGTGTAGCCGACTGTCCAAATGGAATCCCCGCTAGTCCTGGACCGATCCTTTGGCGTCACGCCCTGCATTCGCCATGACTAAACCACGTCGATGACGATGAGTGTGATGTCATCCTGCTGGGCCATCGAGGCCGATTGCCAAACGCGTATCTCGGAGAGCAGTTGCTCCGATAACTTAGAAGGCGGGCGGGACTGATTGTCGCGAACCACTTGCTCAAGCTTCCGGTCGCCAAAGGAATCGCCGCTGGCATTTTGGGGCTCAATCACGCCGTCTGTGTAAAGCAGGAAGCGGTCGCCAGAGTGGATCGATAGGTCACAAACGGGGTAGTCGGTCTCCGGGATGACTCCGAACAGCAGACCATTGCTTTGGATGCGTTCCAGCTTGCCTTCTCGCCAGCGCAGAAGCGGCGGGTGCCCCGCCGCTGAATACCGTGCCTTGCGATTCTCGGTATCAAGCCACAGATAGGCCGCAGAGACTAATTGATCGCGTGGTTGTCCGTAGAGGATGCGGTTCAAGCCACGCAATACTTCGCGCGGCTCATGCGCGCAGCTCACCACGGATTGCACCGCCACTTTGATCATCGCAGCGATGAGGGCGGCCGGCACACCGTGTCCAGTGACGTCCGCCACGAGGAAGCCCACCCGCTGCCCATCGACGGGAATGAATTCATAGAAGTCACCAGCGACGGCGGCCATGGGCCGATAGGCAACCGCGATCCGAAGGCTGCGGACCTCGGGAACAGCTGCAGGAAGGATTGAGAACTGCAAGTCCCGGGCGACCTTGAGCTCGTCTTCAATCGCCAGCAAGCGATGCTCGCTAGCAAGGATGATCTGCACGGCGACGTACCCCATCGAAAGCAGGAACACAGCAAAAGCCAGATGGCTTGAGAGGCCCGATTGTTGGTAATGCAGCGGGTGCAACACGTTAGTCCACAAAGCCTCAGTCGCTAAAACGAGTGTGCCGGCGGCTAGAACGCGGCGGTTGAATAGAACCAAGAACTTGTCAGACAGTTTCTTCACGGTAACGACTGTTACGAGGACAAGAAGGCCGCAATCCGAGACAAGCCTGTGGTAAAGGATGAACTTGTCGGCGGAGCCGCCGACTGCGAACCAGCCAATTCCGACAACAGCGATTACCGCCTCGGCAAGAATTAGAATCTTGATGAGAGGCCGAACTCCACCCCGGCTTAATTCCAAGAAGGCCGACATTGCAACGACAGAGAGCAGGTACGCGATCAGAGTGTTCACGTAAGGGACGCTCGTCTGAAGCAGGCGCGGCAGAGCCGCAACGACAGCCGGCGACCGAAACAGGAGTCCGGTTCCGTACATCGCGCTCCATATTCCTAGCCAAATAACAAGGCGTGCGCCCCTCCGCGGACGGATGGCGGCAAGGGAGGAAGCTGCCAATCCGATGAACAGGAAAACTGCTCCAAACAGGATGTCGGCGAGTTGGCCGCGGAGCATTTCCAGAAGTTGGTCTTCCATACCCGCCCGCCTCCCGAACATCGCCAAGATACCGGACTCCCCGTCGCCGTTGATGCATGTCCGGTTGACCTTAGAACAGGACGCCTTGGCAAAAAACCAACGATCCCGAGCGGATCACGGACAAGCCGGAAGTAACCGGGGGCAGAAGGCCCATTGTCCGAAATCGCCACTATCGCAGTCCACTTGCCTGTGTGCTCGGGTTACCGGGCATGGGCCTCATAGTCTATGGCACACTGCCGCGCTAGTCTCTATGGCACGGTATACCGAACATCTCTTACACGGAACACCGAACCTCGTTATGCGATTGCGGGGTACCCGCCAACTAGGTTCGCGCATCTGAAACTTTGCCAAGGGAAGTAGACCAGGGGACTACAGCAGCGGAGGAGATTAACGTGGCGAAAGAAACCGCAAAAATCGTGCGCTTCCATGCTTTGGGTGGACCTGAAGTATTGAAGATTGAAGAGGAGCCAATCCCCGAGCCTGGGAAAGGCGAAGTTCGTCTGGACGTGAAAGCGATTGGGCTGAATCGTGCCGAGGTGATGTTCCGCAGCGGGCAATATCTGGAGTCCGCTGTGCTGCCCTCGAAGCTGGGCTATGAGGCGGCGGGTGTGGTGGCGGCGGTGGGACCGGATGTGGACACGCGCTGGCTTGGAAAAAAGGTCAGCACGCTTCCGGCATTCCTGATGACGAACTATGGGGTTTATGGAGAAGTGGCGATTGTTCCGGTCAGTGCGCTGGCGGTTTATCCAGAGAAGCTGACGCCCGAAGAGGGCACCTCCATCTGGATGCAGTATTTGACGGCCTACGGCGCATTGATTACCCATGCGCAGATTACGAAAGGCGACTTCGTAATCATCACAGCAGCCAGCAGCAGCGTGGGAATTGCCGCGATAGAAATGGTAAAAGCGGAAGGCGCAATCAGCATTGCCACAACGCGGACGTCGAAGAAAAAAGCCACGCTGCGAGAAGTGGGAGCAGACCACGTGATTGCCACCGCGGAAGAGAATTTTCTGGCGCGGGTTAAGGAGATCACCGGTGGCAACGGAGCTCGCGTGACGTTCGATCCCATTGGTGGCAAAGGCATCGAGCTGCTGGCGCAGGCGGCCGCTCTCGGTGGAACCATCTTCGAATATGGAGCGCTGGCGCCGGAGCCGACGCCGTTTCCTTTGTTTACGGCTCTGGGCAAAGGGCTATCGATTCGTGGCTACACGTTGCGCGAGGTGCTTTCTGTTCCGCCGTTGAAGGCCAAGGGTGTGCAGTATGTTTTCGATCATGTGCAGGCCGGCGACTTCAAGCCGCGCATCGATAAGGTTTTTCCGTTTGCGCAGATCGTGGAAGCGCACCGGTACATGGAATCGAACGAGCAGATTGGGAAAATTGTTGTGACGGTGTAGCACGGCCGTTATGGGAAGCTGACGCACAGTCTTTTTTCTAGTGCTGGGTCAGCTTCCGATCAGCGCGTTTATCAGGCATGTGGATAAAAGCTAAACGGGTTTGCGCCATGACTTCCGCTTCAGCAGAGTACCCGCCGAAAGGTGCGGATGGTCACGTGATACCCTGAATTTATGAAAGGCTTCGAACGTTTATCTTTCTGGCCTGCGTTCGGCACTCATGCACTCATCGGCATCTGCGGATCGTTTGTCGTTGGTTTTATGCCGGAAGCCATCTTAGGCCGCGCTTATTACAACACCGGATTAGAGCCGTATTCCCCGATGATTGTTCTGGTTGCGCTCCTGCTAGGATTTGCACTAAACGCCGACGTTGGGCACACAGCCGCGATATGGGTGTGGGTGATTGGTTTTGCGTGGCTGGCGTTCGGAATGAACAGCGACTCTCGTTATTGGTATAACGACCCTTTAGCTGTCAGCAGGTCACAATATATTCGGGACAATTTCTTCGGTCCGAGTCTCAAATGCAGTGGCAGCGAGTGCTTGGGTGAATTGATTTTTACAACTCCATTCGCAGCCTCAGTTGGTTATTCGATCGGGGCATTCATGGGATACATGAAGTATCGGCGTAGGAGGAACGCTTTACTCTTGTCGTAGGAAAGTTGATATGCCGGGTGCCCAGGGCGAAGGCGGAAATCCACGTGTCCGGTGAGCGCGTTTTATCAGGACTTTGGATCCGTAAGCGTCGTAGATTGGTCCGTCAGGAGAGTCGCCCGTTCCTAGCGTACAGAGAATAATGGAGCGAGAATGGGAATCCTGGAAATGCTTCACTTACGAAGGCGCCGCACTCCATTTGGGGAGTATGTTAGCCCCAAAGTAATCCGAAAGCTGCTACGCGAAACGAAGCCCGGAGTCATCCCGCCGCCCCAGGTAAAGCACTTCCAATTCGTCGTGATACTCGTCGACGACACGAATCCTCAGCAGGTCTCGGCAATGCTCGACACGGTGATAGACACGCTATTCCAACATCATGTTTCTGTTACAAATATGATGCCTTCGCTTTTGGTTGGCGTGTTGGGCGTGCCCTTTCGCGAAGGTAACTCCGCCGAGGCACGCCAGGAACTTGTCGGCGCGCTACTTCGAGAGCATGGCGAGCGAATCAGAATCGCCCATGGAGAATGTGATGCACTCGTCGGCGCGTTTGGCGGCCATGCGCGGCATGCATATGGCGCACTGATTCCGGGGTTCTCGGGAATCTTGAAGAAACTACTTGAAACCAAGTTCGGCACTGCTGTCGAGGTCTCTTGAAGACTGGGAAGGTGAACGCTCCAAGCTTCCTAACTCCTGGTTAGTCGGATTACCGGAAACTGACCCACTACGTTTTTGCTGGCAACTTGCTCGCGGGTTCTTGCCACTGCTATCGTTCGGAAATGCCAACGATCCAGCAATTTGAATGTTCCCGCTGCCACATTTATGTTCCGGCGGATAAGCCACAGACGGTTTGCCCCGCATGCGCTGGAACGTTGTACGTGCGCTACGACCTTTCCGCAGCGCGCGGAATCAATGGACGAAATGCGATAGCCAAGGACGCCGCGCAATCGCCGTGGGCGGGCATGTGGCGTTATCGCTCGGTGCTGCCGCAGGTAACACCGGTGACGCTGGGTGAAGGCTGGACGCCGATGTTGCGCAGCAAGCGCTACCCGGGCGTGTACGTGAAAGAAGAGGGCGCGAATCCCACGGGGAGTTTCAAGGCGCGCGGGCTGGCGCTGGCGGTGACCATGGCGCGTCATTTGGGATTGCGCAAACTGGCGGTGCCTTCGGCGGGGAATGCCGCGGGTGCGCTGGCGGCATACGCGGCGGCGGCGGGAATCGAAGCCAACATTTTTATGCCTAAAGATGTACCGCTTGCGAATTATCTGGAAGCCATTTTGTATGGCGCGAATGTGACGCTGGTGGATGGCTTGATTTCCGATTGCGGGCGCATGGTGGCGGAGCGAAAAGAGAAGGAGGGCTGGTTCGATATTTCCACGTTGAAAGAGCCGTTTCGCATCGAAGGCAAGAAAACCATGGGATACGAACTGGTCGAGCAGCTGGGCTGGGAATATCCCGACGCGGTTTTTTATCCCACGGGCGGCGGCGTGGGATTGATCGGCATGTGGAAAGCGTTCATCGAGATGGAAGAACTGGGCTGGGTGCGGCCGGGGAAGCGGCCGCGGATGATCGCGGTGCAATCGGCGGGTTGCGCGCCGGTGGTGCGGGCGTTTGAAGCGGAAGCGGCGGCCAGCACGATGTGGGAAAACGCGGCGACGTTTGCGTCTGGCTTGCGCGTGCCGAAACCTTACGGGGATTACATTATGCTGCAAATTTTGGAAGAGTCCGACGGGATCGCGCTAGCTTTTCCTGACGAGAAGATTTTGGAGTCGCTGAAAGATTGGGCGCGCAACGAAGGAATTTTTCTTTCGCCGGAGGGTGCGGCGGCCACCGCTGCATATGACCATCTGCTGGCGAATGGGGAATTAACATTGGAAGATCGCGTGGTGCTGTTCAACACCGGAGCGGGGCTGAAATACACGGATGTCACTGCCGAAGCCATGGGGTTGCGGAGGCCGTAGGCGGGGTCGAAATTTGCGGCCGGAAATATGGTTCCGGGACGTGGACTCGAACCACGATACTCAGCTCCAAAGGCTGATGTCCTACCAATTAGACGATCCCGGAATAGGGTAGAGCCAGATAAGTTTAGCAGAGGAAGAATCGGTTCGCACGCGGAGTGCGGCGTTGCAGCTACGTCTGGGATTCGGCAAGGATTGGGGCCGGCGGACAGCCGCACCGCCAGGATTGGCTGTGCCACCGAAGCATAGGTTCCGACCTACAGACCCACAAGACAGGACTTTTTTCGCGAGCTGGTTAGCGAGCGCTTGAAATCGTTTGTACGCGGTGGTGGCTGAGCGTGTGCTGGCGAGGCGCGCGTGGGCGGACACGTTTCCTGCGACGCTCGCCGTAGGTCCACTGAAAAAGGGCGTAGAGCAGAAAATCCAATCCGAGGATGCTGAGCGCTAGAAAGAGGGTGAGGGTCATATCGTGATCACGTCCTGCTGAGCGACGCGCGCATCTTGCGCGAACGTCTTGAGTAAACGAGGAAATATTAGAGGCGGGGACGGCAGAAAGTCCTGAAAAGTTCGTGAGGAAATTGTTAGGAAAAACGTTGCTAGATGTTAAGGCGCCGCCGAAGGGGTGATGCGGGCCTTATGGTTTCCTATCAAATCGGTCGGGACTTCTTCACGGGGCGTTTTCTACGCTTGGGGTGCAAGGAATCGGCTGCGAGGATCGGATCGTGACGCAGCCGTTGCAGTCGAGGAGGAGACCCCGATGGGCGGAGATTTACATAGCGTTCAGCAGGAAGTGCCGGGCAGTTGCGGGATGTGCGGGCAGGCGACGGAATTGTTCGAGCTGCCAGGCAGGACGGAGAAGTTGTGTCTGGCGTGTAGCGCGGACTTGGCCACGGCAGTGGTGTTGCGCACAGAGATCGATAGCGCAACATGGGCCGGGCAGGACGCTGGTGATCTGGTGACGGAGTTTGCCGCGCTGAGCCGGCAGATGTTGACGCGGGCGCAATCCGCGGATGCGTTGGGGAGTTGGTGATCGCGAGCGCTGCCTGGCGAAGGTGAGGGAGGCCCTAGCACATCGTATCCCCTTGAGTCGTTCAGGCAGTCGCCGCTTGAACGCACTGCAACATCCGCAAGGGGATACCTCCGCAGGGGGATACGATGTGACAGGGCTATTCCACGCCCGGCGAAGGTGTGCGCGCGGAATGAGTTTCTGCTAGATTGGTAGGGTTGCTTCCACGCGCTTTTCCATATGGAGAGGCGGACATGTGGAGAGGTGGCCGAGCGGTTTAAGGCGCACGCTTGGAAAGCGTGTGTAGGTTAACCCCTACCGTGGGTTCGAATCCCACCCTCTCCGCCATTCAGTCTTATTGTTTTTCCTCTTTGCCTTGAACCCCCTTAAAAGCCGTAAGTTGGCGGCTGATTGCGAGAATCGAACCGACGTGTTTCTCTCCACGGTTGTTACATGTCGGAAAACGCGAGAATTCGATCTTCCCTCTCCGGACCGAATGTCGAGGTTACTTTGGAGATGAACGAGGCAAAGCCCCAAGGTCTTGTGGGTTCGATCCCCATGGGCGCCAAATTGCAGCGTTTAGGAAAACAGGCAGTTCTTGGAGCGAAGTGTGCGACCAATCGGGACTCTCCAAAGGAACGGCCCAGATGGCGTTCTACGCTCGGAAAGGCGCTCCCGGTCTGCCCAAAAACCGTTGCGGGCCTATCTCTTCGAGCGATTGAGCGTGCGAATCCCACGCTGCGCCGGTGGCAATGCCGAATCGAAGAGGATGGTCTTTCGGCAGACCGAGATAGTCCGCATGTCGGTCATTTACAAAAGTGAGCGCGCCAGACGGATCAGCGTACCAGGTGTATGCCGGAATTACCTCCAGAGTCGCTCGCCACTGCGCCTCGAGGATGTGTTTCGATTCGGACTCGCGTCCTGGAGAGGCCATGGCAGGCATCTTACACCCAGAGAAATCCGTGCGGAATAATGAGGATTCAAATGGACGGCGCCGACGAAGGCTGTCGACTGACCAACGTTGGGCTCTTCCACGAATTGAGGCGCTTGCCCGAGAAGCACGGAAACCCTATCGCCAGAAAGCATGGCAAAAATCCCATACATGCTTGCGGCGTCTTTGTTTGGCTCAGAATCCCGGATCAAGAGATTGCCTGCATCGTAGATTCGTCAACGAGGATGTAGTAACGGCGGATGAATCACATGCGGAACGCCGCGATTTTGCGCAGGGCGTCTTTCTTCCGTTGAACTGGTGTTCCCCGAAGCATTTTTTTGTACCGTGTTGCCAGGCTTCGGTTCGCTCGAGCGCACCGCCGCACCCGGATATGGGAGAGGCGGGGGCTCTTCAACCGAGCTCAAATCCACAACCGCGATGGCATCACTATTGGCTCCCGTGATCGCGATGAGGATGTTGTCTTGGCCATCGGAGACCAGTGCATCGTAGCCCGTCGAGAGAGGCACTGGAAATTCGATGCGCGACCGCAGCCTGCCCACTCTGCCGTCGAACACGTCGATGCCCTGCGTGGTGGGCTGAAACAGCAGGCTGCCGTCCGGACTGAATTTCGCTCCGTACACGTAAGAAATGCTTAGCACTTCGCGGTCATTCAGAACGAAAGGAGCTTCTCCGTTCAAGTCGGAATCCAGAAGATAACTGCTGGCTTCCAGTTGCACCTGGTTGTGCGCTAGGGCGAGGTCGTAGTCGCCGTAGCAGCAGCCTTGGCCGACAGTGGCGTTAAAGATGGTGTTCGTCGCCGTGTCCATGCTGAAAATGTAGCCGTCATTGTTGAAATAAACGCGGGTATCATCGGCACTCAGTGCGAGTCGCAAATAGAGATCGGTCGCGAGACCTGGTCCGGTGATGTTCAGGTTGGCGAGCGCTCCGCTATTGGTGTTCAAAACAAAATAATTGCTGGCGCCCGTGCCGCCTTGGACGTCCACCACAAGGTATACGATTCCGCCGTTGCTGACAGCGACACCAGCGGGACTGACCTGAAATCCGGGGGGTTCGTTGGGCGGGTTGATAGGGAAGGCCTTGGCGTTTGCCGGATTCGCCGGATCGAGCAAATAGACAACACCGGCACCGGAATCCGCCACCGCCAGCTTGCTGCCGTCCGACGATAGCGCCAGAGCCCACAAACGCGGCGTAGCGCCCTGCGGTACGGGAACCGCGATAGGCGCTAGCCATTTGCTCTGGGCTCGGGAAAAAACCTGAATTTGGCCGGCATCCGTAAAGTAATAAAGACTGCGAACGGGATCATAGATTCCTTGCATCAGCGAAGCTCCTGCCAGTGGGAAAGACTGCACGGCGGGCAAATAATGGAATGCACCGCTTGCTGTCGCTGTTCCGGAACTGCTGGTCACCACCACGTCCGCGGAAGAATTAGCGGTGCCCGGGGGAATCGTGAAGTAGATGGATTGCAGTTCATAAGGAATAGGCTCCACACCATAGGCATTGGGATTCGCGCCCTGGATGGTTGCGGCTTTTCCCCCGACGCTCACTGTGAGATCGGAAGGAACCTGCGTCGCGTTAACGGGCAAGAATCCGTAGCCATAGATCACGCCCGTGCCGCCGCCTTCCGCGGTGGAACTATCGGGAGTCGCTTCTAAAATCGTGGGCCCGTAACTAAAACCATCGGCAATCAGTTGCATCCCGCCGTCGTTTGAAAACACATAAACATTCACCGGGCCCGGCTGTCCCGCTGGCGTTGTGAAGGAAACGTTGTTATTTGTCGAAGAAATTCCGGTGGCGGGATTTACGCCTAGATAGATCTTGCTCTGGTTATTTACCGTGGCCGGCTCATTCACTTGCACCACGGTGCCTCCGGCCACAGGACCGGTAGCGGGCATTAGAAATGCATTCGTGAATGTTGTGGTCACCGGGCCGCTGCGTAGTTGCGTGGTGTCCAGGAATCCGAATCCTTCCTCAAGCGGACCGCCCAAAACACCATTGGCGTCTATCGCTTCGTAGTTGGGGCTGGCGGCTGGTCCGACCTCAAATCCGCCGCTGGTGTACTCGACGATCATATTGGGAAGCCATCCCAACGGCTGTTGCGAAGCGATGTTGTAGGCATACACCACTGAATCGGTGGGGAAGTACAGCGTGCTGGAGTCGCTGCTGAATGTGAAAATGGACGCCGAGGACGTCGATCCTGAAGGTAAGTTGATGGCGAATGCCTGATTTAGCGTGTGAGCGTCATAGAAAACCGCCTGGTCCGAAGTTCCGCCGCGCACCACCACATACCGTCCGTCCGGGGTCGTGAATAAATTAGTGGTCACAAACCCGCCGATGACGTTGCTCATAAACTGCCCAGTGGAAACCACCAATTCGCACAGCGTGCCATCGCTATCGATACTGCCAATCAATACCCCTGCGCGGTCCCCCGTACGCGCGAACCCCCCGATGTTCAACAGTGGGAGCGGCAGTGTTGGACTCCCGACGACGTTCACCGAGCCATATATGGTTATGGAGTTGTCGGTGGGATTCCAGAGCGCGATACTTTGCGAACCGTCAACGCTGGGGATACCGCCCTGCTTACCGAGTAGCGCAACGCGGCCATCGGCGAGCACGAGGGCGGAGATAGCGGGGAAACCATAGGGGCCAATCTGCGAAGCAATGTAGCGATGGGTTATCTGCATCTGCATAGAATCAATGGTGTACACATCTCCCTGCAGAGTTCCCACGTAGAGTGTGCTGTGATCCGGGGTATCGTCAATCCCCCAGGCGCCGGGTACGGTGATCGCGCCGATCTTCTTCTGCGAAACAGCATCCATGACGAAAATCTGGTTTGAGTACGGATCGCTCACAAAAAATCGCGAGGTCGCGGAGTTATAGACGACCCAATGCGTGTTCAGAGAATACCCGTACTCCGTGACTGCGTCGGTCCGCACATAGGTGGTTCGTGTGCTAAGTGGACTGCCGCCCCCGCCTTTAACCACATTGACGGTGAGCCCCAAAGATGCCGTGTGCGTAAGGTTCCCAGCCGTTCCAATAAACGTAACGTTGGTCATGGCGGCGGAAGCGCCCGGCAAGGAAGATACTGTCACAGTGACCGGCGTCCCCGGACTTACGGAAATATTGGAGGGCGAAACGCTAACACCTTGGGGTAGCCCGGTCGGTTGCACTGAAATCGCGGAAGAGAAACCGTTGATGGAGGTAGCCGATAGCGAAGTGGTCATGGAACCACCAGCGGAGATAGAGACGGACGTGGGGCTGAATCCTAAACTGAAGTCCGGGACAGGGGGAGGCGGAGTATAGCCGCCCCCGCCTCCGCCGCAGCCCCAGAGCAGGAGCAAAACGCCTACAGTGCAGCATGCGGTTCGCGCCAAAGTATCTAATTTCCCGGGAAAGATATTCATTACGGGGCTGGTCCCAAGCTTTCAAACTGTTTTTTATCAACAGTGAAAGTGCGTTATTGTCAGCCCAAGCGCGAATCGAGTCAATACTCATTTTTAGATACCCTGCGCGGCGCTAACTAATAAAGTAAGACACGCTATGCAACCCGTGGTATAGTGGCGCGCCGATTAACAGCTAATTCGGGTCACCGGTGCCATGCTGCCTTCCAGTCCTCTCACTCGTTTTGCGACAACATTTGCGCTGCTGTTTCTTCCCCTGCCTGCGTTGGCGCAGACATTCCAAAATCCCTTGCTCATACCTACCAGCAGCGATCCTGGACAAGTCACCACCGCGGATGTAAATGGTGACGGGAAATTGGACTTAATCTATTTGGATGGAAATCAGTACGGCCAGATGGCCCTGCACATTCTCTTGGGCAAGGGCAACGGCAACTTTGTGCATAGCCAGGATGTCGCAATGCCCTCGGGCATCTGCTGCGGCATCACCATTGCCGACGTGACCGGTGATGGCCGGCTGGACATTATTTTGCAGGGTGCGCTTCCCTACCAGCTCACCAGCCAAGTAGCAGTTTTGCCGGGCAACGGAGACGGGACATTTCAAGCTCCGATCGTGACCACGTTTCAACCGCCCAACATCGATGGAGATCCCGGATTTGTGAGTCCCGTCAACGTCGGCGATATCAACGGGGACGGCAAGGCCGATCTAGTCGTCACCGATACTACCAACGGCGTGATTTCCTTGCTACTGGGAAACAACTCCGGAAGCTTTACTTTTGCGAGCTCGATTCTTACTTACACGAGAAGCACCACCTATCTTACTGACCTCAACGGTGACGGCAAGCTGGACATTATCGCTACCGACAATTTGGGAGCGCTCTTTGAGGTTTTTCTCGGCAATGGGGACGGCACTTTTCAGAATTTCGTTCGATATTCACTTGGGACAAGCGGTGGCGGATTTATTCTCACCGATGTTGACGGCGACGGGCTTTTGGACATGCTCGCCTCGGTCTATCCCAATCAGATCGTCTATTTCAAAGGCAACGCCAACGGCACCTTCGCTGCATTTGTGACCGTCGGCTCCGTTCCCAGTGGAAACCAGTTCGTGGGTGTAGGCGATTTTAATGGCGACCACATCGTAGATCTCGCGTTCGTAAATAATACGGGTGTGGGCGTGACACTCGGCCTGGGCGTCTCTGGCGGTGCGCCCGCGTTCTCCGGATTGCATACCACCCTGAGTGGCGGCTCCACCAATCCCTACTCGACCTACTTGTTTTATCCTAATTTCGTTCCCGGCGATTTTAATGGTGACGGGAAGGAAGATTTGGCCATGCCTGTTGAAGGTGGGATCAGTATTCTCCTCAGCAAGGGTGACGGGACGTTTGACAGTGTGCCTTACTACGATATGGGACAAGAGGTGGGCGCCGCCGCGGTGGCGCAGTTCAGCGGCGGCGGGCATGAGGATATCGCCGTCACTTTGCCGGCCACTTTCCCTCGCTTGTTGCTAGGCGACGGCACCGGCAACTTCACTCTGGGTCCCGACCCCAATCCTAGTTACATGTCGACGGGCGCAGACACAACGTTGCTCGTTGGCGATTTTAACGGCGACGGCAAACCCGACCTGAACATCTCCGATCTGGTTCCCAACGAAAGTTCCGCCGGGACGCAATCGGTGGCTCTGAATTTAGGCCACGGAGTTTTTGCCACGCCTGTTGTTAATCCCAATGGCTCGACGGTGATGGCCGATTTCAATGGCGATGGGCGCACCGATATTCTTGACATCAACGGCGAACAAGTGATCGTCTCGTTGGGCCAGGCCGATGGCTCCTTCAAAACCGCGAACACCACCATCCGTATCGCCAGTGATCCCGGCCACGCTAACGTCGGAGACGTCAACAACGACGGCAAACCGGACTTGATCATTAACTATGGCGACCATATGGAGGTTTGGCTGGGCAACGGTGACGGCACCTTCACCTATGCCACCTCCACCTCGCTCCAGAATATCGGGCCAGATGACTTGGTCGCGGTAGCCGACGTTGACGGTGACGGCAAAGCCGACGCAATCTATGTGCCCAACGCCAATCCTGCGGTTACGTTGAGTCCACTGGAAATTTTCTACGGCAACGGTGATGGCACCTTTCAGGCGCCGGTCAGCATTCCATTGTCGCACCGGTATGTGCAGGTGGTCGTCGCGGACATAAATAACGACGGCAAGCCGGACATGGTGTTGACCGACGGCGCCAGCGTCGCTGTAATGCTCAACTTGGGCAATCGCACCTTCGATTCGGAGGTGCATTACATAGCGGGGCGCGCCGTCTCTGCGCTTAACGTCGTTGATGTGAATTCCGACGGCTATCCGGATATCGTGGTGGCGAACACTGGTGGCACCACGGTGGCCGTACTGCTAAACCAGCCACAAGGAACATCTGGAACTGGTTCGCTGGTTAGCGGCACTCTGTCGATTACTCCCGAACCGTCTGTTTCTGGACAGCCGCTTACGGTGACGCTGACGGTGGCCAGCCAAGCGTCTGGCGGGGCGGTTCCCACTGGCCAGGTGAGCTTCACCCTGGACGGAGTATTTCTGGCTGATGTGACTGTAACCAACGGCAAAGCCAGCTACACTATCAGCAGTACCCTCCTCCCTATCGCCCACATGATCGGGGCCGCTTATTCCGGCGACGCCACCTATGCACCGAAAAATTTTGCAGTAGAGGACACCATCCTGCCGCCGACGTATGCGACGACCACGGCTTTGTCCGGGGTTCCGGCGACGATACTGGCCACGCAAACTATCCGCCTGACGGCGAGCGTCAGCAGCACCGTTGCAGTGCCGAACGGAGTGGTTACGTTTTTAGATGGCGCGAAGACCCTCGGGGCGGAGACCATCAATAGCTCTGGAGTTGCATTATTCGATACGGGGTTACTGGCGCCGGGGGCGCACACATTGTCCGCGAAGTATGCGGGCTTTAGCCAAATTGGATTTACAGACACGGAGGCGACGTATGTGGCGGCGATTTTTTCGCCGAGCACCTCGGCGTCTTCAGTGGTGACCATTACTACGAATGCGACGGCAACTTCACTGGCGGCCTCAACTACTTCTCCGACGGCGGGTACGGTGGTGACATTTACGGCGACTACGACTTCCGCGGCTGGGGCGCCTTTTGGGGGTGTGTCCTTTTTTGACGGAACTACCTTGTTGGGCACTCTATCGCTGGACAGCAGCGGGAGCGCGGCTTTCAGTACTGCTTCTCTAGCTACGGGACCGCACACCATCACTGCCACCTTTAACGCCAATGGACCCTACGCCAGCAGCACGTCTACTTCCTTCAGCGAATCCATCAGCGCAGCTTCCACGGACACGGCCCCCACGGTGGCATCCCTCGTCCGGGAAACTGATGCCGCCGGGACCACTTCTTCGCTCTCAGCCACCATATCCTCAACGAACTCTCCATCCGCCGGTACGGTAACTTTTCTGGATAACGGAATGATTCTGGGAAGCATGGCGCTGGATGGCGCGGGCGTTGCGCGCCTACGGATGGCTCAACTCACCAGTGGCGTACACACATTTACCGCCAGTTATTCGGGCACCTCTCAATTCGCGCCCAGCGCTTCGCCAATTTTGAATGAAATGTGGCCGACGAGCGGACCCGCATTTGCTCTCCAAATCCAGCCCTCGGCCATTCCCGCGCGCACAGGTGCGGCCGCTTCCTTCCAAATTACTGTCTCCCCGTTGGGAAATTTCCAGCAAATCGTTCAACTTTCCTGCGCAAGCGGTCTGCCACAGGGCTACAGCTGCGAATTTTCTCCCAACGGAATCGCGGGTGCTGGAACCTCCTTGCTGGATATCGTTTCCACGGCGCAGAACGAAGCATTGCCCTGGTCGCCGAAATTGTGGCCCACCGCAACGTTGCTGACCATGTTTGCAATGTTTCTGGGTGTATCGCGGTGGCGCGGTTATCCGCGTCTCGCCTTGGCTCTCGCGACATGTTCATTACTGCTCGCATTAGTAGGGTGCGGCGCAACTTCTTCACCGACGGAGGTGCGCACCTTCGTAGTCACCGTGAAGGCCGCCGTGGGGCAGGACATCGATACCGTGGTCCATAGCGCGGAAATTCAGGTGCATTTGCGGGTCGCAAGGTAAGCGTTCCGGCTGTTTCTGGGTAGCGAATGGAACAAATGTCCGGGGCTTGCGGGCGGAATTTGGCAGAGATTAATCGGTGCTAACACATTTCTAGCGAGGTCACCGCGTCAATGCACTCTTTGCCATGCCGGATCGCCATTCTTTTTTTGATCGCCGCATTTTCTACCGGCGCGCGAGAAGCTCACCCAGCTGCGATACCGTTGACCTTCGAAGTCAATCGCGGCCAGGTAAATTCCGAGGTCCGGTATCTGGCGCGCACGTCCCAGGGCACAATTTTTTTGACGAACAACGACTTGGTGCTGTCCGCCGGGGCTGCCTCGGACGCCAAACCCTTGCGCATGCATTTTGTGAACGCCATGCCGTCCGCCCCCCAGGGAGAAAGCGCTACCGGCGGCTACGTGAATTATTATTTGTCCAACGATCCCCGCAAATGGCTTTCGCATTTGCCGCTTTACGGCGCGGTGCGCTATCCCGCGCTATTTCCGGGGATCGATGCCGTGTTTCACGGCAACCAGCAAAATGTGGAGTACGATTTTACGATCGCGTCGCATACCTCCCCCGATGAAATTGCTTTTGCCTTCGATGCTGCGGACAGTGTCGCTGTAACCGCGGATGGGGGATTGCAAATTTCCCTTGGCGCGACAAAATGGCGGCTCGCGGCGCCAGAGGCCTACCAGTGGGTCGGCAAGAAGCGCGTGCCAGTGGAAGCCCGTTACGTTCTGTTGCCAGACCAGACAGTGCGGTTCTACGTCGCAGCGTTCGACAACGATGCGCCGATCGTCATCGACCCCGTGGTGCAATATGCCACTTCGATCATGGCCAGTGCTGGAGTGAGCGTGGCCGGGATTCAGGTCGACAGCTCGGGAAACTTGCTCGTGGCCGGAGCCACCTCCGCTGCCGACTATCCGACCACCAACGGCCAGTCCCCCAATCTTTCGGGTTCCCAGCAAGTCTACGTGACCAAGTTAAATCCTGCTGGCAGCGCCATCGTCTACTCAACGTACGTGGCCGCCTCTGACGGCGGCAGCAGTGTCAACGCCCTGACCATCGATGGTCAGGGGAACGCTTACCTCGCTGGCATTACCGCCGCTGCCAACTTTCCTGTTACCTCCAACAATCTGGGTGTCTGCTCTCAATTCTGCAATGCCGGCTTTGTAGCCAAGTTTGACCCCACCGGTGCCCTGCAATACGCGACTCTCCTCGCCTCCGGCCAAGCCCTTCCTTACAGTATCGCGGTCGACGGTCAGGGCCACGCCTTGGTAGTCGGCGGCGCGTTCGACGGTACGCTCATCACCGTAAATGCTTTCCAGTCCCAGTACGGTGGAGGCCTGTGTACCTCGTGCGGTGGTCCATTTTTCGCCGAACTAAATTCCGCCGGCACAAATTTTGTTTTCTCCAGTTATTTTGGGGGCCCGGGGTCAGGTGCCGGGCCTTCGCTCGCAAAGGCCACAGCGTTCGATTCTTCCGGAAATATTCTGATCGCCGGCGTGGCCACCGCGGATCCGCCTCTCGCATCCCCTTGGCAATACGGTGACGGAGATCTTTTCTTGGCAGAATTCGCCAGCGACGGAAAGACGCTCCTGTTTTCCACGCGATTGGGAGCCAGTGGTGACATTCAACCTCCTTTCAATACCCTGCAAGCGATGGTTTCCGGTCCGGATGGCGTGGTTTATTTAATTGGTAGCGCGCAGACCCCGGATTTTCCTTTCACACTGAACGCTTCGGCGCTTCCGCAATCGCCCCTAGGTTCCTATACCGCCGGTTCCTACGTCCTCGCCGTGAATCCTGCCTTCACTGGGTTGCAGTATTCGACTTTTCTCGGGGGTCTGGATCCTTATGGAGTAGCGATCGATCTCGCCAACCACTTGCATATCGTCGGCTTGGATATCACCAGCCCGTTTCCCTTGGCCAATGCGGTGGACGTGGATATTTCTCAAGGCGGATACGCACTCGAACTCGATCCCACCAGTGCACCGGTCGTTTTAACCCGCTTTGGCGGTCACGTCACGCAACAGATTCCCTCCGCGGTAGCCGTGGATGCCGACCTCAACGTCTATCTGTCTGGCCCGGAATCCAACAGCGGATTCTTAATTTTCCCCGACCCTGTAATGATCGGTCCCTCCCTTACGCAAAACCTCGATACCTCCGGAACTTTCTTGGCGAAAATCAGCCCATCCAGCGCGCCGCAAATCGTCTTGAACAACTTGGCGCCGTATCTCACTCTGCGCAACGTTGGCACGGCACCCCTGCACATCAGCAGTATCACCTTCGGCGGCAGTCTCGCCAAACAGTGGGGCACATGTGGCATAACCTTGCCAGGTGGCACTTCCTGCAGTCTGACCGTAACAGACGCTAACGGCAATCGCGCCTCCGGCTCGGTCACCATCAACAGCGACGCCAGCCCGTCCTCGCAAACCTTCGCACTAACTCTGGCTCCGGGGCAAATCCCGGACACACCGGTCCAAGATTTATTGACATTTCAGGATGTGCCTTTCAATTTTCCCCTGCAACTGGAAGGCACCTCCACCGCCCCTATCGCTCTTACCGTTTCCAATGCCGGCACCGTCAACTCAGTCATCGATTCCATCACCGCCAGCGGCAACGCCACGCAAACCAATAATTGTGGCACCGTCCTCCCGGGCGGCAGCTGCACGATCATGGTTTCCGTGACCCCCGGTGCAAACAATTATTCCGGCGACCTGACGATCGGCTGGGACTCCGGGCTATTCCAGCAGAGCTACACCTTTTACTCGCAATTCAGCACTCAGGCCTTAGTTCTCTCAACCACCGGTATCAGCTTCGCCACTCAGCAGATCAACGGTGTCGCCATCCCTCGCGTGGTTAATCTCACCAACACTTCGAATGTTACACTTCCCGTTCCCACATTTTCCCTTCAGGGTGATCCCGTATTCACTATAACTGGCAACAACTGTGCCGCATCCATTCCCGCGCATCAGAGTTGCGCCGTCGCCGTGAAGATGAATTCGGGGATGGCTGGTATGTACAACGGCACGCTTATGGTCACCGCCTCGGGCGGCGGTGGCAATGTCACTCTCTATGGCCAGACGCAAAACAACACCCTGGTACAAACCTCCCCTGCGGGTTTGAATTTCGGAGCTACGGCGGTGGGCGGGAGCCAGACTCTGCCGTTGATGCTGACTAACAGCGGTAACTCGCCGTATGCGGTGACGGGAATTCAATCTTCGCTTGGAGACTACAGTGAGACGGACAACTGTCAGGGGCAGATCGCAGTGGGTGGGACGTGTACGGTATCGGTGCAATTCAGTCCGAAGAAGCTAGGCTTCAGCCGAGGGGCCCTTACGATTGGCGTGTCCATCAGTAGCGTAGCGCAGAACGTTACAGTGGCGGGAAATGGTGTGCTGCCGCTGCAGGTTTCTCCCACGTCGCTAGATTTCGGATCCACGGTCTACGTGGGTGGGACGAGTGCCGCGCAGATGGTGAACCTGACGAATCAGGTAGCGTCGGCGCAAAAATATACGGTCAGCATTTCCGGAGATTTTGTGATCAGCAACAGCTGTGCCAATCCGCTGCCGAGTGCTACGACGTGCGGGCTCAGTGTGACTTTCCAGCCGAAGTCTGCGGGGGCGCAGCAGGGGACGCTGACGGTCTCGTATCCGGGGACGACCCTAACATCAGTGGTGAATCTCACGGCGGCAACGGGCCAACCGTTTACGTTCCAGCCGGCTGCAGGACAGACCTTGAACGCCATGGTGGAGCCCGGGGCGACGGCGAGTTTCCAACTGCAAGCGGTGGCAGCGAGTGGATTCAATGGGACAGTACAGTTGGGATGTTCAGGCGCCCCGACGTATGCGACTTGCACCATTCAGCCAATGCCCGTGGTGCTGGCGAGCGGAGCGGGATCGGGCTTCATGGTTACCGTGACGACTACCCAGACAGCTGGCGGAGTTGGGTCTCTCTGGATTTATGTGTTGTTTGGAGCAGCGCTGGTTTTTGGAAGTATGGCGATGGCGCTGAGTTTGCCGCCGGCGAAGCCCAGGGGCGCGCGGGTGCAGTTGGGACTCAGCTACGTGGGGGTGCCGCTGCTGATTGTCTTTGCGATTGCGGGTTGTGGTGGGGGATCGGGCTATGGGACCGGGCCGGCACAACACAACACGCCGCCTGGAACTTATACGATCGTAGTGACGGGAACGAGCGGCGCAGCCAGCCAGGCGGTCAATCTGACACTGATTGTCGAGTGATGGCGCGGCGTCGTGCGTAAGTTTTAGCTTCCAAATGTTACGGCTGCGGGCCTAATGTCGACGCTTCACCTAATACCAGCTATTCGTCGGTACGGGGAGTCGTGTCGACTGCGTGCAGGTGCGGTACAGCGGAAAATCGTTAGATTCATGGTTTGATCTAGCTTCCCGACGCCTCCGGTTCCCCCGAAGTTATATCCATATGCGCGGCCCGGGACAGGAATCTGAAGTTTGCGGCGGAGTTTTCCCAGCGCCACTGGAGATTCCGTACTTTACTGACACCTATTCCAGGGGCTGCTCCCATATTTCAGTGTAAACGTCCTCTCGGTTCCAGGTTTCCATGACTCGTCACAAGTCTGCGGAAGCAAGTGTTACCGAGCGGGCATCCCACAAGCAATTTCAGATCTAGAATTCCCAGTTCAATTTCCAATTCCCTGAATGGGCGCCAAAAGGCATTTCTCGATGTGTTGCTCACAACCCTTACTGCCTGTATGTTTTTCCGGGTAACAAAGCCCAGAAAACCATAAGCTTGCCTGATATTTCCCTGTAAATTTCCGTGTCGCGATACGGGAGAGGAGTTCGCTCGTGACTGCGTCCTCCGCCATAAAATTCAAAAAACGAAAAACGACAGAGTCACGATGCCGGGTAGTCTTGTCCGCATGGCGGTCCGTATCGCGAATCATTGGGCAAAGACTTCGTTTCGCGGGCGACTTCGTGAGCGGTTCGGCGCTAGGCGGTTCGGCGCGAAGCGCCCGAATGCTGCGGTTGATGCTCGGGAATTTCAGCCGTCTTGGCGCTCGATCGCCCGCCACCCAATTCTAAGAGCCGCGCGACCATCGCGGCTCGGGAACCCACTCCCAATTTGGCGAACACCCGCCGCAGGTGCGTACAAACTGTCCAGGAGCTGATGTTCAGGACGCCCGCTATAACTTTGTTCGGATGACCTTGCGCCACCATGCGCACGATTTCCTTTTCGCGGGGGCTTAGCGCGACCTGCGAGTGCGTTGATTTCGGCGCGCGCACCAAAAAGTATCGGAATCCATCAATTTCTGCGTCGATGACCACTTCATCCGATTCTTGCGCCGCTCCGGCGAGAGATTGCTTGTCACTGGAACTGCCGGACGGAAGGTGGGAAATCAAAGCCCTAAACAATTCTTCAGGGGTGGGTTCCGACGCGCGGTGGGCGGGGCCAGAGGTTCGGTTCGCTAATGGGATGTGGGGGCGCATCATCCGCTTTCGATACTCTGAAGAGCAACATCAGGGGCAGGGGAGAGTAAGCCTACAAGTACACAACGCAATACGCAGTATTACTTACGTTCTGGTACGGCCCCTTTACAGAGCATTTCTGTTTAGTGTCTCTTCTTGCAAATTCGTTTCACCCTATGGCCATGTTTTTCGTTTTCCCCGCGCGATAAACGCGGGAAGAACCATTGCCAAGGGAGGTAGGTCTCCGTCAAACAGGCCCGTTAGAACGAATATGTTACGCAGGAACGCCCTCATCGCTAGTAACTCTTCTGAGTGACACCAAGTTGGCGGAGCATATTCTGCTTCCCAGGCTTTGCTTCCCCCGTTTTGCTTCCCAAGATTTGCTTCCCTTGATCCACCTCCCTCACTTCCATTCCCTCGCACAAGCTGCCCTGTATAAGTTCACCTTTTGGAACGACCTTCGAATGCGCGACCACGCTCGGGTCACCTACAAAATGCGACTAGCGCACCTTGTGTCGCGGGCATATTACCTTGTGCGACTCGGGCAACTTTAAGGGAGGGCGAACATGGCGAACAGCTATGAGGCCGCGTTGGACAAAGAGCTCGCTCACGAACTTCACGAGAGCGAAGAGGAACTTGAGTGGGAAAGCCATGAGAGTGGTGCCGAAGGCGAAGGCATCATGGGCGCTATCGGCAACGTTCTCGGCGGCCTCTTAGGCGAGGGCGAGAGTGAGGACGAGTTCGAGCAGCACGAGCTGCATGAACTCCATGAAGCCCACGAATCTCACGAAGCGCACGAATCCCACGAATTCGAGGACGAGGGCGAGTTCGAGTGGGAGTCACATGAAGGTGGTGCCGAAGGCGAAGGCATTCTGGGCAGCATCGGCAACGTTCTCGGCGGCTTGCTCGGCGAAGGCGAAGAAGAGTCGCACGAGTTTGAAGAAGAGTCGCATGAGTTCGAAGAGGAGTCGCACGAACTTCACGAGCTGCACGAATTTGAAGGTTCGCATGAAGCCGGCGAACAGTTCTTCGGAGGCTTGGCGCGCCGGATCGGGCGTTTCGTTAAGAAGGCCGCGCCGCTGTTGAAGAATATCGCCAAGGTGGCGGCTCCGATGGTCGGCACGGCCATAGGCGGTCCGTTTGGCGCGGTGCTCGGCAAGGTGGCTTCCTCGGCGCTCGGCGAAGGCGAATACGAGCAGCACGAATTCGAAGCCGAAATGGAAGGCGAGTTCGAATCGCACGAGGCCTCGCACGAAGTGGCGCACGAGATCGCCTATCACGAGACCACACAACACGAAGCACTCGCCGAAGTGATGGCCGAAGCCGCCGCCACGGAAGCGCACGAAGGCGAGGCCGAAGCCATGGCCGGAGCCTCGGTGATGACCACCATGTCGCCGGCGGATCGCCGCGCGCTGCGCAGAATTCTTCCTCATATGGTGCGCGGAGTGGCCATTCTCACGCGCATCTTGCGCCGCCGCCGTACCTCGCGCCCGGCCGTGCGCGCCATTCCGACAATCGTGCGCCGTTCCGTAAACACGCTGAAGCGCCGCGCCGCCGCCGGCAAACCGGTTACGCGTCGCGCCGCCGGACGCGCCATGGCAACGCAAGTGCGTCGCGTGCTCGGCAATCCCGCAGCGTGCACCGCGGCCATTGCGCAGAACGTGCGAGCCAGCCGTGTAATGTCCCGGCGCCGTCCAAGCGCGCGCAAAATTCGGGGCTGATCCAAGCAAATCGTTTTCAAGCCAATTGGCTACGGAGAAAAACTGATGGCTACACCTGCGTATGAATACGAGTTCGAAGCTTTGCCCGAGTTGGAATCGGAATCCTTTGGAGAGTCTTCTCACGAGTCTCTCCACGAACTGAGCCCGATTCGCAGGGTCTACCCGGACGCCATGATGGAGCACATGGCGCACGAAGTAGCAGAGGCGGAAAGCGAGCAGGAGGCTGCGGAAGGATTTCTACCGTTGATCCCGCTGGTGGCCTCGAAGTTGCTGCCGCTGGCCGCGAAGGCTTTGCCAAAAGTGGCCAAGCTCCTGCCGAAGATTACCCGCACGGTGAACCACGTCACGCCGCAGCTTACTCGCGGGGTCTCGCAGATCACGCGCACGCTCTTTCGCAATCCGCACACCCGTCCACTGGTGCGCACCATTCCAAGCATCGCGCGGCGAACGGTGGCGCACATTGCACGCCAGGCGGCGTCGGGCCACACGGTGACGCCACAAGCTGCGGTGCGTACGCTGGCGAATCAGACGCGCACGGTGTTGCGCAATCCCAAACACCGCGCGCTGGCGGTGCGCCGTTCCCACACGCTGGACCGCCAGGCGCATCGCATCGTCGGTACTCCGGCGCCCGCGGCCCCGACGGTGACCGGCACCACAGTCTTGGCAACACCTCACTGCAGTTGCGGTCGCACGCTATCCCAAGCGCCCAAGCGTATCGCCGCGCCTTGCTGCCGGCTGTGCGGACAGTTGGTGAGGTAAGCCTCAATGGCCACCGCTTCCGAAATTCTCCCGCTGGAAGGGCCGCCGGAAGTCTCTCCGGCCTCCCAACCGCCGCGCGTCGCCGCATCTTCGAATGCGGATGAAACCAGGAACGCGTGGATCGGGGCGCAGTCGCTGAACCTGACGCGTCACGCGGCGGCTTTGCAGCCCTTCAAGCGCGAAGAGTTCGGAACCGGCGCGGAAGTTCCCTCGGAGGCTCACATCCAGGCGGTGAACTCGCTGATCACCACGCTGCGCCGCGGATTGATGCAGATGTCGAAACGGGTTTCGCAAGCCACCAAAGCGGCGCTCGCGGAGCCGTCCACCAGCCGCCTGCAAGAGTTGATGCAGCGCAAAAGCAAAGCCCACCATTGGGTGCAAGGCATCGAGCGTATCTGGGATTTTTATCTCGAACTCTTTGGCCAGCGGCAATCGAAATATGCCAATTGGCTGCTCAGTTGCGATCGCATTGCCATGGACTGCTATCAGGTTGCGTATATGGGCCTGGGCAAAGCGCGTTCGATACCGTATCCGCCGCCGTTCAGTTACATGCGCACGGGATTTTCGCCGGCCACGTTTCGCCGCGGCATTCCCATGACGCGCCTGGGCAAACAGCTGAATCCGTTTCCGCTGGTGCAATTGCCGTATCACCGGCTGATCAATCCCTGGACGCTCGGCGCGGTGCTGCACGAGGTCAGCCACAATCTGCAGAGCGATCTCGGGCTGAGCCGTGACGTTCCCAAAGCCATCGCCATGCGCTTGCTCAAAGCCGGAATGAGCCGCAGAGTGGCCGCCACCTGGACGCGCTGGAATCGCGAAATGTTCGCGGACATGAGCGGATTGCTGCTGGGAGGGCCGCAATTCGTCGGCTCGCTGATGGATGTAGTTGGGCGCGCGCCGGAAACTACGGTCGCCTTTAGCCCACGCGGACCTCACCCGACGCCCTATTTGCGGCCGCACATTAACTTTGAACTTTTGCGGCGTATCGGTTTCTCCGAAGAAGCGGATCACTACCGCAAGGTGTGGACGAGAACTTATCCGAGCGCGGCGGAAGGCGACATCCCGAAAGAAATTCTGGATACCTTTCCGGAAGCCAACAAGCTCGCGGTCGACACCGTTTGCTTCCGCCCGTTTCCGTCGCTGGGGAACAAGAGTTTGGCGCAAGTGATACGTTTCGAACGCAAAGAGCACCAGATGATCGACGAGGCCGCGCGACGCCTGGCTGCCGGCATCGATCCCGGAATTATTCCGGCGCGTTTTCTGATCGGCGCCACGCGGGTGGCGTTGGATAAGCGCCTGGCACGTCCCGGCGTGATCATGCGGAATTTTTATCAAGAGCTGACGAGGAGATAGGTCATGGCGCTGGAAGCAGCCTTCGCAGATCTGACCGCCCAGCTCGACGGGTTGCATGGGCTTCTCGAGGGACTCAGTCTGACCACGGGCGTGGACCGGTCCGAACGCGAAAGTCCCATGCTGGTGGACAGCATGCACGACACCGTCGTCGAATTGCAGGGCTGGCTGAAGAACGCGCTTGCCGAGGCCGTCAAGGCCGAGAAGGCCGTCGGCCCGCGCATGGACCTGAATCGCGCACGACGACAATTGACCGCTTCGCAAGAAGCCTATCAAAAGCTGTCCGAGGCGATTTCGGTGAACTTGCTGCCCTATGACAGAGTCGCGGAGCTGCTGCAGTTCGGAGAGGAAAACGGCTCCCAGTGGAGCAAATGGGCAAACACCGTCTGGCAGTGGCTCGAGCGGTTTCCCAGTCAATTGCACGCTGTAGCCCAAGCCTATTTTCGCGCCTGGCAGGAGCTCACCGAGCGCGCCGGGAGCAGCACGGTGTCGGTGCAGTCCACGTCCATCGGGCAGCAGATCACGGCGACGGCGCCGGCGGAAAAAGAGTATGAAGTTGAGGGTTTGACTTGAATTGCCGAACGCGTCGGGTTGTCACTGGCGCGGGAAGCATTGGACGTAATCAGAAATCGAGCACGGCGCGCCGGGAAGAAAAGTGAACCTGGGCGAAGGAGAACAATCATGCCATTGACAGTGGTGGACTGCCAAGTAACTGTGAGTTCAATCACGCTCGTGTTCTCGGATCCCGTGGACCCACCTTCGGCCACAAATCCGGCCAATTACTCCGTGTTCGATCCCAGCGCGAATGCAGCGGCGCTTCAGGTGCTTACGCAGCTCACCGCGGTAATGCTAACCCCGGCCGGCATTGCCAACGTACCAGCCACGCCTAACGTCGTTGTAATTCCATTTCTGGTTCCTGCCGCTCCGGGCTTGCCGCCGTTCAATCTGGGAGACTGGGTTACGGTAAAAGTATCCGGCGTAAACGCAACGCCGGGCAGTGGCATCGCCGGCATCGGAGTGCCCGGGCAGGCGATCGGCGCCGCCGTCAACGGAAAGCACGCCCTGAGAATTGCAGATTGCGTGGCTTCGCCAAGCAGCGTGGTGGTTTATTTTTCCGAGCCCTTGGACATACCTAATCCCGTGGGCAACCCGGCCAACAACCCGAATTTGGCGGCCAATTACACCGTCGCACTACAACCACCTGGTCCGGCAATCACCGTAGCCAATGCGACCTACGACCCCGCGAAGAAGGCAACGTACCTGCAATTGAGCGGCAACATTCCGCAACGTGGTCAGTGGGTGACCGTCAAGGCGTTGACAGTCACCTCCGGCGGAATAGCGATTTCCAATAACGGAAAAGACACCTTCTTCGTTCGCGTGAATGGGGAACAACGGGCCGATGGCGATGACGAGATTCTGGAAGAAGCCGGGCTTCGCCAGGCGCGCGCTGCCGAAGAGGGCGTCGCCTACCCGACGATGACCGAAGACGTGGGTTTGCCACCCTCTTCTTCCTACGGCACCACCGGCGGAGGCGGCGGCGCGACTGGCGGTACCGGAGGCTCCGGCAGAATTTCCGCTGGTCCGGCCGCGACGCAGGCCATCTCGCAAGTGCTGGGCTGGAAGCTCAATGACAATGATCCGGCGGCCTTCGTCGGCGCACTCACGCAGTCGTTCACGCTCACCGAAGTGGACGGCCACACGCAGGCGACGTGGACGCCGCGCAGTTACACCGTCCAGACCGACCTTTCCGGCGGCATCACTGGCGCCCAGGCCAGCATGTACGCGCGCGCGCAAGAAGCGCTCGATCAGTCCGTGCCGCTACTGAACGGGCTGTACGCGCTGAATCCGGACGCCGATCAGGAAATGATCGACGCGCTCAAAGACATCATTCAAAGCCAATTCACCGAACTGGTAAACGAATTGGGCACGCTCGGCGGGCCGCGTCAATTCCGCGTCAACCAATATTTCCATCTCCTGATCGACCTGCAAGCACAAGGATCGCAACCGCCCACTCTGTCCTCCGGCACCGAGCCGGACACCATCAAAGGAAATCTCGGCCGCTTGCGCGATGAGCTTTCCGTCATGTCCACCAGCAAGTTCATCAACACCATCGATGACGAACAGGACATGACCAATTTCCGCATCCTGTCCGATTATCTGACGTCGCTGGCGCAGACTTGGATCAACAACTATCAATTCTTCGGCCTCGATACCAAGCAACCGTTCCTGGGCACTCAGCTGGTTCTGCTATCCCGCCAGCTGTCCGTAATTTCGGACACCGTGAACGAAGTGCGCTTCACGCTGGACTCTGTGTTCATCAGCCAAGCGGAGCGGCAAACGCTGCAGCTTGAATTCACCAGCGGCGATCCCGCGTTGTTCGTGGAAGATTTGCTGCAAATCTCGCAAGACTTTTCGCAGGTGGAAGGACCGCAGCTCATCCAGAATGCCGGCAAGCTGGGCGTCGGCGACGGCTTCTTGCCAGTGGTGCGGAATCTCCGCCGCCTGGTGCACGAAGCCCGCAATCCCGCGAACGCCCACAAACTGCCGGACGGTTTCCGCACCATTCGCGTGAGAAACGCGTTTGATGATCTTCACGATCAGTTCTTCGAACTGGAGCGCATGGCCGCCGGAGTCTCGCGGAAAACGCCTCCCCGTCCTTTCCAGGGCGGGCGGGCACGGCCAAAGAAAATTTAGTACCGGTTCGAGGTTCTTCGGGCAACGCTTGGCGCAGCCCGGAGGTTTGTAATCGGAACCCCGAAACTGATGTACGTCTTGCATCGATGGGAAGAGAGAACGAAGGAATTGCCTGCAAAGCTCTGGAATTTTGCGGGCGCATAGCAAGGGGGCGGACAAAATGGCCACGGAAAAAGATTATCAAAGCCTCTATGACCGAATTGCGGCGTTGCGCGAACAAGTCGCCAATAAACTCTCGGCGGACTTGATCGCGAATCCGCAACTCGCGGACGCCATCAACCAGCAAATCGATGATTTGCTGGCGTCGGTGGTGAACGCCGACGAAAAGGCCACGCCGCCGCCAGATAAAGGACTGGCGCAACTCGCCGGTATCGGTCCGGATGCCGCCAAAGATCTGGGCGTCACGCGCATCCCGCCGGGCGTCGAACCGTACGACGAGACCATCACCTCCGAGCGCATCATCGCCACCGGCGACGTCTATTACATTTACCAGCACGAAAAGATTGGCGTCTTCCGCGTCGTGCAAAAGTTGCAAGAACTTTTCCGCGCCGGCACCGTTCGTCTCTCCGGTGGCCAGGGCGCCTACGCGCTGTATCAATTCGATCGCCGCGAAGTGCTGCGCTACACGCAGCGTGATCGCCTCGCCGCGTATCGCCGCGTATTCGGCTACGGCGGCGGGCCAGTTCCCACCGGTTCACGAGCCAACACCGACTTCCACAAACTCTTCGCGCATTTCATCCACCAGGTGACACTCTTCTGGCGCGACAAGCGCATCTCTGACGTGATTCGCGAGCGCGCCTACGATCCCAGCTTCGGTTCTATCGCGATCGTGCGCCGCTCCGGTCTCGATCTGCGCAACAATTTGAAGTGGCTGTCTTTCGGCCACCTCAATGTGCTGCGCGTGGAAGTCATGCAGCTCCTCGAAGAGGCCTTCAAAATCCTCAACTCCGACGACATCAAGCGTTTATTTGGCGCGGACAACGCCTGGGACGTGGTGGAAGAAGTGCTGATCCGCTATTTCAACGAACGCCTCGTCACATCTCCCCGTCAGCGCATGGGCGTCACCGGACGCGAAGTTCTCCGCTGGCTCGCGCAGCCGCACATTCTGCAGACCGCGCGTTCGCAATTTGAAACCCTACTGCTCGAAATCGCTGAGTATTCGGAAGAGTGGCTCACCAGTGCGCAAGCCATGGGCCTCGCCGGTCGTCCCGCGACGGCCCGCGTGCTGCCCTGGACGCAATCGTCGCCCATCCCTCCGGGCGACCCATCGAAGCAAGTCGCTGGCGTGGCCAGCCCGCGGCGGGCTCCAGCAAGAAGTCCGCGTGCGCATGAGTACGAGTACGAATATTAGAGCTTCACATTTTGCTAGCCGGAACGCGCGATTTACCGGCACTGAAGAAAGTTCATAGCAGTACGCCAAGCCATTTTTGAGATTGGTTTTCGCGCGTCCTGATATCAGGTAAGAAAGCGAATGCTTGGAGGAATTTCCATGCCTTCTCCGTCCACAGCAGCAATTGAGCGTGAGCTGGAAAACGAACTGAACGCAGTGTTGGCTGAAATCGCGGAAACGGAAGCCGGGCAAATCACGCCTTCGATCGCCTTGCCGGCGCGAAGAATTCACTCGTTTCAACCCAGGCGCGGCCCGCTGGCGCTGCCTCCGGAAATTTTGCGAGGCCGGCCCTTCCTTCACATTGACTATTTCGGTTTTGATAAGTCGGCGATGAACAAGCATCAGCTCGGCCTGATAGAAAAGGTCGCGCGCTACGTGACCGCGCGCTTCAAAACGTCAAGTCCAATTGTGCGAATACGGCTGGTGGGGCACACCGACTCGCGAGGTCCGGCCTCCTACAACGCAAAACTGGGGCGCAATCGCGCTGCCGCCGTCCGCGACACCTTGTTGCGTAGCATGGAACGACGAACGCCAGGCATCAGCCGCCGCGTCAGCATTGTGGTTCAGTCGGCGGGGGCCACCCAGCCTCTTCGTCACCGCGCTTCGCCCGCCGGTCCGGGATTGAACCGGCGGGTCACCGTGTACTTGGATGCTTCGCGGCCCTCTGGCAAACTGCCACCGGCACTTTTCGAGTCGACACCTGTCGTTGCAACTTCCGCGCCAATCCTTTCCCCGATGGTATCGCGTCCGTGCTGCATTTTAGCCCCCAAAATTCGTACTTCAAATTTTGTCGACCCTGCAAATCTCGGCACACACGGCGACGCCTCCACGGAGCAGACCGGCCTCATCTACTCCGGCAAGGCCGGATTTATGGATCTGGGCCATATCCGCGACATGATTGACGTTACTAAATTTATTTACGATCAAATCAGCGCAGTGTCTGGTGCGCCGACAACGGTGAAGAGCGTGCACGGGGAAGCAAAAATTCTTTCTCAGATCCCACAGTCCATGTTCATCCCAGTTGCCCGCCGGATAGCGAATGACGATGGCTTCGCGTATGAGATTTTGACTTATTGGATGAGCGGACCTGGCACGCGCAATTCGTCATTTTCTCCCGAAGATTTGTGTTCAAACAATCTGGGAACGCTTGTAGCCGAGAAAGCGATTCTTGCGGGAGGAAATTTCAATGCCGCCGCGACCAGCAAACTCGACGATTGCGTAAAGGCTTTGGGGGGACTGAAGCCGGCGGAAACACTTGCTAGTTTTAATCTGATCAACAATTGCTGGGTACGTTTCAAGACCGTTATGGATCTGGCGAGCGACGACTATCTGCGCCGCCGCAACTTCACCGCGATTCCATGGAAGACGGGACACTCCAGCGATCAGGCCACGCCGGCTTTTGTCACCGCCATGCCCGCGGTGGCCAGCGGTGTGTACAACTACACGCACACGGTCGCCAGAACGATTAAGGATTCGGATTTTGCCACTGAAGTTGCGGCCATTCGAAAAGATGCCGTGGCTCCAGGAAACTTCGGGCCGAATTTCGACAAGCCCACGCCTTGCCCATGACGATGGATTATTTTTCGACGCCCGCGGGACGCGCCATAAATCGTCGCGCCGAAATTCTTTTGGGGCGTATCTGAAAACCCGGCAGGATGGCCGTGCAAAAGTCGACTCCTTCTCAATGGCGCGGCGCAAGTTCCTCGGTTTTCGCCAGAAGACCTCGTCGCCGCATCTCCGGAATGGGCGTCGCCGCGGAACGCGTTTTCGATCGACCCGTGGCATCGGAAGGCGCCTGCTCCGTCGCCTGTCCCGAATTGCGGCCTGCTTGCGCAGACTCTGTCTTCCCGCGACAATTCCTCCGCGTACTTCTGGTCGGATCGGAAACGCCGCAGGAATTTCGTGAGGCTCTCAAGCTCGCTTCCCGCGGCCATCAAGTATTCGTCGTCAACCCTCGCGAAACCGATGCCGCCAGAAACTTTCGCGTCGCTGGCGGCCATCTTCTGCTCGCTCGCATTGAGGATCTGCCTCGGCAGTGCGGCACCTTCGATCTGATTCTCGAGAACTATCCCTATCCTTCGGGACGGCACTACGTCCTGCCGTCGCCGTTCGCGCGCGCGCGCCTCTCGCGCTTGGCGCCGGGCGGCCGCTGGATTGTGTACACGGAATCCTCGCGATACGCCTCGCTCTTGCAAGCCGCTGTCGCTTACCACCCACGCCTGACGCAACGATTTCGTGTGCGCCGCGCGAGGCTGCCGCTCGAGGCCGCGCCGGCGTCGAGCTACCCGCAACTGGATACGCGCTTCCTGCTGGTTTTCGAGCGGCGCGGGTGAAGCCATGCACGCGCAAACTGCTCTCAAGTATTCGCAAGCCCACCGCCGCCGCTTCGTCGAAGAGCTGAAGCAGTTCGTCCGTTTCCCCAGCATTAGTTCGCAGCCCGCACACGCCAACGACGTGCGCAAATGCGGCGAATGGCTCGCAGCGCACATGAAGCAGATCGGACTCCAGCGCGTTGCCGCTATCTCCACGCGCCGCTACCCACTCGTCTACGGCGAATGGCAACAAGCCGCGGGCCGCCCAACCGTTCTGATTTACGGACATTTCGATGTGCAACCCGCCGACCCGCTGGACAAATGGCGTTCGCCTCCATTCACACCAGAAGTTCGCGGACAAAATTTATTCGGGCGCGGCGCGTGCGACGACAAAGGTCAACTTTTTATCCACCTCAAAGCCATCGAATCTTTTTTGCGTACCTCGGGACGCCTGCCGGTAAACGTGCGCTGTCTGTTTGAAGGAGAAGAAGAAATCGGCAGCCCCAACCTTCCCTCATTCCTTGAGCGCAACGCGAAAATGCTGGCTTCCGACGTCGCCATTGTTTCCGACACGCGCATGCTCGGCCCGCTCCGCCCAGCCATCAACTATGCGGAACGCGGCGCGCTCAGTGCGGAAATCGCCGTAATCGGCCCGCGTCAGGATTTGCACTCCGGCAATTTTGGCGGCGCCGTGCACAATCCTCTGCAGGTTCTCTCTGAAATTCTCGCGCAGCTACATGATTCCGCTGGTCACATCGCCATCCCAGGTTTTTACGACCGCGTTCTGCCCGTCACGCCGCGCGAGCGTCGCTACATGGCGCGCACTGGTCCCAGCGACGCGGAAATTCTGAAGGATGCGCAATTGCAAGAGGCCTGGGGCGAAGCTGAATACACGCTCTACGAACGCATCACGCTGCGACCCGCGCTCGCCATCACGGGTATCACGGGAGGCTACCAGGGCCCGGGAGCCAAATCCGTCATCCCCTCGCACGCTACCGCAAAATTAAATTTCCGTCTGGTCCCCACGCAAGATCCTGCGGAGATTGATCGGCTGTTGCGGGCATACATCGCGAGGCTCGCTCCGCCAACCGCGCAGGTCACCGTGCGCTCCGAACCCGGCGCCAAACCTGCCCTGATCAATCCCGGGCACCCGGCCATTCGCACCGCATCCGAGGCCTATCGCAAGGCTTTCGGCGTCGCCCCGGTGTTCCTCCGCTCCGGCGGCACCATTCCGATCGTCGACAGCTTCCAGAAAATCCTGAAACTCCCCACCGTCCTGATGGGCTTCGCGCTACCCGACGACAACATGCACGCGCCCAACGAAAAATTCCATCTGCCCAATTTCTATCGTGGCATCGCCACCAGTATCTGGTTTCTGAAGGGAATCGCTTTCGGCCGCAATGGCAATCGTCGCCGCGCAGAAGCATTGTCTAACGAATTCGCCGCCGCTGATTAACTCAGCGCAGAAGGAAAACGCCATGATCATCGATTGCCATTGTCACGCCGGCAAAGGCAACGCCATGACCGCTCCCTGGAATACGGACGCGCCGCTCGACAAATATCTTTGCCGCGCCCGCGCCGCGGGCATCTCGCGCACCGTGATTTTTCCGCTGTTCCACTCGGACTACGCCGTCGCCAATCGTCAGGTCGCGCAGATTGTCGCAAGAAATCCTCGCCGCCTCATCGGCTTTGCTTTCGTCAACCCCGCGCGCGATGCCGGACGTATTTTTTCCATGCTTTCGCAAGCGGTCCAGCAGTGGGGATTCCGCGGCCTTAAGGTTCACGGTTTCGAAGCCATGCCTACCCGAGAAGTCTGCGAAGCCGCTAAGCGCCTGGGCCTTCCGATGCTGGTTGATGTGGGTGGCCGGGCCCACGGAATCGATCTATTCGCGGAGCAATATCCCGACGTCAACTTCATCATCCCGCATCTCGGCAGCTTCGCAGACGATTGGCGCGCACACGAACGCGTCGTCGAACAGCTGGCGCGCTATCCCAACGTCTACGCGGACACTTCCGGGGTCCGCCGTTTCGACTACATCGTGGCGGCCATCAAACGTGCCGGACCGCGCAAATTGCTCTTTGGTTCGGATGGCCCGTGGCTGCACCCCGGCCTCGAACTCCACAAAATTCGCCTGCTAGGACTGCCTGCCGAAGATGAAGCTCTGATACTCGGCGGCAACGCGCTCCGTCTCCTGCGAAGTGTAGAACGCGCTGCGGAAGATCGACCTCTACGCACGCTAGAAAATCGCTCGTCGCCACAGCGGTACGATTTCAGTCACGACGCCCGTCAGTAGATCCGCGCCCATCTGCTAGTCCTCACGTCACCGCCCCCTGTGCCGGATGTCACAGGCTATTCACCGTGTTTCGGGTACTCTAGCCCGTGAGAATTGGTTAGAGGAGGTTGCAATGGGCACGCCGCTGAGTTCCGAGCAGATTACGAAGATGCATGCGTATTGGTGGGCGGCGAATTACCTCACCGTTGGCCAGATTTATCTCAAAGACAATCCGCTGCTGGAACGGCCGCTGGTTATCGACGATGTTAAGCCGCGCTTGCTGGGGCATTGGGGCACTACGTCGGGACTGAATTTTATTTATACGCATTTGAATCGGCTGATTAACGAGAACGATCTGAACATGATTTACGTGATCGGGCCGGGCCACGGTGGCCCGGGCATCGTGGCGCACACCTACCTTGAGGGTTCGTACAGCGAGATGTATCCCCGCATCGGGCAAGACCGCGACGGCATTAAATCACTGTTCCGGCAATTTTCCTGGCCGTATGGAATTCCGAGCCATGTGGCGCCGGAGACGCCCGGATCGATTCACGAGGGCGGCGAGTTGGGATACTCGCTGCTGCATGCGTTTGGCGCGGCATACGACAATCCGGATCTGGTGGTGGCTTGCGTAGTCGGCGATGGCGAGGCGGAGACCGGGCCGTGCGCCACCAGTTGGCATTCCACAAAATTTCTGGATGCCGCGCGCGACGGCGCGGTGCTGCCGATTCTGCACTTGAATGGATACAAGATCGCGAATCCCACGGTGCTGGCGCGCATCCCGCGGGAGGAACTTGAGTCGCTATTTCGCGGCTACGGATACGCTCCGTATTTTCTCGAAGGCGATGATCCGATTGAGATGCATTCGCGCATGGCGGCAACGCTGGACGCCATGCTCGCGGAAATTCAAGCCATCCAGAAGCGCGCGCGAGTTGAAGGAGAGAAAGAGCGTCCGCGCTGGCCCATGCTGATTTTACGCACCCCGAAAGGTTGGACTGGACCCAAAGTGGTGGACGGCAAGCCGGTGGAAGGCACCTGGCGGGCGCATCAGGTGCCACTCGCCGAGCTGCGCGAAAAACCGGAGCACCTGAAAATCCTCGAACAGTGGATGCGCAGCTATCACCCGGAAGAACTTTTCGACGCGCAGGGAAAACTAAAGCCGGAAATTGCCGCGCTGGCTCCCAAAGGGCAGCGGCGCATGGGCATGAATCCGCATGCCAACGGAGGATTGCTGCTGCGGCCGTTGCGGTTGCCGCAGTTTCGGGATTACGCCGTGGAGGTGAAGACCCCGGGCAGCCCGGAGGCGGAAGCGACGGCCGTGCTCGGAAAATATTTGCGCGATGTGATGAAGTTCAATCAGGAGCATAAAAATTTTCGCGTGTTTGGGCCGGATGAGACGGCGTCGAACCGGTTGCAGGCGATTCTGGAGGTTACCAGCAAGACGTGGGAAGCCTCGACGCTGCCGGTCGATGAACACCTGGCCGTCGATGGCCGCGTGATGGAAATTCTCAGCGAGCACATGTGCGAAGGCTGGCTGGAAGGATATTTGCTGACCGGGCGGCACGGATTTTTCTCCTGTTACGAGGCGTTTATTCACATCATTGATTCGATGTTCAATCAGCATGCCAAGTGGCTGAAATCCACGCGCGGAATTCCGTGGCGCAAACCGATTGCTTCGCTGAACTATTTGTTGTCCTCGCATGTGTGGCGGCAGGATCACAATGGATTTTCCCACCAGGATCCTGGTTTTATCGATCACGTGGCCAACAAGAAAGCCGATGTGGTGCGCATTTATTTGCCGCCGGATGCGAACACGCTGCTCTCGGTTGCGGATCACTGCCTGCGCAGCTGCAACTACGTGAACCTGATCATCGCGGGAAAGCAGCCTGCGCCGAGCTGGCTGAATATGGATGATGCGGTGCGGCATTGCACCACCGGCATGGGCATTTGGGAGTTCGCCAGCAATGACGGCGGCAATCCCGATGTGGTGATGGCTTGCGCCGGCGATGTGCCCACGCTGGAAATACTTGCCGCGGTATCGCTGCTGCGTGAACGCGTGCCGGATTTGCGCATCCGCGTGGTGAACGTGGTGGATTTGCTGGCGCTGCAGCCGACTTCGGAACATCCGCACGGACTGGCGGACGAAGATTTCGACGCGCTGTTCACCAAGGACACGCCGGTGATTTTTGCGTTCCACGGTTATCCTACGCTCATCCACCGGCTGACATATCGCCGGCGGAATCACAACAATATTCACGTGCGCGGATACGTTGAGGAAGGCACGACCACTACGCCGTTTGACATGACGGTGCTGAACCGCATGGATCGCTTCCGGCTGGCGCTGGATGTGGTGCTGCGCGTTCCGCGGCTGGCGCATTTGGTGGAGCGGGCCAAGCAGCAGTACAGCGAGGCGATGCAGCGGCACAAGGAATACGTTTCGGAGCACGGCGAAGATTTGCCGGAAATTAGAAACTGGAAATGGAGCAAGCGTTAAAGCATAAAGTGCGACGCGCGATGCGGCATGTGTCGCCCTGGCAGTTGCATATTGAATTGAATCCGGAGCTACTTCAGCGATGGCCGAACTAGCGTTACTGGTTTTAAACAGCGGATCTTCATCGCTGAAGTTCGGTGTATTTCTTGCGCAGCACGGAGAAATTCGTCCAGCTTTTACCGGCGCCGTTGAAGGCATTGGGAAGGAGGATGGAAGACTGCGGTTGCGCTCCGCTGATGGGCGCGAGATTCACGACCGCAAGCATGAAATCTCCGAACAAGCCGACGCCGTTGCTGCGATTGCGGATGATATTCACGAACTAGACTTGCCGCCGCTGGCAGGAATCGGACATCGCGTGGTGCACGGTGGACCGTCGCTGCGCGAACATCAGCGCATCACGCCAGAAGTGCTGGAGCAGCTTGCTGCGGCGAGCGAGTTCGCGCCGCTGCACGTGCCGGTGGCGCTGAAACTGATTGCGGCCGCACAGCGAAGCTTTCCGGATGTGCCGGAATTTGCCTGCTTCGATACGGTATTTCACAAGACCTTGCCAGAGGCAGCCGCACGATTTGCTTTGCCAGAGCGATTTTGGCAAGCGGGGGTACGACGCTATGGATTTCATGGGCTTTCGTGCGAATCAGTGCTGCACGCTTTGGGCGCAGTCGTGCCGCGGCGTGTCATCGTGGCGCATTTGGGAAACGGAGCCAGCGTCACGGCAATTGCTGATGGCGCGTCCGTCGATACCTCGATGGGACTCACTCCTACTGGAGGAGTGATCATGGGCACGCGCACTGGCGATCTGGATCCTGGCGTGTTGCTGCACTTGCTGCGCACGGGCGTCAGCGGCGTCGACGAGCTGGAGAAGTTGCTGGACAAAGAATCGGGGCTGTTGGGAATTTCTGGTCTGTCGAGCGACATGCGGCGTTTGCACGAAGTGGGAGAGAATCACGAAGCACTCTTGGCAATCGAGATGTTTTGCCGCAGCGTGCAGAAAACCATCGCGGGGTTCGCGGCGGTGCTCGGCGGTTTGGAGCTACTGGTTTTCACCGGCGGTATTGGCGAAAACGATGCGATGGTGCGCGCTAGAATTTGTCGCGGGCTTGAAACCTTTGGGATTGTTCTGGATGCCGGAAGCAACAGCGGCAATGCGGAAGTCGTCAGCGCCTCGGGCAGCGGCGTGCGCGTGCGGATTATTCCCAGTAGGGAAGAGGCGCAGATCGCGCGGCATTGCTATCGCATGCTGGGTAACGGGTAACGCGCACAACCAGGATTGACTGTGCCACAAAGGCAAAGACTGGAGTTGCAGCTAAAAAGGTCCGACGCCTGGGCAAGCTGCGGCGCAACATGTTGCCCCTACAAAACACATTTCATGGAGCGCGAGCCTTAGATGTGACAGCTGGCGGCGCCGCGCTTTTCTAGGTATTTCTGGTGATATTCTTCGGCGCGATAGAATTTGCCTGCGGGCGTGATTTCCGTAGCGATGGGGCGCTTGAATTTGCCGCTGGCGTTTAGCGCGGCGATCTTGGCTTTGGCTTCGGCCTGCTGTTCCGGCGTGTGGAAGAAAATGGCGGTGCGATATTGTTTGCCGAAGTCGGGGCCCTGGCGATTCACTTGTGTCGGATCGTGCAGGGCGAAGAAGGCGTCCAATAGATTGTTAAAGGTGACCTTGGCGGGATCGTAGGTTACCTGGACTACTTCGGCATGGCCGGTTTCGTCGGTGCAAACGTCCTTGTAGGTGGGATTTTCGGTGTGGCCGTTGGAGTAGCCTACGGCGGTTTCCAGCACGCCGGGAATACGGCCGAACGCGACTTCGACTCCCCAGAAGCAGCCGGCTCCGAATGTGGCGATTTCGCTCATGATGTTCTCCCTGTGGACTGCGAGACTATTCTAGCGCTGTTTGCTTCCATTGGATGGTGGAGGGTGGCAGCTGGTCGCGAGATTTTGCGCGAGGGCCGTGTGCGGCCAAGGCGCTCAGCCAGGGAGGCTGTGCCACAAAATCTGAGATCTGGGGATACGCCACGGGTTTGATTTTGTAAGTGTTCATTTTGCAGGGGATGAAGTTCTTTGTTTTGATAGAGTTTTGCAAGTGTTCATTCTAAATAGGTTATGGGCTTTCTGTTACACGGATGGTTTACTACGGGCTGAGAACAGCAATTCGGTCTTTCGGCCGTTTTAGGTTTTGGCCAGTAAAGGCGGAGTCAAGCACTTCGGGCAGACCCCTCAGGGTGAACCGCCGCATTCCAAACTGCGGACAAGGGTCACATTGAGTTTGTTTTGATTTGGGGTGATGCACCGCTGGGGTGCAGGCGTACTTCTCTACTTGGGCAGTATAACGAATAGTAGCCAGATGGTCAAGCAATTTATAGGTACTAGTAGATACAATCGCGCCTCGGAACGTATGAAGAGGTTTTGGTCACGGCAGGATTTGCCGGTTGGCGCGGGTGTGGTCGGCAAAGCTGACCCAGGTTTTGTCCGGCGCATTGTGGCGGGCTGGTAAGTTCCCTTTTTTCAACTCATTGGCTGGCGAGCGAGGCTTGGACGAGTGGGCCGCGCGGTGCAGTGGTGTGGCGTGAGGTTGTGGCGTTATGAATAGCGGATTTTATGCGGCGTTTACCGGGTACGAGGCGCGCATCGATGCGTTGGATGTGCTGGCCAACAATTTGGCGAATGCGAACACCAACGGTTTCAAGGCGCAGCATACGTTTTACCGGACGTTTGCAGATTGGCTGGAGCCGGGATCCGGTTCGGCGATGAACTTGGCGGCGAATAAATATGGGGTGTTGGGCGGAACAAGGTTGGACCTGTCGCAGGGCACATTGACCCTGACCGGGAACGACACCGACGTGGCGCTGCAAGGAACGGGATTTTTTGCGGTGCAGACCGCCGCGGGCGTGCGGTACACACGGGACGGAAGCTTCACGATCGATAAGAATCGCAAGCTGGTCACGCAGTCCGGCGATGCGGTCCTGAGCGCGCAGCCGGACGGGCTGGTGCAGCCAATTCAACTGCCCGCGGGCAAGTTGAATATCAGCGCAGACGGGACAGTGTCAGTGGATGGCGCCCTGGTGGCGAAGCTGCGCATTGAGGATTTCCCCGCAGGCACGGCGCTGTCGCAGGAAGGCAGCAGCAATCTAACGGCGCCGGCGGGAAGCGGGAAGGCGGCGACGAATGTCTCTGTGATGCAGGGTTCGCTGGAGTCGTCCAATAGCGACGCGGTGCGCACCACCGTGGCCATCATGGACTTGGAACGCACGGCGCAAGCCATGGAGAAGGCGTTGTCGATTTTTCACAACGAATTCAATAAGACCGCGGCGCAGGATATCGGCCGCGTGTAGCAATAGCAGGGACAACGAAGAGGAGATTTAAAGCTATGTCACGAGCGTTGTATACGGCAGCGAGCGGCATGCAGGCGCAAGAGTTGAATCTGGACAACGTGGCCAACAATCTGGCGAACGCCAGCACCGCGGGTTTTCGGCGGCGGCGGCTGCAATTTCAGGACTTGGTGTACCAGAATTTGGTGGCGCCGGGCTCGGCAGCGACGCAGCAAACTACCTATCCCGCAGGATTGCAGATTGGTTTGGGGACACGAACCGCGTCGTCGGAAGTGATTCAGCAGCAGGGCGACTACAACATGACGGGGAATCCGCTGGATTTGACCATCGAGGGGCAAGGATTCTTTCAGATCCAGCTGCCAACCGGGGAGGTCGCATACACCAGGTCCGGCGAATTTCATATGGATTCCACGGGCATCATCGTGGACGCGCAGGGAAATCAACTGCAGCCGGCGATCACTATTCCGGCGGCGGCGACGAACGTGACCATCGGGTCGGACGGCACGGTGAGCGTGACGCTACCGAATCAAACGCAATCGCAAACCGTGGGAACGATTCAGCTGGCAAACTTTGCCAACGCCGGCGGATTGAGCAGCGTGGGAAACAACTATTTTCTGGAGACTACGGCCTCGGGAAATCCGATTGTGGGGACGCCGGGAGGTTCGGAAGGGCTGGGAAGCATTCAGCAGGGCGCGCTGGAGAATTCGAACGTGGATATCGTGACGGAATTTATCAACATGATCATGGCGCAGCGGTCGTATGAAGCGAACTCGCGCGTGGTGAAGGCCGCGGACGAGATGGCGCAGACGATCAATGGATTGACGAGCTAGTGGTGGTTCCGGGCCGGCGATAGCCGGAACCCGTTAAGAAGGAAGATGCGAATGCAAACGCGACGACGATATGTGAAGTGGCTGACCACGGCGCTGATTCCCGCGCTTGCAGGAGCGCTGGGATGCACTCTTTTCGCGGGAAATAGCGAGGGCGGTGCGGCGCGGATCGCGCTGCTGGCGCAGGTGCGAATTTCGGGCGATGCGATTTTGCTGGCGAACCTTTTGCCGGACGACATTTCCGGAAAAGTGCGAGAGCTGGCTAGTGGTATTTCGTTGGGCAAAACGCCGCAAAACGGCAGCGCACGCACCTTGCAAGCCGCGATGATTGCGGAAGCAATGGAACGCTCGGGAATAGCGTCCGCGCAATTTGTGATTCCGGAAGTGATTTCCGTGGAGCGCGACGGGCGGCTGCTGAGCTGCGAGGAAATTCTTGCCAGCGTGCGGGAGGCTGTGACGAGATTTTCCTTGTCGTCCCATGCGGAAGCGGCACTGATCGCCGTGCGACCTGCCGATATTACTTGGGACTCTGGACTACGGGTTCCGCTGGGAGATGCGCGGTTAAGAGTACTGGACATGACGGTGAATGTGGCTGCGGGACAGGCGAGTTTTCGCGTGGCGGCGGAATCGGAAGCGCACGGAGTACCGTTTGAGGTTTTTGCGCGGCTGCCGGCGGGCAAGATTTTGCTGGAGGGGAACGTCGCGGGCATGCCGCAAGCCACGGAAAAGCTGGTACTCGCGAGCACACCGCGCAAGGCGACCACGCCGCTAAGCGGTGGGGAGGTTGCCGAAGGACCGGTGCTGGTGGCGGCGGGAAAGGCGGCGCGATTGCGGCTGCACTCGCAGAATTCGAATATTTTGCTGGAGGTACAAGCGTTGCAGGCAGGCCGCGCGGGCGAGACGATTCGCGTACGCGTGTTGGCTAGCGGAAGAACGCTGCGTGCGCGAGTGATCGGGGAGCGGGAGCTCGATGCGATTTTTTAGCGGGACGTATTGCCTGTAACGCAGGGTGCTTGGTTTCGCGCCCTGCGGTCTTTGTGATCCGTGGCGCGGAAAAAGCCGCAGGGCTCAAAAGCAAGCGCCCTGCGCTACAGGTCACGGAAACACATCGGCGAAAAATGGGCGGGAGTGCTCGGGAGGAGACGGCAAATGCGTTCGCGAAGATACGTGTTGCTCACGGTGGTGGCGCTGGCGGTGATGGTACTGGCGATGGTGGTGCAGGAAGCCTCCGCGTGGCCGTTTTCGCGCCTGGTGAAGTCCAAGCCCGATCCGGTTAACTCTTCGCTGCAGGACTATTTGCAGAGCGTGCGGGTGGCAAACACGGTGGCGCCGACGACGGTAGGAAGTTTGTGGAGCGGCGTGGGCGCGTTGGCGGTGCTGGCAACGGACTATCGCGCGCGAAATCCCGGCGACCTGGTGGTGATCAATTTGAGCGACAGCTTCATTGCGAATACCAGCGGAGAGAATCAGCAGTCTCGCGCGTTCACGAGCAACTCGGCGATTACCGGGCTGGTGGGCACGGTGGGCGCGCGGAGCCGGCTGCAGAACCTCTTTAACGCAAATTCGGGAAATACGTTGGACGGAAAAGGCGCTTCGACGCTGAGTTCGAATGTGCAGTTGACGCTGTCAGCGCAAGTGGTGGAAACGCTGCCGAACGGAATTTTGGTGGTGCAAGGAGCACGGGATATTTCCGTGGGCAACGACCGGCAGACGGTGATATTGCGCGGGCTGGTGCGGCCGGAGGATCTTTCGCCGACGAATACGATTGCATCGTCGGAGATTTCGAATATGCAGGTGGAGATAAAGGGCAAGGGCGCGGTGGCGGAGATTACAAGGCAGCCGAATATCGTGATTCGAACTTTGCTGCGGCTGTTTAGTTTCTGACGCTGGATTAGTAACTGAGGGATCGGCTATGCGGATGGATTCGCGGAAGAGAGACGACGCGCTGAAAGCTTGCCTCGGACGGGCACGGCATGCCATGCCCCTACGATGGGTGGGCGTATTTTTACTGGTGGTGATGCAGCCTGGCGCGGTTTGCGCCGACCAGCCTGCGCGGATCGCTACGGCGGGGCCGCATGTGGCACGGATCAAAGACGTCACGACGGTGGAAGGTGTGCGCGAAAACATGCTGATCGGGTACGGGCTGGTGGTGGGTCTGGCGGGAACGGGAGACAAGCAGCAGACGATTTTTTCTGTGCAGACGCTGGCAAACATGCTGCAACGCATGGGAGTAAATATTCAGAGCCAGATCACGACGATCCAGGTGCGGAATATTGCAGCGGTGTTCGTGACGGCCACGCTTCCGCCGTTTTCGCGGCCGGGCGTGCAACTGGATGTGACGGTCTCTTCCATTGGAGACGCAAAGAGTTTATATGGCGGGACGCTGCTGCTGACGCCGCTTTCGGCGCCGGACGGGCAGGTGTATGCGGTGGCGCAGGGCGGACTGGTGCTGGGCGGATACAGCGCGGGCGGCGGCGGAAATACGAAAGTGGTGAATCACCCAAACGTGGCGCGCATTCCGATGGGCGCGGTGGTGGAACGGGATTCGTCGGTGAGCCTGGCAAAGTTCAGTTCACTATCGCTGCTGCTGCGCGATGAAGATTTTGATACGGCGAAGGACGTGGCGTCGGCGATTAACACGGAGCTGGGAGGTCCGGCGGCGCGTGTGGTGGATAGCCGGCGCATCGAGATCGCGGATGTACACGCGGCGGGCGTGGATGTTCCCGCGCTGATGGCGCGTATCGGGAGCCTGGCGGTGCACGTGAAGACGATCGCGAGAGTAGTGGTGAACGAGCGTACGGGGACGGTGGTGCTGGGCGGAAACGTGACTATCGGTCCGTGCGCGATTTTGCACGGCAACCTATCGATTGAAGTGAGCACGGAGTTTCAGGTTTCGCAACCGGGGCCGTTTTCGAACGGCACCACGCAGGTAGTGCCGCAGACGCAGGTGCGCGCGCAAGAGTCGCCTTTGCAGGTGGTGCAGTTGAAGGAAGGCGCGACCGTGGAGGAACTTGTTCGCGGGCTACAGATGATGGGAGCTTCGGCGCGAGATGTGGTGGCGATTCTGCAAGCGATTCGTGCCGCGGGCGCGCTGAACGCGGAATTGGACGTGTTATGAGCGCGACGGGAATGATGCTGGGCCAGCTGGCGGAGGGGGCGAACGGGCTGGCGTCGCGACCGGTTTTGGATGCGGCGAGTATAGCGTCTCACGCTAACTCGCATGGCACGAAGGCAGCGACCACGCCTCGGGAACGCAAGTTGCAGCAGGCGGCGGGGCAGTTTGAGTCGATGCTGATGTCGAATTTGTGGAAATCCATGAAGTCGGCGTTTGACGATGATGATTCGGAGTACAGCGATCCGGCGCACGGCGCGATGGATGAATGGGGCATGGACGCGATGTGCAGCGCGGTGGGGAAGAGCGGCGGGCTGGGAATTGCCAAGCTGATAATGAAGGACTTAGAGCCCAAGATTGCGGGTTCGCAGGCACTGAAAGGAGGCGCGGGGATTAAAGGTTTGACCGAATTTCGCCGATAGTAGTGGTTAGAAGCGTCAGAGACGCGGAGCGCAATTAAAGTCTTGCAAGATTCGGTCGATAGGACCGGAAAGCGCTCTGAAGTTTGTCACAGGGACGGTTCCAAATTGGAAAACCCTCGGCGCGCCGCGAAGGAGTTTGGTCATGAATATTGATCCCAAGATTCAGATTACTGGCGATGCGCAATCGGAGCCGGTGCAGAGCCAGCGTACGGGCGACCGCGTAAGCGGGACGAGCAAAGCGGCGCAGGTATTGCCGGGCAGCGGCGAAGATACGGTCAGCATTTCCAGCACGCATCAAGAGGTGCAATCGTTGACGGCGAGTTTAACGGCCGTGCTGGAAGTACGGAGCCAACTGGTGAGCAGCTTTCGCGAGCGGATTCAGCAGGGGCAGTATCAGCCGTCGAGCAATCAAGTGGCGGACGCGATTGCGCAGGAGTACGGGAAGCTGAACGTTTCGGGGTAAGAGGGAAGTGCTGGGAGCGTGGTCGCAAGTGACGATCACATATAACGATTGTCGGTAATGATCGCAAGTACCGATCGCAAGTAGTGATCGCAAGCAACGAGGGCGAAGCACAGCACGATGCCCGACAACCTAACTCCGACGCGCATTGAGCCATTGAGCTCGGGTGTGAACGGGAGCGCGGAAAAAGAAGGGGAGTACCCGCGCCCGAAAGAACGACGGAAGGCCAGCGCGGTGGAGAAGAAGCCGGCGGCGCCGCTCGTTGAAATTGAAAATGAAGTAGAACACCAGTTGGATGAACAGGCGTGAAGCGTGAATAACGAAACTGAGCGATACCTGGAAATGTTGGATCGGCGCATTGGACTGCTCGGCACGCTGGCGGAATCGTTTGTCGAAGTACGTGCGGATATTATTTGCCTGGATGTGAGCGGGCTGGAAGCGCGCATCGCGCAGCAAGAGCAACTCTGCCGGCAGGTGGGCGCGTTGGATAGGCAACTGGATAAGTTACAAGAGCAATGCGTAACGAGCTTGCGGACGTCGACGGGGCGATCCGGAAGCGAAAGGGAAGTGGTGGCGGCGCGGCTCGTGGAAACCGGAGAACGGATGAAGTCCGCGCAAGGGCGCGTGAAACAGCTGAACGCTACGCATCAAGAGCTTTTGCGTCGGTGCCGGCGCACGACGGGAGCTTTGTTGAACTTGTATTCGACGTTTGAGGCGACCTACGCCGAGCCATATCGCGCGCGCCATTCCGCACAAGGAAGAGTGTAGCCATGGGCGGACTATCCGCGGCGTTAAACATCTCAGTGGGCGCGTTGCAAGTGGATGAAAACGCGCTCGCGACGTCCAGCAACAACGTCGCCAATGTGGACACCCCGGGATATTCCCGGCAGGTTGCTAACCTGGTGGAAACCGCCCCCATAACGCTCGGCAACATCACCTTTGGCACGGGAGTGGGGCTACAGAGCGTGACGAGCACGCGCGACAGTATTTTGGACTTGCGCGTCAATCAGGAAACGCAGCAGCAGGGCCAGCTCGACGCGTTCATCGGCGCTGGGCAACAGATCCAATCGCTGTTTGACCAGACCAGTGGAGCGGGATTGCAAGGGCCGCTAACGGCGTTTTTCAACAGTTTGTCGCAGCTTTCCGCGAACCCCAGCGATACCAACACGCGGCAGGCGGTGTTGACGGCGGCGCAAAACCTGGCCACGGCGTTTAACCAAAGTTCGGTGAACCTTTCGACGTTGCAGGGCAGTACCGATCAGTCCGTAACGCAGACGGTGGGCCAGATCAACACACTCACCGCGCAAATCGCCGCGGTGAACACGCAGATCTCGGGAACCACGGGCGCGGGGCAAAATCCCGGACCGCTGGTGGATCAGCGGCAGCTGTTGATCAATCAACTGTCCAACCTGGTGGATGTTTCGGAGATCAATGCGGGAAATAATAGTTTGACGCTGACGACGAGCAGCGGTGCGCCGCTCGTGGTTGGCGGACAGAGCTTTGCGCTGAGCACGCAAGTAAATGCCGCGACGGGGCAGCAGGACGTTTTCTCGCAAGGCACGGACATCACCACGAAGATTACTTCCGGTCAGCTTGCCGGACAGATTCAAATTCGCGACCAGGAAATTCCCGCGCTGCAAAATTCGCTGGACACACTGGCGTTTAATTTCGCCAACGCGGTGAATACGCAGAACGAGGCGGGGTTCGACCTGAATGGCAATGCTGGAGGAGCAATCTTTGTGCCGCCCACGGCGCAGGCGAGCGCGGCAGCAGGGTTAACCGTGGCCATCACCAACCCCGCGCTGATTGCCGCCAGCCAGGATGGCACGACCGGCGACAACGCCAACGCCAACGCGCTGCTGGCGCTGCAAAACACAAACATCGTGAGCGGACAGACGCCGCTAAACTACTATTCGGGAATCGTCTTCAAAATTGGCAATGACGTTTCTTCGGCGCAGACCAGCGAGCAAACGGGAAGCGCGGTACTGCAGCAAATCCAAAACCTGCAAGGCGGGGTCTCCGGGGTAAGCGTAAACGAAGAGGCGGCCAACCTCATACGCTTTCAGAGCGCGTACGAGGCCTCGGCGGAAGTTTCCAATGCGGTCAACACGTTATTGCAGGACACCATCGGCATTCTGGGTGCTGCCTAAGCCATGAGCATACGACTCGATCCCGACGTACTACCCAACCTGCTGGTGGCACTGCAGCAGGCCAATCAGAATGAAACCACCGCTTCCCAACAAGTTGCCACGGGCCGGGGCGTGAATCAATTGTCGGACAATCCGGCAGCCGAGGCCGAACTGGTGGCGAACGCCAACCAATCGTCCGAGGACGATCAGTACCTGCAGAACGCGGGCACGCTGCAGGCAAAATTCCAGGTGGCGGATTCCACGCTGGACGACGTGGTCACAGCGCTCACGCGCGCCATCTCCATCGGCACGGAAGGCGCCAACGGCACGCTGAACGCCGGCGACCGGCAAGCGATTGCGAGTGAGGTGCAAGGACTGATCACTCAGACGTTGGGGCTGGCGAATACCACCTATCAAGGCACATACATTTTCGCCGGCACGGCCGTCAACACGCAGCCTTTCGTGCAGAATGCCACAACCGGCGCGGTTACCTACGCCGGAAACAATGGCACCACCTCCGTGGAGCTGTCCAACGGAAACAGCATTGGCGCGAATCTGCCGGGCTCGCAACTTTTCCAGAATGCCGCGGGCAGCGCATTTCAGTCGTTGCAGGATTTGAATACCGCGCTGCTCTCCGGCAACGAGAGCAGCATCGGGACGGCGGTGGTGGAAGTGCAAAGCGCGTTGACGCAGGTGTCCACCAACCAGGTGTTCTACGGAAACGCGTTGAACCAAATCAGTTCTACGGACAGCTTTCTGAATCAGGATCAATTGAATCTGAGTTCGCAGGAAAATACGCTGGTGGGCATCGACCCGGCGACCGCGGCGTCGAATTTCTCGGAGTCCCAGACTGCGCAACAATCCTTGCTGGATGCCACCGCGAAGGTTTTGGGCCTGCCAAACTTATTTAACTACCTAGCGCCCTAGCGCCGGATTCCGGTTACGCGCTGCATGCTGCTAGCCGGCCACGGCCACGCGCGCTTCTTCCCACTTCGACTGCGCTTTGCTGATGGCGCGGCGCATGCCCGACTGGAACGCCGCCGGCGAGAATTTTTCGGCGGCGCGTATTTGCGCGGCGCGTCCCATTTTTCGCGCCAGCGAGCGGTCCGCCAGCAAGAGATTGGCGTATCCGGCAAGCTGCTTGGGGTCGTCCGATAAAAAGCCGCTGAGGCCATGCTCGACCGGCGAACTGGGATGAGCATTGCCGAGCACCGGCAAGCCCGCTGCCATGGCTTCGAGAGTCGCCATGTTGTAGCCATCTTCAAGTTGTGGGTGCGCGGTGTGAACGAAGAAACGGTGGCGCCGCAGGGTTTCTTTCAGGCCGTCCCAGGAACGCGACGCGCAAACGCCGGGTATTTCGGGATTATGTCCCACCAGCGTGACGGGAACGCCGGCGAATGCCCTTTCGTGAAAATTCCACAACAGCGTGTGCGCGCGACGCAACACAAAATTCGAAACGCGCAGTCCGCGGGGGAGATCTCCTTGCCAGGGGAGATAGTCCGCGGAATCGGCGGCCAGCAGCACGATATCATCGGCGAAACCCCAGGACGCGCCCTTCAATCGCGAAACCGCCACCACATGTACTCCGGTGTGCCGCACGTATTCCGCCACGGTTCGCTTGAATTCCGCAGGATCGGTTTTGGAATTTTGTTCCAGCATCATGCCATCGAGCGTGAGGTGAATCACCAGCACACGAGGCCCGCGCAGGGTTCACGCATCGAGCAAGTCTGTAAGGTTGTGCGCGATGATGACATCGTAGGGCAGAGGCGATTCCCGCGCTTGCGCCAAGGAGAGCAAGCGGGAATGTGGCGGCGGCGGACGCAGTTCTTGGTCCCATCCGCGAAAGTGGCGGCCCGGCAAATCCGTGATGATATCGAGTGGTTGGCCGAGCGAACGCAGCTGATAAACCCAGGGCTCGTGGCAGTTGAAGACCAGCAAACGGCCGTTCATAGTATTCGCTCCAAACAGGAATCAGTTCAGCGCGTTTGCTGAAATGCATTCGCCCAATGGCGTACGGCCGCGAGCTGCGCGCGGCTGGCCTCCATCTGGGAGCGTTGCGTGAGCAGCATCAAACGTACGCTGCGCAGCGTAACGTGCAGTTCGTTCAATTGCGATTTATAGAGGTCCAGTTCGCCTTGCAGTTCTGGCTGCGTACGCCGCAGTTCCGAAGCCTGTGCCCACACCGGGGCCATTTCCGCGACCTCGGCTGACAAGGCTCGAACCTGGGCGACGCCGAAGATGGATTCGCCGCGCAACGATTGACGCGCCACTTTGAGCAGCCCGCCGATGTGCGAGTTGATGCGCGCAACTTTTTCGAGCAGCGGAGTACTCATCAAGCGTCCCAGCGGCTGCCCGGTGTGGCGAAGTCTTCCGCATTCGCGTTTTGTTCGGGAACGCTGGCGCGCACAGGTGGGCGGAGTTCGCCAGCGGGCACGCGCTGGTCGATAGTGCGCCAAGCCTGGCGCACTGGAGTGTACAGCGCGATCAGCTCTTGCAGTGATTCCTGCGTGCCTCGAATATTGGCTTCCATGATCAGCCCGCGTGTCACTTCGTAGAAGCGCCGGAAGCGCGCCGCAGCGATGCCGCCGCGTTCGAAGTCCAGCACGCCCTGCAACTCGGCGATCACCGTAAGCGCGTGATTCAACTGGCGTACGCGCGTTTCCACATTGCCGGCGGCAATGGCCGCGGAGGCGCGCTGGAAATCGCGGATAATGGTGTCAAATAGCGCCACCACGCCGCCAATCGGCGAAGCCCCCCGCGCGGTGTCCAACTGGTATGACTGCGCTGCGTTTTGATTGTTCATCCTCCGGCACTCGATAGCTGCGTGTTGGTTTGTGCTTCCAGCAGCGGAAGTTGCTGCAGCGTGTCGTTCACCTGCGCATAGATGAGGGTCAGGTTTTGCTCCTGGACCACTAGAGCTGCTTGCAGATCCGAAATTTGCGATGCCAGATCGCTGGAGGACTGCGCAATTCCCGAGGCGTCCAGACTCAGGATCCCGCTCGAGGGCTCGGTAAGGCCGGTAATCGTATTGCTCAGATTGTTGGCGAAGCCCGTGGAAGTTGCTTGCAGGAAGTTTTGCACATCGCTGTAATTTGCCGATAGAGCGCCAGCGAGGGTGCCGGAGTCGACGCTTAACGTGCCGTCGTTATTGAGATTGACGCCAATGCTGGCGAGATTCGAAACCGTACCGCTGGTGGTGGAAGAAAAATCTATGGCGCTGAGCAAGGATTGCTGGGCTTGCTGCAGCGAGCTGTCCGCTTCCAGAGGCCCGTTGGCGCTGCCATCGGCGTTCACCGAAAATTGCGTGTTGATGTCGCCGATGGCGGTGTTATAGGCGGAGACAAAAGCATTGATCGCAGTGGTGGCCTGCGCAGTATCGGGATTGACGGAGATGGTGACCGGAGTGGTCGGCGCCGGCGAGCTAAGCGAAAGCGTCACACCATTGATTACCCCGCTGACGCTGTTGGTGGTGCTGCTAACGGGCACACCATCGACGGTCAGGGACGCGTTGATCCCGGTGACCGCTTTATTAAAATTTAAATTGGTAGTGTTTCCGGAGACGGTTAGATCGCCGGGCGCGCCGGAGGTGTTGCTGACCAGCGCCAGCCGCGCGCCGTTGGCGTCGGTGATGACGCTCGCGGTAACGCCGTCGTTCTGATTGTTGATGGACGCCGCGAGTTCGTCGAGGGTGTTGTTGGTATTGTCGACGGTAATGGTGACCGGCGCGTTGCTGCCGGCTTCGACGGTGAAACTGCCGGTGGTGAGCGGTGTGCTGCTGGTAGCCACGGGATTGGTGTAGTACGAGGAAGTGGTGGCCAGGTTGGTGACGGTTACCGTGTGCTCGCCGCTGGTGGCGGTGCTCGCCGCCGTGGCGCTGACCACGCCGGAGTTTGAGGTGGTGGCATCCAGCGCGTCGAATGCGCCCAGTGGATCGCTCAGCGCGTCCGCCGCGGTTTGCAGGTTGTTGAGGTCTGTGGTGATCTGCTGCAGAGCGGTGGTTTGCGAATTGAGTCCGGTCTGCTCAGTTTGTAGATTGGTGATATTCGCCTGCTGGCCCGCTACCGCAAGGGTGACGAACTGCTGCACGTCGATACCTTGGCCGAGCCCGGTGCCAGTATTTGAGGATCCGTCCGCCGTCGATAAGCCATTGAGTGATGTTGCCAAAAGGGCCTCCGTCAAAATCCAAAATCAATCCGGACTGCGTTTACCCGCCGTTAACGACTGCTTTTAACAACACGACGGGGCGGAGTCATGGAGAACTCCGCCCGCCGCCGCGTTGTTTTTTACGCCAATTACTGCAGCAGCTTCAAAATGCTCTGCTGCGCCGAGTTCGCCTGCGCCAGCGCCGAGATGCCGGATTGGTTGAGAATGGTGTACTCCGACAGGTTAGTGACCTGCTGCGGAATGTTGGCTGCGGTGATCTGATCTTCCGCCGAAGTCAGGTTTTGTACCTGGTTGTTGATGACGTTGACAGCGGCATTTAAACGATTGATGCCCGCGCCGATGGAGCCGCGAATACCGGCGACGTTGGCGATAGCCTGGTTGATGTCCGTCAAGGCCGTGGCTGCGGCTGTTGCGGTGGTCAAAGCATCGGTACCGAGGTCAACAGTAGACGCACCATTGACGACGGACGTGGATGCAATCGTGCCGACGGTGACACCAATCGAGCTTTGCGAGTTTGAATCGGAAAGGAAAATCGACGTGGTGGCGGCAGTGAACACTGACGTGCCGTTGAACGCCGTGGTGCTGCCGATCTGGTCGATTTCCGCTTTAATCTGTGTGAACTCGGCGTCCAGTGCGCCGCGTTGCGAACTGCTGACCGTACCGGTGGCCGCTTCGGTCGACAGGGTAACCGCGCGATTGAGAAGCGTGGTCACCTGTGAGAGTGCGCCATCCGCCACCTGCAGGGCCCCGACTCCGTCGTTCGCGTTGTTCGAGGATTGATTTAACGCCGTAATGTTCGCTTGCAAGCCATTCGCGATGGCCAGTCCCGCCGCGTCGTCCGCGCCGGAGTTGATGCGCGAACCCGAAGACAACTCAAACAGCGTCTTTTGCAGGTTGTTCTGCGTAATGTCTAACTGATTCTGTGCTTCCAGTGCAGAGATATTATTAAGAAGACTGATGGCCATCGGTGGAGCTCCTTTTTTCGGCTGCGATTTTGGTAAGTGTTCCGGGAGCCTTGGTGCGCGGGGCTTGAACCCTTGTGGCCCAAGTGGCTCGCACTCACTGCGGAACGTCCAACATACTCAGTCTCTTTATCGGCCCGTCGTGAAAAGGCTTTAGGCGCGGCGCGTACGAAATCGTTGGCCGGTTGGTATTCATCCGGCGCTCTTTGCCAAAGTGGGAATTTGCGGCCCCAGCGCCAGCTCCTCGGAGGCTTGTTGCAGAGTGGCGTCGTTCGGATAGCTTTGCAGGCCTTGGTCAGCGATCTGTACCGCCCGCGACCACTCTCCGGCCTTACTCCACAGGCTAGCGGCGCGGAGAAAATCGGAAGGGCGGCAGGTAGCGATCGACGCCAACTTGCTGTGGGCAGCGGTGGCTGCCGCGTGCAGATCACCGATCCATACCAGGGCGAGCATCAGGCGGTCATGAACGTCCGGCGATTGCGGCGCGGCGGTGACGGCGCGGCGCAACTCTCGCATGCCACGATTGCGATCCCCGGCGCGTAGGGTGGCCAGTCCGAATTTGCTCTGCAGCGAAGCATTGGCCGGGTCGCGCCGCCGGCCCGTGGCATAACATTCGCACGCGCTGGAAAACTGACTGGCGTTGTAATGAATGTCGCCTCGCGTTTCGGCCACCAGCGCGGTGCGATGCCCGGAACTCTCAGCTTCTCCCAGGCAGCGCAACGCCGGGGAAGTCTGGCCAAGTTTTTTCAGCGTTACGCCTTCGAAAAACCACGCCAGACCAAAGCGCGGGTTGAGCGTGCGCGCGCGTTCGAACAATTGCTGGGCGTCCGCAAAATTATGGAAGTTGTCCATCTCCAGCAGGCCAAGTTCGAAATGTGCCTGGGCGTTGTCCGGCATTTCACTGATTTTTTGGCGGCCTAATTCGCGATAGAGAGTGTTTTTGCGCGCCTGGCCGGCCTCGTCGCCCGCCAAGCCGAAGTGATGGATGAAGAAGTCAGCTTTGCCGAGTTTTTTCCCGGCTTTCACGATGGTTGGTCCCACGCTTTCGTGGACACGGCCAACGAAGTAGATATGCGGATCGTGCAGAAACAGCCGCACGTTTTGATGCTCCACGTAAGCCGGATAATTTCGCGCGGTGGGAAGGCTGGAGTCATTCGGTTTGGCGGGGCGGTCCCACAGACGATTCTGAAGGCTGCGCATGTAATTTCGAATGGTCACCTGGTAGCCGGCGACGGCGCAGTTTTTAAGTAGCCGGGGAATTTGCTGCCGCGCGCTTTCGTCCAGCTGCTCGTCGGCATCGAGTGAGAGCACCCACACGCTGCGGATTTGCTTTAGTGCCGCGTTGCGCGCCGCGGCGAAATCGTTGTCCCACGGAATCGCGATCACTCTCGCGCCAAAAGACTCTGCTACGCCGATGCTGGCGTCCTGCGAGCCGGTGTCCGCGATCAATATTTTGTCTACGATGCCGCGCACGCTTTCGAGGCACGCCGGCAGCTGCTTCGCGCCATCGCGCACGATCATCGAAAGCGTGAGCATCGGCATCATCCGCGTTGCGCCTGGGCTTGCAATTCCGGTGCTGCGCTTGCGATTGCCTGTAGCGAGCGGGCTTCGCGCCAACGTTCGAGAAACCGTTCGAACAGATGGTGCCAGTAGACCATCGGAACAATTTGTCCAACCTTGCGCATCAACTCTTCCGCGTCCTGCCGGCCATTTGTCTGGTCCCGGAACAGTGACCGGAAGTCGATTTCGTCGAGCGCTTCGAGCGCCGTCAGACCGCTGGCGACGGCGATGCGCTGGTGATCCACCTGCGATTGCAAACGGACTTCGTCTTGCGGCGTCAACGAGCCAAATGGACCGGTGCCCTTGCCGAGAAGCGAAGGATGTTTTTCGAACAGATCCCAGTTGGCGGTGCCGTAGGCTTTTGCGCGCTGCACCAGGTCTCGCGAGGTGAAGCCGGCATGTTCGTGCCAGGCGGTGGCTCCCGCGTGGTAAACCACGCGCAGGCCGCGCTGGACGAGGCGCGTGCCCAGTTCGGTATCTTCGGCAACACGAAAGTGGGGATCAAAGTTTCCTGCGGCAATCACAGCATCCCGGCGCACGCTCAGATTGCAGGTGATGAAGTGCGCCTGATCGTACGATTCCGTCGCCTTCAGCGTGCCTTGCGGAAACAAGAACGCCGTGGTGTTCACATACAACGAGAGGGCGCGCTTGATGACGCCTTCCGAGTAGCGAAATGCCCCAAGCACCGCGATTTTTTCGCGGCTGCGCTTGCGATGCGTGGTGAGATGCTCGACCAGCAGGTTCGAAGAAACGATGCTGTCGTCGTTGCAGAGCAGCAGGAATTCGCCTTTAGCGCGTTCCACGCCGGCGCGCCGCGCGGCACCTGCGCCCTGATTCGCTTGGCGGACATAGGTCAGGCAAAAGGGAAGTAGGGCATTGCTGTACAACGCTTCGGTGTCGTCGGTCGAGCCGTCGTCCACAAGCACGGCTTCCCATCGCGCTGTGGGCAGGGACTGAAACGCCAGCGCCGCCAGACACACACGAAGGATTTCGCTGCGATTGAAAGTGGGAAGCACCACGGATATTTCTGGACCGCGAGTGTTGGCGGCGACGTTTTTCTTTTTGTTGACCGGAGCTTCCGGCAACTTGGTCTTCCATTGCCAAACAAGTTTCTTCCGTTCCTGCGCGCAACGTTCCGCTGCAGGCGTGTCGCCCAGTTCGCGATAAGACCTCGCCATATCCGCTAGCAGCGCGGAATGGAAAGCAGACGCCGGAAGCGGCCCGCGAACGAAGGTAAAAATGTGGCGAAATTGTTCGAGCGCCTGCGCTGCGCGGCCCGCTTCCAGATGGCGCTTGCCTTCTTGCCAATACGCCAGCGTGCGCAGCATCGGCCGGTAATGCGCCGGCTGCTGCGTCAGTACCCACGGGCAGCTTGTCTCTACGTTTCGGTACGACCAGCTGTGCTCGGGCTCCGCTGCGCACGTGCGGATTTCGGCGGCACGCGCCACGATCTTGCGAATTTGCGATTGCAGATTTGCCAGGCAGAATTTCGCGCGGATGTATTCGCGTCCGGTCGTGGCGATGGCGTCCCATAGCTGCTCGTCGCGATACAGCCGCAGCAAAGCCGCGGCGAACTCTTCTGGCGTGTCGGCGATCAGCGCGTGCGCGCCATTTTGCAGTGCCAGCCCCTCTGCGCCGATCGCTGTGGTGACTACCGGCAGGCCGTGCGCGATCGCGTGCATGTTCTTGGTGATGATTCCCGTGCCGTAGCGGATCGGCGCGGCGAACACCCGCCGCAGATCGAATTGCGGCCCCAATTGATCGATTTTCCCTACGCAGGCCACGCCGGGATAACGTTTCTCGAGCCCTTCCGGTGCGGCATTTCCCGCGATATAGAGCGTGAGTGTCGGCTCTTGCTGGCGCATCTGCGGCCAAACCTTGTCGAGCATCCAGCCAAGCGCATCGCGATTCGCTAAATTATCGAAATTGCCGAGAAACAAAACGCCCTGCCGCGCCGCAAATCCTGGGCCGGCCGATGCCGCTTCCGCGATCGTCGGCAGGTGCTCGGTGGGAAGTCCCGGAATTAATTCGAGGAAGCGCTGTTGGTCCGTTTCCGTTACGTACAGCACCAGGTCCGCGCGGCCGTAGATCTCCGCCTCGCGCTGTTCAAAATTATTTCCGCGCTCTACGTCTGAGAGCAGTCCAGTAAGCTTCGCGGAACGGCGTTCGCGTTCGCCGTGGCGGTCCTCTGAAAGCACCAGCACGCGCGTTGCGGGAGAGTAGCGCCGTATCTCGTCCATGTAATGTTCGGGCACGGAAATTCCCGACCAGAACCAATGGCTGAGGATGGCGATGTCAAACTGTCCGCGTCGCACTACCTTGCGAAACTCCCACGATGCACCATCATCCTTGCCCAGATGCCGCAGACGCTCCGGATCACCGGCGAAAACCTTGGCGCCTAGGGCCTCCAGCGGTGCGCGGTAACGCGGTTCGTCGCGGTCGTCGCGCGCCAGAAACGTGACGTTGTGGTTCTGCGCGCGCAATTCTCGCACCAGTTCGTACAGCCGCAAATCCGCGCCGCTGCAGTCATAGTGCGGCAAGATTTCATGTACCAGCAAAATATTCCGCGGGAAATCGTGTGGCGCATTGTTTTCGACAGGATCTTCGCCACTCGCCGCCTTTTCGCTACTCGACCGTCGTTCTCCGTGATCCGATTGTTCTTCCCGGCGTGACGCTTGCACGCCGACTCGCGCGTACAGCTCTTCCGGATAGCGGTCCTTAACCGCGGAGTGTTTCCGCGCGGAAAGAAATGTGGAGTCGCCGCGGCCGGCAATCGGGAATCCTCGCACCGCAAGAGACTTGAGCACTTCGCGATTTCCTGGCCAGTAAAAATCAAATGTGCGCAGCTCGGAGATGGCAAAGCCTCCGGCCATCGCCATGCGCACCACTTCTGCCGCGGTGTATTCGCGATTGTGCCGGTCCGTAGACTTGCCGCGGAGTTCGAACTTACCGTAGCCGTACGGGCTGGCTCCGCGCATGGTTTCTTCCACGGCGTGCGCGCTGGCCAGATTGGGCGTGGTCAGCAACAGCACGCCGCCCGGCTTCAGCACGCCGCCCGGCTTCAGCACGCGATTCATTTCCGCGAGCAATCCCATCGGATCGCTGTGCAAATGCTCCAGAATCTCGCAGCACAACACAGCGTCAAATTCGCCATCGCTATACGGCCACGGCTGGCGCTGCAGATCGAAATTGTCCACGATAAACGAAAATGTTTCGTCCGCGCCCTGCGAGGTGATGGTTCTGGTTTCTTGCGCCGCGCCCGTCCAAATATCCGTGCAGCGCACCTCGCTATATCCGCTGAAGCGCTGTAGCGCCGGGGTCAGGTGATGAAACGCGGCGCCAAGTTCCAGCAGCCGCATGCCTGCCGTGCCGCGAGGCAGTTGCTGCAGCGTGGCGACGTAGCGATGCACGTGCGTCTCGAAGTACGATTGCTCGTTTGCGGAGGCGGAGAGAAAGCTTCGCAAATACTGTTCAAGCGCTCCTGCGTCTTGATGCTCAACGGCTGGCGTAAGCCGTGCCAGCAGCGCTTGCGCGTGGGCGCGCTCGATATGGTTCGCGCTGCCCAGGCTCTTGCTCAGAAACGGCGCGGCTTCCATTGCATTGTTGCCGCGGTTGAGCAGCAAGCCCAGGTTGAACGCCGCCTGAAAATTGTCCGCGTCCAGCTCCAGCGCAATGCGAAAGCCTTTCTCCGCTTCGCCTGCGACATTCAGACTGAACTGCACTGCGGCCCAGTCGCTCCACACTTCACTGGTCTCTTCTTCGGCGAGCACCTCGCGCAATAACGTCAATGCCTCTTGCTTTTGCCCCGCGGCGAAGAGCCGCACTCCCATGGTGTGTTTTTCGCGCACATTCATTCGGCATCTCCGCGCCCGAGGCTGGGACCAGCGGTCCGAGTTCCCAGGTCCCGTTCCGGCAACGGCAAATTTTTCACGCCCACCAGCCGCCACACCCCCCACAACAACCTGCCAACAATCGCGTCACACGCCGTTTCGAGCAGCGCCAGATTGTCGACCATCTGCGGCAGTAGCCGGCTAGCATGCACGTACAGCGCCGCCAACTTGGTGATGCGGCGCGTCATGCGCCGGCTTAATTCCGGGCGCAGGTCCAGCCACAGATTTCCTTCTTGCAACTTCGTGCAAAGTTCCGAAATGGCCCTGGCGTACCACATCACGTGGTCCGTGGTGCGAAAGCGGTCCACGCGGTGCAGCGCCACGCCGCCGCGCCGGAAAACGTGGCGGTAGTATTTTTCTTCGCGCCAGCACCCCACCGCGTACGCGCTCGCGGGCTGCTTCAGCCGGGTGCAAAAATATTCGATGGCTTGCGGCCTTGAGAGCATGGTAATTCCGGGCAGTTTGTAGTGATGATCCCCGGCCAGCTGGTCGGGAGAAAATTTATTTCCCACCTGCAGGAACACCACGCCGCCAGGAGAAAGCATTCTGCTGATGTGCCGGATGGTGATGCTCGGATCGGCGACATGCTCGATCACGTCTTGCGCCAGAATCACGTCGAACGCGCCAAGCTCGCTTACCGTTTGGTCTTCGCAAATATCCAGTTGACGCAAATCGGCTTCGTAGCCCAGCTCCCGCATGCGCACGCCAGCCCAGTGGATGCGATTGGTGTCCGTCTCCACGCCGGCCAGCCCCGTCGCGCCGGCCTCTTTCATCACAATCAGCAGTCCGCCGAAGCCGCAACCCACATCCAGCACCCGCTTGCCTTCGAGAGAGGTCCACGGCCGGAGCAACCGCACGATTTCGCGCCCCCGCTCGATTTCCGCGCGCATGTAACCGCGGTAGGAAACCAGGTCGACACCACCGCCGTAATACGCGGAGTCCAGGTGCTCTTGAAAGCTCGCGGGAAAATAGCGCGCATCGCGCGCATCAGGCAGCGCAGGGTCTAACGGCGCGACATTTAACGGAACGGGATTTAGCGAGTTAAGACTCGGCGAGTCAAGTTTCGGCGGTGTGGCCGCTTCAGCGGCGCTTTGCGGGCTCATCGTTGACACTCGGTCCTTTCAATTCTTGCGACGCCAGACCATTCTTCCCGGCGCGCTCTCCCCGTTCATCGCTGGTGCGCATGGAAATACTTGTTGGAATCGCGCGCGGGCACAACGCTCTCCGGCCAGCCGGCGTTGCGTGTTTGTTTTGCGACGATCATCGTCGCGGCCTCGTAAAGATTCGAGGCCACCATCGTGGAGACCTCCCGCGGCAAGCGCGTTTCCAGAAATGCATCGCGTCGCACCAGCACCGCCGGACACCCCGCGCTGCCCGCGGCTTGCATATCTTCCGGGGAATCGCCCACAAAATACGTGGTCTGCGATACGAAAGCAAAGTCCAGTTGCGCACGCTGAATGGAGCCAGGCTTCGGCTTGCGGCAGTTACAATCGTCCTTCGGCATGTGCACGCAGTAATACACCTGCTTGATATTTCCGCCGGCCAGCGCCACTTCCGTCAAAAACCGCTGCGTAATCGATTCCAGACGCGCGATCGTCAACAGGTTTTTCCCCACGCAAGCCTGATTCGAAATCACCAGCGCGGCGTAGCCGTGCACTGCCAGGTACTGCAGTGCCTCCAGCGCCCGCGGCAAAAACTCAAACTCCTTCCACGAAGTGACATAGCCTCCCAATATGCGCCGGTTGATTACTCCGTCGCGGTCAAGTAATACGTACCGCTGCAGTTCGTTAGGCACGGTTGGTCCGTCCTTTCCGTCGACATCGCATCACCTGGCACCGCATTTCGTTCCCCGATGTTGCCCGAACACCAAATCGTTCGTCAGCCGGATATCATCACAAGCGCAGCGCATGAAAGTTCATTTCGGCACCCAATACCGATACGGGAGCGATTCCTCCTGGCCGCGCCGGTCTTAGTCCTGCTTGCACACTACAAAAAAACGCGCGCACGCTCATCGATTTCCGCCCCAAGTCCCGTTCTTGCCGCATTTCGTGGAAACACCTGCGCCGAAACAGCGAACTCAAAAAATAGGCTGGTGCACGAAGCTGGCCAATAAGACTCCTCAAATCCACACCGCTGCGGGCTTTCAACTGCAAGTCAAACTGCCCGATAGTACGCACGCCGTACTTTCTGGAAGGGGTGCGCATCGATGCTGGCGATCGCGATGGCGCGATCTTCCAGTCGCTCGGCGCAATTTATGATCCAGCTAACGCGTCTCAACAATCAGCCGCTGGTCGTCAATTCCGACCTCATCAAGTTTCTTGAGAAGTCTCCGGACACCGTATTGACACTGCTTACGGGGGAAAAAGTCGTTGTGCGTGAGACCTCTGAGGAAGTGCTGCAGAAAATTGTCGCCTTTCGTCAGGCCGTCCTGTCGGGGCTAACCCTACAATCCGCGGGCGTCGCAGCCAGCGCGGGGACGGTGGTGCCGTCCCTCGCACTCGAGAAGCAGAGTTGAGGCGCATTGGCGATGGATAAAAGTAGTCTTGCGGGAATAGGCATCGCTGTCGGCGGTATCCTTTTTGGATTGATCCTCGAGGGCGGGAAGATTACCCAGCTCGTACAGCCCACCGCCGCAATGATCGTTTTTGGCGGCACGCTGGGAGCGGTGATGTTGCAGTTCCCGCTGCGCGTGATCCTGGCGGCCGTGCGGCGGCTCGGTCAAGTTTTTGTCGATAACTCCCGCAGCCCGGTGGACCTCATCGCGGAAATCACCTCCTACGCTCACAAGGCTCGCAAGGAAGGCATCGTCTCCCTCGACAAAGACGCCGAGCACATTCACGATCCCTTTCTAAGAAAAGCCCTGATGCTGGCCGTGGATGGCACCGAACCGCAGGAGATTCGCAGCATGATGGAGCTCGAACTGGACAACCAGGCCGAGCACCACGAAAACATTCCTCGCGTCTTCGAAGCCGCCGGAGGCTTCTCGCCCACCATCGGCATCATCGGTGCGGTACTCGGATTAATTCAGGTGATGCAGCACCTCGACGACATTAGCGAAGTCGGCCGTGGCATCGCCGTAGCCTTCGTTGCCACCATTTACGGCGTCGGCGCAGCCAACCTCTTTTTCCTTCCCGTCGCCGGGAAAATAAAATTGCGCATGCGCCAGGAGCAAACCCTCCGCGAAATGATGCTCGAAGGCGTCATCTCCATTCTCGAGGGCATGAATCCCCGCATGATTGAAACTAAGCTCGCCGGCTTCTTTGCCGAGGCCCACGAGAACGCCAACAAACGGGCCACTCCGTGAGAAGCATTACGTGGAGGAACATTACGTGAGAAAGAAGCGGCGCAGGCCCGTCGAACACGTTAGCCACGACCGCTGGCTGGTCTCCTACGCCGATTTTGTCACCTTGCTCTTCGCCTTCTTCGTGGTGCTCTACGCTTCGTCGCAGGTAGATAAGCGCAAGGTTGGAAATTTGGCTTTGGCCATTCAAGTGGCCTTTCAGCAAATGGGTGTGTTCGATACATCCAACACAAAGATTCCGTTGAGCGACTCCGAGGCCGTGCCTTTCACCCAGGTACAGGTCGTGGAAAATGCCGAACGTACCGGGGACTTCCGCAGATTCGTGCAACCCATGAAAGGAATTCTCAACCCTCTCACCGAGCAGCCGCTCAAAGATATTGAGGAGGCTCTAATGAAGGCCCTGGCGCCAGAGATTCAAAAGCACGTGGTCACCGTGACCGCTCGTCCGGAAGGCATTGTGGTGAGCTTGCGCGAAATTGGATTTTACGAAAGCGGTTCTGCAACCATTCGCGCGTCTTCGCAGGGCGCTATCGACCGCCTCGCCGCCATTCTGCAATCGCGCGGCGAGGCCCTGCGCATCGAAGGTCACACAGACAACGTCCCAATCCACAACAAATATTTCGATTCCAACTGGGAGCTTTCCACCGCGCGCTCCTCGCAGCTCGTCAAGATGTTCATCGTTCGCTACAACTTTACTCCCACGCGCCTTTCCGCCGCCGGCTTCGCGCAATACCATCCTGCCGCCCCCAACGACACCGATGAAGACCGTGCCCGCAATCGTCGCGTCGACATCGTCATCCTCAATCCCTCGCGGCCTTTCAACTAACGCTGAACTAGCGCGCCGCTCTTGCGGACCCGCGTATGGGGGTGGTGTTTCCGCAACAACCCGCGCAGCATCATTGACACCCACGCTTCGCCGGACCACACTTGTTTCACCCCCTTCCAAATTTTATTGTGTATTTCGTGTGAGCCGATGCGCATTCTTGTCGCTGAAGATGACGCGCCGCTGGCGGATTTTCTTCACCAGCGGTTGCTGCAAGAGCAGTTCTCCGTGCAAATGGTCTCGACGGGCCTCGAAGCCCAGCGTCTCGCCGCCGAGCAGTCCTACGACGTCGTGCTGCTTGATCTAAGCCTGCCCGGCGCCACCGACCTCGACGTTTTGCGGGGCATCCGTTCCAAAAAGCCCGATCTCCCCGTACTCATCGTCACGGGCGCGTCCCTCGTCGAAGAGCGCGTGCGCGGACTCGACGCCGGCGCCGACGATTATCTCGCCAAGCCCTTTGCCTTCGCCGAACTCGCCGCGCGCATTCGTGCCGTCCTGCGCCGCGGCAACCGCTCCGTCAGCGTCTTTCTACGCGTCGAAGATCTCGAACTCGATCGCGTCACCCACACCGTGCAGCGTCACGGCCGTCCCATCGAATTGAGTCCCAAGGAATTTGCCTTGTTGGAATTTCTGATGCGCCACGCCGGCCAACCCGTAGCCCGTACCGCCATCGTCGAACAGGTCTGGCGCCTGCACTTCGACACCATGACCAACGTCGTCGACGTCTACATCAACTATCTCCGCCGCAAGATCGACTCCGGCCACGATCGCCCGCTCATTCGCACCATCCGCGGCATCGGCTACCAAATCGGCCTAAACACTCCCCGCAACTGAATCTTCACCGTTCCTTCCTTTGTAGGGGCGCAGCATGCTGCGCCCAGCTTGCCCGGGCGTAAGACTCCATGCTCCTCTGCGCGAAAATAAAAAAACCGCAGCCAGGCGATCAAAAATCGCCCAGCCGCGGTTCAATCCTAAAACATTTCTGAAACTACTGTTTCGGCTGCGCGATTCCCGTAGCCGCCGGTGTAACCTGCGAAACGCCCACGCCCGCACTGGCCGAACGCGCTCCCGGTTCCAGCGTCAGCAAACCTTCCGTCGCCGATGCCGCCACCAGCCCGCCGTTGCGCCGCAAACGCACCACCGGGAAGTAGCTGTCCGCAAGAGGATCGTTCAGCCGCTGCCACGATTTGCCGGAGTCGAACGACACCAGTAGCCCGTGCTTCTGCAGCGAAAGCACCATCGCGTTGCCGTTGCCTGCCACATCTTGGAACTGCAGTTCGCGAACGTCCGCGCGGTTCCAGCTGCGTCCCGCGTCGTGCGAAGCGTACAGCCCCATGTTGGAGGTCAGATACAGGTTGGCATCGTCCAAGCGGTGCAGCTTCAAATTGCCGGCCGCCGCGAAGGAAAGTTCCTTGGCGCTCCACGTCGCGCCGTTGTCCGCGGTGTACAGCAAGTTCTTTTGAGAAACCGCCCAAACCTGCGCGCTATCCGCGGAAATTTCCAGCGATTGCGCCGGCTGCTTCACGAACTCGTCTTTCGCCACGGACTTCCAGGTTTTGCCCGCATCCTTGGAAACCAGCACGCCACCGGCGGTCGCCGCGTACCACGCGTCGCTGCCGAACGCCATATCGTTCACCAGGAACGCCGTCAGCTGCGGAACGGGAGTTTTGGCCTTGGGAGCAGGACGCGCCGCAGTCTTCGTTCCCGTTTTCGATTTCGCCGCCGCCGAAGCCGCCGCAGGCGTCGCCACCGGTTCCGGAACATACAATCCCGCCTTCACCCATTTATTCGTCGTCTCGTCATATTTCATCCATCCGCCGGTCGTGAGCGAAGCCCACCATCCTGTCGGCGCGGCATACACATGTCGCAAATCCGTGCGCTTTAGCCCAGGTCCCAGCGGAGCCCACGACGTTCCGCCATCCTTGGTCACCAGGAATGCGTCGCTGTCAAAGGTCAGCACCACCAGCGCGCGCGCTGCGTTGTCCTTGTCCATCGCCACATCCAGAATGTGCTGGTGATGGAATCCCACGTTCGACGAAGTAAATGTCGCTCCGCCGTTTTCGCTGATTTGCACGCCTTCGCGCTCCGTGCCCAGAATCAAGCGATCCGGATTCTTCGGATCAATAATGATCGCGTTGATCACCCAATCGCCCGGCGTGATGCGCTTGAAATCTTTTTCGTTCGTGGTCTTCCACAGTCCGCTGGTCGTCCCGGCATACAGCACCTGCGGATTCCGCGGATCCTGCCGAATCAGCTGCGTGCGCCGAAACGCAAACGGTATTCCTTGATACTTCGTCCACGTCTGCGCGCCGTTCACGCTGTGATAGATTCCCGAGCATGCCGTGGCATGCACGTTGTCCGGATTATTCGGGTCCACGATGATGGTCATCACGTCAGAGTCGTCGATCATTCCCGTCTTGATCGGAAACCAGTCTTTACCGCCGTTGCTGGTCTTCCACGGCAAGTGATACGTCCCCGCATAAATGATGTCGTCGCTATGGGGATCGAAAGCTACGGAGTCAAAATTTCGCAGGTCGTCGTGATGCTCAGGAGTGATGCGCGTCCAGCTCGTTCCGCTGTCCAGTGAGCGATACACGCCGGTCAGCGAACCCGCCAGAAACACGTCGGGATGCGTCGGCGATTGCGCCAACGCGCGTACCGTTTCTTTCGGAAGTCCGATGATGTTCCAGGTATGCCCCGCGTCGTCGCTGCGATACACGCCGCCGCCGCCCGAATACAGCGTCCAGGTGCTGGCGTAGAGCCGATTCGAATCGCGCGAGTCCACCAGAATGTGTGTAACTACGTCGTCTTGCCCCGTTCCAATTCGGCTCAGCAGCTGCCAGTGCGCTCCCTCATCCACCGATGAGAATACGTGTCCATCCGACGTCCCAAGATAGATCTTCTTCAAATCGTGCGGGTCGGCTTCGAGGGTAATCACTGTGCCGCCCGGAGGTCCCACCTGCCGCCACGTTTGCGCCGGCGTCGTGCCCGCCGTTGCGAATGCCATTGTCGCGAGTGCTACCGCGCTTGCTGTCAGCCATTGAGCCTTCATAGCGTTTCATTCTCCCAGAGGGCAGAGGAGCCCACAAGCACCGAGTCTAAGGAACGGAAACTAAATTAGCGCCTGTTCGAAAGGACAGATTTAGGGCTAGTTACCGTAAAAGCCAGCATCCTTTTCGCGCTGTGCGTTGCTCCTACGCGCGGCGCCCCTACTGTAGCGCAGGGCGCTTGCCTCTAAGCCCTGCGGCTTTTTCTGTCCAGCCGCGTCTTCCGCCTTACGCCTTCCGAACCGCCTTATGGCATTGGGTTTGCCACCACTAAACCCCTACATTTCTGTATCCTGCAGCCACTGCCCTCACCTGCCCTCAAGTACCACCCCAACGGCAACTTTTTTCCAATAGCCGGGTTCTACCTCTTGGGATATATAAGGTGCATACTAGATTATGCGCTCCCTGCTGTACGCTACGCTTCTTGCGAGAAATTAGGGGACAAATACCTATGTTGAAGACCACTCATACCGCCTCAAGCCGACTTCTCCTGTCGCTGAGCTTCACCGGTCTTCTGTGCTTTTACGCCGCGCCCAAGACGCTGGCGCAAGATACGCCACCCAGCACCACCGCCGATCAACCGGCTCCGAACGCCCAGAATCCCGCCCAGAATCCGAATGGTCCGCCACTTGGTCAGCCCAACGGCGACCAACCGATCTCCAATGCTCCTAACGTTCCCGGCCCGGCCAACACTCCGGGAACCCAGGGCGCTCCGGGCACCGAACAGACCGAGCCTCCCAGCCGCGCCGCCCGCGTCAGCTTCCTGAAGGGTTCCGTCTCCCTACAACCCGGCGGCGAAGGCGATTGGGGCAACGCGGTAATGAATCGCCCCGTCACGGTTGGTGACAAGATCTGGGTCGACAAAGACTCCCGCGCGGAATTGCAAGCCGGCCAAGCCACCTTTCATCTCGGCAATATGACTGCTCTTTCCTTCCTGAATCTCGATGGCCCAGTTACTCAGGTCCGCGTGCCGGAAGGCAGCATCAGTTTCCGCGTGCGCGAAATGCGCGAAGGCGATATTTATGAGGTCGATACGCCGAACGTAGCCTTCATGGTGAAGCAAGCCGGCGCCTATCGCATCGACGTTAGCGAGAACGGCGATGGCACCCGCATCACTGCGATCCGCGGCGAAGGCGAAGCCACTGCCGGCGGAAAAGCCTACACCGTTCATCCGGGCGAGCGCGCCGAATTTGTTGGTACCGACAATGGAAGCATTCAATACACCGCGCACGGCGCACCGCCCCCCGATGCCCTCGATACTTGGGCTAACGAACGCGATCTCCGCGAAGATAATTCCACCTCCGCGCGCTACGTGAATCGTGACGTTCCCGGCGTTGCCGACCTGGACGACAACGGCACCTGGAGTGAGGAACCGAATGTCGGCTCCGTCTGGTATCCCAACAACGTTGGACCGGATTGGGCTCCCTATAGCGATGGCGCTTGGAACTACGTCGGCCCTTGGGGTTGGAGCTGGGTCGGCTACGAGCCGTGGGGCTATGCCCCCTATCACTATGGCCGCTGGGGCTACTACGGATCTCGTTGGGGTTGGATTCCCGGTCCCATCTACGCTCGTCCCTACTACGGTCCGGCCTTCGTCGGATTCGTGGGCGGTGGCTTTGGCTTCGGTGTTGGTTTTGGTTTCGGCTTCGGCGGCGGTATCGGTTGGTTCCCGCTAGGCTTCGGCGAACCATTTCATCCTTGGTATCACGCGGGATACGGCTACGTGCACAGTATCAACGTCAACAACACCGTCATCCACAACAGCAGCACCATCAACAATCACAGCTACAACTACGCGTACGCGCATAACACTCATGCCGTTACCGCAATGTCCCGCAACGGTTTTGCGAACGGCGAACGCGTCAATCGCGGTGCCGCGAACATCTCCTCCGCTTCGCTCAAGAGCGCGCAAGTTACCAATGGCGCCGGCGTTTCGCCCAACCGTTCTAGTTTCTCCGGCGCGGCGGCACATACCGGAGCAAGGGTAGCTACGCCGCCCGCTTCCGTGCAGAACCGCTCGGTTATGGCACGCACTACGCCGTCTCCAGCCGCGGGGGCGCCCGTTCACGCGATTAACTCTAGCTCGACGGCTTCGGTCGCGGCCAACCGCGGGAACACTGCGGCGACAAATGGCCGCACCACGGGCAATTCAACGCGCACGTGGTCCGCGCAAGGCAACACCACCGATCACGGCAATGCCCCGCAAGGCGCGGGCAGGAACGTCTCCGCCAACGGCGCCGTGCAAACCGCACGCGTAAATCAAACCAACCGCCCAGAATGGGCACGCACCGGTGCAACCACCTCCGCACCGCGCAGCTACAATGGCAGCTCCACCATGAACTCCAGCAATCGTGCGCCAAACGCAGGCGCCAATCGCAGCTACACGCCGCAACCGCGCGCTTACTCTGCGCTCAGCCGCACCTACTCCGCGCCGTCTCGCACCTACTCTGCACCGAGCCGTCCAGCAGCCGCTCCAAGTCATAGCAGCGGCGGTGCCGCACCTCACGCCAGCGGCGGCGGTGCTCCGCACGGTGGTGGCGGTGGTGGCGGATCGCACGGCGGTGGCGGCGGACACCACTAATCCCAAAGCCTACTCGTAGGGGCACGGCATGCCGCAGGGCTGTCCCAATTAGACGGAGTTTGCCCTTGCGAAGGTCGAAAGCGTTGGGTTTGTGGCGGTTTTTGTAGCATGCGGCGATGCAGGTTGGGTTGCTGCTGTCCCAACCA